>Ga0247813_10001179_pt1 | contig 20681 bp, 10 predicted proteins | sample UWRJL169409C1_FD_180719 | JGI IMG/M metagenome (GOLD analysis project Ga0247813, IMG submission 180719) | Plant litter microbial communities from Arlington Agricultural Research Station in Wisconsin, United States - UWRJ-L169-409C-1 | ecosystem: Environmental > Terrestrial > Plant litter >...
AAGCGGCTGTCAATTCAATATGTCTACGAACGTGTTTCAATTTTGTTTCGCTTGTGTTGCAAAGCGGGTGCAAAAGTAGAAAACTTATTTCTAACTGGCAAATGTTTTTTGAAGTTTTTTTTAGAAAATTTCTTTTCCTTTTTTCTTCTCAACTCTACCAATCTATCAATGAACTTTCCGTGTTTTGCGGGGTGCAAATGTAACTTCTGTTTTTAAATCTCACAAGCTTTTTAGAATCTTTTTTTGAAAAAATTTTCAGTTTGAATTCATATGCTTGTCACTATTCAGTGAACGTCTGTCGTTGTTGCGGGTGCAAAAGTAGCACCTTTATTTACATTTCCAAGGGTTTTTATTATATAATTTCAATCTTTTTTCTAAATCGCTGGTTTGCCGTTTTTTACAAGCCAAAGTTTTTTTTGATACAATTACGATTTTAGACCGTTTAGACCGTTTTTGCTTATTTTAGGCGGTTTGCCACAAAAGCTCGAGGGTTTCTTTTTTTCTTTTTATTGGGGTAAAAAATCACAAAGTCTTGTTGTAGGCTTGTTTTGTTTCGAACAAAGACGCAAAGGCGCTAAGTTTTTCATTTAAGCCAAAGTTTTTTTTATTATAAAATATAACTTCTTTTGAAAACTACTGCCCTAGCCCCGATAGTAATGAAAATCCTTTTGTGCCGGGGTTCGGCACAAAAGATTGTAGTGGATAGCGGGATTAAGCTCCTTTTAAAAACTAAATTACAATTGCGATGATGCTTCGACTTCGATCAAAATGATAAAATTGCTTCTTCTTATATATAGGTACAAAAAATAAACCCGACAGCTTTAAAAACTGTCGGGTTATAATCGTTAATTTTACTGTGTAGGATTCAAAAGAATTCTATACTATTAGGCTTATTTTATAAGCAATTTTTCAACTGATGTTTTTTCATCTTGTTCTACCTTTAATATATATACTCCGGTTGAAAGTTTAGAAATATTTAATTCTATATCGTCTGTACTTATTGAAAGAACAATTTTTCCGGACATGTCAGATATTTTAATATTCTTATTGGTACCAGATGCTGTTTCTATATATACTTTCCCATCGACAACTGGATTTGGATAGATCATGAATCCTGGTATTTCATGTCCAGGCAAGCCTAAGGTACAATCTGTTGTGGATACATTTATTGTACGTGTTATACTGAACTCGTTTTGCAATGCATCGTCCACAGTATAAGTCAATATATATTGTCCTGGTGTATTTACGTCAACACTACCCGATACTATTACTGATGTTGTTATATCTGTATCGAGATTATCTTTTGCGAAATATCCTGGTTCTACATATGGACATCCTTTATCTAGAGAAACTATTGCATCTCCTAAGAGATCTATCATTGGTTTAGCAATTTCAATTGTTACAGTCCAGTTTTCTATAACTCCATTTTGAGCAGTTACATTAAAAGTAACAGGCAAAGTATAATTTAATGTAGTAACTCCGCTATTTTGAAGGTATGTACCTTTACGAAGTGTTGCAAAATCCGACAATACAAATGTGGGTACTAATACACTTAAATCTGCATTATTATTAACTAATACTTTTACCGTTTTTGCAGCTGGATCTATAATACTTGTACCTACTTGGTTTGCAACTGTGTAACTTAAAATATTTGCTTCTGCATTTTTCGCATTTATAGTGACTGTGTAGTTTGTTTGAGAAAGCTTATTTTCTGAAATTACGGTAACTAAAAAGCTATTGCTATAATTTGATGATGTTGTTTGTGAATTTATTTGCTCAACTCCATCAATATAAAGCGTTGCGCCAGGAGAAACTGCAAAATCTGCAATCAGGTTTGATACATCATAGCCATATGGAACTATTTTGGTTACATTGTTTCCTACAATATCTGTAGTGATTTCCGCAATTAAGCCAGGGTTTGAAGCTGTTTTAAAATCATAAGAAAGTAATTTGCTTTCATTACTTAAACCTGTTATTACTTTAATTGTGTATGTTTCTGTAATTCCTGTATTAAAGCCTACGCCCTCTACTGTGAAGGTTACTGGATTTGTATAGTCATTGGGTGTTAAACCGCTAACTTGTACAATTCCGTTTATTTTTGCAATACTATTCATGCCTACCGAAATAGTAGCTATTGCGGCTGTTATATCTGAACCATCATTAAGAAGAATAGAAAATGTTTTGGAAGCACTGTCATAAGATGATGAAAGCTGGTTTACAAATTCTATTTTTTGCAATAAAACAGGAACATTCCAGAATTTTCCTTCTCCTATACCATCTGTATCTGCATTTGTTACTATGGCAGTATTATCGTTTATTGTGCTGTCAAAAACAAATTGCTTGTCCCCTTCGGTGAAAGAATAATATGCTAGTAATCCTGGTTCGCTTCCAACATATTTTGTCATTGAATTTGCAATTATTGCAGCTTGACTACGAATTCCTGACCAAATACGCACTTCATCTATATTTCCGTTTAGTCCTCTTGCTAAACCTGCATTGTTACCAATATAAGCCGGTGCTGTTGCATTTGAAGAAGCGGGACCTGCAGTACCTGTACTTGTATAAGGGACTTCGACTCCGTCAATATATACAGTGTACACATTTGTAGCGCTAACTGTATAGGCTATATGGTGCCAGGTATTTTGCTTAATAGAATTTAATGCTGTATTAATAACATAAGATCCTGAGGGTGTTGTGATAGATACGACTAAGCTATTTTCTTTATAAATTGCCAAATTGCTGTTATTATGTATAAATGCCAGTACTGTACTTTTATCTAAAAGTCTTCCAAAAACGGATGTCTGTTTTTGATTTACCCAAGTTTCGAATGTATAATTGTTAGTTAGGTTTAAAGCCGGAGTGATATCTGTTTTAATAAAATCATTTACGCCATCAAAAGTACCTGCAACGTTTACAGAATAATTTGCTGCATGCGAAATTATTAGAGATTTTGTGTCATTTACATTATCTGTATCACCTGCCAGTTGTGTATAAACTTCGATTATATAATCTCCAGGAAGGCCTAAATCAGCTTTTGTTGTAAATGTGAAGTTAGCACTTGCTCCTGCGGCAATTGTACTTGTAAAATTTTGTACTACCTCATTTGCTCCATTAATTTTATATGCAACCGGAAAATTAGAAATCGGCGCATTCGAAAAATTACGAATTACTGCTGTTACAGTAACTGGGGCATTACCTGGTTTAATAGGAGCTGCAATTCTTTCAACACTTGCATCTGCAGCGGTAAACGGCAATACATTAATAGTATATTCTTCTACTTCAAAATCATTTCGTGAAGTTGTTAATCCGTCAAAAGTTGGTCCCAGCACAACATTATAATATTCTGATGGTGAGCGAAACATATGAATTACACGCATTAATTTTTCTCCGGCAACAGTTCCTGCAGGAATTGTTACGCCTCCTGTTAAGCTGAAATTATTTCTAAAATAATGTGTACTTGTTGTAGATGGAATAGCAGGTGATGCAGAAGTTGGTGTCGTATTTACCCAAAAAGTTCCCGCATAAAATTCATCCGTTAAGTTTCCATCTCCATTCAAATCGATCACTATCATTGTAAACACTCCAACAGCTGATACCGATTGATCTCTCGTAATTGGTGTTTCGGGTTTTGTTATTGTAACTTCCGGCTGATAAGTAAATCCTGCGTATACCGGTATCTTTACATTTTTAAAATCAGAGTAAGCTGTAGTTCCTGAATTATTAACTACATCATTCCATTTTAATTTTGAAATAGCATAACCATTTGTATTTGTATGAACCGGTAATTCATTTTTATTAAATACTATTTTTTCACGAACATCATTGGTTACATTATCATCTGCGATATCAACACCACTTTTTATTGTATAAGTTGCACCAACTACAGATAAATCTGCTTTCACTGCAAATGTAAAACTTATGGTTGCGTTGGCAGCAATATCCGGAACAACATCCGTAACTTTTGCTCCATCATTTATCTGATAAAATACCGGGTAATTTGTTAAGGCAGTCGGACCTAAATTGGTTACTCTAATCGTAATATCATGTGTACTCGTTTTCAAACCAAGCACTTCAGGCGTTACTATTGAAGCAATTGCCGCGTCGTTCACTATTGGTTTTGAAATACAAGTTATATCAGCGACCCATCCTGGTTCATTTACTTCAACATCCGAAGTAAATCTAAAAGTTAGTTCTCCATTAACCGCTGTAGAAGTTAATGATGGAGGTAATGTGGTTCCTGTGAATGTACCTAACAAAGGTGACGCAGTAGTTGGTCCGTTATAAACATATAAATAATCATAATCTTGCTCTACATCAAAAGCTGTAAAATTTACATTAATAGTACTTCCTGTAGTACCAGGTATAAAAGTTAATACCTGAGTGATCTGATCGGCATAATTTGCATAACGCGTTCCACCATCTGTAAATACTGCTGAACAAGTTGTTACATTTGCCTTTGAACCCATTAAAACATCAGTTCCGGCATTGTAAACTGTTTTTGTAATGGTATTGTTTTCGATAATGGCATCATCTGTATAATTTACATTTGCAATTACTATATAAACACCGGCAACTGAAAAATCAGCTTTTTGTGTAAAATCGTATAATGCTTCGCTTAAAGGTGCAATTGGTCCGGGAATAGTTTCTACTACTTCTGGCCCGTCATTAATTTTGTACGAAACCGGAATATTACTTACAGCAACAGGAGAATGATTGTAAACTTTTACTTTTATTGTTTCCGCATCAGTAAGCTCGATATTTGTAGTTAATGAAGTTAGTTCAAGATCTGTAGCGATAGGTTCAAAAATATTGACATTATCTATATAAACTGCACTGTAAACATTTTCACTGCTTACAACTATTACATCATTATCAATTACAGATTCAAAAGCTAAGCTAAAAGTTGTTCCTGCATAAGCTGATAAGTCATATATTAATTCCGTATCACCAGACAGAGCAGTTCCACCATACACACTTACATTTTGATTACTGGTAAGTGGTGTTCCATTTACTGTAAGTCTGAAAAAGTTTTTATTTGCAGCTCCAACACTACTCCAAAGTAAATTAAATTTAACTCTAAGTGCTTTTCCTGAAAGACTCGTAGCATCTATATCGCAAAATGAAACTTTTTTTATAAAATTTGGATTATTAGCAAAAGCATTTGCAGTTGTACTTGCAACCCACGGAGATGAAGAAACATCTCCAGACCCTCCCATTTTTGCACCATCTAAAAATTCAGCATCTATATATTCATATTTTACAATTCCTGTTGTTCCTTTAGAAAAAACATAGTTTGTTGCTTTTCTTTCGTTAAAATTTTCAAGATAAGGTAAGCTCAAAGCATTCAAAACAGGTTGAAAAACCGGTTCTACATTTACGGCTCTAACCCTTTCAGAAACAATTCCGGTAGCAATATCAACTGTTCTTACAGAAAACCAGTTATCATCGCCCGTAGTAATATTTGTAAAAGTATAAGTAGGATCTGTAACTGTTGAAACAACATCAAATTTATATCCATTCATTTTTAATACTTCATATTTTGCGCCAGGAATTGCATCCCAATCCATTTTATAAGAAGATATTCCACAAACTGATGGAGCTATAACTAAATTTTTGGGTTCAGTAATAATATTAAAAACTTCTTTTGAAGCATCTACTTTTGTACCTGCACTAATTCTCACTTTAGCATTAGCAACTATGTCGGCTGGTATTTTCCATGCAAAGTTTCTTGCGGCTGATGGAATGTCTTTTGCAATTATTTTATATGTTATTCCACCATCAACAGAATATTCAAGGGTAAAAGGTTTTGCTTGTCCTTCATAATCCCAACGAATATATTCAGTACTTTCCGTGTTGAATTTTTCTCCGCCTATCGGATAAGTAAGAATCAATTCCGGAGCTACAAAATCATACACTACAGAAAATTGTTGCGTATTTAAAGGAACTCTTGTACCAGTTACAATGATTTTATAAGTACCTGCATCAGGATTATCTAAAGTTATCTGTTCGATATTATTCAAATTATCAACTCCAGGCGTTGCATTTGACCTTGGAGAAGTTGGATTTAGAATCAATGGCAAAGTAGTGACACCATCTTTTTCAATTTTAATATCTAAATCGTTTACCAAAATTGAAGTTGCACCCGGGGTACCTTGCAAATCTGAATAAGCAAGCATTACTTTTAGCGAAACTAATCCAGCCGGAACTATTATTTCTTTTTCATAACTGCCAGAATTAGCAACAGCTGCTGTGTAAAACATTTCGTTATCTAAAGCTTTAACTGCTCTTAAACCATTTAAATTTCCAAAACCATACTTATAGTCAGGCCCCGGATTACCTACGTCTTTAGCTGTATTAGTAACCAAAGCTTTCATTAACGAAGCCAAAGGTTCTGCACCATAGATATTTTTATATCTTTCATAAAGTAAAGCTACGGCACCGGTTGTTCCTGGTGTTGCCATTGAAGTTCCACTCATAACCTGATAGGAATTACTGTAGTCTAATGAATATACATCTGTACCAACAGCGGCAATTTGAGGAACTAAACGACCATCGATTGTTGGCCCGAAACTACTATAACTACTAATTAAATCATCAGGATTATTTGCAGCAACGTGCAGTGCATTTTTAGAATTTTTTGTAGAAGTATTAAAACCTCCCGCATATGCTGTTTGAGCATTTCCATTTGAATATACCGTTAAAAGATAAGGAAACATTACCGTAACATTATCATCTCCACGATCTCCTACGTTATATCTTCCTGTGTTATATCCTGTAGTAAGATTGATACCGTATGAATTTGAAGTTATCTCAATGCCATCCTGATTTGCAGCTATAACTCGTTCTTGCTGAACTGATAAACCATTTGATTGCGTATTAAAATTCCAGCCATACATTTGTACTTCCGGAGCCATACCTCGTGCTTTTGGATCTAATAATCCTGCACCACCAATAGTTCCTGAAACGTGATCCCCATGCGAAGAGTTTGATTCATATTCTCTATTAATAACTCTTCCTGTATGATCTTTGTGCTGTTCTAGATTACCATCCCAGATACCCACTTTTACCCCTTTTCCTGTTAATCCATATCCAAGACCAGGTATTGAGGAACCTAAAATATTCGCTTTATGAGAAGTTAAACCGGGTTTATTATCACTCTCTACCGGCGATGGAACTAATTCTATATTCTGTACCCAGTTGAATTTTGCGATTTCTTCTAATTTTTCTTTGGTTGCTTGTAAAAAAACCTGATTAAAAACATCTTCTTTCTTAATGGTTTTTACAAATAATCCTGCCAAATTCTGGTCTACAACTTTACTTTCAACACCTTCAAAATAAGTTATTACAACCTTAATTTCGTTTCCTTCTGCTGCATAATCCGGAATTTCATTTTGAACAATCATCGGATCTAATTTATAATGAGGATCAATTTTAATCATAGTTCTAATATTATCCGAAACGCTGCTCTTATTGTAAAACTGAGAATCAATTGCGGCATAATAAGCATTATTAGATAAGTAACTTAATAATGTTACGCCCTGTGCTTTTAATTTTTGCTGTTCGTTAACAGAAGGAATTGTGCTAAACTGCAACAAAGTATATTCCTTTTGCGGAATTTGTTTGCTCGTACTTTTTTTCGCTTTAAACTGTTGTTTAAAATTTGCTGTGGTTGAAATTATATTACCGTTTAAAGAAATAGTAAAATCATTATCAAACCCCTTTTGCGACCATAGAGAAATAGTCAAAAACAGCATAGACAGACTAAGTAATTTTATTCTCATTTGCAATGTTATTTGGTTAAGAAAAGGTTATAAAAGATTAAACCTACAAATTAAACCTTAAACTACAAAGTGAATTCTTACAAAATTTATTAAATTAATACCATAATCAAAGTATTGTAGAGAAAAATTCAACAAATTAACGGCTTCTCGTAATTTTTCGAACAAATATTCAAACAATTTTAAATACGTAAATTCTTTCAAAAAAAATGTTTTAAAATTAAAAAGTAAAATTTATTCGTACAGAAAAACACCTGTAAAAAAATTTACAAGTCCTTTTTATTAAGACAAGTCAAATTACTTTTTTATATCTTTAGTCTGCGTGGCTTTTTGTTCCCAATGACTCATTAAAGCATTATAGTTAACAGGATTTGCCGATACCTGATTTGATAATCGGCCCGATTCAAACGCTCGTACAAGAATTGTTTCTATTAAATAGTCTTCATTAACTTCAAAAGGTTTGTATTCTGTCTTTAAACTAATATCAAATAAATTGGCGGTAGTATTTGATACAAAAGCTTTGAAACCACTTTTGAGGGTTCGAATTAATTCATAGGTTGTGATTCCGGTTTGGCGATGAACTAATTTAACCAGAATCTGACCTTGCCTGCGGGATAGTTTTTTAAGCCTTTCTTCAAATTCATTATTAAGATAGTCTTCTACAATTTTAAAATATTTCTTTTTTTCGCGATTGGTTTTTAAACGCGCCATTCCTTTATTTAAAGCAGTTAATCTGTCTGCCGCTAATCGTGCATAAGGATAAACTTTATAAACTCTATTTTGAAGTATCAGGAATTGCTTTTGGGTCTCGGGATCGAGTTTTTCTTTGGATATTATTATTTCAGGTAACTGGATTGTATCACCCAGAATTGAATCTTGCTCGGTAAGTATATAACCCATTTCGTGGTTTTCTTTTGGTGTAACCTGAGCCTGACTTGTAGCAGAAATCAATATTAAAAATAATACAAAGCTTGTAAATTTCATAGAGTCATAATTTAAATGTAAAATTATATATTTATATACAACTCTAATACCAAATTTATAAATTAGCGCAAAAATATTTTTATGAGTACGAAATCTATCTTAAAAGATACCTCGATTGCTTTTCTGGAAAGCTACCTAAATAACGCCTCACCTACCGGATATGAAAGTGAAGGTCAAAAACTTTGGATGAATTATTTAAAACCTTACGTTGATACTTTTATTACGGATACTTACGGAACGGCTGTAGGAGTTATCAACCCCGAAGCACCTTTTAAGGTTGTTATTGAAGGTCATGCCGATGAAATTTCCTGGTATGTAAATTATATTACAGAAGATGGTTTGCTATATGTAATAAGAAATGGTGGTTCTGATCATCAGATTGCACCATCAAAAAGAGTTCACATTCATACTAAAAAGGGAATTGTAAAAGGTGTTTTTGGCTGGCCGGCTATTCACACTCGTTTGCGTGATAAGGAAGAAACTCCAAAACTTAGTAATATATTTATTGATTTGGGCTGCGAGAATAAAGAACAGGTTGAAGCAATGGGCGTTCATGTAGGTTGTGTAATTACGTATCCGGATGAATTTATGATTTTAAACGAAAATAAATTTGTCTGTCGTGCTATTGATAACAGAATGGGCGGTTTTATGATCGCTGAAGTTGCTCGTTTACTACATGAAAATAAAAAAAAGCTTCCGTTTGGACTTTATATTGTAAACTCTGTTCAGGAAGAAATTGGTTTGCGCGGGGCAGAGATGATCGCTCAAACTATTAAACCAAATGTAGCCATTATTACAGATGTTTGCCACGATACAACGACACCTATGATTGATAAAAAGGTTGAAGGGGATCTAAAAATGGGAAGAGGACCTGTTATTGCTTATGCACCAGCAGTACAAAACAAATTGCGCGATTTAATTATAGATACGGCCGAAGAAAATAAAATTCCGTTTCAACGCAGTGCGATTTCAAGAGCGACAGGAACTGACACTGATGCTTTTGCTTATAGTAATGGAGGCGTGGCATCGGCACTGATTTCATTACCTTTGCGTTATATGCATACGACTGTTGAAATGGTACATAAAGAGGATGTCGAGAATGTGATTCAGCTGATTTATGAATCATTATTGAAAATTGAAAACAATGAAACTTTCTCTTATTTTAAGTAGAAATAAAATTAAACGTCAGTTCAGTATTTGTTTACTGAACTGACTAATATAAAAAACATGAAAATCTTACTACTCGAAGACGATTTTACTTTATCAAAAGAAATATCATCATTCTTTACTTCAAAGGAATTCGAGTGTATACCTTATTATGATGGCTCTTTGTTATTAAAAAAATATTTTCCGTACGATTATGATTTGATTATTTTGGACATCAATGTTCCCGGAAAAAACGGAATCGATGTTTGCAAAGGAATCCGCGAAGTCGATAAAAAGACGCCAATTATAATGCTAACGGCTTTTAGTGAAATTGAAGATAAACTTGCTTCGTTTAATAATGGCGCCGATGATTATTTGGTAAAACCTTTTCATTTTGAAGAACTCTATGCCAGAATCTCCTCTCTTTTAAGACGCAAGGAAATTCCGCAGCAACTAGAGAAAAAAATCGTTATTGAAGATTTAGAAATTCTTGAAGATGATATGAAGGTATTTCGCTCAGGCGGGGAAATAAAATTGACTCCAAAAGAGTTTAAATTGATTTTAATTTTGGCTCAAGCCAAAGGAAAAGTTCTATCTAAACAATTTATTGCCGAAAAACTTTGGGATTATCATATAGAAACCAATCAAAATACGATTGAAGTTTATATTAATTTCTTAAGGAAAAAAATTGATAAAGACCACGAAATAAAATTAATCAGAACCAAAATTGGCTACGGATATTATTTAAGCGCTCAGGAATGACTTTAAAAAACCGAATATCACTTCTAGTAAGCTTGTTGTTTACAATCCTATTTGGATTGGCTTCGACTTTGATATTTGTTTTGTATTCTAATTTTAGAAAAGAAGAATTTCGCGATCGGTTAGAGATTAAAGCACTTTCGAATATCAAACTTTTAGTCAATGTTAAAGAAGTTGATGAACAGCTTTTAAAAATGATTGATCAAAACTCCATCAATAAATTATATGATGAGAAGACTTTGGTGTTTGATTCTCATTATAAATTAATTTACAGCAGTATTGATGATGCCAAAATTAACTGGTCGATTGATGATTTAAAATATTTAAAAAAGAACAAAACCTTTTTTAAACAACAGGGTAATTATGAAGTTTATGGCGTTTTTTATGACACAAAGGACAAAGATTTTTATGCGCTAATATCTGCTACAGATGATTATGGCAAACGAAAATTACTTTTTTTGAGGTATACTTTGATTGTCTCGTATATATTTTTTACTTGTATTTGCTGGGTTTTAACCTCATTTATGGTAAAAAAAGTGATGAGTCCTTTAAATATTTTTCATCAAAAAATTAAAAACATAAACGAGAATAATCTTGATACCCGTGTAGCTTCTAAAAGCACAAAAAATGAGATTGATTTGATTGCAAACGAGTTCAATTTTATGATGGATAGAATTCAGGTTTCGTACCAAAAGCAAAAAGAATTTACGGCACACGCTTCTCATGAACTCAGAACTCCCCTATCCAGAATTACTTCTCAAATTGAAAATACTATGAAAGATACTGGAACATCTGAAAAAGGGAAAAACTTTTTAAGAACGATTTTATCAGATGTAAATCAGCTAACAGAATTAATTCATTCGTTATTAATTTTATCAAAACTGGATAATAAAAGGGATGAAAGTAATGAAGTGCACAGGATGGATGAAATTTTGTTTTCTGCCATTGAAAATTTAAATAAGAGCTTTCCTGAATTTGTCATTCTCTTTGAAATGGAAGAAAATGAAAATCTTGATACTGCATTAGAAATAACAGGAAACAAAAACTTATTGGAAATCGCTTTAAGCAATGTTTTAAAAAACGCTTGTGTTTACTCTGATAATAAACAAGCTATCGTAAAAATACATACTGAAGATAACAGCTTGTTTCTCTCCATTTCAAACACTGGAAAAACTTTAAACGAAAACGAACAGAAGAATCTGTTTCAGCCCTTTATGCGTGGTGAAAATGCAAAAGGAACTTCTGGTTTCGGACTTGGATTACGTATTGTAAACCGAATTTTAACATTGCATAACGCTAAAATTTCATACAGCGTCCCTCTTGAAAATACCAATTTATTTCAGTTGGTTTTTTATTCAAATTAATACTTCTTAAAAATTTTTAAGCTCTTTTTAAGTTCTTTTTTAAGGCGTCTTAAAGTCTCGCGATAGCATCTTTGTATCAAATAAAACGGATACAATGAAAAAGTTATTTGCATTACTGCTTTTGATTTTAATACATCAGACAGGTTTAGCACAAAAAACATTCACTTTAGAAGAGTGCGAAAGTCAATTTCTTAAAAACAATCTTTTCTTACTGGCATCTCAATATAATATTGATGCATCAAAAGCGCTTAGTATTCAGTCACGCATTTGGGAGAATCCAATGCTTACTGCTGAACTAAATGCTTACAATCCAGAAAGAAATCAATATTTTGATATTGGAAAAGAAGGACAAAAGGCATTTGGTATCGAGCAGCTTATTTATTTAGGAGGAAAAAAAAGCAACGAAATTAAATTAGCACAGACTAATGAAAAATTGGCTGAATTGCAATTCAACGATTTATTGCGAACCTTAAAACTGCAATTACGTAAAAGCTTCTACACTGTTTATTACAACTCTAAAAGCCTTGAAACCACTGATGATCAGTTAACTCATATAGAGGATTTGATAAATTCTTATTCTGTTCAGGTGCAAAAAGGAAATATTCCTTTGAGAGATCTTGTTCGTTTACAATCGTTATACCTAAATTTTAAAAACGAGCGTATGGAAGTTGTAAACGATAATATTGAAGAACAGGGAAATCTGCGATTATTACTAAACTCACAAGAAAATATCATTCCTGATGTTTCGAAAGAAGACTTTAATAAATATCTAAAAGAAATTCCTTTTGATTTGAAAGCATTTGAAGGAGAAGCTATTGTAAATCGCCCTGATTATTTATCCAAACAAAAAGATATAGAAGCAAATGAGTTTAATGTAAAATGGCAAAAATCACTTTCAATTCCAGATCTTACTGTAGGTGCAACATACGATCAGCGAAGCGGTGCATTTAACAAAGAAGCAAATCTTACGCTTGGAATTCCGTTACCACTTTGGAATAAAAACAAAGGGAATATTAAATACGCACAGACAATTTTAGAACAATCCAAAGTCGAAAAACAAAGTTTTGATTTACAATTACAAAATGAAATTACATCGGCTTGGAGTAAATGGGATGAATCACGTAAAAATTATATTGTAATCAAACCCACAGTCAATGAAGATTTTCAGGCAGTTTACGATGGAATTCTAAACAATTTTCAAAAGCGAAATATCAGTTTATTAGAATTTACTGATTTTATGGAAAGTTATAATCAGGCGGCGATTCAGGTAAATGAATTAAAGAAAAAAGTAGCGCTTTCCGGCGAAGAATTTAATAGTACAATTAACAAAGACTTATTTTAAAAATCAATAAGATGAAATATAAACTAATTATAGCAATTGCCCTTGTGAGCCTTTTAATTACAGGCTGCAAAAAGGAGATCGAAAATCCTGAAACGAACACTTCTTTTGTTTTAAGTGATGCCATGCTAAAAACGACCACAACTGCAGTTGCAGAAACTCAATCCGTAAAAAATGAATTGAGTTTTTATGGAAAAATTATGGCTGATAATAATAAGTTAATTGACGTTTACCCGCTAGTAGGAGGAAATGTAATAAAAGTAAATGTTGAACTTGGAGATTATGTACACAAAGGTCAGGTTCTCGCAACTATAAAGAGTACTGATATTGCCGATTTTGAAAAACAATCTATCGATGCAAAAGGAGATTTACTGGTTGCAAAAAATAAGTTGAAAGTGGCTCAGGAATTATTCGACGGAAAATTAAATTCTGAAAGTGATGTTTTTGAAGCAAAATCAGAAGTAAATAAAGCGCAGTCTCAATTGAGCAAGATTAACGAAACGTATAAAATTTACAACATCAAAGCCGGATCTATTTATGAAGTAACCGCGCCAATTAGTGGTTTTATCATTCAAAAAAGCATCAATCAGGATATGCTTTTAAGAAATGACCGTTCTGAAAACATTTTTGATATTGCCGAAATCAGCGAAGTCTGGGCTATGGCAAACATTAATGAAATTGACATAAATAAAGTAAAATTGGGAATTGACGCTGATGTAACTACACTAAGTTATCCTGATCAAGTTTTCAAGGGTAAGGTCGATAAAATTTTTAATGTAATTGATCCTGAAACAAAAGCGATGCAGGCTCGTATCAAACTTAAAAATCCTGATTTTAAGTTAAAACCGGATATGAATGCAAACATAAAATTATCATTTAGCGAAGGAAAATCGTTGATTGCAGTTCCTAGTCAGGCAATCGTTTTTGATAAAAGTAAAAACTTTGTAATGATATTTAAGGACCGTAATAATATCGAAACCAGACAGGTTGATGTTTATAGTCAGGTTGGCGATGTAACTTACATTTCAAGTGGTCTTAAAGAGAATGAAAAAGTTATCACAAACAATCAGTTATTTATCTATCGCGCTTTAAACGAATAAGACATGAACAAATTCATACGAAACATAATTGCTTTTTCGCTTAAGAACAAAGCATTTACCTTCTTTTGGGTAGGACTATTGGCTGTTGCCGGTTTTATTTCCTTCAAAAATATGCCAATCGACGCTTTTCCGGATGTAACGAATACACAGATTATCATCATTACACAATGGAATGGAAAAAGTGCTGAAGAAGTAGAACGTTTTGTTACTTCTCCTATAGAAATATCTATGAACTCGGTACAAAAAAAGACCAGCGTTCGTAGTATTACCATGTTTGGATTATCAGTAATAAAAATCATTTTTGATGACGGCGTTGATGATACTTTTGCAAGATTTCAGGTCAACAATTTACTAAAAAATGTTTCCTTGCCAGATGATGTTGAACCAGATGTTCAGCCTCCGTATGGACCTACAGGCGAAATATTTAGATACATCGTAAAAAGTGACAGCAGAGACAGTAGAGAATTATTGACTTACCAAAACTGGATTATTGACAAACAGCTTCGTTCTGTTCCTGGTGTGGCAGACTTAAATGTTTTTGGAGGCCAGACTAAAACGTACGAAGTTGGTGTTGATCCTGTAAAATTAGCAAAATACAACATTACACCGCTTCAGGTTTATAATGCTGTAAATGCAGGAAACTTAAATGTTGGTGGTGATATAATCGAAAAAAACGGTCAGGCATTTGTGGTTCGCGGTGTCGGGCTTTTAAAATCGATTCAGGATATTGAAAATATTATTGTTGATGATGCAAGCGGAAATCCGATTTTGGTAAAAAACCTGGCTTCTGTTTATGAAAGTTCTATGCCAAGAGTGGGTCAGACTGGTTTAGGAAAGAATGATGATGCCGTTGAAGGAATTGTGGTAATGCGAAAAGGTGAAAATCCGCAGGAAACACTTGCACTGATTAAAGCTAAAATAAAAGATTTGAATGAAAATGTTCTGCCGAAGGACATTAAGATAGAAACTTTTTATGATCGTGATAATTTAATGAATTTCACGACAGAAACTGTAATGCACAATTTATTCGAAGGTATTATTCTGGTAACATGCGTTGTATTTCTTTTCATGGCCGACTGGAGAACAACTTTTACAGTTTCTATTGTTATTCCGTTATCGTTATTGTTTGCCTTTTTGTGCCTGAAAATGATGGGCATGAGCGCCAATTTGTTAAGTTTAGGTGCAGTAGATTTCGGAATCATTATTGATGGTGCGGTGGTGATGGTCGAGGGATTATTTGTGGTTTTAGACCACCGCGCACATCAATTAGGAATGACGGCTTATAACAAAATTGCAAAGGGCAGCCTGATTAAAAAAACCGGAGCAGAAATGGGTAAAGCTATTTTCTTTTCTAAATTAATCATTATAACGGCTTTACTTCCTATTTTCTCCTTTCAGAAAGTAGAAGGAAAAATGTTCTCTCCCCTAGCCTACACATTAGGTTTTGCCTTGATAGGAGCATTACTTTTTACCTTGACATTAGTGCCTGTTTTATCGCATTTACTTTTAAATAAAAACGTAAAAGAAAAAAATAATCCGTTTGTAAATTTCTGGGATCGCATTGTAAGCAAAAGTTTTGCCTGGACATTCAAACATAAAGTAAAAACACTAATTGCTTCGACAGTAATTTTGATCACAATTTTCTTTTCTGCTTCGTTTTTGGGAACTGAATTTTTACCACAATTAAACGAAGGCGCATTGTGGGTAACGGCAGAATTGCCAATGAGTACTTCATTGCCTGAAAGTGTGAAAACAGCCGCAATGATCAGAAAAGATCTTGAAACTTTTCCTGAAGTAAAAAATGTTTTATCTCAAACAGGAAGAAGTAATGACGGAACTGACCCAAATGGTTTTGGTTTCATTCAGCTTCAGGTTGATTTAAAACCAAAATCAGAATGGACACGAAAAATTACGATGGATGATTTGATTAATCAAATGGATGAAAAATTAAAAGTTCATCAGGGAATTACTTATAATTATTCACAGCCTGTAATTGATAACGTAGCAGAATCTGTGGCCGGTTTTAAAGCTTCGAATGCAGTAAAGATATACGGTGATGACCTTGATAAACTTGACGAATTATCCAATGAAGTTTTGAAAGAAATAAAAGATATTCCTGGTATTAAAGACGTTGGAATTTTAAGAAATGTTGGTCAGCCTGAGATTAGTGTCGTTTTAGACCGAGATAAAATGGCGGCTTACGGTGTAACTTTAAGTGATGCCCAGGCTGTTTTAGAATTGGCTTTTGGAGGAAAAACGGCTACTGAAAAATACGAAGATGAAAAGAAATTTGATGTAAGAGTCCGTTTTTCTCAGGAATACCGTAAAGATGAAAATGATATTGCTGAATTGAAAGTTCCAACAATTAGCGGCGCAAAAATTCCATTAAAAGAAATTTGTGAATTAAAAACAATTACAGGACCTGCTTTTATTTATAGAGATAATACAAAACGTTTTATTGGTGTAAAATTCTCTGTTCGTGACCGAGATTTAGGAAGTACAATTGCCGAAGCTCAGGCAAAAGTGGCGAAAATGAAAATGCCTGCGGGATATGCTGTAGGCTGGACAGGAGAATTTGAAAATCAGGTTCGTGCGAGTGCTCGTCTGGCTCAGGTGGTTCCAATCAGTTTAATAGGGATTTTTGTTTTGTTGTTTATTTTGTATGGAAACATTAAAGATTCGTTACTTGTTTTGGCAAATGTTCCGTTTGCCATTATTGGAGGAATTATGGCATTGCATATTACAGGAATGAATTTTGGAATCTCTGCAGGTGTTGGTTTTATTGCGCTACTTGGAATTTGTATTCAAAATGGTGTTATTCTTATTTCTGAATTTCATCATAATCAAAAAGCAAAATTATCTCTCGAAGAATCAATTTTCATGGGAGTAAAAGCCAGAACTAGAGCAGTAGTAATGACAGCGCTTATGGCATCGATAGGTTTATTGCCGGCAGCAATTTCTACAGGAATTGGCTCCGAATCTCAAAAACCACTGGCAATTGTAATTATCGGAGGTTTAATTACAGCAACAATTTTAACATTACTTGTTTTCCCTATTATATTTTGGGTTTTTAATCGCAAAAAAACACGCTCCAATTGAATAAGGTGTTTTAAAAATTAATTAATTGGTTAGATTAATTTGACTTGGTTTTAAAGAAAAAGCATCATTATTTTTAATGGTGCTTTTTTGATTTAGGATTTTAAGGACTCAATGTGAAAATATTTGGTTTGCAGGAATGAATCAAACGAAAATTTCGCAAAGCTTTTCAATGTAAGGTTTAACATAAAGGGCTAAGTTCGCAAAGCTTTGTATCGAATTGGCCATTGCGAACTTAGTGTTTCTATCTATTCTGATAAAAATCTTAGCGGACTTTGCGGTTAATTAATTTCTTGGCACAAAAAAAAAGACCTTCCGTAAAGAAGATCTTTTTTATATACTAATTCAAACTATTCTAATTCTTATTTTGCATCTTTCAAAAGAGCAATAGCTTCTGTTGCGTTTGATAATTGCGCATATTTTAAAGCTGTATATCCTTTTTCATTTTTATCAGATGGACGTGCTCCACTAGCTAATAAAACTTTAATAATTTCAACTTTGTTATAACGTGCAGCTGTCATTAAAGGAGACATATCGTCTGACTTTTCGTTTACATTAGCACCATATTCAATAAATTTTTTAACTACTTCGATGTCACCTTTACTAACAGCAACGTTTAGTGGAGTTGCATCCCAAGCTGAAACTTCAACTGGTTGTTTTACTACTAATTGTTGATTTGAAGCCATTGAAACATTCGCAAATGCAACTAAAGCTAATCCTAAATAAATAACTGAATTTTTCATAATGATTTTTTGTTAAATTGATTGATACTATTTGATTGATAATGGGTTGTTGTTAAATTCTATACAAATGTAAATTAAAACTAGATACTTGCATTACAAGGTACTATGTTTTAACTAATTCTTAACGTTTTATTAATAAACTAATAATGACAAGAACGTTTAATTGATGTTTCCATATAATAGACGCAGCAAATGTAAATATGTTACAGTAAATCAAATATTTTATTAAAAATAAATTTCAAAATCTTTACAAAAACCAAAAGGAATTCTTTAAGTATTTAACTTTAGTTTAAAAGTAAACTCATAAAAAAGCGGGAAAATAATCTAAAACCAAATTAATAGCCGCCAAAATATAAATTAACAATCTAAATAAAACAATTTTAAATGAAATGAAAAAAGAAAGAAAATACATCTGACTTTGAAGTAGTTTTTTAACATTTTTAAATAATAAACATTAAAATATAACAATTGCATTTATTAATTAACTAGTAGAAGTTCCATAATAATTCAAAATTTAAATTTTAAAAAACTATTAAGCACAAAAAAACCACAGATTACAAAATTAAAAGGATTGTAAAATCCGGTTAATCTTGTAAAATCTGTGGTTAGATCATCTTTTAATACCCTAAAAAAAGAGTTTAGAATATTAAAATTAATTATTTTTTAGAACCAAGATATTCTACTACATTTTTTTCAATACGCTGATCAATATTGTCAATATCAGCCTTAACAAATTTTTCTCCTAGAATGTTTTCGTATAGTTCAATATATCTTTCTGAAACTGATTCAATATAAGCATCTGTCATTTCAGGAATTTGTTGTCCTTCCAGACCCTGAAAACCGTTTTCGATCAACCAGCGACGAACAAACTCCTTAGACAATTGTTTTTGCTCCTCTCCTTTATCCTGTCTTTCGTGATAGCCATCAGCATAAAAATAACGAGAAGAATCAGGAGTATGAATTTCATCGATTAAAACAATTACACCCTCTTTTGTTTTACCAAATTCGTATTTAGTATCAACTAAAATCAAACCGCGAGAAGCAGCAATTTCAGTTCCTCGTTGAAATAAATCACGGGTAAATCTTTCTAAAACGATATAATCTTCTTCAGAAACAATTCCTTTTGACAAAATATCTTCACGAGAAATATCTTCGTCATGAGAACCGTTATCTGCTTTTGTAGTTGGTGTGATAATTGGTTCCGGAAATTTATCATTTTCCTTTAAGCCTTCTGCCATTGTTACGCCGCAAATTTGTCTTTTTCCTGCAGCATATTCGCGGGCAGCGTGACCTGAAACATAACCACGAATCACCATTTCTACTTTAAATGGCTCACATAAATGCCCCACAGCAACGTTAGGATCCGGAGTTGCAATCAACCAGTTTGGAACAATATCTTCTGTTAATTCCATGAATTTTGTCGCAATCTGATTTAGAATTTGTCCTTTGTACGGAATTCCTTTTGGTAAAACCACATCAAAAGCCGAAAGTCTGTCGGTTGCTACCATTACCAAAAGTTCGTCGTTTATATTGTAAACTTCTCTCACTTTTCCGCGGTAAACTGATTTCTGATTCGGGAAATTAAAATTTGTTGTTGTGATTGTATTGCTCATTATTGTTGGTTGTGTTGTTTTTATTATTGCAAATTTAAAACTATTTCAGAGAGTTTCATAATGAAAAGAAAGAGATAAATTAAGAAATATGACATTTTGTAATTTTGAACTCTTTAGAGCAGTAAAATTTTCCCGCAAAGTGCGCAAAGTTTTTTTGAAGTCAGGTTTTAAAAAAGCAAAGTCCGCAAAGCTGTATGTATTAACTTTGCGAACTTTGCGCAGATTTTGTGAACTTTGCGGTAAAAACAATAAAGGCAAAAGTTTATATATTGTTAAGCAACAAACTCTTTATTTAATATTTTTGAAGAAATATATTTTGCAACACCATCTTCGGCATTGGTTTTTATTACTTCTAAATCAGGCAACGTTTCTTTTAATAAATCAGGAGCATTTCCCATAATTAAACCTTTTCCTGATGCAGATAACATTTGAACATCGTTAAAACCGTCACCAAAAGAAATAACCTGTTCTAATGTAAAACCTTCTTTTTCAAGAACAGTTTCAATTGCAACTGCTTTATCTATCGATTTATCCATAAATTCTAAACAAGTCGGCAAGCTAAAAGCATGATGTAAATGTTCTGAAGAATTGGCTAAAATATCATCTTTTAATTTTACTAATTTTTCGTGATTATCGCAGGAAAAGAAGATTTTAATAGCACCAAAATCTTCCAGTTTTTTATAATCAACCAATTCAGGTCGGTACTTTAATTCTTCCTGAAAAGCATTTAATTTTTCGCTTACTTTATTGGTTTGCCAA
>Ga0247813_10001180_pt1 | contig 20671 bp, 10 predicted proteins | sample UWRJL169409C1_FD_180719 | JGI IMG/M metagenome (GOLD analysis project Ga0247813, IMG submission 180719) | Plant litter microbial communities from Arlington Agricultural Research Station in Wisconsin, United States - UWRJ-L169-409C-1 | ecosystem: Environmental > Terrestrial > Plant litter >...
TTGTAAAAGCAGTTTTACCAGGTCGTTTCTGCCAAACATCGTAGCAAACATCAGTGCGGTACCGCCATTCCCATGCTGAAGGTTTAAATCCGCACCGTTCTCAATCAGCAGTTGCGCAATTTCGGGATAGCCTTTAAAACAAACGCCCATCAGGGCCGTGTTGCCCCCGAAGTCGGCCGCATTTACATTAGCTCCCGCTTCAAGCAACATCTTTGCCGCAGTTGCCTGCCTGTTGTAACAGGCGATAATCAGTGGTGTGTAACCTTTATCATCAGTAACATTGACATTGGTACCGTCTTCAAGTATAGATTGCAGGAAAGCCATATCTCCGGTCCGTGCCGCAGAGATCAGTGTAGGTGTATAGATATCCATTTGTAATTGATTTAATTTACCCGGTTATCGTTTAAATAACCGGGTAATGTATAAAAAGATTTTAAGCTGGTACGTCTGGTTTTTTTTCTCTTTCCCAGAAACGGTGCCCTGCGATTGCAGTAATAAACGCTGAAGGGGCTTGGTTGACCAGCACACCTGGAGGCGTTCCCTGTTTTTTACTATTATTAACCGGGATTGCTGCTTTAAGCAGTTGTTCACCTTCTTTATCGGCGGCAATAGCTTTACAATGTTTAAAAGCTTCTGTTACGAAATGCACAGCATCAGCTTCCTGAAGGAGTGCGTTTACACTGGCAGCTCCACCGGGAATATAAACCGCATCGAAAAGTACAGATGCCGACGTGAGAAAAGTAAAATCTACTTTGACAGCCGTACCCTGGTCATCCTTGATAAAACCATTATGGGTGGCAATAATTTTTGCCTGCGCACCACCTGCCAGCAATGCTTTTTTAGTTGCTTTCAATGCGGAAGCATCAAAACCGTCTGTAGCAAGGACTGCGATCATCCTGCTTTTTACAGTATCTTTAACCGTATCGGCCATACTTAATGCCGCTGAGGATTTCAGGGTTGACTGAACAATTTCAGGTTCATATTTTTCCGGGTCGGCATCAGCGGGAACACCATGGTTCATCGGACGTGAAGGTTCTGCCGGAACATCTAATCCAAGTCCGTCAGCTACCTTTTTCGCAAGTACGCTGTCTATCTGGGTCAGTATACCAACCATCCTCTTACGGATGTCCTCACGCTCTACTTTACCTAACTCAAAACGTAATGCGTCGACAAGGTGGTTTTTTTCAGCTTCTGACTGGCTGTTGAAAAACAGGGTGGCCTGACTGAAATGATCGGAGAAGCTCTCACTCCGGTCCCTGATTTTTCTGGCGTCGATTCTTTCCTGATAGGAACTGAACCCGCCTTCTTCAACCTTCGCCTGTACAGGATAGTTTCCTGAAATACTGTTTGGCTCGTAACTGGTACGGGCGGTATTGATCGTCTGGCGCATATGGCCATCACGTTGGTTGTTATGTACTGGCGATACAGGTCTGTTGATCGGGATTTCGTGGAAATTCGGGCTGCCTAATCTGGATAGCTGGGTATCAGTATAAGAAAACAAGCGGCCCTGGAGCAGCGGGTCGTTACTGAAATCCAATCCCGGAACGAGATGTCCGGGGTGGAAAGCTACCTGTTCTGTTTCCGCAAAGAAATTATCCGGATTTCTGTTAAGTGTCATTTTACCCACCCTGATTACCGGTACCAGTTCTTCAGGGATTAATTTTGTAGGATCAAGGATATCAAAATCAAACTTATGTTCATCTGCTTCTGAAATGATCTGCAGGCCAAGTTCCCATTCCGGAAAAGCACCGCTTTCGATCGCATCCCATAAGTCCCTTCTGTGGAAATCGGGGTCATTACCAGAGATCTTTTTCGCTTCGTCCCATGCTACTGAATGGACTCCCAATAAGGGTTTCCAATGGAACTTTACAAAACTGGAAACACCTTCCGCATTGATTAAACGAAAAGTATGCACACCAAAACCTTCCATCATACGGTAACTGCGCGGAAGGGCACGGTCAGACATCAGCCACATAATCATATGCGCGGATTCTGGCATCAGTGAAATAAAATCCCAGAAGGTATCATGTGCTGAAGCCGCTTGCGGAATTTCATTATGAGGTTCCGGTTTTACCGCATGGATCAGGTCGGGAAACTTAATTGCATCCTGAATAAAAAATACAGGCATATTATTTCCTACAAAGTCGTAGTTACCTTCTTGCGTATAGAATTTTACAGAAAAGCCCCTTACATCTCTTGCCAGGTCTGTAGAACCACGTGAGCCGGCAACGGTGGAAAAACGAACAAAAACCGGCGTTTTAATAGTAGTGTCATTCAGGAAACCAGCTTTGGTAAAAGCCGATTGGGATTCATACAGTTCAAAAAAACCATGTGCACCAGATCCCCTGGCATGTACGATACGTTCAGGTATACGTTCATGATCGAAGTGGGTAATTTTTTCACGTAGAATGAAATCTTCAAGTAGAGTAGCTCCTCTTTCTCCAGCTTTCAGTGAATTCTGGTTGTCGTTGATTTTTAAGCCCTGGTTAGTTGTCAGAAATTCACCGCTGCCGTTTTCTTTATCTGCAGTTAGTTTGGTGATTTTTTCATTTTCCTGGGAAGGTTTGATGTTTTTGTCTTTCATGGCAATGCTGTTATAGGTATTCGACTTGCTTTAACAGATCATTCCGATAAGTGTTTTAACAGGTAACATAAAATGTTGAAAGTTCGGTGACAATGGTTAAACAATTTCAGATCTGTAAGGGTTATGGTATTTCTCCGGTGGTGCAGATAACAGCTGAAAATCATATTCCTGTAATGTGTAAGACAAAACTTCTTTGGTCGGCTGTTGTTCCATGAGCATCTTGAATATAATTAAACAATAACTTATTTATGAAAACTTTACTCACCACATCAAAACTAGCTTTACTTGGAGGAGCATTTTTATTTGCTTCCTGCGGAAATAGTTCAAATTCAACGACAGGCGCAGACAGTACGGTTGCAGACACGACCATGAATGCGGAGAAAATGGGTGCCATTAAGCCGTCCGGACCAGCGCCGGAATGGGGTAAATCTATTCATCCTGAAATGCAGGCGGTAATAGAAAAACTGGTAAGCTATGGTGATCAACCTATAGAAACATTAAGTGCGACAGATGCAAGGAAAAACCATACACCTACCGATGCGGTGATGGACCTGATTAAAGAAAACAATATTACGTTGCCTGCGCCGGGCGTGGATACTGCGGGGAAAGATATTCCTGTCACCGGTGGAAATATTCACCTGAGAATTTATACACCGAAAGCTGGAAACGGTCCTTTCCCGGTAATTGTATATTACCATGGCGGTGGATTTGTGATTGCTAACCTGGATGTATACAATGCGTCGGCACAGGGGCTGGCTGAACAGGCGGGTGCTGTAGTAGTATCTGTAGCTTATCGCCTGGCACCGGAAAATAAATTCCCGACTGCACATAACGATGCTTTTGCTGCTTATGAATGGACAGTTAAAAATGCGGCTTCCATAAAAGGCGACCCTAAAAAGATAGCTGTGGTAGGTGAGAGTGCCGGGGGTAACCTTGCCGCTAACGTAAGTATCATGGCGAGAGATAAAAAAATAATGGCGCCGGTACATGAAGTGCTGGTTTACCCGATTGCCCAGGCTGATATGAACACAAAATCTTACGTAGCCTATGCCAACGCTCATCCTTTAAATAAAGCGATGATGGCCTGGTTTACTGAAAAGTATGTTACAGCAATGGCTGAAGCAAAAGATCCGAGAATTTCACTGGTGAACGCCAATCTGAAAGGGTTGCCTTCAACAACTATTATTACTGCGGAAATAGATCCGTTGAATAGTGACGGATTGATGCTGGCAGATAAATTAAAAGCAGCAGGTGTAAGTGTGGACAGCAAAAATTATGACGGTGTTACACACGAATTTTTTGGTATGGCTGCAATAGTTCCGGAAGCAAAAGATGCACAAGCTTATGCTGTTGAACAGCTGAAAAAATCTTTCGCAAAATAATCTAAACAATTTTGTGGCGGGGCCTGTTGTTCCGTTATCTATAATTTACCTATGAAAAACAGGAAGCGGATGCTGGAAACAGCATCCGCTTTTTTTGTCTTCATCAAATTGAAGTTTGTGAAAATCTTAAAACTTTTTTGTTGGAATTTCATTGGTATAGGTAATGGAAGACATAACCGTATATCCCGGCCGGCCATACCCACTAGGTTCTACGTGGGATGGCGCAGGTGTTAATTTTGCTATTTACGCTGATCACGCTACTGCAATTGAGCTTTGTCTCTTTGATGACGAAACTGATGAGAAAGAATCGAAGAAGTTAATCCTAACTGAACGTACACACCATATCTGGCATATTTACCTTCCGGAGATTAAACCAGGACAGCTTTATGGCTACCGGGTGCACGGACCTTTCCGACCGGAAGAGGGGCACCGCTTTAATCCTTATAAATTATTAATTGACCCATACGCAAAAGCTATTTCTGGTGTGATTGACTGGCATGACGCGCTTTTTGGTTATGTAATGGGTTCTGAAGAACAGGACCTGGGTATGAGTAAACTGGATAGTGCACCATTTATTCCTAAGGCGGTAGTGATTGATGAAACCTACGATTGGGAAGGGGAAGAGCCGCTGGATGTGCCCTATCATCAGTCGATTATTTATGAAGCACACGTAAAAGGTTTTACGATGACGCATCCGGATATTCCGGAAGATATAAGGGGTACCTACGCAGGTATGTCGCATTCGGTTACGCTGACTTACCTCAAAGATTTAGGAATTACAGCTATTGAACTGATGCCTGTTCACCAGTTTGTGAACGACAGGCATCTGGCGGAAAGAGGACTGAGCAATTACTGGGGCTATAATACCATAGGATTCTTCGCCCCGGATATCCGTTATGCGGCTACCAGGGAGCGGGGCGGCCAGGTTGTGGAGTTTAAGGATATGGTTAAGGCTATGCATCAGGCAGGTATAGAAGTGATCCTTGATGTGGTGTATAACCATACTGCGGAGGGTAACCATATGGGGCCGACGCTTTCCTTTAAAGGTATAGATAACCAGTCTTATTACCGTCTGACGGAAGACCAGCGTTATTATATGGATTATACAGGTACTGGAAATACCCTGAATGCGAACCTGCCGAATGTACTGCGTCTGTTTATGGATAGTTTGCGGTACTGGATTACGGAGATGCATGTGGATGGTTTCAGGTTTGACCTTGCCCCCGCACTGGCACGCGAACTGCATAGTGTGAATAAGTTGAGTGCATTTTTTGATATTATCCACCAGGACCCGGTAATCTCGCAGGTAAAACTGATCGCAGAGCCATGGGATATTGGTGAAGGGGGGTATCAGGTAGGGAATTTCCCGCATGAGTGGGCAGAATGGAATGGAAAGTACAGAGATTGTGTAAGAGATTACTGGCGTGGAGCGAATAGTATGCTGGGTGAATTTGCCCAGCGCTTTACAGGAAGCCCGGATCTTTACCAGGATGACCTGAGAAGGCCGACAGCGAGTATAAATTTTGTTACTGCGCATGATGGTTTTACACTGCACGATCTGGTTAGCTACAATGAAAAACATAACGAAGCGAACGGAGAAAATAATCAGGATGGCGAGAGCCACAATGGTTCTTATAATTATGGAGTGGAAGGCGAGACGGACGATCCATCTATTAACCTGATCCGTGAACGTCAGAAACGGAACATGCTGACAACATTGTTTTTATCGCAGGGAGTGCCGATGCTGGTGGCTGGCGACGAGTTCGGGCGTACACAGCAGGGTAACAATAATGCATATTGCCAGGATAATGAAATCTCATGGCTCAACTGGGCGAAGGCAGACCCGTCACTTTTTGCTTTTACACAGCAGCTGATACATCTGAGAAAGAAACATCCTGTTTTTTGCAGGCGCCGATGGTTCCAGGGTGTACCCATAAAAGGGATAGGCCTGGAGGATATCGCATGGTTTTTACCGGAGGGGACAGAAATGGAAGAACATAACTGGAATGAAGATTTCGCGAAATCTCTGGCTGTATATTTGAATGGAGATGGCCTGCGCAGTACCGGTCCGCATGGTGAAAAGATTACAGATGATAACTTCTATCTGATGTTTAATGCACATCACGATTACCTGGATTATCATTTGCCGAACGAACGTTATGGTAAGGAATGGATCAGGGTGCTTGATACAAATATTGAAGGGATTAATGAATCTCCATTACGGCATTTTACCGGGGATACGATCAGGGTTGAAGGAAGATCTATTATATTATTAAAACATATCAGTGCTTCAGATGAGTAAGTTGAATAAGTTAAACAGGAACATCGGGGTTATTTTTCAAGATGATGAAGGTGCCGTAACCCGTATCTGGGCACCTGAAGCAAAGAGCGTAGAATTGCTGCTGAAGGACAAGGTGGTGACTATGGAAAAACAGGACTTTGGCTATTGGGAATCGGCTGCACAGATAAAGGCAGGCAGTACTTATAATTTTAAAGTAGACGGAAAGGTAATTCCTGATCCGGCAAGTCTGTTACAGCCTGATGGGGTACATGGCGTTTCTGAAGCGTTTGATACATCCGCATTTGCCTGGACGGACGGAGGTTGGAAAAACCCGACGCTTGGATCGTACATTATCTATGAATTACATACCGGGACTTTTACAGATGAAGGTACTTTTGACGGTATTATTAGCCAGTTGGACCATCTTGTTGATCTGGGTATCACGGCAATTGAAATCATGCCTGTCGCCCAGTTTCCCGGAGAACGGAACTGGGGTTATGACGGGGTATTTCCTTTTGCGGTGCAATCGTCTTATGGCGGCCCGGCCGGGTTACAAAGACTGGTTAACGCCTGTCATGAAAAAGGATTGGCAGTGGTACTGGATGTGGTTTACAACCATGTTGGACCGGAGGGAAATTACTTTGAGTTATCAGGCCCTTATTTTACAGATAAATACCATACACCATGGGGCAGTGCAATCAATTTTGATGATGCCTGGTCGGATGGTGTCCGCAATTACTTCATACAAAATGTGCTGATGTGGTTCAGGGATTTTCACCTGGACGGGCTGCGCCTTGATGCTGTACATGCGATCAAGGATTTTGGGGTAAAACATTTACTGAGAGAGATGAAACTTGAGGTGGATAGCCTGATGGGTGAAACCGGAAGGAAATATAACCTGATTATAGAATCTGACCTGAATGACAACAAATATATTAACCCCCTGGCTGCGGGAGGTTACGGGATGAATGCACAATGGATTGATGAGTTTCATCATGCCCTGCGTGTAACAGCCGGAGAACCTGCTACTGGCTATTATTCGGATTTTTCTGGTATAGCTGATCTGGAGAAGGCCTATCGTGATGCTTATGTTTACGATGGCAACTATTCCCCGCATCGGTTAAGGACATTTGGCGGAAAGGCAGACGGCAATGAGGGGAAACAGTTTATCGTGTTTTCACAGAACCATGACCAGGTAGGTAACCGTATGCTGGGTGAACGTACCAGTGCGCTGGTGAGCTATGAAATGCAGAAGCTCCTCGCAGGTGCGGTATTGTGCAGTCCGTTTTTGCCGATGCTGTTTATGGGTGAAGAATGGGGGGAAACCAATCCTTTCCTCTTTTTTACCAGTCATGCAGACCCTGAACTGATAGCGGCTGTGCGTAAAGGGCGCAAAGCAGAATTTGCGGCTTTCCATTCTGAAGGAGAGGCACCGGACCCGCAGGAGGAATCTACTTTTGAACAATCTAAGCTTCAATGGGAATTGCGTGAAAAGGAGGGGCATCAGCAATTGCTGTCGTTCTATAAAACCTTGATCGCAATGCGTAAGCAATATGCTTCCCTGCATAATACAGACCGGGAACAAATGATGGTAACAGCTCATACTAAGAAAAATTGCCTGATGCTGAGACGCTGGGACCAGGAACAGCAGGTGTTATGCCTGATGAACTTTTCGGATAAGGTACACTCGCTGACGATTCCGGATGATAAACCATACTGGAAAAAAATCCTTGATTCGGCCGACCCGAAATGGAACGGACTGGCTGCGGCCCCGGTTTCTATTGACGCACTGCAACTGCTGACTTTACAACCTCAATCTATATTAATCTACACGAATAAATATGCTTAACCCTGTATCTACTTACCGCATCCAGTTTCATAAAGATTTTACATTTACAGATTTTGAACAAATTATTCCTTACCTGCACCAGTTAGGCATAAAAACGATCTATGCATCGCCAATCATGGAAGCTGCCCCCGGCAGCACCCATGGTTACGATACTGTTAACCCCCATCGCATCAATCCTGAGATCGGTACGATGGAAGAACTCAGGCGATTATCGGCCAAACTGAAGGGTCTTGATATGCAGTGGATACAGGATATCGTTCCCAACCATATGTCTTTTCATCCAAATAATATCTGGCTGATGGATGTACTGGAGAAAGGAACAGCATCGGCGTACGCCAGTTATTTCGACATTAATTGGTCGGGCTCCGAATACTTACCCCTCATGGTGCCATTTCTGGGCAGCCCTTTGGAAGATGCGATCGCAAACAATGAACTGGAGCTCGTAAACCGGGAGGGAAAAATATACCTCAAGTACTTTGAAACGGAATGGCCGGTTAATGAAAAAGTAAGCAGTACAGACATGCCGGTACGGGAGGCTGTGGACCTGCAGTATTACAGACCATGCCATTTTAAGGAAACAAACGAGCGTATTAACTATCGCAGATTTTTTACCGTAAACAGCCTGATTTGTCTGAATATCCAGCACCGGAAAACTTTTGATGATTATCATGTACTGATTAAAGAACTGCTGATTGATGGTGTTTTTGATGGCTTGCGGGTAGATCATATTGATGGATTATATGATCCTGAAGGCTATCTTAAACAATTGCGTGATCTTGCAGGTGGAGACACCTATATTGTTATTGAAAAAATACTGGAAGATGGAGAAGAGCTCCCTGTTTCATGGCCGATAGAAGGAAATACAGGTTATGATTTCCTGGCCAGGTTAAACAATCTGTTTACCTATAAAAAAGCAGAAGAGAAATTTACTGCGTTTTATGAGCAGCTGACTGGCGACCATACCCAGATAACTAAACAGATTACTGCGAAAAAAGCAGCTATACTGCAGGATTTTATGGCGGGGGAACTGGATAATTTACATCAGTTTTTTATCGGATTAAACCTGGTTGATGACGATGAGATGGCCGCATTAAAACCCGGGACATTAAAAGAAGCGATCGGCCAGTTGATTATCCATTGCCCTGTTTACCGTTTTTACGGAAATGAATTGCCGCTAAGGGGAGAAAATTACAGCGGATTAAAAAAACTGCTCCGGGAAATAGGGGATATCAAATCATTAAATAAAGCAGCGTTGCTGCTTGAAAAAGTGTTCTTGGAGGAGCCTTTAAAAGGTGAAAAAGATTTCAACATTCGTGCCGCCAATTTTTATTTAAGGTGCATGCAATTTAGCGGTCCGCTGATGGCAAAAGGAGTTGAAGATACATTAATGTATACTTATAACCGCTTTATAGGCCATAATGAAGTGGGAGATGCCCCTGATGCATTTGGCACAGATAAAAAAGTTATCCACAATTGGATGTTGATAAGGCAAAATAAGTGTCAGTTTTCAATGAATGCAACAGCTACTCATGATACCAAACGTGGTGAGGATATGCGTGCCCGGTTAAATGTATTGCCGGACCTGACCAGGGATTGGAAACATGCGGTTAAGGAGTGGAGAATATGTAACACTGAACTCACCGGCGATGTAGACCCTAACGATGAATATTTTATTTATCAGACTTTAATTGGTAGTTATCCGATGCCCGGAATGCCGGAGGATAATTATGGGGTAAGGCTACAGGCATATCTGGAAAAAGCACTGCGTGAAGGTAAGATGAACTCGGGATGGGAAGATCCTGATATGGCTTATGAAGAGGCTGTACAGGATTTTGCCCTGCGGTTACTGGACCCTGCCGGGGGGTTCTGGAAAAGCTTTACTGCACTGCATAAAAAGGTGTCGGATTTTGGTGTTATTAATTCCCTGTCCCAATTGCTGATCAAACATACTGCTCCTGGTACCCCTGATGTTTATCAGGGAACAGAATTGTGGGACTTCAGCCTGGTAGATCCGGATAACCGGAGACCAGTAAATTATACTCAGCGCAAAGAATGGCTGGATAGTCTTCAGGATACAGCTGCCTTTTTACCTGAACTTTGGGAAGAACGTTATAACGGTAAAATTAAACTGCTGTTACAATATATCTTATTAAAACAGCGGAAACTGAATCCTGCATTATTTGCTGAGGGAACCTATATACCATTAAAAGTAACAGGAAAATATGCTGACTTTATTTTTGCTTTTGCAAGGAGAAAAGGGGCCGACTGGATAATTGCTGTTGCGCCTTTAAATCTTTCTAAACTGGTTAAGGGTAAAATAGAAAACGCTTTTGAACTGGATTGGAAAAATACGGAAATCGTACTTCCTGCCGATGCGCCTGCAAAATGGAACAACCTGCTGACGGGTGAGAGTGGTACAGGAAAACTAGCAGTTAACGATATATTTACAGGTTATCCGTTAGCGTTATTAAAGATGGAGGCTCCGGAAAATAAACGTGCGGCCGGTATCTTATTACATATTACATCCCTTCCTTCTGCTTATGGTATTGGCGACCTGGGTGTGGAAGCCCGGAAATTTATAGACTTTTTAAGCAGGGCCGGACAAAAATACTGGCAGTTGCTGCCTTTAAACCCTATCAGTGAAGAGCAGGCCTTTTCCCCTTACAGTTCGGTTTCTGCAATAGCTGGAAATACCCTTCTGATCAGTCCTGATTTGCTGGTTAAAGAAGGATTGATTGATGAGAAAAAGCTAAAGAAACTACAATTACCTTCTTCTGATCAGCTGGATTTTAAAAAAGTGATCAAAGTGAAAAATGAATTGCTGTGGGAGGCTTATGAAAACTTTAAATCTCTTTCGGCAGGACAACTGCATAAAGCCTTTACAAAGTTCTGCGAAAAAGAATACACATGGCTGGATGATTTTGCGCTTTATAGTGTATTAAAAGCAAAGCATGATAACTTACCATGGTATCAATGGGAGCCGGATTACCGTCACCGGGATGCTGCATCGCTCGATAGCTTTGCAAAACAGCATGAAGAAGAGATGCTGTTTGTGAAATGGCAACAGTTTATCTTTTTCGGACAATGGACTTCATTAAAATCTTATGCGGGTGTACATAATATTGACTTTTATGGTGACCTGCCTTTCTACCTCAGTTATGATTCCGTAGAAGTATGGTCTGACCGGGAAATGTTCAGTGTGAATAATGAAGGAGTAATCACAGGTATAGCCGGGGTCCCACCAGATTATTTCAATGCAGACGGTCAGCTGTGGGGAATGCCGGTATTTAACTGGGACCTGATGAAAAAAAACAATTACCAGTGGTGGATGCGGCGTATTACTAAAAACATGGAGCTGTACGACCTGCTGCGGCTGGATCATTTCCGTGCATTCGCGGATTACTGGGAAGTGCCTGCCGGCGAAACAACAGCCATTAACGGAGAATGGAAAACAGGACCGGGTGCTGGTTTTATGCAGGTGCTGCAACAACATTTCCCTGATCTGCCTTTTATCGCGGAAGATTTGGGTAAGATTAACGCAGCGGTATACGCGCTGCGCGATGATTATCAGCTGGCGGGTATGAAAGTATTACAGTTTGCTTTTGATCAAGGCTCTGAACATATTCCTTACCGTTTCGAGAGTGAAAATTTTGTTGTTTATACAGGTACCCACGATAATAACACTACTGTGGGCTGGTATGAAACAGAGTCCCATAAGGATGAAAGGTTATACCTTTCACAATATGCCGGGAAAAAGGTACATAACAAAAACGTAGCTGAAATCCTGATGCAGCTTGCCTACAGTAGTGTCGCAAGGATTGCGATCCTGCCCATGCAGGATGTACTTTCACTCGGTGGGCAGTCGAGAATGAACAAACCTGCGTCTGTAGAAAATAACTGGGCATGGCGATTAACACAACAGCCTTCCGTAAAAACTGAAAAGCGACTACGTAAACTTGCCGGTATTTACGGCAGGTATGCTACTCGCAGGTAGGATTAACTTGAAAAATAAAAAAGCATGGGTGCTTTACCGACATGCAAGATTTTGCTCTTCGCAAAATGTTGAGGAGGTAAGGCGCCCATGCTTTTTATTTATAGAAAAAACTTGTGAGAACATCCTGCTGTTACTACTATATAGCACGTTATCAGTATTATGTGCACAACAGACAAATGTCACTTAATCCTATTCTTTATTTATTACTGGTCATGTGAAATTTATTACAGCGGATATAAATCAGGAATTAACTAACTTTATTTTTTTATTCATAAATATAATGTGCGGAATAGTAGGATACATAGGACATAGAGAAGCCTGGTCAATAGTATTGAAGGGTTTAAAAAGACTGGAATACCGTGGTTATGACAGTGCTGGTATCGCTTTAAGCAATGAAGGCGGATTAAATATATATAAGAAAGCCGGTAAGGTTCAGGAACTGGAAAATTACAGCCAAGGCAAGGACCTTACGGGTACAGTAGGAATGGGACATACCCGATGGGCCACGCATGGCGAACCATCAGACAGGAACTCCCATCCCCATACTTCAAACGATGGCAGGCTCACAATTATTCACAACGGGATTATTGAGAATTACGCCACTCTGAAAGAAGAATTGCTGTCGAGAGGCCACATTTTTAATAGTGATACCGATACTGAGGTGTTAATCCACCTGGTGGAAGAGATCTATAAAAAAGAAAACGTGGATCTTCTGGAGGCGGTGCGGCTTGCCCTGCACCAGGTAAATGGTGCTTATGCGATTGTGATTATGGATGCAGACCAGCCAGATCAGCTGATTGCAGCCAGAAAAGGGAGCCCGATGGTTATCGGAGTTGGAAAAGGAGAATACTTTATTGCCTCTGATGCCACACCAATCATTGAGTACACTAAAAATGTGATTTACCTGAATGATAACGAAATTGCTTTTGTTAAAAGAGATGAATTACTGATAAAGAGACTGGACAATGTAGTGCAGACCCCATATATCCAGGAATTAGAGCTGAAGCTTGAAGCATTGGAGAAAGGTGGTTACGAGCATTTCATGTTAAAAGAGATCTTTGAACAGTCGAGATCAATCAGAGACTGTCTCAGAGGGCGGATTTATCCCAATGAAGGAAGAGTGCAGCTCGGAGGTATAAAAGAATATGCCGATAAGCTTAAAAATATTGACAGGATCATTATTGTGGCCTGCGGTACTTCATGGCATGCAGGTCTGGTAGGGGAATACCTTATTGAAGAATATGCCAGGATTCCTGTAGAAGTAGAATACGCTTCTGAATTTCGTTACAGGAACCCTATTATTACCGAAAAAGACGTAGTGATAGCCATTAGCCAGTCGGGCGAAACTGCCGACACCATGGCGGCTATAGAAATGGCTAAAGAAAGAGGGGCAACCATCTTTGGCGTATGTAACGTAGTGGGTTCTTCGATCCCGAGGCTTACCCATGCAGGTGTTTATACCCATGCCGGACCGGAGATAGGTGTAGCTTCTACTAAAGCTTTTACCGCACAGGTAACCGTACTTACACTGATGGCATTTTATATGGCGCAGCAGAGAGGTACGCTGACGCAGAATAAACTAGTGGAACTGCTGACCGAACTGGATAGTATCCCTGATAAAATCCAGCTTGCACTGGAATCTAACGATCTGATTAAGGAGATCGCTCATAAATTTAAAGATTCCAGAAACTGTTTGTTCCTGGGTAGGGGAAGTGGTTTTCCAGTTGCGCTGGAAGGTGCCCTTAAATTGAAAGAGATATCTTATATCCATGCTGAAGGTTATCCTGCAGCAGAAATGAAACATGGTCCGATTGCACTGATTGACGAAGAGATGCCGGTTGTAGTTATAGCGACTAAAAACTCTTCTTACGAAAAAGTAATCAGCAATATCCAGGAAGTGAAAGCAAGAAAAGGTATTGTACTGGCAATTGTAACGGAAGGTGATGTGGAAGTGAAAAAAATGGCCGATTACTGTATCGAGATCCCTGATGCAGATGAAGCTTTCTTACCGTTGCTCGCTACCATCCCGCTGCAACTGTTATCTTACCATATCGCACTGATGAGAGGATGTAATGTAGATCAGCCGAGAAACCTGGCGAAGTCTGTTACTGTAGAATAATAGTATTATTAAATACAAAAAGGCGGCCTTCAGAATGAATTGAAGGCCGCCTTTATTATTTAACAGTTTGTATGGCTAAGATGCGATCGTTGCGGTTGTTCTGCTTACCGTCATCTTTTTTACAGTTTCAATGATCGCTGCTTTATCATAGCCGCAGATTGCCCATAATTCGGCCTGCTCACCATGTTCTATAATTTTGTCAGGTATACCGAGACGGATAACCTGTGCATTGTAATTGTGATCAGCCATAAATTCCAGTACCGCAGAGCCCATTCCGCCTTGCAGACAGCCGTCCTCAATGGTAACTACTTTTTTATAACGTGTAAATACATCATGTAACAAAGCTTCGTCGAGTGGTTTTACAAAACGGATGTCGTAATGCGCAGGATGTATACCTTCACTGTTCAACTCTTTACAAGCTTCTACAGCGAAATTCCCTACGTGGCCGATGGTCAGGATAGCTACATCCTCACCATCGCAGATTTTTCTGCCTTTACCTACTTCAATAGCGTTGAATGGACGTTTCCAGTCTACAAGAACACCATTTCCTCTCGGATAGCGAATGGAGAACGGGCCTTTGTTTTCCAGCTGGGCTGTGTACATCAGGTTTCTCAGTTCTTCTTCGTTCATTGGAGCCGCCACAGTCATATTAGGGATACAGCGCATGTAAGCCAGGTCGTATGCGCCATGGTGTGTGGCACCATCACTTCCCGCTAATCCTGCACGGTCCAGGCAGAACACTACATTCAGGTTCTGGATAGCCACATCGTGGATGACCTGATCGTATGCCCGTTGCATAAAACTAGAATAAATATTACAGAAAGGAACCAGCCCTTGTGTTGCTAAACCAGCAGAAAACGTTACAGCATGCTGTTCTGCGATGCCTACATCAAAAGCGCGGTCTGGCATTGCCTTCATCATAATATTCATTGATGAGCCTGATGGCATGGCCGGGGTAATCCCAACAATATTTTTATTCGCCTCTGCCAGTTCTACCAGCGTATGTCCGAAAACATCCTGATATTTTGGCGGTTGCGGTTTGTCTACAGCAGACTTTTTAATTTCACCGGTGATTTTATCAAACAGACCGGGGGCATGCCATTTGGTCTGGTCTTTTTCTGCCAGTGCGAACCCTTTTCCCTTTACTGTGATACAGTGCAGTAATTTGGGGCCAGGGATATCCTTTAGTTCTTTCAGCACTGCGGCCAGGTTTTTCACATCGTGCCCGTCTACCGGACCGAAATACCGGAAATTCAGTGCTTCAAATAAATTGCTTTGTTTAAGCAGCGTACCCTTGATGCTTTTCTCAATCTTCTTCACAAACTTGTGCGCATTGGGCCCAAGTTCTGATAGTTTGATCAGTACGCTGGAAATATCATCACGAAAGCGGTTATAAGACTTGGAAATCGTAATGCTTGTCAGGTATTCCTTCAGCGCACCCACATTCGGGTCGATCGACATGCAATTGTCGTTCAGGATGACCAGCAGGTTCGAATTTTCGATCCCGGCGTGGTTAAGTCCTTCAAAAGCCAATCCGGCAGTCATTGCCCCGTCTCCGATCACAGCCACATGCTGACGGTCTTTCTCACCTTTATAGTGAGAAGCCACAGCCATGCCCAGTGCGGCGGAAATAGAAGTAGAAGAGTGGCCGACACCGAAAGTATCGTATTCACTTTCGCTCATATTCGGAAAACCGCTGATGCCGTGAAGCAGGCGGTTGGTATGAAAGACAGATTTCCGGCCCGTAAGTATCTTGTGCCCGTAAGCCTGGTGTCCGACATCCCACACGAGTTTATCGTACGGTGTGTTCAGCACGTAATGTAAAGCTACAGTAAGCTCTACAACGCCGAGACTGGCCCCGAAGTGACCGCCATTTACACTTACCACATCAATGATGTACTGGCGTAATTCCTGACTGATCTGTTCCAGGTCCTCTTCTTTATACTGCTTTAAATCAGCAGGGTAATTTATGTTCGGTAATAATGGAGCGGTAGAGTTTTCCATGCAGTTATTAGTAGACAACAATATACAAAGTACGTGAATATTGTTAATAAAACCGCAAAAAAATAGACATTCCCACGGCCTTGGGGCGATCTATTTTAAAAGCCATTTGATTTTGCCTCTAAAATTCATTGGGAAAATCTTATTTTTACCGAAATATACAATGATAAATGGAACGAGATACTATAATTTTTGATTTGATTGACAGGGAATTAGACCGTCAGGAGAATGGCCTTGAGCTGATTGCATCAGAAAACTTTGTAAGCAAACAGGTAATGGAAGCTGCAGGTTCAGTGTTAACTAACAAATATGCAGAAGGTTTACCAGGCAAGCGTTATTATGGCGGATGCCAGGTAGTTGATGAAGTAGAGACTATCGCAATAGAGCGTGCGAAGAAATTATTTGGTGCAGCATGGGTTAATGTTCAACCGCATTCAGGAGCACAGGCAAACGCGGCAGTGATGCTGGCGGTGATCCAGCCGGGAGACAAAATCCTTGGATTTGACCTTTCACATGGTGGCCACTTAACACATGGTTCTCCCGTTAACTTTTCAGGTAAATTATATCACCCGCTTTTTTATGGTGTAAAAAAAGAAGACGGACTGATTGACTATGCTAAACTGGAAGAGATCGCATTAGCTGAACGTCCAAAATTAATTATCTGCGGTGCTTCCGCTTATTCAAGAGAATGGGATTATGCTTTTATCCGTAGTGTTGCTGATAAAATCGGTGCATTAGTGCTGGCTGATATATCTCATCCGGCAGGAATGATTGCAAGAGGTTTATTAGCTAACCCGCTTCCGCATTGCCATATTGTAACTACAACTACGCATAAAACATTGCGTGGCCCCCGGGGAGGAATGATCATGATGGGTAAGGATTTTGAAAACCCGTTTGGCCTTAAAACCCCTAAAGGTGAGACCAGGATGATGTCATCCGTATTGGATATGGCAGTTTTTCCAGGTACACAAGGCGGGCCATTGGAACATATCATTGCGGCAAAAGCAATTGCTTTCGGGGAGGCATTGAGTGATGACTACCTGGTGTATATTAAACAAGTTCAGGCAAATGCCCAGGCTATGGCGAAAGCTTTTGTAGCAAGAGGTTATGGTATTATTTCTGGCGGTACAGATAACCACCTGATGCTGATAGATTTAAGAAATAAAAATATTACTGGAAAAGTTGCTGAAAATGCGCTTGAAAAAGCAGATATTACCGTTAACAAAAATATGGTACCGTTTGACGATAAATCGCCATTTGTAACTTCAGGAATCCGTGTAGGAACTGCGGCTATTACAACCAGAGGTTTTAAAGAGTCTGATATGGAGACAATTGTTGACCTGATTGATCAGGTGATCAAAAATCCTGAAGATGAGGCTCATTTGAATACGGTAAAGAGACAGGTAACCGAACTGGTTGCGCGTTTCCCATTATATAAGTAACCCATGTGAAGTATATATGCCAGAAAACCCGGGAGTATTATCATATATGGAAGAGGAAAGATTGGATGCGCTATATGCATACAATATTCTGGATACTCCCGAAGAAAGTAGTTTCGACAACCTAGTAAAACTGGCTACGCAAATATTTGAAGTACCCATTGCCTTTATTTCTCTTATAGACAAAGAAAGGCAATGGTTTAAATCTGCTATAGGCTGTGATCTGAAGCAGATTCCCAGGCAGGATTCCTTTTGCGAATTTACAATTTTAAAAAATGATGTATTTGAGATTAACGACGTCTATTCAGATGTGCGTTTTTCTGATAACGCAATTGTAACAGGCCACCTTCGTGTCCGTTATTATGCAGGCGTGCCCCTGATCGACGAAAATGGTTTCATATTAGGGACCATGGGCATATTTGACCGTGCGCCCCGCAATCTATCGGTCAACCAGAAAGAAATTTTTCAGAATCTGGCCAAAGAAGTTGTAGTGCACCTGGTATTAAAAAAGCAGGATAAGGAGCTGGTAGCACATGAAGCTCGTTTCCAGGAATTGCTGGATATCACCAGGATTTCGCCGGAGATTCACTGTATCCTTAATTTTAAAGGCAAGATATTATTTATTAATGATGCTGTAACCCGTGTGCTTGAATACTCTGTAGAAGAAGCCATGCGCATGGAGATGTGGGATGTTTGTTATCCCGAAGACATTCCGCGTCTGATCAATAATGTGGAAGAAGGTTTGCGTAAAAAAAGGAAAGAATTTAATATTGATTTCCGTATTGTAGGCAGCCGTGGACAGATCCGCTGGATCAGCTGGAATATGGTCGCCAAAAATGACTGTTGGTATACTTATGGCAGGGATATTACTGCCAGTAAAAAAGTAGAAAGTGAACTTACGCAACTGTCTTTTGTTGCAAGTAAGGTCAATAATGCGGTGGTGATCAATAATGCGGAAAACCACGTCACCTGGGTAAATGCTGCTTTTGAAAAAATTACAGGCTTTAACCTGGATGATGTGAAGGGTAAAAGGCTTGGTGATCTGATCATTGGTCCGAAAACAGATCTGGAACTTATTGAAGAAGTGCGGATGCTGACTAAAAAAAGGCAGTCTTTTACAATAGATATGCTGGCATATACAAAGGATAAAAGGGAAATCTGGTTATCAGTATATAATACCGTTGTACTCGACGATAAAGGTGACGTGGATGCCGAGGTAGAGATTATCATTGATATTACCGATAAAAAGAGAGCGGAAGAAGAGCTCCAGGTTTTATCCCTGGTAGCCAGTAAAACAAATACCGGAGTAAATATCCAGGATAAAGAAGGGATTACAACCTGGGTAAACCAGTCACTCGAAAAAATGACAGGTTATACCTTATCTGAACTAAGAGGGCATCAGATCGGAAATATACTTTCTCCTAATTTTTACGATCAGGAGCTGATTGCTACTTCCAGAAATAAAAGCAGAAATAATGAATCCTATGCCATAGAGGTACTGGGAGAGAAGAAGGATGGTTCGCCAATCTGGTTTTCTGTATCCAATACACCGATTATCAACAGCAAAGGTAACGTAGAACGACAGATTGACCTGATTACTGATATTACACAGCGTAAACAAGTTGAGCAGGGGATGATCGAAGCAAAAGAACAGGCTCTTAAGTTAAGCCAGGCTAAAGAAATGTTCCTTTCCGTAATGAGCCACGAGATACGGACGCCATTAAATGCGGTAATAGGAATGACCCATTTACTGCTGGATAATGACCCTAAGATTTCACAAATCGATGACCTGAATATCCTGAAATTTTCAGGGGAGAATCTACTACATATTATCAATGATATTTTAGATTTCACCAAAATAGAAACCGGCAATATGGAACTGGAAGTTTTTCCATTTAACCTGAAAACGCTGGCGAATGATATTATCAATTCTTTACAGGTAAATGTAAAGAAGAAAAGAAATGAACTAAAGCTACTATTTGATCCCCGGATCCCTGCTTATATCCTGGGGGATAAAAACAGGTTATACCAGGTGCTGATGAACTTTCTGGGGAACGCTATTAAATTTACCGATGACGGTACTGTTCAGCTGAAAATTATGCTGACAGACCAGAACGAACTGTTTTCAGTAATCCGGTTTGAAATTGAAGACAATGGCATCGGAATACCGAAAGATAAGCAGAGTTATATATTTGAAACTTTTACACAAGCGAAGACAGATATTTCCAGGAAATACGGGGGTACAGGTTTAGGACTGGCGATTACAAAAAAGCTCCTCAATATGTATAACTCTGAGATTAATGTAGATAGTACAGAAGGGGTGGGGACGACCTTCTCTTTTGAGATTGCTTTCAGCAAGACTACAGAAATGTCACCTGTATCAGGTAATGGTAACGAGATCAGTGTGTTTGATGGCAAAAAGATTCTGGTAGTTGATGATAATGAAATTAATATCCTGATCGCAAAAAGGATACTGAGTAAATGGGGTCTGGAGATTGATTCTGCTATAGACGGCTATGATGCTATAGATAAGGTGATGACAGAAAAGTATGATCTTGTTTTTATGGATATCAAAATGCCGGGAATAGACGGTTTTGAAACTACAGGCATTATAAGGGATATCAGCGGGGCTTATTATACAGAACTGCCGATTATTGCATTAACGGCCTCTACTTTGAAAAATGACCACTATAAATTTATAGAATGCGGAATGAACGGGCATGTACTAAAACCATTTAATCCGGAAGAGATCAAAAAGTTATTATCAGGTTTCCTGGCTAAGAAAAAGGAATAAAAGGGGTCTGTCTGATAAAAAAAAAGGCTATAAAAGTAAAGCGTCGATATTTCTGTGAAGAAGATATCGACGCTTACCATCTAAATTAACGCTCTCACTTATATAAACCAATGGGCGGCTAAAATGTTTTGAAATAGTTTGATTTTTTTTAATCATCGAATAAACTCGACTATAATTCAGTTTCACACTGTGTAGGCAAGTGCGACTATACTGAGTTTTCCAATGCCG
>Ga0247813_10001182_pt1 | contig 20659 bp, 19 predicted proteins | sample UWRJL169409C1_FD_180719 | JGI IMG/M metagenome (GOLD analysis project Ga0247813, IMG submission 180719) | Plant litter microbial communities from Arlington Agricultural Research Station in Wisconsin, United States - UWRJ-L169-409C-1 | ecosystem: Environmental > Terrestrial > Plant litter >...
TCGTCGCGGACATCTGCGAGCAGAACGGGGTGCACCCCTCAGCGTTTAAGGCGTTCTTCGACTCGCACGACGACCTGCTCGACGCGGTCAACGACCTGCTGGTCGAGGAGTGCGCGGACCGACTCCGCGACGGGGTGGCCGCGTTCACGCCCCCTGCGGTGCACGCCATCGAGGCAGCGGCGCGTGCACTCGCGGAGTCCTGGCCCATCGAGCGCGGCGGGGTGATCATCCGCGCCCAGCGGCGACTGCACGGGCTGGTCTCCCCTGAGGAGACTCAGCCCGTGGTCGCCGCAGAGAAGCGATTCGCCCAAGCCGTGACGCAGATCCTCGCCGACCTGCTGCAGCGCCTCGGTCGACGGTTCGACTGGAGCCCCGTACTGGCGGTGCGGATCATCCTCGACAGCTACGAGCGGTCCTTCGAGGCCTGGATCCTGAAGGGCCACAGCGACACGAGTTTCGTCGACTCACCGTACGTCACGCGCACGCTGCCCGAGTTGCTGCGGCGGACGAGTGTGGAGGGCGGCTGATCCCGCCCGCACACACATGGCCGGCATCAGTGTCAGGGAACCCACTTCTGTGACCAGTAGTCGACTCGAAGCTCCAGAATTCGGCCGACCGGATCAGCCTGGACATTGATCGTTCGTGGATCGAGGATGCTCCCCGCGATCTGAAGTTGCGGAGTGGCCCCGAGCGTCGTCGCAAGGTCGTCCGCTGACTGTCCCTCTGGAGGCTCAACCCGCAACACCACCCAGCAGCCACCGCTGGCGCAGTCCCTCTCCTCGCTCACGATCGTCGCGCCACTCGGCAGCGGGACGGCGGACGATGAAGGGATGTCACCTTCCGTCGCCAATGCAAACAGCCAGGCAACCCGCACGCCATAGACAAGGGCGAACGCAAGGACCGCCCCGACGACAGCCCAGGCGATCGGGCGCCGCTTGGCCGCAGATGTCGACATGGCACCCACTCTATCCAGCGGCCCCTCGGCGCGGTCCAAGTAGGCAGCCGGAGCCGTTGTCGTCGCCCTCAGGATCTCGAGCGGCGACAGCCAGGCCCGACGGCGCCGACCCCATGTCACGCCTATTCGAGAGCGTGCGCCTCACCGGGCGTCTGGTAACTGAGCTGCCGGGGACTGCCGCTTTGCTCTGCTCGAGCCGAGGCTCGACTCCTTAGGGACGCGAATGCAGACTGATGTGCTCGCCGCAGTGACCGCGGGCAATCCCCGGCTCGAGCGGCCGTCCCGATGATCGCATAAGTAGTCCTGTAGCTACGGTCATCGAAGCAGACAGTACATCGATCGCGACTCAGGCCATTCCTCTGCTCGATTGCCGAGCCACCAAAGCAGGGGTCAACACCAACTGTTGTTTGAGACGCGAAGGAAAACGTGCCTCTTCCAGCAGGATTATCATCGCTGTTCGACCGACTAAGCGATTCGGTTGGCGGATCGATGAGAGAGGAATCACACCGGCACTGGCGAAGTCGATATCGTCGTATCCGATCAAAGCGATGTCTTCGGGTACCCGTATAACGGCGGGTTGCATCGTAAACGCCTGAAGGAGGCCAATGGCCACCAGGTCGTTCGCCGCGAACACGGCGTCCGGCCGTCCTGCGGCGCGCCGAGAAAGGAGCTCGAGGCCGGAAGCCCTTCCGGCCTCAACCGTGAGGTCGATTGTCTCCATAATCTCCAGCGCAACTCCGGGCGAGCGGAGGATTGCGCGCCGCGCACCGCGGAGACGGTCGCTCACCTTGCTCACCGACAATGGGCCGCCTACGAAAGCGATTCGTCTTCTGCCTTCGACGATGAGGTGCTCAGTCGCCAGCACCCCGCCGGCTACATCATCAACGGACACTGAGCTCGACGAGCCATGAGGGCTCAAGCGATCTACTAGCACCGAGGGGATTCCATGGGCGCGCAACCGCTCGAGCCGTGACGCGATATCGCCGACTGGACTGACGAGAACGCCGTGGACCCGTTGCTCCTCGAATAGGTCGAGGTAGTTTGCCTCGCGACGCGAATTGCCTTCGACATTGGCGAGCGTGACCGTTCGACCCGAGGTGAAGGCCTCGTCCTCGGCGCCGCGCACAATATCGATAGAGAACCGATTACGCAGGTCAAGCACCAGCATGGCGACGTTGTTGCTTCGTCCCGCTCTCAGCTGTCTCGCGGCATCGTTGCGAATAAATCCCAGCTGAGCGATGGAAAGCTGCACGCGTTCGACAATGTCGGGCGACACCTTCTCCGGCCGGTTGAGAACGTTCGACACCGTTCCGACTGCCACGCCGGCGTGCTGGGCGACTTCTTTCAATCTGATCATCAGGTCCCCTCACGACGATTCAGACACGTCGACCACATGCGGCGGACAGCGGTATGGCAGCTAGGTTGAGCGTCCGTCGGGCAGCGGGCTCCGCCGCGTGGCCAGCGCCTATCCGCTGTACACCTCGAACTCATAGACGATGGGCTGGTCGATCGTTCCCGAGGTGAAAAACACGCGTGCTTTGCTCCCGGATACGGCGGGGAAGCTGATTGTCCGCAGCGCGCCCAGTGACGTGCCCGTGTAGGCGGTCGTCCACACCGACCCATTCCAGTACTCGATGCGGTACCCCGTCGTTCGGTTGCCGTATTCGGACAGCACGACCTTGTTGAACGACGTGTTGCTTCCGAAGTTGACTCCGACCCACTGGTTCGCGAACGTACCGTTGGCTGACTGCCAGTTGGTGCCGGGATTGGAGTCGAACGCTCGATCAGCGGTTTGAGCGGCTGAATACGTCGAAGAGGACTCGGACGTTCGCCCGGCCGCCAGGTTTTCGGATCCGAAGACCCTGAATTCGTCACTCGATGCCCAGTGGCCGTTGGTTGCAGCAGTCGTTGTGAGCTTCAGGTAGCGATATGCACCTGTGACAGATTCGATGAAGGTCTGCCCCGTGACTCCGGCACTGGTCCTGTCGACCAGAGTGGTCCAGGTGGAGCCGGTGACGGATCCCTCTATTCGATACGAGAACGTCGAGTTGTCCGCGTCATGGAAGCGCTGGCTCACCGCGCCTATCTCGCGAGGCATACCTAGGTCGACCTGAAGCCACTGGGGCATCGACGCCCCGCTGGGAACCCAGCCGGTGCTCGTATTTCCGTCCGTTGCCTTGCCGGCCACGTAGCTCGCTCCGTTGTTGCTGGAGGCTGTCGCCACAGCCCCTTGCGCCAGGTTCTTGCCGAAGACTTCGAATTCGTCACTTGCGGCCCAATGGCCTCCGGATGCGCCCGTCACGACGAGGCGCACGTACCGATGCGACCCCGAAACTGGTTCGGTGAAGACCTGACCGGCCACACCCGTGGTGCGATCGACGAGCACCGTCCAGTTCGTTGCATTGTTCGAACCCTCGAGCCGGTATCGGAAGGTCGCATTGTCATGGAACCGCTGCCTGATGGAGCTGAGCGCGAACGAAGCTCCGAGGTCGACCTGCAGGGTCTGGGGGAAAATGGCGCCCTGGGCAACCCAGTCCGTGGCGGTCGTGCCGTCGACTGCCTTCGAAGGGATATTGTCCCCGTTCGACGTCGACGCCTTTGTCTCCTTGTTGAGCGCGAGGTTCTCGCTCGTCACGAGTGGAGCGGGTCGGGTCTGAGTGACCGCACCAGACGTGACGACCAGCACCCAGTCAGTTGCATCGGGACGAGGCGGGATCGTCCACGATCCACTCGAGGCTACGAATCCACTGGAGATGGGTCGGTAGGTGCCGTTGCGCGGGTTGTACCACCGTGCCGTATAGCTCGCCGAGGAGTTCATCCCCATCAGGGTGCCCGTCGCTACGGTGTTCTCCGCGTAGAAGTAGACGACGTAGGTCGAATTGCCATTGGAGGACAACACCGACTTCTCGTTGTCAGCGAACGACCCAAAGGCAGGGTCGCCGAATCTGGGTGTCAGACCCTGCCAGTTGCCGAGGTCCTCGTAGAAGTTCTTGAGTACGGTCATTTGGGTGCCACCCGGGCGCTTGATTCCGTCGAACCAGGGAATCCCGGTCTGGAAGCTGTCCCATCCGGGAGTCGCGTAGTCCCACTTGTTCGCCCAGACGCCGGCCACGCCGTAGGAGTAGCCGAAGCTTCCACTCTGCAGCGCCTTCCACGCGGACTTGCGAGTCTCTGTTACCGGTATCCCGTAGATCTCCTCATAATTCGCCTCCGTCTCGAGGAACGGTTTTGTCGGCGAGTAGTCCCAATAGGTCTTGTAGTGGGCCTGCGATCGTATCGATCCATGCCCTCCCTGCGTGGCGAACCAGTCATGCCACGGCTCCTGCCCGAAGGTCTTGGGATCGCCGACCGAATCCATGTGCGCGGTGAGCGGGTGGTTGAACCCGTCGTTCGCGTCTATCGTCTGCGCGACAGCCTTCCACACGGGGAGTGTGTTGAGGTTGTTCTGCACATCCACCTCCTGACCAGTCAGCCAGACCACGGGGTAGGCGGCGTATCGGGCAGTGACATATTCCGCGAACCGGGTCATCGCAGGTGCCCCCTTCTGGCCGTTCACCCAGTGCACGCCCATCCCGAGGGCAATCACCGTGCCCTGGTCGGCGAGCGTGTTCATCATGACGTCGAACTGGCTCTTGAACGCCTCGGGGTTCACGTGTGTGTACTGCTCTGCCCACCAGTTCGCCTGGTTGACGTTGCCACCGCCGTCGTTGAGCATCGCGTCGGGATAGGTCTGGTACACCGTGAACCCGCGGGCCTTGTCCTGCTGCGCTTGGAAGGCGAATTGATTCGTACACGCCTCGTACGGATTGTTGCACTCATTGAGGCGTTCGTAGTTGGGTGCCTGCCAATGTGTGTCGGCGAGCCAGAAGAATGGTGTGCCATCCGCGTAGGTGAAGGCGCGGTTGTTGGCCGACTTCTTGATGAAGCCGTGCTTGTAGATGTCGAGGTTGCCGGTGTAGGCGTTGGCCTGGATGCTTCCCGTTATGTTGTGCAGACCGCTGTTCGTGGTGTCGGTCGCCGTGACGACGTAGCTCCACAGGCCGAGTTTCGTGGGAGCGAATCGCACCTTCCACACGGATCCGCCGTCCCAGAATCCGGGCTGCACGATCACGGTTCCATCCGGTGCCGTGAAGGTCGCGGTGATCTTCACATCGGTGTCGGGATGCGTATAGCTACGCGAGCTCGCGAGCGTGACATCCACCCGCTTCCATTGCTCCACGGTGTAGGTGGCGGCGTACGCGGGCTGAGCGGTGACCAGCCCGGCGCCGGCCAGTGCCAGTGTGAGCGCGGCGATTGCCGCGAGAATTCTGATGGGTCGTCGTACGAGCATGTGTAGCGCACCTCACTGTGCTGTTCACGGACATTGTCTGACGATGATCCGCGCGTCGTCCGCCCGGCGCGGGCGTCGGCAGGCGTACTCAGTGGATCATCGCGAGAAGTGAACCGTTACACTCTCTGCGGCCCACGGTAGACCGTCATTCGGGTCATGTCAATCGTTGGTCGACGTCAGCGCCGCTCAGCTAGCGCTTGCGCGGATCCCGCAAGGCGGGCGCACCCGTTGACGACCGCACGACCAGAGCGGGAGTGAACTGATGCGACTCCGGAATGTCGCCCGCGGGCTCGAATAACATGCGAGCCGCTCGATTGCCCAGCTCGTACATCGGCTGGCGGATGGTCGTGAGAGGGACCTCAGCGAGCTGTGCGTGGTCAATGTCGTCGTAGCCGACAATCGAGATGTCGTCCGGGGCGCGGATGCCATTGCGAGCCAAATTGGACTGAACGGCCAGGGCGATGAGGTCATTTGCGCAGATCAGGGCGGTGGGGAGGGTGGGCAATTGCAGGAGTCGCTCACCGACCTCCGCACGGGCGATCGCCGTCGTGCCCGTGGAGCTCATCCAGCCGAGCGAATCGGGATCTAGTCCGGCAGATTCCAGCGCGCCTCGCGCGCCGAAAAGACGATTCTGCACTTGGTCTTCGCGACCCGGACCGCCGATGAAGAGGATGTCGCGGTGCCCGAGTTCGAGCAGGTGGTCCATGGCCATGCGACCGCCGGCTACGTCGTCCACGACCACGGACGAGAATTGCGAATCGGGGCTCGGGTGATCGAGCATCACGACGCTCGCGCCCCCTCGGCGCAGAACGTCCAACTGGTCGGTCGCCGAGTCGGTCGGCGTGATGAGCACGCCCATGACGCGCATCTCCGCGAGAGCCGTGAGGTAGCGACGCTCTCGCTCCGGGTCGCCTTCGGTGTTGCAGGTGACGATCACGTAGCCTGCCCGGAGGGCCGCATCCTCGACGCCTCTGGCTACTTCCGCGAAGAACGGGTTGAGCCCATCGGGGACCACGTAGCCGATGGCGGGGCTTCGCTGCCCTCGCATGACCCGACTCGCCGAGTTGGGGACGAATTCGAGCCCGGCGATCGACTTCTCGATGCGTGAGCGCGTGGCAGGCGAGATCGTCTTCGTCTCATTGAGGTAGTTCGAGACTGTCGCGATGGACACTCCTGCCGCTTTCGCGACATCGCGGATCGTGGCTGGCATCGATCTCCTCTCCGCAGGGATTCTAGGGGAGTTGACAACTCAATTGCTCGACCGTATCGTTACCCGCACCAAAAGTGTAACGGTTCACTTCGGGTGCTTCAGTCACAACACTCAATGGAGAGATCAATGATCACACGCATCACATCACGGCCCCTCGTCGCGATCACAGCCGTTATCACCGTCGGCCTATTGGCGGGCTGTGCCAGCGGCGCAGCCGGTCCGGACAACTCGGACAAGACCGGTGAATGGACCGCGGCCGAAGTCCTCGAGGGCAGCGACGGTCGTGTCGCGGCCCCGCTGTTCGCCGTCCCGAGGAACGTCGACGCTTTCGAGTTCGCCTTCCTGAACCCCGGCCTCAGCGTTCCCACCTTCAAGGACTGGCAGACCGGCGTACAGGATGCGGCCGACTTCTACGGGGTGAAGATCACGCAGACCGATCTGGACCTCAAGTACGAGAACGCGCTGACCGCCTATGGAACGGTCGCCGTCAAGTCGCCCGTCATCGTCGGTTCCGGCGCCGGGGCGGCGAACGCCGCGCTTCTTGCCGGAGTCGAGGCGGACGGCGCGAAGCTCGTGCTGATCGACCAGGACCTCGAAGGTGCGCCCAGTTTCGGAGTGGACAACGCCACCACGGGCGAAATCGGCGGAGAGTTCCTGTCGGAGTCCGCGCAGGCGCGGATCGACGACGACTGGGCAGGCAAGAACGTCGTCTACGTCGGCATCAGCGCCGCGAGCTGCGAACCGTGCGACGTTCGCGTGCAGAAGGGCGGCGAGGTCGTCGCTGAGAAGCTCGGCCTGGAATCGAAGCCCGGTTTCCTCCTTCCCGATCCGGGAACCGCCGACCAAGCGCAGATCGTCTTCACCGACTACCTGACTGCACACCCGAATGACGTCTTCGTCATCCTCGGCTTCGGCGACGGTGCCGCGGTGGGTGCCCTGAATGCGCTGAAAGCCGCGGATCGCCTGGACGATGCTGTGGTCGGCAGCCTCGGGGGCGACATCTCCGGTCGCGCGGCACTGCGCGACCCGAGCAACGCCACGACGTTCGTGGGCGCTCTCGACTTCAACCCGTACCAGGAGGGCTGGAACTGGATCGAGGCGGCAATCGCCACCCAGCTAGGTGAGTCCTTCGCCGAGTACGACGCCAGCACCGTCCTCACGCCCGAGAACGTCGACGAGTTCTACCCGAACGACTAACTCATCCCTTCGCGGCCCGCTCGTCACCATCACGAGCGGGCCGCTTCACAGAAAGGGTCCGACAGTGACCACCATCATTACCCCGGTTACGGCAAGCGCTCGTCGGCGCAGGTTCTTCGACGTCGCGCTCGACTACGGGCTGTACGGCACCCTTGTGGCCCTCATCATCTTCTTCTCGATCGCCTCGCCCTACTTCCTCACACCACGCAATCTGACGAACATCGCGCTTGCCGTCGCCGTAACCGGGATCCTTGCAGCCGGGTTCACCGCCGCGCTCATCGCCGGGCAAGTGGACATCTCAATCGGTGCGACTCTGGGCGTGACCGCCGTTGTCGTTGCCACCCTAAACGAGAAGCTCGGAGTGCCGTGGCCGCTCGCCGCTCTGATCGCGGTGCTCGTCGGCCTCATCGTCGGCCTCGTCAACAGCCTGCTAGTGGTGGGCTTCGCGATCAACTCCCTCATCGCGACTCTCGCCATGTCCGTGGTACTGCGGGGGGCCGCACTGATCCTCGCCGGCGGCCAAACCACCAGCATGACTGACACGGGGCTGCAGCTTGCGGTCAACTCGCGCCCCCTCGGCATACCCACCCCGGTCATCCTCCTGCTCGGCGTCTTCGCCATCGGCTGGGTCCTGCTCACCAGAGCGCGTGTGGGATTCCACGTCTACGCCGTGGGCGCCAACCCGAGCGCCGCGCTGCGCGCCGGCATACCGACCAGGAAGATCTTCGTGGGCGTCTTTATCACCTCCGGTCTCCTCGCATCCATCGGCGGCTTGATCAGTGCGGGCCAGGCCGGAGGCGGTGGACCGACATTCGGTGATGGCATCGAGTTCCAGGTTCTCGCCGCAGTGCTCCTTGCCGGTTTCGGCCTTCAGGGCGGCACCGGCCGCTTCGAGCGAGCCCTCGTCGGCGTCGTTCTCGTCGGCGTCCTCCTCAATGGGCTCGTGCTTCTCGGCGTCGACGCCTACTACCAGTACCTCGCAAGGGGCGTCGTCTTCGTCCTCGCCGTGGTGCTCGCCGCCCTCGCCACCAGAAAGGCCTCACGATGACCGAGACAGAACCCCTCGCGATGCAGGTGCATGGCATCGGCAAGACCTTCGGGCACGTGGAAGCGCTGGCCGACGTCTCCTTCTCAATCCGCGCGGGAGAGGTTCTGGCGATCCTCGGCGACAACGGTGCCGGAAAGTCGACCCTGATCAAGATCCTGTCGGGCGTCTATGACGCAGATGCAGGTCACCTCGAGGTGCAGGGCGAAAAAGTGGACTTCCACAAGCCCTCCGACGCCTCGGACGCCGGTATCGCCACCGTCTACCAGGACCTCGCGCTCGTGGACACCCGCGATGTCGCAGCGAACATTTTCCTCGGTCGGGAGTTCACCAGGGGTCCCTTCGTCGATCGTAAACGGATGTATGAGGAGGCGCGGGCGGAGATCGACAAGCTCTCGCTCAAGCTCCCCTCGGTCAAGGTCGCCGTGGGGCTCCTGTCCGGTGGACAGCGGCAAGCGGTGGCGATCGTGCGTGCGGCAAGCCTGGGATCGCGGATCATCATCATGGATGAACCGACGGCGGCCCTCGGTGTCACTGAGTCCGCCCGAGTGATGGAGCTGGCCGAGCGCCTCCGCGATGCCGGACTCGCGGTAGTGATAATCAGCCACAACCTCCAGCAGATCTGGCCCATCGCCGACCGCTTCCTGGTGATGCGTCTGGGACGCGTAGCCGGTGTCCGTGAGAAGTCGAAGACGACCGTGGACGGACTCATCAAACTGATCATGCACGGCGAAACCACTACCGAAGGAAACTGAGAACCGTGCGACCAAAAATACTGGCCTACTACTTTCCGAGCTGGCACGCCGACGAGAAGAACGAACAGTGGTTCGGCACCGGCTGGACGGAGTGGGACCTTTTGCGATCCGCTGGACCTCGGTTCGACGGACACCGACAGCCCCGTGTACCCGCGCTCGGTTATACCGACCAGGCCGACCCGGCGGCGATGGCCGTCGACATCGATCTCGCCGCCGACCACGGAGTGGACGCCTTTCTGTTCGACTTCTACTGGCACGAGGACGGCCCGTTCCTGAACCGCGAGCTGGATGAAGGTTTCCTCGGGGCTGCAAATCGCCCCCGACTGGAATTCGCCCTGATGTGGGCGAATCACAACTGGGTGGACATCTTCCCTGCCGGCGCTGACAACGACCATCGGATGCTCGAGGAGGGCACCGTGGGCAGGGCAGCGTTCGACGCTATGACCGACCGCATCGTCGAGCACTACTTCTCGCAGCCGGAGTACCTAAAGGTCGAGGGTCATCCGTTCTTCTCGATCTACGAAATCGGCTCACTCGTTCGAGGACTCGGAGGCATCGAGGCGACAAGAGCAGCGCTCGCGGATTTCACGCGCAAGGCCGTTGCGGCAGGGCACCCGGGCATCCACTTCGATGCGGTGGTCTGGGGCTTTGCCGTTCTGCCCCTCGCCGTCACCGTGGGAGAGCCGGCAGAGGTCATCGCCCAGCTCGAACTCTCCTCGGCGAGCTCGTACGTCTGGATCCACCACGTGGATCTCGGCGACGTCGGCTTCCCCCGAGCGGACTGGGTCGCCGTGCGCGACGGCGCCTTCGCCGAGTACGAGGTATACAACCAGTCGATGGGCGTGCCTTTTTACCCGAACGTGACCGTCGGGTGGGATTCATCGCCGCGAACCGAACAGACGGCGGACTTCGCGTACCGCGGTTACCCCTGGTACCCCGTGCTCGATGCTTCCCCCGCCGAGTTCCGCGCCGGGCTGGAGACGGCGCGCGCCTTCGCGCACGAGCATTCCACTCCCTTCGTGACCATCAACGCCTGGAATGAGTGGACCGAAGGCTCAGCGCTCCTGCCCGACACCACCCACGGACTGGCCTACCTCGAAGCGCTCCGCGAAGTGTTCGGCATCGCGCCGAGCACCCCCTAGACCCCATGCCCCGCCATAGCCGTTTGGCGGGGCATGGCCCTACTCACTATGGCAAGAGAGGATGACGGCATGGCTGAGAGAGTGTGCTTCGTGCTTCAGGTGCGTCCTGATCGCCTCGCCGAATACCGGCTCCGACACGCGTCGGTCTGGCCGTCGATGCTCGAAGCAATTGCCGAGTCGGGCAGGCGCAACTACTCGCTGTTCCTCCGCGACGACGGCACACTGATCGGTTACTACGAGACCTATGACGACAAGGCCTCCCAGGCAATCCTGGAGAGCAATCCCGTCACCGGCGCGTGGGAGGCAGAAATGGCGGAATTCTTCACCGACCTCTCCGGACGACCCGACCAGGCGGCTCCGCGAGTGCCCGAGGTCTTCAACCTGGCCGACGCACGGGCTTTTGCACGGAACGATCCACGCTCGCCCGGCCGGTGACCGTGCGGGGTCACGACCTCGAATGGCCTCGCACGCGATTCGCGAATCGTTCGCCCATCAGGTCGTCCTTAGTCTCGACGGCTCGATCCGACCCATTCAATCGGCCTGTTCGAGCGAGGACGATGATCGCAATGAGGTCTCCGCCCGCCTCGACGACGTTCGGGCGACAGCCTGTTCTGCGGTTCACGTGAGGGCTGAACGGTTCCTGACACGAAAAAGCCCCGGAATGATGAGTATTCCGGGGCATTCTCAGAGCGGGTTGTTCGTAGAACTCATTGATCACCGTATCTATAGGGATGTTTCCGCCCTTTCGGGACCTTGTCTGGAGGCTATCCTCCGGAGCTTTCGAAAAAATCCTCTTGCCCGTGGAGCAGCCCACGAGTCCCCGAGCGCACCTGAAGTCACCGCGCAAGGAGGAAGAGCAACTAGACGCCGCAACGCTCGGTGGTCACGAGGGACCACTCCTGATCACCTAGATTCATCGAGGCAGACGATCAGATTGGTCGGCCCGCGTCAGCGTAGTCGGCACAAAGTCCGCCCGGCGGCTCGGACCAAGCTCGCGTGCCGACTCCGAACTTCAACGAGAAGGCCGACAATCAGTACATGTCGAAATACGAGGACACACTCCAACGCTTTGTTGTCCGTGCGCGCCGCGTAGCTGCGCATTCGATGGTGGCCAATCCGGATGCCTTGGAAGCGTTCGCAAAGGGATCTATGACGATCTCAGGAGTGCTCGGGTCGTCGGAGATGCGCATAACGAGGGCACTACCCGAAAGTGAAGAAGTCTTCGAGTCGTTGGCGGCGCGGCTGCGACCGTTGACTCTCAGAGGCGAGCCCGTGCATTTCGAGAATGTTCTATCTGCCCTTCGTGAAGCAGTGGCTGACCATGATTCTGTCGGCGACAACGAACTTTCGGAACTCGACAGCGTCAGTAAGAGTTGGTCGACAATCGACCTTCAGGGTTCGCAAGTGCTTGGCTACGCTGTCCAACAGTCGAACGCTGACGGCACGAATGCCACCGACTTCGTTTCAGACACGCAACTCGCCGCAGCTTGGCTTTACGCAGACTTGGTGCATGCTGACGCGCAGGGCCAGAAGAAGAAGGCGCTCGACTTTCCAATGCGTGAGCGTTATGCAGCGGCGACTCGCTACTTCTCCCATGTCGCGTTGCTGACCATTCGCACTCTGCGTCTGGTGGAGCGACTCCAAGAATTTGATGTCATTCAGGTGCCTGAATCCGCTTGGAACGAAGACGTTGTTGTCACCGAGACTGCTTTGGTCGAAGAAGCCACCACGTACGTCGCGGCGATTGGAACGTCGGCACCGGACCTTACGACACAGCCCATCCTGTCAGCTGATTGGACGCAGCTCTCAGCGACATCGATGCAGGGCTTGGTGCCAGGCAAACGCGCGGATGTCATTCTGTTCAGCGAGGGCGCCGAGATCGAGCGATTGCCTGCCGCGATCGTGGCCCATCACGAGGCTGATGGAGCGACCCACATCAAGGTGCTGGTGGCTGACGCCCTGTACGTCGATCTGGACATTAGGTCCAGCACACAAGACCTATCAATGTCATTTAGCATGCCCGAAGGAAACAACTCGATCGCGTTGCGAGTTCTCCGCGTGAACAAGTCGCTCGCCGCGGCTACACACATGACATTGCTTCTAGAGCAAATAGGAGCCATCGAGAAGGTCGAACTCCCCGTCATCGATCGCGGGGCACCGTGGGACGAGTGGATCGAGTATGTCGGAGACATCTGCGCAATCGAGAAAATGACAGGCACCCCTCTTGAAACAGTCAGTCGGTGCACGCCCGAACAGCGAATATTCGTTCGGATTATTCGGCAGCTCCGAGAGGGGCTATTCGCCAAATCGACCGCTGAACGTCTCCAAGCTACGACCCTCAGCGACGAGTCACCCGATCATGTCTTCTTGCCTGAAGATGTCGTTTCGATTGGCGATATTACTTTGACGGTGCCCGCACACCAGCGATGGCATCCTCTGATGACGACGTCCCGCATCGAGCGGGTCGAGGTTGACGGTGCATCAGCCGTGCTTTGGGAGGTCCGGGCGCCAGAAGGCGAACGGTTCTTCGCTCGCATGGTCACTGACGAACTCGCGCCACCTGCCGACACGACCTGGTCGCCGGTTCCGTGGGGCCTGACGGGAATTCCGGAATAGGAACGCTTAGCCCCGAGCCCGACGCATGATCGCCGATCACCAGACTTTCTGGGAGCTGAAGCACGGCCCGTCCTACTGCGGTAGATACCGGAGGCAAGCGGCCCGCGCTGACCGTCGAGCACATCGAAAACCGTAATGTGCAGATACGAAGGGTGTCTAAAAATCCTTCAGAGTGCAGATCGCCTTATCCAGGCGTCATCGCATCCTCCAGCTCTTCGTACAGCGATCGATCCCGTCTCGAACCCTTCATCGCCTTCTGGATGCGCACGTGCTCCCAGTAGCTGGGATCGAGGTACGCGTCCCACCCGTCACCGATGAGTTTCTCGACGAATTCGACCGGCGTGACCATGGTGTCCCAGCGAAGCGACCGCCATTCGACGTGACCTCGGCAAAAGCCGAGGCGTCCCGTGAGGGCTTTCTCTGCTGAGAGGGCGATTGCCAAGCTCTCTATGAAATCTGCATTCCGAAGATTTGCGCCAGTCGACGCCCAACTCACCATGTGCACTGGTCGACGGAGAGTGAGGAATCTTTCTCTCCGATTGAGACAAACTTAGGACTCGGGGTAGGTCGAGGACAGTAGGCCTTCTCGGGGACTTGGACTGTACCCCTCGGATGCGAATTGAGAGAATTCCAGGTCACTCGCGCATGACGTTCGCGATCCTCACTTGAAGCGCAAAGATAGCGGGAGCGAGGCTTCCAATCAGTGAGGTGAGCATGCCTACTGCCAGTCCGAGCACTGCGAACTCCCAAGGATAGGGCGGGGGTGCTATTCCGAATGGCGCGCCAAACTGGGACACGATCGCCGGATAGAGAACCCATGACAGTGGGACAGCGATTGTGGCAGCGATGAGAGCAACGACCTGTGATTCAAGAATCATGACAATGGGAACGTGCCAGCGACGGGCGCCCAGTGCCCTTCGGAGCGACAACTCCGAACCTCGCTCCCGGAGAGTGCTTAGTCCTATGTTCGCGATAGCCGAGATTGACGCCAGCAAACCGATGAGGCCCACTGTCACGAATGTGGCTCGTGTTGCCTCGACCTCAGCTTTCATCGTCCCAACTGTGTCTTTTCGTTGAACTTCGAGCTCCGCAGAGGTGGGATTCCATTGCTCCCATCTGCCGAGGAGATTCTTCACGGCATCTCGATCAACTACTCCTCCCGCGAGCTTGATGCTCACGGACAGATGCTGTGAATTGAGGATTAGAAAATTCGTTGCTGCGTCTATTCCGATGTACGCATTCATGGCGGTGCTGCCATCGTCGACAATGCCCACAACGCGTACAAGAACGGGGGTCTCCACGCCTAGAGAAACCATGCGCAGAGTGTTTCCAAGACCGACACCAAGCTCGTCCGCGCCCTGCTCGTTCATCACCAGATCGAGGGCGACGGCACCAGCGTCACTCATGTCAAGCCACCGCCCTTCAAGGATGGGGAACGGACGGATGGAGATGAGAGCACTATCGGCAAAGTCGATATGGACATCTCGACTCTCTGTCTCTGTCACCAAAAGTACTGATTCAAGATTTGCGACCCTGGCGACATCAGTAGTCTGGCCGAACGAGTTCAGCAGCTGGGTAGACAGAGACTCGCTGCTCTCAAGTCCAGGCGAGCCAGTCAACCCGGTGACATCGACTGTAACTTCGGGACCGTTTTGAAGTAGAGCGCGCTGGAGCACGGTGGCCTGCACGGTCGATGATGCTGCGGCGACAGACACCACTCCAACCACGCTGGCGGTCAAGGCGACAACGGCGAGGAGCGTTCGCAGGCGAAATCCGACTACTCCCTGCCAGGCAATCCGTAGCAGGCTCACTCCTGCACCTGTGTGTGGAGAGATTGCAGCGTCCCGTTGGACATTCTCATAGTCCTGTCCATTTTGCCGGCGATGTCCAGGTCGTGAGTAACCACAACGAGACTCGCGCCTTGCTCACGAACGCGGGCGCGGAGGATGTCGATGACGTGCGCGCCGGTGGCTTGATCTAAGGAGCCAGTCGGCTCGTCGGCGAGAATGAGTTGCGGAGAATGAATAAGAGCTCTCGCGATTGCTACACGTTGCTGCTCTCCGCCGGAAAGTCTTCTCGGCATCCGCCGCCACATCGTTTCCATGCCGACACTCTCCAATGCCGCAAGTCCCATCCGCTTCATTTCTCGTTCGCTGCACTTGCCCGAATGTCGGAGTGTGACGATCACATTTTCGAGCAGGGACAAATGAGGGATCAGCGCAAAGCGCTGGAAGATAAAGCCGATTTCTTCAGCGCGGGAGCGGTCCAGCTCCCGTGAAGATAGCGAAGCAACCTGCTTGCCATGCAGCTGATAGTCGCCACCGTCAAACCGATCGAGATGCCCCAATATAGATAGGAGCGTGCTCTTGCCGCAGCCCGATCGTCCAACTATGGCGATCGCCTCGCCGCCTGCGACGTTGAACGTGACTCCTTCAAAGAGGGGACTTCCGTCGGGCAAGAATTTCGACGCATTTTGCACCAACAGCATTCTCTACCCGACTCACTTGTACAAGGACGGGCTTGGAAAGAAGACTTCCTGCCCTTCGGTGAGCCCAGAGATTATTTCGATGTTGTGCCCGTCGGAAGCACCGAGCCGGACTTGCTTCTCGGCTCTCGAACCGCCCTCCTCGATGAAAACGGATCCTGACTCCAACGTCCCGGCAACTGCTTCCACTGGAAGTACCAGAACGTCGGTTCTGGACGCGAACTGAATAGCGATCAGGCCTCGGAGGCCGCTAATGACTTTCTGATCGCGCGGAATTTTGCAGCCGACGAATCGTGGCTGTCCGACCTCAAGTGCCGCGGGCGAACTTGGCCGCTCGTCGAGTAGTTCACAAGGAAACGGCGCTCCGAGCCCGCTGATCTGCGCCCGAACCCCTGAAGGCTTCTCGACCATTCTTAGGAGATCAGCGCCCTCGATGGTTGCTACAAGAGCGAAGGAATCGAACTTGGCCTGGGCGATAGGCAAGCCCGCCACTGCGTTGGACCCTGTTTCTAGCAATGGCTCATAAGAAACGTCCTTGTCGTCGGATATTTTTAGGCTTTTGCCGGATGCGTCACGCAGCAGCATGTTGCCTATGTCGTCGACCAGTATCGAGCCGTCAACGTCGGCGGTAATTTGGAAATCGACAGGACCGGCCACTTCACCCTCCAGCGTGATCACTGGAGTAATGCTCCCGATTGCTACTTCAACGCTGGCCTGTGGATTCAAGGTTTCTGGGCCAGGCGGACCGTCGCCCTGGACGGGCATGGCGGTACATCCCGACAAGGCGGTCGCGACCGCGACAGCCCCCAATAACGCGGCGATTCTTGCTTCCGCGCTGGATCTAGCGTTCAGGATCACTTGGTCCTGTCAAACTTGAATCCCCCGCACGTCCCGCTCAGGTCAGCGCGAACGCCGCTTGGATCACCCAATTGGGCGGGTTCAAGTACGGCCTTCGTCCAGCTGTCCTCCGGATCGCTCATATAGAACGCAGAATTTGGAAGAAACTTCCATTTCGCCAACATAGCGACTGCGCCATCTGCAGATTCTGTGTCGCCAGAATCGAAGGAATCGATGTACGAGTTTTCCCAAGCACACAGCCAGGTATATGCCACAGCTACTTCGCCTGCACCCTTTTCCATGAAGCCGTCTGTCGGTTCGTACTCGGGGCCGAGCGCGTCCAAGTATGCGAAACCTTCTGGCATTGGCTCTGGGAAATTGTCAATCGCGCGCCGATACTCTTCGTGGATTTCTCCCTTTGCGAGCACTTCGGTGTCTCCTCCGGGATTCGCCGGAGCGGGCGAGCCCGACCCGTCCACCGGCTGTGAACATCCGGCCAGCAATATCGCCAAAACTGAAGCGACTGCGATCAAAGCGGTTGCCTTCATTGGCTTCGTCCTTTTCGATTCAAGGCTGTGTCTGCGGAGTGAGTCACGAGTTTATCTCGGCATGAGCCCGGCGTTGACGTGTGTTGAGTACACATCAAATGTAATCCGGGCGAAGACATTCCACAGTGGCACAAAATGAGGACTTCGTGCGTACCCCGCGCGTGGCTATCGAACCGCAGCCGCTGCCCAATGAACGCACAACGGTAAGCAGGCTGCCTTCGCTACCGTTGCCTTGAGTCAGATCGAAGAGTGGGGATTGTCGAAGGTCCGTCCTCCTATCGGCCAGGTGTAGTGCTCGATGATTTCACTATCGCCGTCTTGGGGGAAATGCGGAGATCGGACAGTGGAGATCGGCTCCACGATCAAGGGCGACTGGCCTAACGCTTCTGCACCAGGATCACCTGCCGATTCGTCCGCTGGATCAAATTCGCCGGGGTCTGGAACACCAAAGCCTCCCTCTCGGCTCACTGATCGAGGTCCAAGGTCTCCGAGCTCGCGAGTTATGGGGCCATGAAGAGGGAAAACGAGCTGATCTTCGTCTTGTCGATTCATCAACAAGAATCTTCGTGCCGCTGTTGCGGTTCCGTAGTTCCACATCATGGCGGCAGCTTGTTCCTGTTCGCCAGCAAGCTCTATCGCGGGCGAGTCGTCCGGGTATTCGGTGCTGACCGCTAGTGCAACTTTTCGTGACAGTGGAATCATGAAGCCGCCGGCTGTGGCAACGCCCACGCCAAAGCCGTCCGGGGCGCTCGATTGCGGCACAAGCGTGACCGGCGTGTCAGAGGTAATCAGCGACGCCCGTGAGAACCTCCAAAATGTCCAGCCCCCGGCCATGATGGTTGCTGCTGTGGGCTCGACCAGGTCAACTATGTGCGCGATATGGTCCTCCACCGGCACCACTATCTCAGGACCGCCAGGGCGCGTCAGATCCCCCCACTCGGCCTCTAACTCTTCGGTCGAGACATCGCGCCCCAACCCGACTTGCATCGTTTCGCGAAGCCTCTCGATCCCGCCTACCGCCGTCTGAAGCCGAACGACGTTTGAGCGGAACTCTGCCGCTTGGTTACGGATGGATGTGGAGCGCAAGTGTTGAAGAGCAATGAAGACGGCGAGATCCCAACGCATCGTTCCATCGTCCGAATCGTTTCCTTCATCGACAAAGTGACGAAGGGCAGTTGCCGCTCGCCCTTCGATCTCGGAAAACTGCTGCTCCCAGAAATCATCGAGCTGGCCGTCGTCTGTCGTCAGGTTATAGAAATCAGTTACAACGGTGGCATTCGATACATCGATACTGTGGCGACGATCTCCAGGAAGCCAGACTTGCTGAAGCCTCCCATCCGAAGCCGCGAATCGCGCCAAGTAGAACTTGGGGACTACGTGATGTCTTCGGGAAACGTGAGGCGGCGGCATACGTCTAATTGATTTCGTCCCAATGGGCGTCGACGTACTCCGCGATTCCCGACGGCGCATACCGCGGGTATAGCTTCACGAAATCCTGTCGCGCATGTGCGAAGGACGTTCCGTCGATCGTCCTTGCCCGTTTCGCCAAATACAACAGAGCGACGGTGGGAGAACGCGACTGGCCGAGGTCGCAGTTGATGAGAACGCTCTTAGTCGGCAGCCACATGTCTATGAAGTCGAGTGCTTGAATGAATGCGTCCGGGCCGCTCCACTTGTACATGTTCGCCGGACCATCCACCCAGTTGAACGAAAGCAGCTGACCGTCTTCAAGAATGATGTAGTTCGGGTGGTCGCGCGGCGGCTTCTGCCCCCATCCCATAATTTCGATGTGGACGGACTTGGCGGTGTTGACCACAGCCCAGCCCGGATCGATACGGACCGAGCTCGATGAGCGGTCGCCAATCCACAGGTTCATGTCGGGGATCTGGAACATGGCAAGACCCTACCGTGTAGCGATCGCGCGGAACTCAGTCAAAGTAGCGGTGCCGTGTGCCGTGCGCCGATTCCTTGCGCTGCGCTCCTCCACCGCGCCAGGTCTCGAAGCTCACGGCTTGCTCGTGGCAAAGCATCAGGTCGTGGCCCAATAGTTGCGAGTATCGCTGCGCGCAAGTTACTCACTTCATCTGCCGCCTCTTTGAACAGTTGATCGCCGGCTTTGCCGAAAAACACGCGAGGGACTCCGAGGCCTGGGGCGTCTGAAGAGTACGCCGATAGATCGAGGTCGGGATGAACGGCGTAGTGGACAAGGAGATTGCGGAGCCAGCGACCCTGCTTCGAGCCGAGTGCTGGCAACCTGCTATCCGAGTCCGTTAGAAGACTTGCAGCAATCCTCGCCAATCGATCCCCCTGTTTGCTCAGCAGCCGCAGGCTTTCACGAACCTGGAAGAGGGCCACCCACCTGATCTTGAGAGCAGTGAGATCATCGGGCGGATACGGGCCAGTTCGAATCAAGTCTGCGCTCGACAAGAAGCCGGCAAGGGCAAAGAGGTACCCCGCGTTATCATCCCGTTGACCGTCAAGCACATAGAAGCGCGACGATAACGTATCGTGCCAGCGAACTGAAGACGGCGGAATATAGCGAGCGAAAGAGGGACCAAACTCAGCTTCCCTTGGATGAGCGGAGGCGGAGAAGGCAGCGATGCCTCGGGCGATCCCTCGAAACCAGTCGCCGTCAACGACGGAGATATCGAAGTCGTACACGTGTGCCATTTGATGTCCCGTTGCCAAGAACTGGCCGTCTACCTCCAAGACCGCAAGATCGCACTCGAACCGGCGTGCCCACTTGAATCGTGCACGTCCCAGAAACTGAAGTCGCTGCTCGGCGACCCGTGACCGGAATTTACCAAGCCAGTAATCAGGCGTCGTTTTCGGTTGACTCATCCACTTAATGGAGTGCCGAAGAGTCTTGATTCGAGCTTCGGACGCGTCTTCATCGAATGCTTGGAAGTGAACGCCTTCACTACGTCGCAGCAGCGCCAACGACTCAGTTATGAACAGCGCGAACCACGGCATGAAAGCGACGGCGAGGTTCCCCAACTTATTGTTCGCCAGGTCACCCGCGAGGTCGCGAAAGAATCGGGCATCAGACAAGTGCACGGATGTTTCGAGTTGCTGTCGCCGCAGCGAATAGCCGGGTTGGTTGTCGATCGTAAGTCTCCGTACTCGGTTCGAGAGACAATCATCTCTGGTCGATTCACTTGGTGCTCAAGAGGATTGCTCCTGTGTGGCGAGAGATCGGCCGGGCGCTCCGGCTGACTCACTTCATTGAGCGGGGAATTGCTGGCCGGTCTGCTGCCCGGAGGCGGTTTTGCAAAGAAATCAGTCAGTTGTTCCGACACGATCGATCACCCAGATGCGGTATCCGTTTCCTGGGGAAAATCCCAAAGCGCGATGGGGATACGTGCCGATTTTCACCGGCCGAAGACGTCTTCCAGTCGCGCTGGCGAAGCCGGCATTCATGGCCCGAATGTCCGAAGGCGCCATCAGCTCGCCCTTTAAGGACTGCACGGCACACGCCGCGACAGCCAGTCAACTCAAGAAAGACGAAAAGCCACCGAAATATCGGTGGCTTTTCTTTT
>Ga0247813_10001183_pt1 | contig 20646 bp, 15 predicted proteins | sample UWRJL169409C1_FD_180719 | JGI IMG/M metagenome (GOLD analysis project Ga0247813, IMG submission 180719) | Plant litter microbial communities from Arlington Agricultural Research Station in Wisconsin, United States - UWRJ-L169-409C-1 | ecosystem: Environmental > Terrestrial > Plant litter >...
AGATTGTGCTTTTCTCCTAACGTTTTATCGTTCATATCGTGTGCCGGAGTTACTTTCAAACATCCGGTTCCGAATTCAATATCAACATATTCATCTTCAATAATCGGAATCACTCTTCCACAAATAGGAACAATTGCTTTCTTCCCTTTCAAATGTATAAAACGCTCATCATTTGGGTTGATGCAAATGGCAGTATCTCCGAAGATAGTTTCAGGACGTGTTGTTGCAATCGTTAAGAAATCTTCTGAACCTTCAATTTTATATTTTAAGAAAAATAATTTTCCTTGTTGTTCTTCGTAAATAACTTCTTCGTCAGAAAGTGTTGTTTTAGCTTCCGGATCCCAGTTTACCATTCGGTATCCTCTGTAAATTAATCCTTTGTTGTATAAATCAACAAACGATTTAATTACAGATGCCGACATGTCGGGATCCATTGTGAATTTGGTTCTTTCCCAATCACAAGATGCACCCAATTTTTTAAGTTGATCCAGAATTACTCCGCCATATTTATCGGTCCATTCCCAGGCGTGTGCCAAAAATTCTTCGCGTGTTAAATCATTTTTATTGATTCCTTCTGCTTTTAATTTTGCTACAACTTTTGCCTCAGTTGCAATCGATGCGTGATCCGTTCCCGGAACCCAGCAGGCGTTAAAACCTTTAAGACGCGCTCTACGAATTAAAACATCCTGAATCGTATTGTTTAACATATGCCCCATGTGCAATACTCCAGTGACGTTTGGTGGCGGAATTACAATTGTATAAGGTGTTCTATGATCTGGTTCTGAATGAAAATAATTATTTTTCATCCAGTAATCATACCATTTATTCTCGATCGTTTTAGCGTCAAATTGTGCTGGAATACTCATTTACTGTAGATATGTTTAATCGTTAATTTGTTGATTTGTTTAATCGTTGATCCGTTAATTTGTTTAATCGTTTGTTTGTGTAGTTTTAAACACTTACACGATTATACAGTTAAACAAATAAACAATAAAAAAAAATTGGTTCAATTTTTGTAATTATAACTAATAGCAAAAGTAAATAATTAAGTACACTATAAAAAGAGAAATAATAATTTGTGTATTAATTAAAACAAAGTATATTTACTTACAACTTAAAAACAATTTCAAAATGAAAAATGTTGCCGCTTTTATTGCAATAGTGTTATTTAGTGTAATCGGTTATTCACAAAACGGACCAAAAATTGAGTTTTCTGCTCCGGATAATACTATTGATTATGGTAAAATTTCGAAAACTGATAATGGAGTTCGATCTTTTGAATTTACAAACACTGGCGATGCACCTTTAATGGTTACATCTGCAGAATCGACTGTAAGTTCTATCGTTGTAACAAAACCTGCCACTGCAGTTATGCCGGGTAAAAAAGGAAAAATTGATGTGAAATACAATATGGCTGCGGGTCCAATTCGTAAAACAATTACCGTTGAAACCAATGCCGTAAATTATCCTGATGGCCGAGTTGCCCTTAAAATTAAAGGGGAAGTTTTATAAAATTAAATTCTAAAAATAGTAAAAGCCGCTTCAAATGAAGCGGCTTTTTTATGATACTTTTGCTCTTATTCAGCACATTCAACACTGTCAAATTTATATTTGACGCGTTCAAAATCAATAGGCTCATCTTTCACTATATAAGTAACGCCCATTGTGGTCTGCATTTTTCCGTTCCCTAAAATAAGTTGTTTATCTTTCTTTAAAAACGCCATCGGGTTTTTGAAAGTTTTGGTTTTATTGGCTCCTTCTGTAAAGGTGTAATCTACAAACAACGTATCTCCGTGAAATTCACCTGCGATTTCTCCAGATCTCTCAGCTGCGCCAGCAACTTTCATTGTCATATTTCCTGATACTTTTTCGTTTTTTAAAGTATTTAGTTTTAAGTCAACAATATCATTTTCATATGTTGCTTTATAACATTGAACACTTACAGGTTTCTCGGTATTGACAGTTTCTTCTTTTTTTGCTTCTTCTTTTTTACAGCTCTGAAATCCAACAAGAGTCAAAAGAAAAACTGGTATGATTAGTTTTTTCATAATTTAATATTTAAAATCATTCGTTATTATATAGGATGAATTTACAAATTTTTAATTACAAATTCACTTCTTCTGTTTAATTCGTGTTCTTCTTCATCACAAGCGTCATCTGTTTTACATTTTACAATTGGCACTGATTCTCCATAACCTTTTGCTGTGACCCTGTTTGCATTAATGCCTGATTGTATGATAAATTCTCTGGTAGAATTGGCTCTTTTTTGAGATAAATCTTCGTTGAATTTTGCATTCCCTCTTGAATCGGTGTGCGATCCAATTTCGATTACCATTCCCGGATATTTGTTCATTAAAGTAACCACTCTGCTTAAAACAACTTTAGATTCTTTACGGATGTACCACATATTATAATCAAAATAAATTGGGTCTGTTTTAATGATTAATCTGTTTTTATCATCTTTTATAACGTCTTTTTCCTGTTTTAAAATCTGATCGACTTTCTCTTTTTTCCTGATTTCTGTGGCTACAATTTCATCAGCTTTGGCTTTTTTCTCTTTTTCTTTTAAAGCGATAACGGCCAATGCTTCTTTTTTCTCGTTTTCTTCTTCTATAAAGATTTCTTGTTCTCTTTTCTTTTTGGCATTTTCTTTTTCTTCCAGTTTAATGGCTTCTAAAGATTTAAGCGCCAATGACGCGTCGCTTATTTTGTTTCTGGTTTTGTCCAAAGATAAGGTGACAGATTCATTGGTGTATTTTTCCCTGAATGCCGAAACTTTATACGAAGCTTCACAAGAAACTGTAAAACTAAATTTTCCATCGGCAGAAATTGTAATGGTATTAAGGGTTTTATTCTCTGAATCCTGCAAAATAACCGTTGCGTTTTCAAGTGCTAATTTGGTATCGATATCCGTAATCATTCCTGCAATAAATTGTTTGCAATCTTCAACAATTAAATCTTTAATTTCTGTAAATTGATAGATATCGTCGCTTCCTTTTCCGCCTTCTCTGTTAGAAGCAAAATAACCTTCTTTGGTATTTGAATCGATATTAAATGAAAAATCATCCAAATTAGAGTTTAATGGCAAACCGATATTGGTTGGTTTCGAATATTCATTTCCACTAATATCAGAAACAAAAACATCAAGTGATCCGTAGCCCAAATGTCCATCTGAAGAAAAATAAAGTTTATTATCTGCAGACACAAAAGGAAATTGTTCTCTTTTATCAGTATTGATAACCGGTCCCAGATTTTTTGGCGTATCAAAGGCACCTTTGTTTACGTTAACCGAATAAATATCAAACGAACCTAAACTTCCGGGCATATCAGAAGAAAAATACAATACTTTTTCATCGGCACTCAAAGCCGGATGTTCAACAGAATAATTAGGACTATTAAATGGAAGTGATATAATATTTTTCCATTTCCCTTCAACTAATTCGGCTTTAAATATTTGAAGATTCGAAATTTTCTGATCGTTTTTTTTCTTGCTTCCGTTTTTAGAATTGTTACGGGTAAAATAAATCGTTTTACCATCTTTTGTGAAAATCGCATTGGCTTCGTGAACACCGGATTTTAATTCATCTGCAAAATAAGTTAAAGGTGCTTCTGCAGAATTGATATTCTGAACTGGCACTTTCACTAAATTCAAATAGGTTTCATTGTCCCATTTGTATTTTTTGTCAAATAGTCCCGGTTTTAATTTTACACCCGCGTATACCAGATTGTCTTTGTATTTTACAGCTCCGAATTCTGAATTTGGGGTATTTATAGCCAGATTTTTTATCTCAAAACGATTTCCAATTGCAGATACATTTTCGAGTTCTTTTAATTCTTTTCGAAAATAAATCGAATCCTGACTATTTGCTGATTTTGCATAATATTCTTTTAAAACCACATTGGCATTGGCATAACTATTTGTTGCTTTTAAGGTTTGTGCATATCTGAAATAATAATCCCTGTTTAAATCATTGCTGTAATTGGTAACTAAAAGTCTGTAATAACGCTGCGCTTTAATTAAGTCGTTTGTATAATAATAAGAATCGGCCAGATTTTTAATTACTTCCTGCGAAGGTTTTGTTTCGGCTAATTTTTCATATAAAAGAATAGATTCGGTGTAATAGGTTTTATCAAAAAAACGCTTTGCCCTAATCAATTCCTGATCCTGAGCATTTATAAACTGTATTGAAAATACGAATATAATAACGAGTAGTTTTTTCATATTTTTCATTTTAAAAGAATCTAGGTGATTTGTCAAATCCTTTTCCTAATAAATCCAAATCAAAGAGCAGCATAATTTCGTGCGTTCCTGAATTGAACTGTCCTAAATTTGAAAGTGTATAATCGTATGAATAACCTACTCTTAAAGATGGTGTTATATTTATATTCACCAAGGCACTTACAGCATCGTCTATTCTATAAGCTGCACCAAGTTCAAATTTATTATTGTAAAGAATATTTGCTGTAATATCTATAGAAAGTGGTGCTCCGGTAACATATTTTGTCATAAATGCAGGTTTTAGTTTTACCTTTTCATTGATCTGAAATACATATCCGGCAGTTAAAAAGGTATGAATTTCTTCAGATCCAAAGGCGTTTATTCCTGATTTTTCTTCGATATGTTTTGATTTTAACAGGTTTGGCGCTGAAATTCCGGCATAAAAATTATTCCTGAAAAAGTAAGCTCCTACTCCAATATTAGGATTGGTTACGTTTATATTTTCGGCGAAAGCCAAATCTGTAGCAACATCGCCACTCTGCAGCACAAAACCATTAAAATTTGTCTGCATGGATGAAAATCCTGCTTTTAACCCCAGCGAAAGTCTATTTTGTCCGCCTAAATTTAGCACATATGCAAAATCAGCGTAAACATTGTTTTCTTTTTTGCCCCGTCTCCGATATCATCAGATACTAATGACAAACCTACTTCTACTTTGTCTGTAATAGCCGTGTGACCAAAAAACGTAAATGTTTTAGGAGCGCCTACTGCGCCAACCCATTGTGTTCTGTACAATCCTCCAAGATTTAGCATTGCCGGCGCTCCGGATGCATATGCCGGATTTATAACACTCATATTATACATATAATGCGTGTATTCCGGATCCTGCTGCGCAGATATTGAGTTTATGTAAAAGAAAAAACTTATAAAAATTATTATGTTTTTCATTGAATTTTATATTAATAAGGTAAAGGAATTATCGATTTAAATAAAGACGGCCTTGTTTAGGAGGTCTGTTGTCTTTATTAAAATTGATAATATAAAAATAGACTCCGTTTGGCGCCATTCCGCTGCCAATTCCTTCCCTCTCATAATTTAAACCATCCCAGCCTGGCTTACCGTTATAGCCTTTATACATTCCGTTTCCATATCTGTTAAAAATTTCCAGGGTATAATTTGGATATAAAAATTCGATATTTGGAATCACATAAGTGTCGTTTACGCCATCTCCGTTTGGCGAAAATCCATCGGGAATAAAAAAGTCGTTGGGTACATCATCGCAATCTGTAAGCGTTACAGTAACTTCAAGACGATCATTAGAAAAACAATTTGTTGTGGTGGAGAAGTCGTAACCAAAATATGTTCCCTGCTCGATTAAAGCGGTTGTTGGTGGTAATACATTTCCATTGGGATCATACCAAACTATTGACGAAGTCACATTTGTATTATTGGATAAATCAGCAATAGTTGGATTATTTAATCCACAAAAATTTTGCCCACCTGTATTTAACACAGGCGCTGGTATATCTTTTATAGTAACCGAAATCATTGTTGGATCTGATGTACAACCAGCTGTAGTTACTGTTACCCAATAATTTTCTGACTTTAAAACATAATCAGTCGCAAGAGCTGTTGTTAATGTTGCAGCATTATACCATTTATACTGTGTGCCGTTTGGTTGTAAATTTGCAACTGTTGCATCATCAATTTTACAAAATTCCTGATTAACAGCGATTGGAGCTACGGGGATTGGGTTTATTGAAAAAGGATCTCTAACTCCTGTAACCGCAACATCACAAGTGGTCGTATTATTTCTCAAATTTGTAATGGTTGCTGTTGTTGAACCGGTGTTTACAAGCAAACCTGCAGGAATCACAAAAGTCGCGTTTCCATTTGCTGGATTTAGTACAATAGTTTGTTGTGTTGAAGCATTTACTCCTGAAAGTACATAAGACAATGTTACATCCGTAAGATTTCCTATTCCTGAAACTGAAGCCAAAACCGGTTCTCCAAAACAAACATCAGCAATTTGTATCCTTAAATTTGTAATAATCGGTAACGGATTTATAATAATATCTCCTTTAATATTTGCCATGTTTGCACATTGTGAAATTACGTGCGTAATATTGGTAATAGTAATGGTACCGTTTCCACTTCTGGAATTAAAAATAGCAGGAACATCAAACCTGGCTGTTCCGCCTGTAAAGGTAACTCTGATGCTTTGGGAGTTCGCATTATTTGCACCCGAAATATTGTAACGAAGATCATAAAGGCCATCAATAAGTAACGCATCTGAAATTACTACGGATGCATCACTATTTTGGCAGGTTCTTATTTCGGGAATTTTTGCTCCGGTTAGATCCGGAATTGGATAGACGTGCAAAACATCTGATAAATTATCCGTGACATTGTTACAGGCTCTTAAACTATCCTCTCCGTATATATCAACAATAGTGACAATGAAATCCCCAACTTGCTTAAAATAATCTGATTTGATTGGAAAAAGAAGAACTCCGTTGGTAAAATTAGCTGTAATGGTTTCTGTACCACCGTTTGGTCCGGAAACATTAAATATAACTTTATAAGTTGCGTTTGGTATAGCAGCTGGTCCTTTTGTCACTCTTGCAAAATAGTTTGCTGTTGCAATTTCTGTTTCGCAGATATCAGAACTTACAACTAGTGTTGCACCTGTAAAATCTAATTTCTTTTCAATTTTAATCACTATTCTTTCCATGTCTGCAGGACAAACTCCATCAGGAGATGGAACACTGTAGTTGAAATAATAATAACCTTCGCCAAAACGATTGTAAATATTTTCAATGTTAATAGTACGATCTCCTACAAAACTCAATTCTCCGGTAGGACGAAGATTAACGTCTCTCCATGTACCATTATTATCGGCATCGGTAAGCATCGTAAACAAATCAAAATTGGTGTAATTTGATACTTCATCACTGCAAACCTTTAAGGGATCTTTGGCCGTTCCTGCTTCTGGTTTTCTAACTACTTTTAAATATATAGTGGCAGGTGGTGGAGCCGCACATGTGCCTATAGGCTCCATAGTATAGGTAAAAGAAAAATTTCCGGATAACTTCGTTACATTAACATTAGAGTCAGGCAAATCAGTATTTGTATTATTATTGTGCCATCTTCCATTCAACAGCGGACTAAGAAATCTGGTACCATCAAAAGCCTGAAAAAGGTTATAAGTACCAGCTGAAGAACAAATTGTTGCCTCTGAAGGACTTCCGGTGTATCCGCCAATAGTAACATAAACAGTCGCCGAATTATCTGTACATCCTGCTATACCATCTACTGTATAGGTAAAACTAAATACACCACTAAATGTAATAGCATGTACATTTAAAAATCCTGTTGCAGGATTTAATCCTCCGATTTCAAAATCATCTGACCATGTACCACCAGGAGTCGCTGATGGCCCTAATAATGAATATAGATTTATCGCTGAATTTGCAGCATTCTCATAATCGCAAACAGTCAATGATGCATCATCTCCTGCACACTGAGCGTAAGTGGATGTGGGTAAGAACGATAAAAAAACAAAAAACAAGACAACTTGTAAGAAATTTGCGTATTTTTTGACCATAAATTATATTTTTGATAAACATAATAAAAATATTACGTGAATTAATCAAAAAACTTAATTTTCTTATTAATATTAATTAAAAAATAGGAACATAGTCAAAAACTACCTCCGAACTTTAATCTATAAAATTATTTCAATTCATCTTCAAGTTTAAATCTGAATTTTAAAATCAGACTGTTTCGCTCTACTTCGATATTAACCCAAATATCTTCTTCAGATTTTAAAAGATTATTAATTTGCTGAAGCGAATATTTATAAGGTAATATTTTATTAATACTCACAATGATATCTCCCCTTTGAAGTCCGCATTTATCGGCAGCAGAATGTTTACGGATATTTACGATTTCATAAACAGGTTTTAATAAAAATTTATATCTGAAATTATCACTGTTTTTTTCTCTGGCTTCCAGCTCACTTACAGATCCCGCAACCTGAACGGTTTGTAAATGAACCGTTTCCTGAACCCATTGCAGACCATTGTGCTGAATTGTGATTCCGCTTTTGTTATAAGTAAAGGGATCATTAAACCGGGAGTTTTTTTTAAGGTATAATTTTCGGTCTGCATAATCTAAAACTAAGGTAAATCGTTTCAAAATTTCGCCACCGACAGAACCAATACGATCGGGAACCATTTTTACATTTCGAATAGAAGTCGAATCCGGAAAAGAAACAATAGGATTTTTAAACTCAAAATCGGCAATCGAAAATTTATCAATCTTAGCCCGATGTCCTTCAATATCGCCGCTAAATCCTTTTCCTAAAAAATCAGGAAAATTCTTTTGGGGGAGTTTTACCTTATTGTTTTCAAAAATCCAAAACGCATCGCTATTACCAATGTCAATTAATAATTTGGCGGGAATTTCAATACCATTTGTAACTGCTGTAGTATATATGTAAGGTTTTGACCTTTCGATCGTAATTGGAACTGATTTAAACTTTTTATCCAATTTTTGTCTCGTTTCCTCATTATTACGATGAATTACAATCCTTTTTTTATGGTAATTAATTTCGACTAAATTATTTTTAAAAAATTTATGCCCAATGATCCCGTTTACCGGAATCCCGATATGTGACGACAAATTAAAACTCTGATCTAAAATAATAAACACCAACTGATTGGTCGATTTTAAACCATGCGTTTCTAAAATATTATTGGTTGATTTTAAACCTTCAATTTCTTCTTCACTTCCTAATCCTCTCAGTTTTATTTTTTCGACATTATTAAAGCTAACTTCCTGCCTTTCTTCCATACTAAACAAAATCGTTTCTTCGACACCGGAATCGAGCAAAAAATTCAATTCAATGCCATTTACTTTTATGGGAATAAAAACAAGATTATTAATCAATTTAAAAGGAATAAAGACCTTTTTATGGTTGTTTTCGATCAAAAAATCAGATTGTGCTTTTAGCGAAAAAACTGTCAAAAGCACAAAAAACAACATAATATATTTTTTCATTGACAATATTTTAATATAAAATTAATAAAAATATCGATAATTGTTACATTTCTTTAAGTAGTATTATTGTTGGCGTTAAATTGAAAAAAAAAATGCAAATTTGCACTTCAATAATAGAACACATGCCAACAATTTCAAGCAAAGGCAGAAACATGCCCGAATCACCGATACGTAAACTTGCACCTTACGCAGATCTTGCGAAACAAAAAGGAAAAAAAGTGTATCATTTAAACATTGGTCAACCGGATATCAAGACACCCGAAGTGGCCATCGAGGCGGTAAAAAATATTGATTTAACTCTTATAGAATACAGTCCGTCAGCTGGATATGAAAGTTATAGAAAAAAATTAGCGAAATTTTACCAACGCCAAAATGTAAATGTAAACTCAGAAGATATCATTGTAACTACTGGTGGTTCTGAAGCCTTATTATTTGCATTGGCCACGATTACAGACCCTGGGGATGAAATTATTATACCCGAACCTTTTTATGCTAATTACCACGCATTTGCATCATCAACAAGTGCAACTGTAATTCCTGTTATCTCAACAATTGAGAGCGGATTTGCTTTGCCGAGTATTGAAGATGTCGAAAAATTGATTACTCCAAGAACAAAAGCTATTTTAATTTGTAATCCGGGAAATCCAACCGGTTATTTATATTCTGAAGCTGAAATTAAACAATTAGCGAGTTTAATTAAAAAACACGATTTGTATTTAATTGCAGATGAGGTTTATCGCGAATTTTTATACGATGGCGACGACGAGCATTTTTCTGTAATGAATCTTGATGATGTGCAGCAAAACGTAATTATGGTCGATTCAGTTTCAAAACGTTACAGTATGTGTGGCGCGAGAATTGGATGTCTGGTTACAAAAAACAAAGAGGTTCTGTCAACAGTAATGAAATTTGCCCAGGCGCGTTTGAGTCCGCCAACAATTGAACAAATTGCTTGTGAAGCTGCTATAGATACTCCTCAAAGTTATTTTGATGAGGTAATTTCTGAATACAAAAGCCGTCGTGATACTTTAATTATCGAATTAAATAAAATTGAAGGTGTAATTGTAACCAAACCAAAAGGCGCTTTTTATTGCATTGCACAATTGCCAATCGAAAACTCTGAAGATTTTGCACAATGGCTTTTAGAAAGTTACGACCTTAATGGAGAAACCGTAATGGTTGCTCCTGCTGCCGGATTTTATTCGACTCCTGGAATGGGATTGAATCAGGTAAGGATTGCCTACGTACTAAATAAAAAAGATTTAATTAGCGCTGTAAACGTTTTAAAAGAAGCACTTTTAGTTTACAACGGCAGAAAATAACAACTAAACAAAACTACAACCATTAAAAGACAATAACTTAATCGTTATTGTCTTTTGTATTTAAAAATGGTTTTGAATTGAATTTAAATTATATCCAAAAAGGAACGATTAAATAGTAAAAACCATAGAAAAGGTTTCCTTTTTATTAATTATCTTTACCGCCTTAAAAAGATATACCCATACTAATTGTAGTTTTTAATGATAAATAACGAAGATTTTTTAGACGAAATAGGAGACAATCATTTTAGCAGTAGCGCACAAAACCCTGTAAGACAGGATGCTTTTGATTTATCTGATGATGAAAAAATAGAAAGAATAAAAAAAGATGTTGAAAATATTCTGCAGACTTTAGGAATGGATTTAACGGATGACAGCATAAAAGGTACTCCAAACCGAGTGGCGAAAATGTTTGTAAAGGAGATTTTTGGTGGTTTAAATCCTTCAAAACAACCGAAAGCTTCTACTTTTGACAATAATTACAAATACGGCGAAATGCTAGTAGAAAAAAATATTACTGTTTATTCTACCTGCGAACACCATTTATTGCCAATTATTGGCCGAGCTCACGTTGCTTACATTTCAAGCGGAAGAGTGATCGGTTTATCTAAAATGAACCGAATTGTAGAGTATTACGCAAAAAGACCTCAGGTTCAGGAGCGTTTAACCATGCAAATTGTTCAGGAATTACAAAAAGCTTTAGGAACCGAAGATGTTGCCTGCGTTATTGATGCTAAACACCTTTGCGTAAATTCAAGAGGAATTAAAGACATCGAGAGCAGCACCGTAACATCTGAGTTTGGTGGAAAATTCAAAGATCCTCAGACGAAAAGAGAGTTTTTGGATTACATCAAGCTTGAAACGCAGTTCTAGATTTTTTCTTTATTTAGAAAAAAAATGCACCAATTAAAAAGTTAACATTTAAAGCAATTATGCCACTATATAGCAGTCAACCCTTAAAAATATACAATTCATTATCAGGTGAAAAAGAAAATTTCAAACCAATCCATGAAGGAAATGTTGGAATGTATGTTTGCGGACCTACAGTTTATAGCAATGTACACTTAGGAAATGTTAGAACTTTTATGTCGTTTGACGTTATATTCCGATATTTTTTACATCTTGATTATAAGGTTCGTTATGTGCGTAATATTACAGATGTTGGTCATATTGTAGATGATGTGGATGAAGGTGAAGATAAGATTGCAAAGAAGGCACGTTTAGAGCAACTTGAACCCATGGAAGTGGTGCAGCGGTACACGGTAGATTTTCATGATATTTTAAAATCATTTAATTTTTTACCGCCAAGCATTGAGCCAACAGCTACCGGACATATTATTGAACAAATCGAAATTATTAAAAAAATTATCGATACCGGAATTGGTTATGAAGCTCATGGATCTGTTTATTTTGATGTTGTAAAATATAACGAAACCAACAATTACGGCGTTTTAAGCGGTAGAAATATTGAAGATATGCTAGCCAATACCCGTGATCTTGATGGCCAGTCTGACAAAAGAAATCCACAGGATTTTGCACTTTGGAAAAAAGCAGAACCAGAACATATTATGAGATGGCCTTCACCATGGAGTGATGGTTTTCCCGGATGGCATCTTGAATGTACTGCAATGAGTACAAAATACCTGGGAAATCACTTTGATATTCATGGTGGCGGAATGGATTTAAAATTCCCGCACCACGAATGTGAAATTGCACAAAATGAAGCTTGTACAGGTCAATCGCCGGTAAATTACTGGATGCATGCCAATATGCTTACTTTAAACGGTAAAAAAATGGCCAAATCAACCGGAAATAGTATTTTACCGGGAGAGATTTTAAGTGGAGACAATAATATTCTAAGCAAAGCTTTTTCAGCCTCTGTAACACGTTTTTTTATGTTACAGGCACATTACAGAAGTATTTTAGATTTTTCTGATGATGCAATTGTAGCGGCAGAAAAAGGATATAAAAGATTAATGGAAGCCGTTGATTCTTTGTCTGATATTAATACAAGTGCTGCAAGTTCTATTGATATTGCAGCATGGAAGCAAATGTGCTACGATGCCATGAACGACGATTTTAATACACCAATTTTAATTGCTCAATTATTTGAGGCCGTTCGTTATGTAAATTTACTGAAAGAAGGAAAAGAAACAATTTCGGCAGAAGATTTAAAAATATTTACAGCAGCAATTAATGCTTTTGTATTTGATGTTTTAGGCTTAAGTGATGAGAAAGCAACAGATAGCAACAACGATAAGCTAGAAGGAGTTGTAAACATGCTTATCGGAATGAGAAATCAGGCAAGAGCCGATAAAAACTTTGCGCTTTCAGATCAAATTCGTGATCAGTTGATCGCCTTAGGAATTCAATTAAAAGACGGAAAAGAAGGAACAAGTTTTTCTATATAAACTTAATTTCTAATAAATCATGAAAGTTATAACTCCATTTGTTTTATTAGTCCGATTTTACCAGACTGCAATTTCGCCCTTTACGCCGTCGAGCTGTAGATTTGAGCCCACTTGTTCGAGCTACATGATTCAGGCGTTGCAAAGCCACGGTTTATTTTACGGTGGATATCTTGGAGTAAAACGAATTTTAAGTTGTAATCCGTGGGGAAGAACCGGCTATGATCCCGTTCCCGAAAAAAAATGTTCGCATAAACATTAACTTTAAATAAAGATTTACTCTTTTTTAAATATTTATTTTTACCATACACAAAACAATATAAATATATGACACACCCTTTAAATATCATTTGGAATCCTTCAGAAGGAATCGATTTAGGATTTTTTATGATTCGCTACTACAGTTTAATGTTCGTAATCGCCTTTGGATTAGGATGGTTTATAATGAAGAAAATTTTCGAACGCGAAAATGAACCGTTAGACAAATTAGACTCTCTTTTTGTATGGACTGTCTTAGCAACTTTAATTGGCGCTCGTTTGGGTCATGTTTTGTTTTATGATTGGGAATATTTCAGAAATCATTTACTCGAAATCTTCCTGCCGTTTAAATTCGAACCAAAATTCGAATTCACTGGCTTTCAAGGATTAGCAAGTCACGGTGCTGCAATTGCAATTATTATTGCGATGTATTTTTACAGCAAAATGATTTTAAAACGTTCTTTATTATGGATTTTAGATCGCGTTGTAATACCAGTTGCAAGCGGTGCAATATTTGTTCGTTTAGGAAACTTTTTTAATTCAGAAATTATTGGTCACGAAACTACATCTGCTTTTGGAATTCGTTTTTTACACGACCAGTTCAGCAAAGGTGAAGCTGTAAATGCTACTCAAATTGCAAACCCACAAGATGCCTATACAGCCATTGCAACAGATCCTAAATTTGCTGATTTATTAGCACAGGTTCCTGCAAAACATCCAACACAATTGTACGAAGGATTTTGCTATATTTTTGTATTCGCAATTTTGTACTTTCTTTACTGGAAAACCAACGCGAGATTACGATCAGGATATTTATTTGGATTGTTTCTAGTGCTTTTATTCCTTGTACGTTTTATCGTTGAGTTCGTAAAAGAAAGTCAGGGTGGTTTTGAAAGCGAATTAGGTCTATTTTCGACCGGACAATGGTTAAGTATACCTTTTATAATCATCGGTCTTTTCTTCATCATCAGAGCCAAAAGAAATCCTTTAGCTGCTTCTTAAAAATTTACTTTAAAAAATATAAAATGCCCGACAATTGATTGTCGGGCATTTTTTTAAAATAAATACGAAATACCAAGTTCTATATTCTTAGTGTTGTAACCTGCGTTTTCAGAACCCAAACCGGCATTAGAAACATGCCTCACACTTGTCCGTAAATCAAATTGCAGGCTTTTTATTTTTATCGAAAAACCAACAGCCACTACGTCAGCAAAAGCAAAACCATTAGACATGCGTTCTGTTTCTGTATCCGTAATCATCGGACCAATACTTCCCAAAATATAAAGTGAGCATCTTTTTCCAATTGATTTCCGAAATAGAAAACCAATATTTAAAACATATTCGTGAACATCTTTCAATTGCACATACCTTTCCCTTTTTTCAAGATAATCCGGTTCTTCCGGTTTAACAAAATAGAAATTCAACAACTGATTTTTCCAAAATTCACTTCTGGCTGCACTAAAATTTCATATTTGAAATGTTTTGTTTCTTTCCATTTATAATACAATTGCAACTTATAAAAATGATTTTTAAAAGTGTAATCTTTATTATTGAATTCACTTCCAAGCCCATAATTAAAACCAACGGCGAACTTTGATCGTTCATCTTGTGCTGACATTTTTATTACAATAGAAAACAACAAAATTAACAGTACTTCTTTGACCATATGTAAGTTTTAAAAACATTTAAATATAGCCAAAAAAAAGATCCAGCTTTCACTGGATCTTTTTAATATAATTTAAGCAATTACTTATGCTTTATTGTGCTTGTCTTCGATATTATGTTTTTCATCATTTGAAATCGTGTCTACCAATACTGGCGTAGCGATAAATAATGACGAATAAGTTCCTACAACAATACCAACTAGCATTGCAAAGATAAATCCTCTAATTGATTCTCCACCAAAAATAAACATTGTCAATAATACTATGATCATCATTAATGACGTATTCAACGTTCTTGATAATGTAGTGTTAATAGAAGCATTTACGATATCTTCAAAACTTCCCTTACGGTTTCCGATGATAAACTCTCTAACCCTGTCAAATACAATTACAGTATCGTTCATAGAGTAACCAATTACAGTAAGAATTGCAGCGATAAAGTGCTGATCCATTTCCATATGGAAAGGCATGAATTTATAACATAAAGAGTAAATTCCTAATACAAAGATAACGTCGTGCGCTACAGCTGCAATTGCACCTAATGAATATTGCCATTTACGGAAAGAAACCATTAAGTATAAGAAAATTGCTGCCATCGCACCAAGAACGGCCCAGTATGAGTTTGTTTTAATATCTTCAGAAATAGAAGCTCCAACTTTAGAAGCTTGTAAAACTCCAACTGTTTTACCATTATATGAATTAGTAAATTGCTCGTACGAAGTATTAGAATAATATTTCTTTAATGCAGCATATAATTTTTGATTCACTTCCTCATCAACAGCAACTCCATCTTCTTTGATTTTGTATTTTGTTGTAATTTTTAACTGATCATCATCACCTAAAATCTTAGCTTCAACAGGAGTACCAAAAGCAGCAGATAATTCATCTGAAACTACACTTGCATCTACAGGTTTTTCAAATTTAACCTGGAACGTTCTTCCTCCAACAAAATCAACACCTTCATCTAATCCGTTAACGAAGAAGATAGAAGTTAAACTTACTACAACTACAATAGAAGAGAAAATGTATGTGAATTTTTTGATTTTGATAAAATCAAAGTGGAAATTAGTAAACCAATTTTTAGTAATATTTGTAGAGAAAGTTAAATCAGCTTTTCCTGCAATATTTCTATCGATGAAAATTCTTGCGATAAAAATTGAAGTAAACATTGAAGTTACGATACCAATTAATAAAGTTAAAGCAAAACCTTTAATTGGTCCTGTACCAAAGATGAAAAGAATAGCACCTGTTAAAACGTGAGTAACGTTTGCATCAATTATAGAACGCATTGCACCATGCCATCCGTAAGATGCTGCAACAGCTTCTGCCAATGATTTACCTTCACGTAATTCTTCTTTTGCTCTTTCGAATATAATAATGTTTGCATCTACCGCCGTACCTAATGTTAATACGATACCCGCAATACCTGGTAATGTTAATACAAAACCAAAACTTGCCATAATTCCGAATAAGAAAAGTAAGTTTAATAATAATGCTAAGTTAGCATACCAACCTGCTTTACCATAATAGAATACCATCCATAAACAAACTAATAAAAATCCTAATACAGATGAGATTGTTCCTGCATCAATTGCTGCCTGACCTAAAGATGGTCCTACAACTGTTGATTGAATAATATCTGCAGAAGCCGGTAATTTACCTGCGTTTAATACGTTTGCTAAATCTTTAGTTTCAGCAACATCAAAAGAACCTGTAATTTCTGATCTTCCTCCAGCGATTGGACCACTTGTAACTCCAGGAGCAGAATAAACGATGTTATCTAAAACAATCGCGATATAGCTTTTTTGAGAAAAAGCTCTTCCTGTTAATTCTTCCCAAACTTTAGCTCCCTGACTGTTCATTTGCATAGAAACAGCTGGTTTACCCATTTGGTCAAAAGTATCTTTTGCATCAGTTACAAGACCACCGTTCATAGCTGGTACATTGTCTCTGTTTCCTTTTAAAGCGTATAACTCTACAACTTCAACATCTTTTTGTTTTGCATCTTTTATTGTAGTTGGTTTACTCCAAACAAATTTTGCATAATGTTGGTCAGCTCCTAGTAAAATTCTGATTTCAGCTCTTTTTAAATATTCGTTTACAGAAGCTGTATCTTTTGGAGCAAAATAACCTAAAACTGGTCCGCCACCTTGTCCTAAGATTTTATCAAATAAAGGATTGTTACCTTTTTTAGCTTCAGTAGAATCTTTTGTATCAGTTAATAAAGCATTCAATGAATCTTTAGCAACTACTTTAGTCTCTGTTTTTTTAACCTCAGTCTTTTTTAAAGCTTCGTTAGCAGCTACTAAAAAGTTTCCAATTTCTTCTATTTTATAAGTTTCCCAAAACTCTAATTGAGCTTTTCCACCTAATAGTTTTTTGATTCTATCAACATCTTTAGCACCCGGAAGTTCAACTAAGATTCTTCCTGTTGCTCCTAATTTTTGAATATTTGGCTGTGTTACACCAAATTTGTCGATACGCTCTCTTAATACTTTATAAGCACTTTCGATAGACTCATCTACTTTTTTTCTGATTACCTTTTGTGCCTGTGCATCCGTCATCTCAAAAGCGATTCCGCCTTCACCCTGTAAGTTTCTATTAGCAAAAATTTCAGGAGACGCTAATTTTACAGTTCCATTTGAATTTGCATCAAAAGCCTCGAAAAATTTATCTAAGTAACTTTTATTTCCTTCTAGATTTGCAGTTGCATCAGCTAATGATTTATTAAAAACCGGATTTTTAGAATTGTTTGCTAATCCTTTTAAAACATCTTTAATAGAAATTTGAAGAATAACGTTGATTCCTCCTTCTAAGTCAAGACCTTTATTGATTTGCTTGTTTTTTACTTCATTATAAGTAAAATCAGTAAATCCAAGATTCATCACTTTCTCTTTTCCAATAGAATCTAAATATTTTAGCTCTTTGTCAGGATTGTCTCCTGCAATAGCTTTAGCTTCACTTTTGACATTACTTGCCACGTAAGTGAACGAAAGTTGGTAAATACTTACCAATGCAAATAGAATTGCGAAAAATTTAATAAGTCCTTTATTCTGCATTATTACTAAAAATTAATTATGTTTTATTGTTTGTTTTTGTTTTAAAGTCCCATAAAATAAGCCCTGACATCATTTTTCTAAAACTAAAAAACTAAATCACGAATTACCACATTTTTTTTAAATCGAGCAAATATATAATTAACGGAAAGATTAACCAATTTATTTATTAATTAATCTTAAAAAAAAGACTGCAAAAGTGCAGTCTTCTCCTTTTTTTTCGGAAATATTTATACTAAAATCGATTTTAGAGCATCATTCATGCCTCTAACTGCATCTGCACTTTTAGCAAACAAAGCCTTCTCCTGCTCGTTTAAATTGATATCTAAAATTTCTTCCACACCGTTTTTACCAATTATACAAGGTACTCCTATGCATATATCATTTTGTCCATATTCGCCTTCTACAAAAACAGAGCAAGCAATCATTTTCTTTTGATCGTTTAAAATACTATCCACCAAATAGGCTACAGACGCTCCAGGAGCATACCATGCTGATGTCCCTAAAAGACCTGTAAGTGTAGCTCCGCCCACCATTGTATCGGCAGCTACTTTTTGAAGGACTTCTTCTGAAAGAAATTCAGTTACAGGAATTCCGTTATAAGATGCCAAACGCGTTAAAGGAATCATAGTTGTATCACCATGACCACCAATTACCATTGCAGAGATATCATTTGCAGGTTTATCCAAAGCAAGAGATAAATAAGTTCTGAAACGAGAACTGTCTAACGCTCCACCCATACCAATAATTCTGTTTTTTGGTAATCCGGTAGATTTTAAAGCTAAATACGTCATCGTATCCATTGGGTTAGAAACCACAACTATTATTGTATCTGGAGAATGTTTTAATACATTTTCGGCAACTGTTTTTACAATTCCTGCATTTATACCAATTAATTCTTCGCGAGTCATTCCTGGTTTTCTTGGAATTCCTGATGTAATAACCACTACATCACTTCCGGCAGTTTTAGAATAATCGTTGGTTACTCCGGATACCTTGGTATTAAAACCGGTATTTGTAGCACATTGCATAATATCTAACGCTTTCCCTTCGGCAAAACCTTCTTTAATATCCAACAACACTACTTCGCTTGCAATTCCTCTGTAAGAAATAGCATCTGCACACGTAGCTCCAACATTTCCTGCTCCCACAATAGTAACTTTCATATTTTTTACTTTATCGGTTATTAATTCGTTTATTTTATAAATAACAATTCGTTTAATTGCTTAGTAAAATTAAACAATTAAACGAATTGTAGTGTTAAAATTTATTAGGCATCGATATTTGCGTAAACTGCATTTTTCTCGATAAATTCTCTACGTGGCGGTACTTCATCTCCCATTAACATTGAGAATACCCTGTCAGCTTCTGCCAGGCTATCAATTGTTACCTGACGTAAAGTTCTGAAACCCGGATCCATTGTGGTTTCCCATAATTGCTCGGCGTTCATCTCTCCAAGACCTTTATAACGTTGAATTGCAGCACTTCCTCCCATTCGTTCATTTGCCTGGTCACGTTGAACATCATTCCATGCGTACTCTTTTTTATTTCCTTTTTTAACCATGTATAAAGGCGGAGCTGCGATGTAAACGTGGCCTTCTTCGATCAATTCTTTCATGAAACGGAAGAAGAACGTTAATATTAAGGTAGAAATGTGACTACCATCGACATCGGCATCACACATGATGATTACTTTATGATATCTTAGTTTTTCAAGATTTAAAGCTTTACTATCTTCTGCAGTACCAACGGTAACTCCAAGAGCGGTAAAGATGTTACGAATCTCTTCGTTCTCAAATACCTTGTGGTGCATCGCTTTCTCCACATTCAAAATCTTACCACGTAATGGTAGAATTGCCTGAAAGTTACGATCACGACCTTGTTTTGCTGTTCCACCAGCCGAATCTCCTTCGACAAGGTAAACCTCGCATCTTGCAGGATCCTGCTCAGAACAATCTGAAAGTTTTCCTGGTAATCCTCCACCGCCCATAACGGTTTTACGCTGTACCATTTCACGCGCTTTTTTTGCAGCGTGACGTGCCTGTGCCGCTAAAATTACCTTTTGGATAATGATACGGGCATCATTTGGATTTTCTTCCAAATAATTTTCTAACATTTCTCCAACTGCCTGAGAAACAGGAGAAACTACTTCTCTGTTTCCAAGCTTCGTTTTTGTTTGTCCTTCGAACTGAGGCTCTGCAACTTTTACCGAAATAATAGCTGTTAATCCCTCACGGAAGTCATCTCCCGCAATTTCGAATTTCAATTTATCCAACATTCCGGATGCATCTGCGTATTTTTTAAGGGTTCTTGTTAAACCACTTCTAAAACCTTGTAAATGCGTTCCTCCTTCGTGCGTATTAATATTATTTACGTAAGAGAAAATATTCTCTGTATAACTTGTATTATAAATCAAGGCAACTTCAACCGGAATTTCTCCTTTTTCATTGTCCATGCTGATAACGTGAGAAATAATTGGCTCACGGTTACCGTCTAAGTAACGAATGTATTCTTTAAGACCTTCATCCGAATGAAAAACCTCTACTTTAAATTCGCCTTTTTCATCTACTTCTCTTTTGTCTGTAAACGTGATTGTAATTCCTTTGTTCAGGAAAGAAAGCTCACGCATACGAGCTGATAAAGTATCATAAGAAAACT
>Ga0247813_10001184_pt1 | contig 20622 bp, 42 predicted proteins | sample UWRJL169409C1_FD_180719 | JGI IMG/M metagenome (GOLD analysis project Ga0247813, IMG submission 180719) | Plant litter microbial communities from Arlington Agricultural Research Station in Wisconsin, United States - UWRJ-L169-409C-1 | ecosystem: Environmental > Terrestrial > Plant litter >...
CATATTTTCAGATAAGCATATCTTACGCAGGCTTTCGCCATCAGACAGCCTATTACATATCTCATTACCGATTAATACGGTGTATGCGCTTGGCCTACCTGTTTGTTTTTTACCGTCTGCTTTTAATGACGGCTTTTTAATATCCGCCATATAAGCCTTAATAAATGAAAAAACCACCTCAATGGGTGGCTTGGTGTAACGCGTAACGTTACATGTGGTTAGTTGTTAGTGTGCCTAACGATTTTCACGTTTACGAGCTACGGTTTAGGGCTCTCGCCTTCGTCCTATTGGATTCGTAGACCATCATCCGAGCGATTCGGCACATCGCATTACACTAACAAGTTATGGTTATTAACCCGAGATAATCTCTTGCTTCATAGATACTTGAGAGATAGCCGCCCTATGAGTTGGCTTACATCGTTTTACTTAATAACCATACTTCTTAATGCAAAAAAGCCCACATTTCTGTGAGCTTCATTTCTTTTACCGACGATAAATAAGCCAAGCGGCTCATATAAAATCACATCGTTAGACGGTAGACTACTTAAATTGTGCATTAAGTATGCGCTTGAGTAATATCGTTGTCAATATGTTGTGAATAAATATTTTTAAATCGCTAGATATTGTATTTATTCACTTATAGACGAATTTTATGTCAGCCGCAGAGCACGATGGTTTCATTTTAACACTCGTGGCCGCTCCTGCCAGGCCATTAACCTTTTCATTAACATACGCCTCTAGTTTTTGTGGATTTATATTAAATTCATCAACCAATTTTAAATTAGCATCATTGCTGTCGATCTTCCAAGATTTAGTCATATTTCACCTCATTCTATTAATCAACATTAGTTTAGCTCTTTTCACCGTATATTCCCAATCACGCGGGCTAACTTTAGCAATTCGACATGTCTTGTTAAAATGCTTATCAGATAGCGCCCATTTGTACATGTAATCAATCACTAGACACGCTTCAAAAGTAAAGGGTAGTTGAGTGATTGCTTTCTCATATTTTACAGCCAATGCTACGTTAATAGGCTTTCTTGCTGGCGGCGGGGCTTCTTCTTCATAATCAATATCGTTGCGCTCTGGTCTGTATCGTCCCTCTAATGAAAATGTCACACGCTGCTTTGTGGTATCGCGATAATATTGCTTCCAATTTTCTAATTCCTCATCTATTTGGCTATTATCGCTCATCGTTTTTCCCCATATAAAATATTGCCGACTTCATTGATTATTTCTAACTGCTTGTTTCTTAATTTGGTGCGTTGCTCAGGCGTTACAACAAGTATCTTTTCATCAAGCCATGCCTCACGTTTCTTGCGATAGAGTTCATCTTCGCTCATTGCGCTGGTAGGCTGGAATTTGGCTAAAAATGATTGCATGCCGTTATCCGTTATAAACAGTTGATATACCAACATTAACGCGTGGTGATTTACGCTCTTGTCGTGTTAGCTGTGATGTTTCAGCAAGTAGTTTGCGCATGCTAGGGTTATCAAAGCTGATCACTCTTGCGCCAACCGTTGGTAAATTGGCGCGCACTATTTCTGGTATTAAATATTGAGCGATTACTGTGGTGTAAACCATGCGTGTTTTCTTGCCAGTTATTGGATGAAATTCTGGTTGTGCATTTAAATGACCAGTTGTTTGCATTAAACTCAATGCCCTGTAAATTGTGTACTCTTTCAATCCCAATTCTTGGCACAACATGTATGCTGATTTAGGTGTTTTAGCCACATCTAATATTTGCTGACAAATTAGGTGGTAATCTAGGTTTTTTCTGTAGCCCATTAGTATTCAATCCTCGCTGGTTCTTCTGGTAGCGCTGTTAAATAACTCTCAATACTAGTTTTAGCTTCCATCCAGTCATAACAAATCACGCAGTTGTAATTCTTGCTGGCATGGTCAATAAATGCTTGCTGGTCTTTACTGATAACACCTTTGCTGGCTTTCATCTCTATATACATACCAGCGAAGCCATTGCTTGGGTGCGCTAGGAACAAATCAGGTATTCCGCGCCTAACGCCTTCACGTTTTAATATCGCGCCTGTTACTGCGTTTCTAGCACCACCATTAGGGCATGCGTATAGTGCAAACTCTGGCAAGTTGTATTTCTTGCAGACTATTGCCCACCAACTGACAAGCGCATGTTGATTTTTATGTTCTTCGTTTTTCATTTCAAATAACCTTTATCGCACGCAACAATCATTGATTCTTCCCACTTATCCATAAACCACGCGTGTTTGTTATATCCATATTTTTGCAAGAATTTATCCTCTGGCAATTGATCTAAATCGGTGTGAGATTCAAAGCAAAGGTATGCGCCGAAAATATCGTGAGCTTTGATTCCTCTGCCTTTTCCGTGGCGCATTTTGTTGCTGTGCGCCCAGACTGTTGTTCCAGTGCGACCGTGACAAACACATTGCTCATCGCGTGCTGATTCAGTCAGTTTTTTATTGCGGTAGGTCATGCATCACCTCGCGCACTAAATCTCACATTATTATTAGCACCGTAAGCATTCAGCCATTCGATAAAGCCTGCAGCTACATACTTTGGAAACTCGCGGGTTTGATCGCCAAGAGATACAAGTGTCGAGCCATCCAATGAAGGCATCAGGCGCATTTGTTTGTTGCGCCAATACTCGGCCAACCTAGGTACATCGTTAGCGATACAGTCAGCTTTAAACTGCGCCACACATAGGCGTTTCCAGCTATCTAAATCTAGTGATTGCGTTAAATGTTTCATCTGCTTGGCAATATCGCCTAACATTGCGTGGTATTTCTCTTCTTGTTCGCGCGTCTTTTCGTCAAACTCATCAATGCGGATTCTGTGCAATTTGGTTGGGTCAAGATGCGCTACAGCCATATTCACCTGATCGCGATTCTTGCCGTTGTAGTAGTAGGTTTTAACAGTCATACGGTTAGCTCTTTATGAAGCCGATTTGCAGTGTTGAAAACATCCCTGAAAATCGCATACTGTTCTTGGTTTGGTATTTCTGTCACATACCGATGTGAAAGCCTTCCGTCATCTAAAACATGAATTCGCGCTCTATCAACCCCTGCAACAAAGTAAAAGTTAGGATGCTTACGCCATTGGGTTATTTTTCCTTCCGCCAGTAAATCAACTAAGCACTTTGGCACCTCAAACAAACCAACATAATTAATTTTGCTTTCTTCACGCTCAATTGCCACTTCTGTTTTTTTGATTGAAGCATCAAGGTTGCGTAGAGATTCGTTTTGTCTATCCCAGCGCGACAATGTTTTGTGCCCATCACGCTTATCGTTCAATGGCTGTCCATTGGCGGACTTAACATCTTCCATGTGTGACTGGAACTTAGAATCAAACTGAGCTTGTTTCTTCACTAACGATGCTTTAAGAATATTTAACCGATCACTCATTTAGCTATCCTCATAATCTCTTTTTTCAACTCACCCACGTTATGCCTACCGTTACTTTCAATCTTTGCTAATCGCTCTGGCTTATCGAAGCGAAGAATCCATCTAGCCATGCAGCCGATGCAATTCATGTTGTATGAGCCGGTGTTTTCTATGCAGTCGTTGCACATAAATATTTTTCATTTGTAAAGTTAAAGTAACCATCATTGGCAATATCGAAATCCCTATCCCCGCCCCACTGACTCGCAAATGCATTTGCTATGCCTTGATATGTTCGGCTCCGCTCTTTCCATCTATTTGGCCCAGGTGGCATGTAATGCATTCTTTCACGCACATTTTTAGGCAAATTCATCATTTCTTCGTAGACGTTATTTGTTTCTTTTAAAGGCGGAAGGTTATGTAAGTGAAGGCCTGTTTTCTTTTGCTCTAAATGTCCAAACTGGTAAGGCTGTATGTATTGAGCTTTAGGTATTGACGTAAATCTAGCCAGCACACCTACAGGATTTTCAAATCCAACACGCCTTGCTTTTCTCTTGCAAAGATTCCAAAACATTTCAGTCCATGCCGCTGAATCAATCCTTTCCTGATGTTTTCTCATGCCTACGCCATATGTGCTATTGCCCGATACACATAGTTTCGTACATTCAGGATGGGCGATAATTAAATCAAAATATCCATCAGGCACAGTATGCAAATAAGCAATAACATCGCCCTTATGATGCTTGCCTGGCTTTTCGCTATCAAGCAAGTCACAGCTCATTGCATCATGTCCAAGTTTTTCAAACTCTTCACGAACAACAGCGCTGTACTCACATGCAACAAGCACTTTCACCTCGCCACCCCATCAATGAAATCCGCATACTTGACTACAGCTATTACTACATCAATTAGCAGAGTGAAAAAGAGTAGGTTTATTTGGGTGTAGGTCATGCTGATTCCTTGTAGGATTCGCTAAAGTTAAGTGTTTGGCTGTCAAAATTAAGCGCTATACGCCCTTCCCACTCACCTTCACGCTGTTTGTCGCAAGTTAAGATAACGTCTGGCATATCTTTCAATTTGTTCTTGTTAGCCCATACCGTTATTGAGTTGTGTACATTGTCAGAAATAGCGCCTGATCCTTTAGCGTCATAACGTCCGCTAGGTTTGTTTTCATCGCCTTTTTTGGTGTGGTGTACGATGTGAATGTGAATGCCAGTAGCGTTTGAAATCTCACACAGCTTTACGATGAAATCCTTTTGTGCGTTGTGGTCATCTTCACCAGCGATTACACGCATCAGGCTGTCGATTACGAAGTGTTTGATGCCTAACTCTTTAGCGCAGTAAGTAATCACGCCATACAAGCGCTGTGGTGTCATGCCGCCCATTTGGTCTAGGATGTATAGCTTTCCGCCCACTTGCTGAATGAAGTTTGCATAGTCGGCATCAACAGGCTTTGCGGTATGGCTAAACTGTCTAACCATGCGCGTGATAGTTTTAACTGGCTTCATTTCAAAGCTGGCTATGCAGGTTTTTTCATTAGTGGCTAGGAATGATTTAAGGACTACAAAACCTAGCATCATTGATTTTTTATGACCGTTGTAACCAGTCCATAAAGTCACCTCGCTATCACGAAATCCGAACAAGCTATGCAGTTTTGCAAATGGGAATTGTGTGCCGCTAATCTGATCGCCGCTGTTTATGAAATCTTCTAATTCATCTATGTAATCCGATACACGTTTGATTTTCTGATTGTCATCTTTCGATGCATTCATGTACGCATCAAAATCAATATTTGGAATAGCGGCTAGGTCTAACTTTTTAGCCATTTCTTCTAATTTACTCATAACCCTGCCTGCCATTTCGCTTTGCTGATTCGTTGCATTGATACTTCAAGCCGTTCTAAATCGTTTTGGTTTAATGTGCCTTTTTGCATTGAGTAGGCGCTTACCAGTACGATCAAACATTCGTAGTGCATAAGCTCTAATGCCTCGCTAGGATATAAAACTTGCTTAAGCGGCTTTTCGCGGTGTGATATTGCTTTCTCTGGAAAAACAGCATCCCAATCTAAACCGACTGATTGCAGGATTGAGTAAGGGTCACAACCAGCGAAACAATTAATTAATACTTTGCCATCGTCCGTTATTGAAATAGCTAAACTGGGCGATTTGTCGGTATGTGAAGGGCATGCGCATAACCAACGATTCTTGCCAGTTGATTTGAGTTTTTGCACTCTTGATAGAAGCGGCTCAATGTTCATAACAACCCCTTTTTCCAATCAGGCAAATCAGTAACAGATTCAATATTTTTCATGTAACTGGCCTTGAATCCTGCCCAAGAATTTTCGCAACAAACCGTAATTGCTTCCGTTAGGGTTAAACCAGCTTTTGCTGATTCTCGTTTCGTAGCATCTAAAGCAGATTGAGTTAATGGCTGTTTCTTTTCTTTACGAACTTTCAACCAATCATTAATTAAGTTTTTAGGTACTCCCTCAACCTCAAGCAAAGCGCGAGGTGCATTACTCTGTTCTGTTCTGTTCTGTATCTGTTCTACAGCGTTACTTTTCTGTTTCGGTAACGTTACAGCATCGTTACTTTCATTTTTCTTTCTTTCACGATAAGCAGCCACGCGGTTCTTAGAGGTATCAGATGAGAATTGACGTTTATCCCAATTCAAAACTTCGTTACTTTTATTGATAAAACCCTTCTCTACAAATTGAGCTTTAGTAGACACCCATTCATCGTTACTTATGCGTAACAGAAACGTTACTTCGCTATCCTGTAACGTTACAAGACCGTTACAACGTAAGCAGAAAATCATCGTTAATCTACGTTGATCTGTTTCGCTTAACATTTGCACTTTTGGATCGTTTGCAAATTCTGCATACATACGAAACCATGGATTAGCCATAACTAAACACCCGCCCTTTTAGCTAACTTTTGCATTGCTTGTTGATATTGCTCATGGGTAGCATTGGGATGTTTTGCAATCCATTCTTGCTTCATAAGTTCGTAGGTTGAGTAGCTCACTAATTACCTTTTATGAGTTGAATATTGATAAGTTAAATGGCGTGGGCAATTCCCATGCGATCTATTCATCAAGCTGTTCTTTTCGCTATTGCTAATTGATATTCAAGGTCACGTATATGAGCTTCTTTTTCATCAATATCAGTTAGTTTCTTACCGTATTTACCAGCAAGGTATTGAAGTAAAAATAGGTTTCCACAAGAATTGATAAATGCTTCCAGCTCGTTGATATTGATGCCACGATTGCCATTAATGAATCTAGACACGCTGTATTGTGTTGATCCCATTTCGTTTGCTATGGCCTCTTGGGTTGAATTGGAATAAGCAACCATTGTTTGTACGGCTGACTTGGCTGATTTAGTTGTGCGTAGCAACACCTCATCAAGAACTTCCATTGATTTAGATTGCGCACTCTCTACAGGGAAAAGGTTTAATTTATTCATTGTTATGCCTATTTATGCCAATTCATGCCAGTTGAAATTAGGTGAAAAATAAGCTGCCGTTTACAGTGGCAGCCATGAACTACTTATTAGATTTTTTTGGAACTGGAAAAACTTCTGGCTTTGCAAGCTTTAGGAATTTAAGCTGCGTTTTAGGTATGCCGTTTTCCTTCCACTGCGAAACAGCTGCCATTGAAATATCACAAAGACGTGCTGTTTCAGCTACGCCACCTAATGCTTCTATAATTTGTATTGAGTTCATTACGATATGTTAAGCGAACTTAACATTGTTTGTCAAGCCAACTTAACATTTAATTTGTTAAGCTAGCTTAATGTCTAATTTCAATTTATTAAGTAAGCGTCTAGAGTGGTGTATTGCTGAAAAGCAGCACCGAGATAACAGAAGAATTTATGGTGCAGAGCTAGCGAGTGTTGCTGATGTTTCGAGGGCGGCGGTTTCCAACTGGATGAAGGACGTTAATGGCATTAGTGCCAATCAAGCAAGATTGCTTGGTGAATTCTTTAATGTTGATCCGATTTGGTTAGAAACTGGCGAAGGTAAACCTGATGTTAAAAAAACTAAACATATCGCATCAGAAGAAATAGATTTAGATGATGGCACTGATCAGATAGCCATTAGACAAGTTGAATTTAGATTGTCAGCGGGGATGTCCGGCTACTCAGTAGAGTTTGTTGACGGTGAAAAATCCCCAATATCTTTTAGAAAAGATTGGTACGATAGCCGAGGCTATAACCCTAGTAAGCTTGTAGCCATTAAGGTTAAAGGTCAAAGCATGGAAACTAGCTTGTTTGAAGATGATATTGTGGTTGTTAATACCGCTGATACTAAGCACGTTGATACAGAAGTATTTGCATTTAATTATGATGGCGAGCCAGTGATTAAAAGGTTATCAAAAGAACAAGGCAATTGGTACTTAACATCGGATAATCCTGATAAACGAAAATATCCGAATAAGATGTGTGATGAAAATTGTTTTGTAATTGGTCGTATAGTCTACAAACAATCAGAACGAATTTAACTAAGGGAAAATATGAAAATAATAATATCTTCAATCGCAGTGTTAGCATTAACAGGCTGTTCAACTTTTGCAACGAGCAGATATTCGCCAGCCGTTGATAATATTCAATCGCTTAAGCAACATAAAGGTGCGCAAGTTAATGTAGGTAACTTCTCATCATTTGAGCCTGGTCTAAGCATTATTACTTGTCGTGGATTCGGCCCAGTTAAAACTGCTGATGGCGAACCTTACTCTGAGTATGTTAAAAAAGCCTTAACAGATGAATTAAAAAGCGCTGATATTTATTCATCAGACGCGCCGATCACATTAACAGGCCAGCTCAATCAATTAGACTTTTCATCTAATAGTGGTAACTGGAATATTTCACTAACGGTTAATTCAAGCAACGGTAAATCAGTAACTGTTAACGATAGCTACAAGTACACAACAAGCTATAACGGTGAAACGGCTTGTAATCAAACAGCACAGGCTTTCATGCCAGCAGTCCAAGACATCATTGGCAAGCTGGTTAAAGGTAGTGAGTTTATAGGGTTGGTTAGGTAGTGGGAACGTAAGGCTTTTTAAAGGCTTGTTAAATGCTTAAAAATAATAAAGGGCAAATTGTGAGTGAACAATATTGGTATACTAGAGGTCGTAAAGTTACTTACTGGCAAGCTGTTAGAAACTTAATAGGCCATTTAATTGGAACAGCCGCATTATTTATAGCTTTCTTATTATTGGGATGGGGAATATCATATGTAGCGAACTATCTAAATAGCATTCACCCAATGCCTGAAAATATTTTAGAAATAGTTCACATGTTTGAATTAACAATTACTTGGATTGACGCGGTTGTTTGTATTATTTTAGTTGTAACTGGCGCGGCTTCTTTTATTAAAGAATTAAGAGGAATGTAATGAATAAATATCTTAAAGATTTTGCTGATGGTTTTATTGGTAGCTTAGTATTAGCCGCTGTAATTCTGACTGCTATTCCTAGAGCTATTAACGAACTTATTAATTCTCGCCCTGACAATGGTTTTGTAAATTCACAAACTGATGATGCACATAATTAATTAATGTTTTTGCGCCCTCTCCAACCAGCTTAACGGCTGGTTTTTTATTGCCAACTACAAATAGAAACGGCAGCCGTTAAGCTGCCGTATTTGTCGCTGTGGGAATTACGCGCCGAAGCTGAAACTCCAATCGCGACAGTTCTTAGTTTAAACATAAGTCATTTTAAGACGATAGGCTTACCGCTTATTTATGTGTAGGAATTAAGCCATATCCTAAACTTAAAATGCAAGTTTCCGTCTTAAGATTCATGCTCATTTATTTACTTAGGAAAATCATGGACAACAATATACTTAACCAATTTCTCTTTGCAAGCCTGGTAGAAAAACATGCAAGACGCAAATATGAGGCAAGCAACAGTGTAAACGTCACTAAAGATGATTTAAAAGAAGCTTTTGATGATCTTATAAGCTTGCGTTTAGATGTTCTCGATATTGCGTATAACAGTGAAGATTTAGAAGCGCCAAATAACGTGTTCGAGTTCAAGCCAAAAGATTAAATAGTGATTAGTTAACAAACCACCTTAGGGTGGTTTTTTTACGCCTATCACTTCTGCGACGTGTTGATCCATTTATAAGAATTGAATCTATTTTCTACAAGCACATAAGTTATCAATGAAATAAACAGTGTGACTATTCCTACAATCATAACTTCGTACAAATATGAAGAATGGGTTGCAAAGCCTTGTGGGAATAATTTAGCATGTATAAAGCCTATTCCAGAATGCCAAAGATAAAAACCATAAGACAGCACTCCTAGCACTTGAAATGATTTTAAAAGACTATAATTTCTTAAAGATTTATATGTTTTTGTTGTTCTTAATCCATCTAAATAAATGATAACCAGTCCAGTAATAATAGAAATTATTACAAAATAATTGATTGAATGACTTCGGTTATTACAAATTAGATAAAACAATATCATCACTGTGAGTATTACCCATCCGTTGGAAATGAATTTTGCTTTTCTTTCTGTAATTGCTACAGGGAAATAATTAAAAATAAACCCCGTTAAAAAATATGGCAAATTACCGATGAGTGAAAAAAAGGTCGGATCATATAATTTCATATCAACGAAAAAGTAATTCTTTGCAATATATTTAAGCCCTATTAACGCCAAAATAATAGCAACAACGACACTAATTCCTATCAGTTTATTCTTTTGAATTCCATCATTGAAAATAGAAAATACAAATGGCGCTATCAAGTAATATTGAATCTCAACAGATAAACTCCACATTGCACCAACACCGTTAACACCTATCGTATTGCCATAATAGTTAAACGTTAACAGCCTTAAAATAGATGCTGGATCAAATCTTAAGACTTGCGGATACTGCAATACAAACAAAAATATGAATACAATTGTCATTAACGGGAATACCCTAATCCATCTACTTTGATAAAAAGTTACTATCCCCTCTTTTGTTAATTTGTATCTGCCTGACAAAAAGGCCTTACCCATCAAAAAGCCTGACAATGTAAAGAAAATTGCCATCCCTGCGTGCGCACCTCCCGTTAATACGCGCCAATATCCATCATAGAGATCATTACTAGGATGCAATAAAATCACCATATGAGTAGTAAAAACTAGAAAGGCAGCAAAAAACCTAATAATTAAAAACGGATCATTCGAATTTACTAAAGATTTAAACGGAGTGAGCTGAATGTTTTGGACGCTGTTTTTAGTATTTTCGGCCAAAGATGTTGACTGATTTAAATGCAATAATCTATAAAACAAAAAACCTGCTGCCAATACAATAAATCCGCAAATTGCATTAATGATCCATTCATTGCCTAATACCAGCTGTCTGGCAATAAAATCTACGCTCGTACCAGTTAAGATTAAACAGATAAATAGAACTTCCAATGTTTTTTTCATACTTTTTCTTTTTTAATTTTCCCCGACAACATCTTATCTTATAAATAATATTTGCAACTAACTTCGCCGCTTAATTGCGGTTTTTTTGCATCTATTACTTCTGCATTATTTGAGAATAGCAATAAATGTAAACTAAACTTAACTTATTTGTTAAGTATGCTTGACATTAATGTTAAGTTGGCTTAACATTCATACATCGACAAAACAAGTTGATTCAGCAAAAAGACAGGTTAGGTCGCCCATATTAGGCTTGAGCTAATCCAGAAAGAATAGGTCGGCTGATAGCAATACAGAACAAGCACTACTCCGCTACGGGCAATTCTGATGCGCATAACGCGTAAGTCCTTTAATCAGATATTTTGAAAGGTGAATGATGATTTCTGTTTATGTTGAATTTAATAACCAGCCTAAGCCTGCGCTCGTAGCCGAGTTTTACGACCAAGCTTATGCAGACATATTGGTTACTGCTGGCAACAATCTTTTTAACGATGGGCGCAACTTTTATTCAGAAGCGGATGAAGTTACTGCAGATGATGAGTTCGATATTCGTGCACTTCACATGACGCCAGATCAAATCAAAGCTAACGATGCAGGCGTAGATGGGAGTTACTTCAAATGAGCACGCTTTACATTGTAGTTGGAGTTATAGCGGTAGTCATTTTGTTAGTAATTGCCTTAATGATCTGGACTGATCTATCAAATGAGAAAAATAACGCTGACAAAGCTAAACATCAAACACAGCTAGAAAAAGATGATGAAGAGGATATTTATCTTGGGCTTTAATAAACATGACATTAGTTATAGCCAGCTTCAATACAAGTTGCATCTGATTAGCAAGACTAGAAACTTTAGATACGCGCTATATGTATTTTGCAGTTATCTAGTTTTATTTTCAATCGCTGGAATGATTGAAAAGCCTCGGTGTGTAGATATGGAAGTTACAAAAGGCGAAAAAACATTATATGCGTGCGTGGATACAGATTTCTTAGGTTATCAAACTTACAGCTACAAATGGGAAGTGAAGAGTTGATATGGAAGCCTATCTAGCTATGGAATTGAAAAGGAATATTGATATATCTGCATTTGGAATTGAAAGGACAGTGCCTTTTGATTACTTGGATGGCTTGATAGGCGTAATGCTTGTTTTTAATTCACGCGAAGCCGCTGAAAAATACACTGATGGTGAAATTTTAACCGTTGAAACAATTGAGAAAGAGGCTACTAGTGGATGAATCTGGACTAGGTGAAGACTACCCCAATGCTAATGAAAGCATTGGCACATGGATAGTTGTTATAGCAGTATTCGCGATTATTTCTTATTGGATATGGGGATAGAGATGTTCAAATTTATTAAAAGACTGTTTGAAGGTAAAGAGTTAACACCTAAACAAAAAATGATGAGCAGCATATTTTCTCAAGGCGATCACAGATACGACAATCTTTGGTGGCAATGATGGCAAACGATTCGTTCATACCTGACTTTGGTGATGACCAGCAACAAGCTTTAGAAGATATGGAATTGTATTACCACGAACAGCAAGAACAATATCAGTGCTATTTGAACGCACTCATCAATGACGAAGGGTCATCTGTCACCCTTAATGACAGAATTAAATTAGGAGAAATAGCATGGCATTAACAGCATCAGATACAGGCGGTGGGAACTTTAAACGATTGCCAGCAGGATCACATGTAGCACGTTGTTTCAGTGTGGCAGATTTGGGAACGCATACAACCAATGGTCAGTACGGTGAAACGACTAATCGCAAAATCAGAATCGCATTTGAGGTGTTTGGCGAAGATGAAAATAACGAACCATTGGTGATTGATGTGGATGGCAAACAAATGCCAATGACGATCAATAAAACTTACACACTAAGTCTCGGTGAAAAAGCCAGCTTACGCAAAGACTTAATTGCTTGGCGTGGTCGTGATTTCACTGTCGAAGAACTCAAAGCATTTGATGTATCTAGTGTGCTAGGTGCTTATTGCATGCTCAATATCACGCTGTCTGAAAACAACGGTAAAACGTACAGCAATATCGCTGGCATCAGCCCTTTGCACAAATCAATGGCTAAACCGCAAGGCGTACATGCTAATCAAGTGTTCGATTTAGATAATCCTGATATGGCTGTATTCAATACATTTTTTGAAGGTTTGCAAGATTACATCAAACAATCACCTGAATGGCAGAAAGTAGGCGCAACAAAATCGAATGATCCTAATGACTTCGATGATCTACGCAATGATGTGCCATTTGTAGAAGAAGCCCCGTTTTAGCAACCACTCACGCATTGCCTAGCATGTAAGCCGTGATTAAGGATTAATGATGACAACTTTATATGACTTAGTAGGCGAACGCTTAGCACTACAGAACAAGCTTGAATCGCTTGAGCTGGATGAGCAAACAATCGCTGACACATTAGAAGGCTCTAGCACTGAAATACAAGCAAAGGTTGAATCCTATGCCTTCGTGATTCGCAACATGGAAGCTTTGCCAGAAGCGATTAAGGCAGAAGAAAAACGCCTAGCTGAACGCCGTAAAGCAATTGAAAAGCGTGTCGATAACATCAAGCATTGGCTATTCACAAGTATGCAAACTGCCGGCATTAATAAGATTGAATCACCAGTGTTCACCATTGCGCTGCAGAACAATCCTGCAAGCGTAGTAATTGATGATGAATCATTGATACCTGCTGACTATTTGCGTGTGCCAGAAGCGCCACCACCATCACCTGATAAAGCACTTATCAAACAGGCTATCAATGATGGATTTGAAGTGCCAGGCGCACATCTGCAAACAAGTCAGCGATTAGTGATCAAGTAACCCTCTATAAAGCAATCACGCAGGAATAAGCAGAATGATAAGAAAGGTTTGCAATGATCGATAACCGCGCCAAAAGAATAAGCATGTGTATGGACGTTGCCAATTTTATGAAGCAGTCCAAGTTTCCAAAAGATTACAAAAATATGTTGGTTGATCAAGGTCGCACATTAACCGCAGAAGAAGCGCATACATTTCTAATCGGCGAGCTACAAAAAGGCAGATCCGTTATTCCATGTAGTGGTGAATGCGGAAGCCCTTGCCAGAATGAAGATAAAGGTTGCACTGGATTTGATTATAGCGGCAAAGGTTGTCCAGGCAGATACATAGATTCAGAGGTTACTTTGGGTGCTTCTTAACATATTCCCTGCCCTTGCTATTAGTACGCCATCCGCCGCGAATAATGTCTTGGGTTATGTAGTTAGCTATAAGGAGTTTATGGATGTCATCTTTGGGAAGTGGTTCATGTTCTTTGTTATGGATAACGAGTAAGGCGTAGTGGAGGTTTTCTGGAAGGCGTTGCATGAAGTTTAGAAATGCAATTTTGTTAATAAGTTCGAGATATGAAGTGACACTTTACTCGTTGAAAGGTTTGTATGAATTGGATTGCAATTAAAGATAAACATCCAAACGTTGACCAGAACGTAATAGCTCTTGGAACTTGGTATGGCGAAATAAATGGACGCGGTGAAAGTGAATACATGGGCATTGGCTCTTGGAATGCTGGTGAATATGTGGATATTGATACTGACGTTTACACAACATGGATTATCGAGGTAACTCACTGGATGCCTTTACCTGAATACCCTGAAACTGTAGCAACGTAACTTGCTAGCCTCGAACTAATGACCAATAAAGGTTTTTAAGGCAACCCCATAAGGAACACAACATGAAACAAGACAAATTGATTGAATTGGCAAAAGAAGCAGGATTAATTAGCAATAGCGATTTACTGTCAAGCGATTGTTCATTACACCACCATCTTAAAGAACTAACCAAATTCGCAGACCTAGTATCAGCCAATGCAATCACATCTATGCAAACAGAACAGCCAGTAGGCGAAATTGTAACTTTTGGTGATGCTGAATTAAAAGAGGTTTCATGGCGTGGTGGGAAAATGCCAGAAGCTGGCACAAAACTTTACACCCACCCTGCACCCTTCACATCTATGCAAGGTGACAGTGAGCCAGTTGGTTATACATCAGCACATTTATTAACTACTGTTTCAGACGGTGATACAGGATGCTTTTATAAAGAAAAAGACGATGAGTACAACATACCGCTATTCACCCATGGCAGGGTTAAAGGTGTGAGTGATGAACAAAATTAAGCACTATGCAATTATTAGCCCGACTATGGATGTGCTTAGAGTTATTACGTCCGATAGTCCAATGACTGAAGAATGGCGAGTTAACATTTTAACTTTTGTTTGGGATGACGTAAAGCCAACTGATTACACTGCGGCGGGAATCCCAGTGCCATTGGCGGCAAATCTAGCTAAAGAGCGCGGATACACGGTGCAAGAAGTTTTTATATCGCTAAGTCAACTATCTACCAATACAGATGGATGGGTAAGTGTGCCGATTGAGCCTACAGAGGAAATGTTAAAGGCGCTAGACGATGCTTTGCGTGAGTGGGCAAGTAATATCGGATGCTATAGAGCCATGATAGAGGCATCGCCTAGATTTACTATTAACGCCATTAGCCAACCTAAAGGGGAATCAGTGTGAGGACGATTGATTATGCAGTTAAGTTTTTGCCTTGCGGTAAAGACATGCAGCATTATTTCGTATCTCACTGGCCTTCTTATTACGATGTTCCGCTAGTTGATTTTGATATTAATTATGCCCGTAAATTTTCTTTATCAGGGGCAAAAAATAGAGCTAGATTATTAAAAGAAGAAGGTTATAAACAAGTAGAAATTGTATCAGTGCAACGCCAAGTCGAAACACCTAATGAACAAAATAAGCTTTGAAGGATAACACCATGAGTGAACATACAAACGAGCGCGAAGAATTTGAAATAGAAGTAAGAAAATCTGTCGGCATGGCAGTTGTTAATGGCACGCTAGGAAACGCTGCTGTAGCTAACATAATGAGAAGTTACGATGCTTTACTAGCGCATAAAAAGAATGAATCAGTGGCAGAGGCTTGTTGCTCGCTATGCAATTACAAATTTAAAACTGGCGATGCTATTACATATCGTGAGGGTAAATTTATGCACCAATTGTGCAAAGCCATGACTAGCCCTAGATAGTGAGATACGCGCTCTTATCAAAGAGACCCCTTAATGTTAATTATATTTTTAGACTTGGCTAACAGCCTTACAAATGAGAGGTAGTGAATTATGTTTTATGAAGAAAAAGTAATAAATGGAATACTTTGCCACAGAGGAACGCCTGACGGTGTTTGGATTCCTTTCACGCTCGAATCGCTTACTACGGCATTTATAGCGATGAAAGGCTTGGCTGATGATAGACAGAAAACTGTTGATGAATTTGGTGGAAAGCTCGCTCAGATTACAGCCGCAGTGAATATGTAGCAACGCCACTTAGTAAATAAAAACTAATGAACAAGATAGATTTTAGACCTTTAAATGAAAGAGAGATAGATGATGAAAGTTAGATTAACTAACGAAGAAGTAATTACAGCCTGTGCTGAATATGCAGCTAAGAAAACTAACTTTAATGCATCAGAGGAAAGTATTGTCGATTCACAGTATTTCATTATTAAAGACGCTGATGGTAAAGAGCTTGATTACGATGTAGTTGAATTTGAGTTTGATGCTGGCTAACCAATAGAGTATTTAAAGGCTTCCTATGAAACATTATTTATCACAATTTAGATGGTATCGAAAATACAAAGGCGGTGAATGGGTGCTTGTAAACACAGATTTAAGTATGTCGGCCTATTGGTGCGAACTATCTAGATTTCCTAAATGTTGCGGCTCATACACGATGCAATACGAAAACTATAATTAAGGCTTCCTATGAACAATACAAACTTGAGAGATAAAGAAATAATTAAAGCAGCCAGAATAGCTGGAATTAAGCTCAATTCAATTAAAACTACCGACTTAGAAGGAAGATTCCCACCAAATATAGGTGGATTTTCATACGACAAAGAACAGATTGAATCCTTAGCTAATTTTGCTAAAGAGTGTATAGCCAATATGCAAAAGACTATAGAGCAGAAAGATGCTTTGATTGCAACGCTAAAACTTAATCTAGGCTGTATCGAAAATGGTGTGCCACGTTCTAATTTAGGTACAGGTGACCAATGCATTCATTTGCAGTATGGCTATGAAAATTGTGATGCGTGCTATCAAGATTATGCTGAAAAGTGCCTTAAATCCATTTCATCACCAGTAAGCGAGAAAGAAAAATGAATAAATTAGACATACTACTTAATTGCATTCCAGAATCACCTTTTAAGGTACAGCTTGAGGTTGAAATAACCGAATTACGCCAACAGCTTGTACAGCAACCATCTGTAGATGTGCTGGTTGATGCTTTGCGTGAAATAAATCATGCTGCTGATATTAATGGCGACTATTACATTTGCAAGTTAGTAGACAAAGCCATTAACGAAGCTAAACCTATTGAAAAGGATGTGAAGTAAGGTATGTTCCTGTCAGAAGATGACATTGCTAAATTAACAGGCATTAAGCGCGGCCATGCTAAGCAATGCGCACAGCTGGATAAAATGTACATCCCCTATCGCGTTAATGCGCGAGGTGAGCCGATAGTGTTAAAAGAATTCTTGCTGGGCGTGAAGGCATCAGAAGAGCCTGCGCACTGGCAGTCAAATATGAAAGTAGCGTAATATATGGCGATGGGCAGAACACCTACCGTCAATACTAATCTACCGCCTAACATGAGAAGGCGCGTTAAAAAAGGCCATACATATTACACGTATGATATGGGCGGCAAGCCACGCAAAGAGATTCCACTAGGCAAAGATTACGTTTTAGCAGTACAGAAGTGGTCACAGCTTCAATCAAAACCAATACCAGAAAATGCAACAATCACACTTGGCATGGCTATTAAGCGCTATAAAGAAGATGTGCTAATCAGTAAGCCTGCTGGCACTCAAAAAGACTACAACAAAGCCATTAAACAGTTACTTAAATATTTTGATCATCCGCCCGCCCCAATCAATGCAATTCAAGCTAAACATGTTAGACAGTATTTAGATATTCGCGGCAAAGAAGCGACCACACGCGCAAATAGAGAGCGCTCAGTTTTAAGTTTAATTTGGAATCAATCGCGTGCATGGGGATATACAAATAATGTTAATCCATGTCAGGGAGTAAGTGGATTTACTGAGAAGAAACGCACCATCTATATTGAAGATAAAATCTATCAAGTTGTGTACGAATATGCGGATCAGCCAACTAAAGACGCACTGGACTTAGCTTATCTAACTGCACAGCGCCCGGCTGATGTAATAAAGATGTACGAAACGGATATACAGGAAAACATACTTTCTGTAACCCAAAATAAAACTGGTGAGAAAATACGCATTTCAATAATAGGCGGATTAAAGCAAGTAATTGATCGAATTGCTAAGCGGAAAGAATCATTCAAAGTGCGAAGCTTGCGCTTAGTTGTTGATGAAACTGGCAAGCCATTATCTCAACGTGCAATATGGGAAAGATTTAATACTGCTAGAAAACTTGCTGCAGAACAGAATCCAAAGATTGCTGATGAAATTAACGCTTATCAGATAAGAGATTTACGCGCTAAAGGTGGAACGGATAAAGCTGTTGAATCAAATGATATGCGCAAAGCACAACAGCTGTTAGGACATTCAAGCGTTACCATGACAGAGCGTTATGTACGTCAGAGAATCGGTCACTTTGTTGAGCCTACAAAGTAGTCCAAAAGTTCCCGCAAATCGAATTATCACCGCGCCAATACTAGCTTCAATTTTAATTTTTGCGGGAACTAAACCAGCCTGTAAGTGGCTTTGAATATAGTGATTGTGTATGGATGCTCTATCCACTGAGCTACGGGGGCATGTGCTTATTTAATGCGGGTTTCAAGCGACTTAATGCTTTAAAGTTCCCGCAGTTCCCGCAAAAACATACACTACAGCGACTATTTTACCAGCTTTAATACATCATTCGACCATCGCCAAGTAAATGCGCATGGCAGTCTTTTCTTTCGTTGATGCAATTTTTTACTATACCTTCAATTAAACCACGGTCCCAGCCTTCAACATAATCACTGTGGCCACTGTAGCCCGCATTTTTACCATTGAACGGATAATTATCACTGGATAATCGCCATTTTGTTAAATCATCAGTCTCTTTGACTATGAAATGAACGTTCACACCTATCTCTGGGATTGGTATCGGATGGGTTGCCGGGCAACTCCGATCGTGTGGATAAGCCATATGATCTTTGTGATTCGGACTATCTAGATTTTTACCATCCCAACATTGGGGAAAGCCGATACTGAACATTAAATCATCCCCAGGTTCGCACGCTGCACCGCTTGGTATTTCCATCGTTTTAGGCCAATTTGTGCGTTTGGAATTAGCGCCCGGGTGACAGGTATATTCCGCATGGTTAAATACACTGTTATCTTTAGCTTTCATATCGCCTGCAATCACTCGCAAACCTTTTGGCGGCGCTTTTATTAAAGCTGCATCAATCCCACCACTTTTATAATAAACAAGCACGTCACCATTTGGTTGAATAGGCGCGTTCGTTAGCGTATTAATCATACTCGGCACCCAATATGCCGAACGGTTCATAATTCCACCGCCACACGTACTGTTACCTGTAGCACCAAAATTGGTTACATCACTTTTGTAATTAACTGATGTGTTGCCAAAATAAGTGTGATGATGTGCCGCACCCTCTTGATTTGGATAGAGCAAAGGGTCGTCGTTATTCATGTGACTGACTTTGCAATTTATTCTAAACTCGCCGCCAGATGGTGCTGGCCTAGATGGTGATAATTCTGTGGTTGGCTGAATCCGCAATGTATCAAAGCCTTTTACAGGTAACATGTTTTTACTGATGTCGACTGCCGGCATAAAAGTGGCCGGTTTAGTTTCTGCCACGATTAGTTCTTTGATTTTAGCTTTAGCTGCGACCGTTGTAACTGGCTTGTATTTTCCTGCACTGATTGCAGCATCAGTTTTAACGATTGATGTGGCCACTAATTTGGATTTTTCTTTTACAGACAAATTAGCAGGCATGCCGTTAACGAAATAGTCTGTACCAGTGATGTTATAGAGAGCAGCATATGTTAATGGACTTAATGCCATACCTACTGCAATAAAGATTGTTTTTTTGTTCACGGGCGAACTCCAATAATTGATTGTTCAGACTTAACGTAGGCATAGCAGAAATTGTAATCAGCGGCACATACAGCCCCCGCTTCCTTACATACTTCTAATTCGGCTTCTGCTTCCTGTACTGGTCTAGATATGGCTGTGTCGCTGCTTGTTCCGGCAAGTCGATTGCTGTCATCCCTAGACAATCTAAGGGCGGCTTCACGTTCGATCGCGAGGCGCAACCCATCACGGTAATTGTTAAGAGCGCGAGTAGTAACAACGTCATTGGCTTTAAGCTTGGCTTCATTAGATTTACCTTTCGATTTGATATCAGCGATTTCATTTTGGTGACTGATAACTAGAGCATCTGTTTTTTTTTGAGCTAGGATTGCATTGAGCTTTAATTCAGCGTCACGTTTAATTAGTGCGTCTTTATCAGCTTGCAAATGTGCGGCGTATTCCTGTTGAGCCCTAACTTTGTCGCTCACAGCGTCGTTATATTTGTATAGGCAATATGCCAGTATCAAAATGGGTAAAATAACGCGCCAGTGCTTAGCGAATATTGACCATGCGCCGCTTAGGAGTGCTTTAATCGCTATAAATATCATTTCACACCATTATGAGTTAAAGAGAAGTGATTCCCGTCTGAAAAACGCCCACCCCAACTTCCGCCCATCCCTTCCCAATATTCACCAAGCAA
>Ga0247813_10001185_pt1 | contig 20618 bp, 12 predicted proteins | sample UWRJL169409C1_FD_180719 | JGI IMG/M metagenome (GOLD analysis project Ga0247813, IMG submission 180719) | Plant litter microbial communities from Arlington Agricultural Research Station in Wisconsin, United States - UWRJ-L169-409C-1 | ecosystem: Environmental > Terrestrial > Plant litter >...
ACCGCCATCACGGACACGGCCTACGAGTGCGGCGTGAAAGTCGAGCCGCTCCTGCACACGCGCTTCTCGGTGAAGTTCTACATCACCGCCATGCTCTTCATCCTTTTCGACATCGAGGTGGTTTTCCTGATTCCGTGGGCCTTCATCTACCGCGATTTTCTCGCGAACAATCTTTCGATTCTGGGTCCGATTCTTTTCTTCTTCGGCGTGCTGGTCCTCGGCCTTTTCTACGAGGTGAAGAAGGGCGCCCTCGAGTGGGAAAAGTAACCGCGAGTTACGCGGACTGAGCGAGGCGAATCCCCGATGAAACTCGACAAGATCATCGCCCGCAACCGCATCATTGATTTGCGGAGCACGGACATGAAGGGGGCGCTCACCGAGCTCCTCGCCGTGTCGGCCAGCAAGTTCCCCGATCTCAAACAAGACGCGTTACTGCGCGGCTTGCTGCAGCGCGAGAGCACGATGACGACCTACCTCGGCTCGGGCGTCGCGTTGCCGCACGTGCGCGTGAAAATGCCGCGCCGTTACATTCTGGCCATTGGTCGCAGCCGCGATGGCATCCACAACGAGAACACCGTTGATGATGAGAAGATCCATCTGATCTTCATGCTGCTGGCCGACGAGAAGGCGCGGGACTATCTCCAGTTGCTCGCCTCGATCGCCCGGTTGTTGAAGGATGAAGATCTCGTGCTGGCGGTGCGGCAGGCCGCGACGACGGGTGATGTGTTTGACCGGCTGGTGGCGGGTTTTGGCGGCATTCTGGCCAAACCGGTGCAGGCCCAGCAGAACCGCATCAACCGTCTGATGATCCGCGAGGCGGACCGCGTGGCCAAAGGCGCGGCGTGCGGGGCGATCATGGTGTTCGGCGATGCGTTTGTCGGCGGCATCGAGCCGGGCGCCTGGTTCCCCAAGAGCAAAACGATTTTGGTGACGCGCAACCTGGTCGAGCCCGGCGAGGAGGATGGCGGGAATTTTGCGGGCGTGATCCAGGTGCGCTCCTATTCGTCGCGGCGGCTGGCGCAGTTGCGGAGCGCGATGTTTGTGGCGCTGACGCGCGGCATGATTTCATTCAACGACCGCGTGTGTTGCGTGGGCGGCATCGCGGGCAGCAACCAGTTCGACACGGTCGTGATCGTGGACGTGGAGCGCGAGTTTCAGACGCTGCTCACCGGTCACGCCGACTTGATGCCCGACGATGTGAAACCGGAGGTGCTGGAGCGCGTGATCGCCATCGCCACCGAGCTCGCCGTCGAAGGCCGCGAGGGCAAGCCGGTGGGCTGCCTTTTCGTCGTGGGCGACGCGCCCAAGGTGGAGAAACTCATCAAGCCGCTCGTTCTGAATCCGTTTTATGGATACAAGGAGGAGGATCGCAACATCCTCAGCCCGTTCATGGACGAGACGGTGAAGGAATTTTCATCGATCGACGGGGCGTTCATCATTCGCGGCGACGGGGTGGTGTCGTCGGCGGGCAGCCTGATCCAGGCGGCGGACAGCGACCACACGCTGCCGAGCGGGTTGGGCAGCCGGCATGCGGCGGCGGCGGCGATCTCGGTGGCGACTGAGTGCATTTCCATCGTGGTGTCATCGAGCACGGGCCAGGTGACGCTTTTTCGCCGGGGGGTGATGCTGCCGCTGACTGAAAAGAAGTTCGGCGCAGCGGGTTGATCCACGGGCAGCCGGTGGCGGTGATGGTTTTTAACTTTGGGGTTGCACCGGCCGGGGCGCAGGCTTTTGTCTGACCCTTCAATATTTAAATATCATGGCACAAGAAACCGTCACCCTGGAATGCACCGAAGCCCGTAAAGAGGGTAAGCCCGTTTCCCGTTACCTCACCAAGCGTAACAAGAAGACGGTCACCGAGCGTATCGAGAAGAAGAAGTATAACCCCTTCCTCAAGCGCCACACCCTCCACAAGGAAATCAAGTAAAGTAAGTTACGGCGATTTATCCGCCACCTTTTCAGAAGCCGATCCGCGAGGGTCGGCTTTTTTGTGTCCAGATTTCGGAGTGAGGATGGGCGGTAGGCCCATTTCCATTGGAATTCAGACTATTCTCCCAGATGGCACCGATACCCACAGATAACGGAGGGGGGAGCGGCTCGCGGGTGGAAACGAGTTATGGGCGGAAGTCGCCTTGTATCCCTACAAATAACTAGAAGACGCGCGACCGTTTATAGACGGTAGGATTTGAAATCCGTGTTTTTATAATAACCCTCTTATTCCCTTTATTTTAGGGCTGAGGACTAACGGTTTGAAACCGCTTAAAACTTACCAGCAAGGGTCGATTTACCGGCAAGGGATGCGGACTTTTCGGCAGACAAAGTGCCGGTGGAGATGGATTGGGCCCGACGGGCGGTGCGCCAGCTTTCGCGGTGTTTTCGGATCCAATCGAGCAACGCACGCTCGAAGCCGATGTCGTGGCCAAGTCGTTCTGATTCAAGCCACTTGTGCCGAAGGATTTCTTCGCGTTCCGCGAGAAATTCCTGATAGAGGCTCGATTGCTTCACGAATTCACGGGAAGAGGAGTCGGACTCTTTGGGAAGATTGGGATGCATGGCGACCACGGCGATCAGGCAGCAAGGCTGCTAAAGCGGTTTGTAAGGTTCATCACTCGGGAACGGTTGAACTGAGTGGATGAAGTGAAAAGCGAACGGGCGGATAAAGAAACGAAACGAAAAAAGCGGCCAGTGTCGTTTTTCGGAAAAACCATCATGTAGGGAACAAAAGCTAGTTTTGAACTAGGGTCTGTCAATGCCTGCAAAGTATTGGCCCTTACTTGCCGATAATTTGCAGTTAACGGGTATTGCTTAAATCGTCGCGGGCAAGGTCTTTTGGGCCAGCTGGCGAAGGATGTTTTCGCCGATCTCGCGGAAAGTGGTGGCGGCGGGGCTGTCGGGTTGAGTCACGACGATGGGTTTGCCGGCATCGCCGCCCGCGCGGATTTCGGGGATGAGCGGAACCTGGCCGAGAAGGACGGTGCCGAGGGAATCGGCGGTTTTTTGGCCGCCGCCTTCACCGAAGATCGCGTGTTTCTGGCCGGACGGGTCAAGGAAGTAGCTCATGTTTTCGGCGACTCCCAGGAGCGGAACGTTGACCTTCTGGAACATGAGGCCGCCCTTGCGCGCGACGTTGGTGGCGGCCGGTTGGGGGGTCGTGACGAGCACGGCGCCATCAAGCGGGAGCGTTTGCACCAGCGAAAGTTGGGCGTCGCCGGTGCCGGGAGGGAGGTCGACGAGGAGGATATCCAACTCGCCCCATTTCACGTTTTGGACGAATTGCTGGATGGTCTTCATGATCATCGGGCCTCGCCAGACAACGGGGGTGTTGTCGTCCACGAGGAAGCCCATGCTCATGACCTTCACGCCGTTTTTCTCCATTGGGATGAGGTTGTCGCCTTCGACTTGTGGGCGGCCTTCGAGACCGATCATGAGCGGGACGGACGGGCCGTAGATGTCGCAGTCCATCAGGCCGACGCGGCCGGGACGGCCTTGGGCGGTGAGGAGTTGGGCGAGTGCGCAGGCGAGGTTGACGGCGAACGTGCTCTTGCCGACGCCGCCCTTACCCGAGGCGATGGCGACGGCGTGTTTGATGGTTTTCGGAGCGGCGGTGTTGCCGCCGAGATTACCGCCGGGGGCGGAGGCGGTGCGGGCCGGAGCGACGGCGACGTCGATGATGGTGGCTTTGACGCCGGGGAGGGCGCGGAGGCATTTGTCCACTTCCTGCTTGATGTGCAGGGGGATTTTGGGATCGGAGGTCGTGAGATTAAGGGAAACTTTGGCGGTATCGCCGACCAGGACGGCGGAGCGCACCAAGCCGAACGACACGATATCGCGGCTGAAGCCGGGATACTTAACTTGTTTGAGGGCTTCTTTAATCTCTTCGGGAGTCACGGTGTATAGAAAATTGGGAACGCGGGAGGTTTTACGTTGTTAAGGGGGGAGGGGGTGTAAATAGAAATGCCCTGCTCCCCTGCAACTATCATGTCCCTTTCTCTCATTAACAAATTTCTTCGCGCGCTGATCGCATCGGCGGCGCTGGCGTCGGTTTCCGTCCATGCCCAAGGCAGTCGTGATTTGGGCGACGTTGTTATTCGTGCCGATCTGAAAACCATTTCGGTCACCGTCTCGGGCTCGACTCCCGAACTCACCAACCTTGCCAATCTCGCCTTCAACGCGCACGGGCGTTACCGCCGCGTCGCGAGCGGTGCGAGTTTCGACATCAAGTTCACGCAAGTCGCGGCGAACCAAGTGCAAGTGCAGGTGACGAAGCGCGGTTCGAGTGTGACCGTTGCGGGCGAAGTGAACGGCCGCACCGTTTCGTCAACGGGCGCGTCTTCGGGCGGCGGCGTGATTCTTAACCAAGTCGTGCAGGGCACCAGCGGGCGCAATGCGTTCTTCCGGGCGGCGGATGCGGCGGTGACGGCGACGAGCGGGCTCAAGGGTTTCTTCGCGTCGCGCCTCGCGTTCATCAGCGAGCAGGGCAGCAAGTCGGAGGTGTTGGTCGGCGATCTGTTTTTCGGCGAAGTGAGCCAGATCACCAACGACCGGGCCCAGGCGATCCGCCCGCGCTGGTCTCCGGATGGCAGCAAGATTCTCTACACCAGTTTCTACAAGTCGGGGTTCCCCGACATCTTCCTGCTCGATCTGAACAGCAAGCAGCGCTCCACCTTCGTGAGTTTCAAGGGCACGAACAGCGGCGCGCGTTTCAGCCCCAATGGCGCGCAAGTCGCGATGGTGCTCTCCGGCGAGGGTAATCCCGAGATCTACGTGAGCAACGCGCAGGGTCGCGGCGTGTCGCGCCGCACGCGCCTGCCGTCGGTCGAAGCCTCGCCGGCCTGGTCGCCGGACAGCTCGCGTCTCGTCTTCACGTCGGATGCGGCGGGTGGCCCCCAGTTGTATGTGATGCCGGCTACCGGCGGTTCGCCTTCGCGTCTGCCGACGAGCATCAGCGGTTATTGCGCCGAGCCGGATTGGAGCGTGGGTGATCCCAGCAAGATCGCGTTCACCACGCGCAGTGGCGGCGGCTACCAGATCGCGGTGTTTGACATCGTCAAACGCACGCCGGCCAAGGTCGTCTCGAAGGCTCCGAAGGATGCCGTGGAACCGGCCTGGCTGGCCGACGGCCGCCACCTGCTCTACACGGAGCGTTCGGCCAACAACCGCGGTATCTGCATTCTTGATACGGAAACCGGCAAGACCACGCGCCTGACGCAGGGTTCGGGCCGCCAGCTCTCGCAGGTGAGTGTGAAAGCGCCGTGACCATGTGGGCGGGTGTCGGGACACCCTGATGGAAAAGCCGCGCCGGATTTCCGGTGCGGCTTTTATTTTGCCCGTTGAATGGCGAGGGACGGGTTCCCTGACGGACCGGCGGGAAGGGGCGCTGCTCAACTCTTGCCGAGCGCGGCTTTGAGGACGCGGCCGAGGTCGGCGACGCGGTAGGGTTTCGTGAGGTAGCCGACGAAGCCCATGTCGAGGTAGCGGCGGGCCATGTCTTCGCTGTCGTAGCCGCTGTTCACGATGGCGCGCACTTCGGGGTGCAGGTCGCGGAGCTGCTTGAAACACTCCTCGCCGCCCATGCCGCCGACGACGTTCAGGTCCAGGATGACGGCGTCGTAGGGACGGCCGACATTGAGGTAGCGGCGGTAGAACGTGATCGCGTCCTCGCCGGTGCGCACGACGTCGTGCGTGTAGTCGAGGCTGGAGAGCATGCCGGCGGTGAGTTCGCAGATCTTGGGATCGTCATCGAGGAACAGCACGCGGCCGGTGCCGAAGCGGAGCGCGGCCGGGGTGCGCACGGCGGTTTCCACGGGGCGGTCGGCTTTGGGGAAAAACAGCGTGAACGTCGTGCCGGTGCCGACCGTGGAGTCGACGCCGATCTGGCCTCCGTGCTGGCGCACGATGGAGAGCACCGTGGCGAGGCCGAGGCCGGTGCCGGTTTTTTTCGTGGTGTAGAACGGTTCGAAGATTTTGCCGATGTGCGCGGCCGGGATGCCGCTGCCGTTGTCCTGGACTTCGATCTGCACGTAGTCGCCGGCGGCGAGCGGGGGCACGTCGTTGTCGGCGAGGCGGACGTTGGCGGCGCGCAAGTGCACGCGGCCTTTGCTCACATCGGGCATGGCCTGGAGCGCGTTGATGATCAGGTTTTGGAAAACCTGGATGATCTGGCCGCGGTCCACCTGGATCGGCGCGACGGTTTCGGGCGCGGTGACGGTGACGACGGCGGTGGTGCCGGCGGCGGCGATGCGCACGGCGTCGTGGAGAATCTCGCCGGTGGCGAGGACTTGCTGCGGGGCGGAGGCGCTGCCTTTGGCGAAGGTGAGGAGCTGGCGCGTGAGCGATTTGGCGGCCATGCACGCGCTCTCGGCGTCTTCGAGCTTCGTGTAGTCACGGTTGTCCTTGGCGGTGGAAATGCCCCCGAGGATCGTCGTCAGGAGGTTGTTGAAATCGTGGGCGATGCCGCCGGCGAGTTGTCCGATGGAATCGAAACGGTTGGCGCGGATGATCTCCTCGGGCGTGAGCGTCATCTCCTCCGGATCGCGGAAGACGACGACGATGCCCGAGGGGCCGTCCTCGGTTGTGCGGAGCTGGCGGGGTGTCCAGATGACGGGCACGGGCGGCGTGTCAGCGGAATGGGATACCAGCGAGTGCTCGGCGTAGAGCCGGGGTTGTTCCTCGGCGGCGAGCACCAGATCCACGGCGGAGACATCAGGACGTCCGTCCGCGCGGCGAACGAGTTTGAAGACCTCGCCGAGTTTGAGTTCGCGGGCCGTAGCGAGCGTGTGGCCGGTGAGGGTGGCGGCTTTCTCGTTGAGATAAAGAACCTGCGCGTGGGCGTCGGCGACGATGACCGCTTCGTTGAGCGTATCGAGGATGCCGGGGAGGAGCAGGGGCGGGACGGGACCGCCGCCGGCGCCGGGCGGCAGCGCGAGGATGAAGCCGACGACGCGGGTGAGTTCGCGTTTGCGCGTCCATTGGCGGTGGGCGCCGAGGATCGCGTGTTTTTCACCGGCCGGCGTCCGCAGGGTGACGGCTTGCTGGAAAAACGGCGACGTGGGCGAGGGGGCGGAAAGCCACGCGGCGAGGCCTTGGTCGGCGACGGTTTCGGGAAGGATTTGGAGGAGCGAGTGGACGGACGGCTCGACGTCGTCCTGGCCGAGGAAGGTTGTGAGCGCGGGGGAGAACCAGTGGACCGACGTGGTGAAATCGAGGTCGAACAGCGCGAGTTGCGAGGAATCACCGAGGCGGTCGAGACGGTCTTCGCTGGCGAAGCCAAGTTCCTCGGTTTCCTTGCGTTCGCTGATGTCGAGGTTGACGCCGAGCACGCGTTCCAAGGTGCGGTCGGTGCTGAAGAGTTGGATACCGGTGGATTGGACCCAGATGTAATGGCCGTCCTGGTGGCGCAGGCGGAACTCGGCGGAGAAATCGCGCTGGCCGGAGAGCGGGGGCTTGGCGACGCGGTCGGGGAGGGCGGCGGTGTCGTCGGGATGGATCAGGTCGCGCCAGGCCTCGTGGGTGTCGGGCAGTTCGCCGGAGGCGTAGCCGAGCATTTTTTTCCAGGCGGGCGAGGTCGTGACGGTGCCTGTGGTGAGATCGAGGTCGAAGAAACCGAGCGGGCCGCGCGCGGCGAGCAGGGTGGGGCCGGTGGCGTCGGCGGAGACGGCTTCGGGCGAGGTGACGAACGGCGTGCCGGTGGTGCTGGCGGGCAGCGGGTGCGCAGAGTGGGTGGGTGCAGGCGGGGTGGCGGCGAAGGGAGCGGCGGAGGTGGGCGTTACGGCGGTCGGCGCGGCGGGGGACTGCGCAGGCGCGGCGGCGGAGACGAGTTCGACGCGGGCGAAGTAGGCGGCGTCACCGTGGGCGGACTGGAGCTCGATGCGCACATCGACGGCGGCGGACGGCTCGAAGGGCTGGGCTTGCAGCTTCAGCGGGCGGTTGTGCGAGGTGGCGACTAGGACCTCCCATTGAGATTCGCGCCAGCCGGGATCGCTGGAGGTGACCTCAAAGGCAAATAGCGTGACGACGAGTTGACCGATGAGATCGGCGGGGGCGGTTTGCCAGAGACGGCCGGCGGCGTCGTTGGCCGCGCGCACGGTGCCGGTGGTGTCGAGCACCAGCAGGGCGGTTTCAGGGAAAAGTGAGTTCGTGGCGGGAGGGTTCACTCTGCGATGGGTGGCAGTGGCGGCGGCAGCGAAGACAAAAGAGGTGCGCCAACTGTTTGCGGGGTGAAGGGGCGCGACAACCTTTTATTCAGCGGCGGCGAGGGTCTGGGCGCGCTGGCCGGCTTGGACCTCGACGGGCTTGCGGCCGCCGAGCCAGGCGCGGACGCGGCCGGCGAGGAAGTCGATGTAGGGCGGCTGATCGTTGAGGCAGGGAATGTGTTGGAACCATTCGCCGCCGGCGCCGAGGAACTGCTCTTTGCCCTCGCCGGCGATTTCTTCGAGAGTCTCCAGGCAGTCGGTCACGAAGGCGGGCGTGATCACGAGCAGGCGTTTCACGCCGTCTTTGGGGAGGCGTTCGAGTTCGTAGTCGGTGTAGGGCGTGAGCCACGGTTCACCGGCGAGACGGGACTGGAACGACACGGTGTGTTTCGCGGCGGAGATGCCGGCGCGTTTGACGAGAGCCTGCGTGGTTTTGAGGACCTGGGCTTTGTAGCACGTGGAGTGGACGGGGCTGCACGAGCTGCAGCAGTCTTTGGCGATGGTGCAGTGGGCGTGCGACGAATCGGCGACGCGCAGGTGGCGCTCGGGGATGCTGTGGTAGCTCACGAGGAGCATGTCGTGCGGTTGCGCGAAGTAGGGCGCGGTGACTTGGTAAAGTGCCTCGATGTAGTCGGCGTCCTCGAAAAACGGCTGCACGGTTTCGATGCGCGGAGGGGAGGGGAGCGCGGCGGCTTCCTCCTGGACTTTAACGACCACGGTTTCCCACGACGACATGGCGTAGTGCGGGTATTGCGGAAAAAGGAGAATGTCGGTCACGCCATCGGCAGTCATCTGCGCGAGCACGGAGGCGATGGACGGGTTGCCGTAGCGCATCGCCAGATACACGGGGGCTTCGGAGCCGAGTTCGGTCGCGAGTTTTTGGCGGACGCTCTTGGAGGTGACGACGAGCGGCGAGCCCTCGGCGGTCCAGATCTCTTCGTAGGCGTGGGCGGATTTGGGGGCGCGGCGCGGCGTGATGATGCCGTTGACGAGAATGGTGCGGAGGAGCTTGGAGCGGGGCTTGTCGATCACGCGCTCGTCGCCGAGGAATTCGTTCAGGTAGCGACGCACGTCGGGAACGGACGTGGAGTCGGGGGAACCGAGATTGACGAGGAGGACGGCGCGCTTGGACATGCGTCCGGATTCGTCGGGGTTTTCGGGCCAATGTCAAACGATGGGAGCGGGCTAGTAGCAGGGCGTGCGGCGTGGATAAGTGACGACGGATGCGATGCGGATGATTTTCCCTTTGAACTGCCCGCGACTGTGGCCAACCGTGAGCGGGTTTACGCACCTTTTATATGAGCTCATCTCTCAAACCGGTTCTTCTTATCATCCGTGACGGCTGGGGCAGCAATCCGCACCCCGAGCAGGCCTCGACCAACGCCGTCGCGCTCGCCCGTAAACCGACCGATGACGCGCTGCGCGCGAGTTCGCCCGCCGCCTACATCAGCGCGAGCGGCCTCGATGTCGGCCTGCCGGACGGCCAGATGGGCAACTCCGAGGTCGGTCACGAAAACATCGGCGCGGGCCGCATCGTGGACCAGGAGCTCGTTCGCCTGAACAAGCTCTTCTCCGAAAAACAGCTCGCCAACAACGCGACGTGGCACGGTGTCGTCGCCCGAGTGAAGGCCAACACCACGGCCAAACTTCACCTGATGGGCATCGTGTCCGACGGCGGCGTGCACGGCATGTTGGAACATCTCTACGGCCTCCTCGCCCAGGCCAAGGCCGATGGCATTCCGTCGGATCGCGTGTTCGTTCACGGCTTCACGGACGGCCGAGATACGTCGCCGACCAGCGGTCTCGGTTTTGTGCGTGCCGTCGAGGCGAAGATCCGCGAACTCGGCTACGGACGCATCGCGTCGATCTGCGGGCGTTTCTGGGCGATGGACCGCGACAACCGTTGGGAGCGCGTGCAGAAGGCCTACGATCTCCTCTCGGGCCGCGCCATCACCGCGACCGCGACGTCCGCCGAGGCGGCGGTGCAGAACTACTACGAGCACCCGCTCACCGAGACGCAGAAGGGCGACGAATTCGTTCCCGCCACGGCCATCGTTGACGCCGCCGGCGAACCGCTCGCGACGTTCCAGGACGGCGACGCCGTGGTGTTCTACAACTACCGTGGCGACCGTCCGCGCGAGATCACCAAGGCGTTCGTGCTCGATGTGTTCACCGAGTTCGACCGCGGTCCGAAGATCGATCTCTACTACGCGACGATGACCGAATACGAGGCGGGCCTGCCCGTGAAAGTCGTTTCGCCCAAGCCCGAGCGTTTGAAGAACATTTTGGGCGAAGTCGTTGCCAATGCCGGCATCGCGCAGTTCCGCTGCGCCGAGACCGAGAAGAACCCGCATGTGACGTTCTTCTTTAACAACTACCGCAAGGATCCGTTCCCCGGCCAGGTCAACGCCTGCCCCTCGAGCCCGAAGGTCGCGACCTACGACTTGCAGCCCGCGATGTCGGCCGCCGAAGTCACCGCGCTTTCCAAGGAAGCGATCCTCTCCGGCAAATACGGTTTTATCGCCGTGAACTACGCCAACCCCGACATGGTCGGCCACACCGGTTCGTTGCCCGCGACGATTGCGGCGTGCGAAGCGACTGACGCCGGCGTGGGCGAGTTGCTCGCCGCGCTCAAGCAGGTCGGCGGCAAGGCCATCGTCTGCGCCGACCACGGCAACGCCGAGCAGATGTGGGACGTCGAACTCAAGGCCCCGCACACCGCGCATACGTTGAACCTCGTAGAAGTGTTCATCGTGGGTGAAGGCCTGACTAAGGCCACCCGCACGCGCACCGGCGGACGCCTGGCCGACATCGCGCCGACCGTGTTGCAGCTGATGGGTTTGCCGAAGCCCGCCGAGATGACTGGCGAAAGCCTCGTGCTCGCCTAACGGACGAAGCGGCCGGCGTTCAACGCCTTGTCTTCCAACGACCGGACCTGTCCTCGGGCATGTCCGGTTTTTCGTGCCCGACGGGAGGCGGCCGCCGGTTAAAGTTTTTAGGGGTCAACCTTTAGATTTGCCGTGGCCCCGAGGCGTGCGCTTAGGTGGACGACTTTCGACTTACCATGAAGCGCACCCATCATTGTGCCCAGCTCACCCTGGCCGACCTCAACTCCAGCGTTTCGCTCCTCGGCTGGGTGGATTCCATCCGTGACCACGGCGGCATCCTCTTCATCGACTTGCGCGACCGCAAAGGCATCACGCAGGTGAAGTTCGACCCGCAGGTGAACGCGGCCCTCGCGGCCCAGGCGGCCACCATCAAGCCCGAGTCCGTCATCGGCGTGGACGGCCTGATCGTCGCCCGCCCCGACGGCACCATCAACAAGACGCTTCCCACCGGCGCCATCGAGGTCGATGCGACCGCGCTCACGATCCACAATCTCTCCGACACGCCTCCGTTCCCGCTCGACGACATCGGCGGCGACAAGGTCAACGAGGACCTGCGTCTCACCTACCGTTACCTCGACCTGCGCCGTCCGAAGATGCGCAAGAACCTCCAGGTGCGCCATCGCGCCGCGAAGTCCATCCGCGACTACTTCGACTCCCAGGAGTTCATCGAGGTCGAGACGCCCGCGCTCTTCAAATCCACGCCCGAAGGCGCGCGCGAATACCTCGTGCCCTCGCGCATCCACCCCGGCGAATTCTACGCGCTCTCGCAGTCGCCCCAGCAGTTTAAGCAGATCCTCATGGTCGCCGGTGTGGAGCGTTATTTCCAGATCGCCCGCTGCTTCCGCGACGAGGACTTGCGCTCCGACCGCCAGATGGAGTTCACCCAGGTGGACGTCGAGGCCTCGTTCATCACCCGCGAAGACGTTTACCGCCTCTTCGAAGGCATGGTGAAAAAAGTGTGGAAGGACGTGCTCGATCTCGACATCCCGACGCCGTTCCTGCGCATGCCCTACATCGATGCGATGAACCGCTACGGCGTGGACAAGCCCGACATGCGTTTCGGCATGGAGCTCACCGACCTCTCCGCGACCTTCAAGGATTCCGCCTTCAAGGTGTTCCAAGGCACCGTCGCCAGCGGCGGCGCGATCAAGGCCTTCAACGCCAAGGGTCTCGCCGACCTCACGCAGGGCGAACTCAAGGCGCTCGAAGACATCGCCAAATCCCTCGGTGCGAAAGGCCTCGCCTTCATCAAGGCCGAGAAAGGCGAATGGAAATCCCCCATTGTTAAATTCTTCTCCGACGCCGAGAAGGCCGCGATCACCGCGCAGCTCGCCATCGAGGAAGGCGACATGGTGTTCTTCGCCGCCGCTCCGTGGGAAAAGGCCTGCGCCATCCTCGGCCGCATCCGTCTCGAAGCCGCGCAGCTCCTCTCCAAACGCGGCAAGCTCACCATCCGCATGGATGACTGGAAATTCCTGTGGGTAATCGATTTCCCGCTCATGTCCTACGACGAAGAGCGCGGCGGTTATGCGGCGACGCACCACCCGTTCACCTCGCCCGTGCCGGAGGACGTCGAGTTCCTCGACTCCGATCCGAAGCGCGTGCGCGGCCAGCACTACGACCTCGTGCTTAACGGCATGGAACTCGGCGGCGGTTCGATCCGCATCCACCAGCCCGCGCTGCAAAAGAAAATCTTCGAGGACGTCCTCAAGATTCCGTCCGATGTCGTCGAGAGCCGCTTCGGCTACATGCTCAAGGCCTTCACCTATGGCGCGCCCCCGCACGGCGGCATCGCGTTCGGTCTGGACCGCATGGTGGCGCTGCTCTGCGGCACCACGAGCATCCGCGACGTGATCGCCTTCCCGAAGACGCAGAAAGGCCAGGACCTCATGGCACAGAGCCCGACGCCCGTCACCGCAAAGCAGCTCAAAGAACTGCACATCCAGACCGTCATCCCCGAAACGAAGACGGTGTAACCGGATTTCGGAGCCGGCTGACGTCGTTAAAAAAGGGTGGACTGAAAAGTCCGTCCTTTTTTGTGCCTGGACTCTCTCAGCAAGGATTCGCCGATTTCGGTGCGGAGCGTGGCCTGCGCCGCGCACTACAGCAGCAGGCAGGCGAGGGCGAGGATGGGGAAGAGGACGGGCAGGCTGTATTTGAAGATGTAGCCGAAGAAGGACGGTGTCTTCACGCCGGCGGCGTCGGCGATGGATTTGACCATGAAGTTGGGGCCGTTGCCGATGTAGGTCATCGCTCCGAAAAACACGGCGCCCAGGCTGACTGCGACGATCAGGTCGGGGAATTTTTCCAGCAGCACGGCGATGGTGGCGTGTTCGTCGCCCGACTGGGCGGCGGCGGCAAACTCGGCGGGGTGCGCGGCGGTCGCCTTCACTTCGGCGAGCGTGAGGAAATTGACGTAGGTCGGCGCGTTATCGAGCACGGCGGAGAGCGAGCCGGTGGCGAAGTAGTAGTGCGCGGGTTTGGTGAGACCGAAGTCCTTGCCGTGCGCTTCCAGATAACCGAGCGCGGGCATCATGGTGATGAAGATGCCGACGAACAGCCACGCGACCTCCTTGATGGGGCCGAACGTGAAGTGGTTTTCCGCGTGCACGGGCTTGGGCGTGAGTTTGTAGGAGGCGATCGCGGCGCCGACCATGATGGCTTCGCGCAGGAAGAGGATGTTGGGCAGGAACACCGCGCCGATCACCACGAGGAGGAAAATCAGGTTGATGCCGCCCTCGAAGCGCCAGGTATCCGGCTGCTCGATCTCGTGCTGGATTTTTTTCGGGGCGCGGAAAAAGGAGCGTCGGTCGTAGGCGTAGAATACGGCGAGGAGGGATCCGATGCAGAACAGCCAGATGAAAATCACGTGTTCAAAGAGCCAGAAAAACGGAATGCCGCGCAGGTAGCCGAGGAAGAGCGGCGGGTCGCCGACCGGAGTGAGCGCACCGCCGACATTGGAGACGATGAAGATGAAAAAAACGATGTGGTAGGCGCTGATGCGGATCTTGTTCATCCGGATGTAGGGGCGGATGAGCACCATCGAGGCGCCGGTCGTGCCGACGACGTTGGCGAGGAGCGCACCGACCAGAAGCAGGATCACGTTGTCGAGCGGAGTGGCCTCGCCCTTGACCTTGATGTGAATGCCGCCGGCGATCACGTAGAGCGATCCGATCAGCGTGATGAACGAAATATATTCATGCGCGGTGTGGCCGAGATTGCCGAGACCTCCGGGAATTTTGAGCAGGTAGAACGTCGCGACGATGGCGGCGAGTCCGCACGCGACCCACGGATAATAATGTTCCCAGGTGTGTTTGATGCGCTCGGGCGAGAGCGGCATGACGGCGATCAGCAGCAGGAGCAGGCCGAAGGGCACGAGGAGCGCCGGAGGGATTTCGTGCGCGGGTGAATTGGCGAGAAGGGAGACGAAAGGCATGCGGGACGGCGGATGCAGGGCGTGTGCCGGATTATATTTTGAGTGCGAGTAACGGAAGAAATCACCGAGGCGGACAGTCGTGATTGGGTGGATACCGCGAATGACGGAGGGCCCATGGAATTAACGCCAATAAATGTATTGGCATACCCTCTGCTTTTAGCCGGGCACGCTTAAGGGGTTTAAGCCGACTCACACATCAACACACATCACATTATTATGAAGCTAAGGTCCACGTCACTGACTAGCCTGCTGAAGATGACAGCCATCTTCGGGGCATTGGCTCTCGCTCACTCGGTGAGCGCGCAAGAGGCCGTTCCCGCCGCCGCTCCGGCTGCTCCCGCATTTGCCGATCTCGCCGCGTTCGAAGCCTCACCCGGATACACGATGTTCACGTTGAACAATCTCTGGATGATGGTGGCCGCCGCCCTCGTGTTCTTCATGAATCTGGGTTTCGCATGCGTGGAGACCGGTCTGACCCGCTCCAAGAACACGGCGAACATCCTGTTTAAAAACACGATCATTCCCTGCATCGGTATTCTTACCTACGCGCTCATGGGCTTCAACCTCATGTATCCGGGCACCGATTACGCGGGTGCGGTGTTCGGTTTTGCCGGCTTCGGCATCGGCTTCACCGATGACGTGAGCGGCCTGACGAGCGCCTACAACGTGGGCTACACCTATTGGACGGACTTCCTGTTCCAGGCGATGTTCGCCGCGACCGCCGCGACGATTATCTCCGGCGCGGTCGCCGAGCGTATCAAACTCAGCTCCTTCCTGGTGTTTACGGTGTTCTTCGTTTCGATCGCTTACCCGATCACCGGTATGTGGCAGTGGGGCGGCGGTTGGTTGAAGACCATGTCCACGCCGTTCTATGACTTCGCCGGTTCCACCCTCGTTCACTCGGTGGGCGGCTGGGGTGCCTTGGCCGGTATCATCGTTCTCGGGCCCCGTCTCGGTAAGTTCAAAGACGGTCGCGTGATGCCGATTCTCGGCCACTCGCTCCCTCTCGCCACGATCGGCGTGTTCGTTCTCTGGCTCGGCTGGTTCGGTTTCAACGGTGGTTCGGTGCTTTCCGCCAACCCCGCCGCCGTGTCGCTCGTGCTCGTGACGACCTCGCTGGCCGCCGCCGCTGGTGGTGTCGCTGCCACGCTGACCTCCTGGGTTCTCCTCAAGAAGCCTGACGTTTCGATGGCTCTTAACGGTATCCTCGCCGGTCTCGTCGCCATCACGGCGGGTGCCGACCAGATGAGCCCCGGTGAAGCCATCGTCATCGGTGGCATCGGTGGTATCCTCGTGGTGTTCGCGGTGTTCTTCTTCGAGAAGATCAAGATCGACGATCCCGTCGGCGCGACCTCCGTTCACTTGGTTAACGGTATCTGGGGCACGCTGGCGGTCGGTATCTTCGGCAAGCTGAAGGGCATCGATCAGATCATCTCCCAGCTCAAGGGCATTCTCGCCATCGGCGCCTTCTCCTTTGCCTTCTGTTTGATCACCTTCTTCGTGATCAAGAAAGTCATGGGCCTGCGCGTCAGCGCCGAGGAAGAAATCGAGGGTCTCGATATCGGCGAACACGGCAACGAAGCCTATCCCGACTTTTCCCCCGTCTCGAAGTAAACTTTATCTCATCCGGAGAACTGGCGCAGGAACACAAGCTTGCGCCAGTTGTCGGGATGGCCCTACCTAGCAAAGAAACCTCACTACTAATTCCGAATGAAACTCATCATCGCCATCATCAAGCCCTTCAAACTCGAGGAAGTTAAGGAAGCTCTCTCCTCGATCGGTATCGAAGGTATGACCGTCACCGAGGTCAAAGGCTTCGGCCGCCAGAAAGGTCACACTGAAATCTATCGCGGTTCTGAATACACCGTCGATTTCCTGCCCAAGGTGAAAATCGAGATCGTCGTCACCGACGACGTCGTCACCAAGACGGTCGATGCGATCGTCAAGGCCGCCAAGACCGGCAAGATCGGCGACGGCAAGGTGTTCGTCCTCGCCCTCGAAGAAGCGGTCCGTATCCGCACCGATGAGCGCGGCGATTCCGCCGTCTGATTGGGTCGCTTGATTTAACGCGATTCGTTTAGTGAAAAGCCCCGTCGAAAGACGGGGCTTTTTTGCGGGCGGATTCTTCCGCCGCCTGGCGTGTGACACCCGACATCCGATGTCCGGCGCTCACCGGTGCGTTGGGATGCGCAAGTGTGGGTTTTGCGTAAATGTGTTTTGACCACCGACCTGCACACTCGGCACTTTATTGTTATGCGCATGCAATACCCGGTTGGGTGCTGGTCCTTCGCTCAGAGTGGTTTTGGCATCGTGTCGATGCTGCTGGCGGCGGGGTTTTCAACGGGCGTAGCCGGCGCGGCTGAACCCACGGGGGCAGCTCAAATCAAGGCCGTAGTCGCGCCCGACGTGCTGCTTCCCGTCGCATTCGATGCGAATGGCAAACTCGTGTTGCCGCCGCCCGCGAAGCGTCCCGAGTCGCCCGCTGTGGCGGAAACGAGTTTGCGCACGGCATGGGCGCAGGCGACGAGTGCGCCGCAGCCGAGCACGCACCGGGGCGCGGCGTTGGCGGCATATTATGAGACGATCAGCACGGGAGCGCAGACCCTGCCGCCCGCCACCGTCAGCGCGCTCATGCGCGACCGTATCGACGAACTCGCGCTCAAAGATTTTTTCGCGCTCGTCCAGACGGGCCTGTCGCTGAAGGACGGACGGCGGGAGTCGTTCATGGCGCTGACGTCGCCCGCGCAACGCGGGCAGCTGACCGCGATCAGTCAGTCAATGAGCGCGGATTCTGAGAAAAAAATTCCGCTCACATATGCGGGTTATCCGCCGGGCAAGGGTTGGGCGCAGGATGAGATGTTGGAGATCCGAAACGCCACGAAAGCGAAGAACTCCGCGGACGTTTTGAAATGGACGCGCCTCGCGGCGGACAAAGGCGATCCCGGCGCCCTGCATATGCTCGGGGTGTATTATATCACCAGCATGGGCGTGAAGAAGAACGACGCGCAGGCGCATGTGTGGATTCATCGTGCCGCGGAAAAAGGCTACAAGCTGGCGATCCACGATATGGGGCGGGCTTACGAGACGGGCTTCCCGGTGCCTCAGGATCTGGCGCGGGCTCGTGCCTGGTATGAGACGGGCTTGGTGCCCGTGACCGGCGTGTATGCCGAGAACGAGATTCGCGTGCGGCTGGGGATGTTGTTGTTCGACGGTGTGGGCGGGCCGAAAGACGAAGTGCGGGCCGTGGCGCTTTTGCGCAAAGCAGGCGAGACGGGCAATAACGAGGGCGCGTTCGGGATGGGCGTTGCCTACGAGAACGGCCGGGGCGTGCCGAAGAATGAAAAGCTCGCGATGGGGTGGTATCAAAAAGCAGCGGCTAAAAAATACGTGCTGGCAAAAAACGCGGTGGATCGGCTCGCGTTGCTCGGTGTCGTCGCGGAATCAATCGAGGTGAAACCGGCGGAGCCCACGCCTGCGCCGGTGACGCCGACTGTGCCGATCAAATACGTGAAAGTCGCCGCAGACGTGAAGCCCGCGGGCGAGGTGAAGCCGATCGGCGAAGCGAAGGCAAAGCCGGCAGCGGCGGCGATTTTAGCGGAGAGTCCGCCGGAGCCGAAGACGCCGGTCACGGCGGAAGATTTTTTTGAACTGGGTTACGCCCGCTATCAAACCGGCGACCGGATCGGGGCAAAACCGTTTTGGGTTAAAGCCGCCGCGATGGGGGATGTCACCGCGATGTTCGATCTGTCGGTGATGATGGAATCCGGTGATTACGCGATGAAGGCGGATCTCGCCGAGGCGCAGGGATGGGCGGAAAAAGCCGCCGCCGGCGGTTGGGAAAAAACGAAGGAAGATCTCCGCCCTTCGGCCGAACTCACCGCCGGTCGCGCGGCGGCCAAGGCGGGGGATTGGGTGGCCGCCCGCAAGGCCTTCGAGAAAGGGGCCGAGGCGGGTCACGCGTCGGCGTTGAACGAATTGGCGCGGTTGCACGCCGAAGGCATCGCGGTGCTGCTGGATGAAAAGAAGGCGCTGGCGCTCTACAAAAAAGCCTCGGCGATCGGCAGCAGTTGGGCCGACCGGCGCATCCTCGTCATCGAGGGCGGCCGCACGGCATCGGCGATGACGGCAGATGCGCGCAAGCAGCGGAAATTGATGGATGCGATCAACGGCACGCCGGCGACTGACTCGGCGTTGACCGCAAAGCTCTCCGCCGTGCCGACGCAGGCGGAGATCGACGGGTTGATCAAACGCTCGCCGTGGACCCGGGATGAGATCGTCGCGGCCGTAAAAAAAGGGGTGAAGCCCGAAGCGCTCGCGGTGGCATTGCGCACCGACGGCGGCGATTATTACGAGACGGACCGGGTGGAAATCCTGAACCTGCCCGAGTTGGCGGGACTCGAGCCCTACGCGGATTTCGCCATGACACTGATCGGGCTGAACAAGGAGGGCGCGGGAGTGTGGGCGCGGGAGCTGGTGTCCAAGGCGGTCGCGACGCGTCGGGCGCAGGTCGGCCCGCGTGTCCGTCCGGTGGATACGGCGGAGTTGCGCACGCGCGCCGCTGCCGGGCAGCTCGATGCGCTTTATACGTATCTGCGCATGCCGTCGGCCGATTTGAAGCTCGGCAAACTGCCGGACGTGATCACGCGGCAGTTTGCTGACATCAACCAGCGGGTGCTGGTGGAGAAGTTCACGCGCGGCTACTGGCTGCTGGCGTCGGAGCTGGAGAACAATTCCGACCTGACGAAAATCAATCTGGCGCAGGCGGCGGTTTATTTGCGCGCGTCCGCCGAAGCGGGCGAGGCCGAGGCGGCCTGGGGGCTGGCGCAGGCCTATCACGGCAATCCGCATTACAAGACCAACGAGCGGGGCGTGGCCTATAATTACCTCGCGGCCGAGCACTGGTATATCGAGGCGGCGGCGTTGGCGTATCCCGGACAGAAGATCAGTTTCCAGCAACCGGAGGACTGCTTGTATCTGCTCTATGGGTTTTCGCGTCCGGTGGGCGGGAAAAGCTTCGAGATGTTCACCGATGAGTGGTCGTTGCGTTGGTCGCGCGAGTTGATCCGTCGCGGTGGAAAAATGGCCGAGGTGGCGCAGCTCAAACTCGCCGGACTGCGCCGGTCGTATCCCGACCGGAATCTCGATGCGATTCTCGCGGCGATCCCGCCCGAAGTGCCGGCTCTGGGCGCGGTGAAACTTACGACGCTGGAAGCCGCCGGGAAACGCGGAGACGTCGTCGCGTTGCTTGCGTTGGGCGATGCGTATGCGACGGGCCGCGGGCTGTTGCAGGATGACGCCAAGGCGAACGATTACTATCGCCAGGCCGCCGAAAAGGGCAGCCCGGCGGCGATGCTCCGACTCGAAGCGAACTACGAAAAAGGCATCGGCGTAAAAATCGACGAAGCGCAACGCGTCGTCTGGCTGCGGCGGGCGTCCGATGCGGGCGAGTTGGTGGCGACCAAAAAACTCGCGGCTCTGGTGCAGGGAGCGGAGGGCATCGCGCTTTACGAAAAAGCGGTGGCGGCCGGCGATGCCGAGTCGTTGTTCTTGATCGCGGACATCTATCAATACGGACGCAAAGTGCCGGTCGATGAAGCCAAGTTTATCGACTACGCGACCCGCGCGGCCGCCGCCGGTTCGTTGCGTGCGGTGGAGCGGTTGGGTTTATTTTACAGCTACACGAAGCGGGATAAGGCGGCTGCGATTCCGTGGTATCGGAAGTCAGTCGCGGCCGGGGATAAAACGAAACGGCATACCTTGGCCGGACTGTTAAGGGATACCGGCGATGTCGAGGGGGGCGCCGTGATCTGGCGCGAACTCGCGGCTGAAGGCGATGTGCAGGGGCAGTTGCAGCTGGGATTTTACCTGCAGAAAAAAGGCGATGAGCCCGCCGCGATGGAGTGGTTCCGCAAAGTGGCGGCGAGCCCGCGCGGTGATTACCAGGAAATGGCCGTGAAGCTCGTGCAGACCTACGACGAAGAAGCGAACGCGAAGCCCGGGACGATCCCGTATTGGCGTAAACGCGCGAAGGGGGGCGATAACGACGCGCGCTTCGAGTTGGCCCGACGGGTTTTCGCGACCAACAACAATGAAGCGATGGGC
>Ga0247813_10001186_pt1 | contig 20616 bp, 20 predicted proteins | sample UWRJL169409C1_FD_180719 | JGI IMG/M metagenome (GOLD analysis project Ga0247813, IMG submission 180719) | Plant litter microbial communities from Arlington Agricultural Research Station in Wisconsin, United States - UWRJ-L169-409C-1 | ecosystem: Environmental > Terrestrial > Plant litter >...
CACGGTCGGGCACCGCACCGCACCGCACCGCACCGCACCGCACCGCACGGCACCGCACGGCACGGCACGGTCTGGCACGGAGCGGCTCGGAGGCGCGGAGTCGGAGCTGGGACGCGCGACAGCGCCGGACCCCGGACGGACGACAGCGTCGGCCCCTCTCGCGTGTGACGCGAGGGGGGCCGACGCTGCGGACGGCCGACCAGGTCGGCCTGCGGGGATCTCAGCCGTCGAGGTTCGTCTTCTCGGCGCCGATCGTCGTGTCGTCACCGTGGCCTGTGTGCACGACCGTCTCGTCCGGCAGCGCGAAGAGCCGGGCGCGGATCGAGGCCTCGATCGTCGGGCGGTCGCTGAACGAACGTCCGGTGGCACCGGGCCCACCGTTGAACAGGGAGTCCCCGGTGAAGACGCTCCCGAGGTCGGGGGCGGAGAGGCACACGGCACCCGGAGCGTGGCCGGGGGTGTGCAGGACCGTGAGCGTCGTGCCGGCGACCTCGAGGGTCTGCCCGTCGGACAGGTCGTGGTCCCATGTGGTCGACGTGCCGTGCGTCAGCTCCCAGACGGGACGGTCGGCCGGGTGCAGGTAGATCGGCGCCCCGGTCCGCTCGCGGAGCTCGGGTGCCACCCGCACGTGGTCGTCGTGCGCGTGGGTGCAGACGATCGCGGTCAGCCGGCGGTCACCCACGGCCGCGAGGATCTCGTCGACCGAGTGCGGTGCGTCGATGACGAGGCACTCGCTGTCGTCCCCGACGATCCACACGTTGTTGTCGACGTCGAAGGTCTCACCGTCGAGGCTGAAGGTGCCCGAGGTGACGACGTGGTCGATGCGCGCGGCCATCAGAGCACCACGACTGAGCGCAGGACGTCGCCGTGGTGCATCCGCTCGAAGGCCGCCTCGATGTCGTTGATGCTGATCTCCTCGGTGACGAATGCGTCGAGGTCCAGACGTCCCTGCTGGTAGAGGTCCACGAGCATCGGGAAGTCGCGGCTCGGCAGGCAGTCGCCGTACCAGCTGGACTTGAGCGAGCCGCCGCGGCCGAACACGTCGAGCAGCGGGATCTCGGGGACCGTCATCTCCGGGGTCGGCACGCCGACCAGGACCACGGTGCCAGCGAGGTCGCGGGCGTAGAAGGCCTGCTTCCAGGTCTCGGGGCGACCGACGGCCTCGATGACGATGTCAGCACCCTCGGCGCCCGGGTAGGTCTTCGAGGCGATCTCGCGGATGGCTTCGACGGGGTCGACCTGCGAGGAGTCGACGGTGTGGGTCGCGCCGAGCTTCTTGGCGGTCTCGAGCTTCTTGGCGTCGATGTCCACGGCGATGATCGGGCTCGAACCGGCGAGCGCGGCACCAGCGATCGCGGCGACGCCGACCCCGCCGCAGCCGATGACGGCGACAGACTTCCCGCGGGTGGCGCCGCCGGTGTTGATGGCCGCACCGATGCCGGCCATGATGCCGCAGCCGAGGAGGCCCACGGCAGCCGGGCGGGCCGACGGGTCGACCTTCGTGCACTGGCCTGCCGCGACGAGGGTCTTGTCGGCGAAGGCGCCGATGCCGAGGGCCGGCGTGAGCTCGGTGCCGTCTTCGAGGGTCATCTTCTGCGTGGCGTTCGCGGTGTTGAAGCAGTACTGCTGCTCGCCGCGCTTGCAGGCACGGCACTCGCCGCACACGGCGCGCCAGTTGAGGACGACGAAGTCCCCGGGGGCGACCTCGGTGACACCCTCGCCGACGGACTCGACGACACCTGCGGCCTCGTGGCCGAGCAGGAACGGGAACTCGTCGTTGATGCCGCCCTGGCGGTAGTGCAGGTCGGTGTGGCAGACGCCGCAGGCCTGGATGGCCACGACGGCCTCGCCCGGCCCGGGGTCGGGGACGTTGATGGTGACGATCTCGACCGGCGCGTCTTTGGCGCGGGCGATGACGGCTTGGACCTGCTGCATGGGGGGAGACCTTTCGACGACTGGTTGCCAGTCTCTCAGGGTCGGGTCTGGTCCGCCGAACTCAGGACCTGTGGCGCAGACGACAGCACCCCGCCCGCCTCGAGGGCGGACGGGGTGCTGCGTGCGTTCAGCTCACAGACCTGCTCGCGCAGGCCCGGCAACCGTCAGAGGTCGTAGTACAGCTCGAACTCGTGCGGGTGCGGGCGCAGGCGGATCGGGTCGATCTCGTGGGTGCGCTTGTAGTCGATCCACGTCGAGATGAGGTCGGGCGTGAACACGTCGCCGACGGTCAGGAAGTCGTGGTCGGCCTCGAGGGCGTCGAGGGCCTCGCCGAGCGACGCGGGCACCTGCTGGATCGCCGCGTGCTCCTCGGGCGGGAGCTCGTAGAGGTCCTTGTCGACGGGCTCCGGGGGCTCGATGCGGTTCTTGATGCCGTCGATGCCGGCGAGCAGCTGCGCAGCGAAGGCGAGGTACGGGTTCGCCGACGGGTCGGGCACGCGGAACTCGATGCGCTTGGCCTTGGGCGAGTTGCCGGTCACCGGGATGCGGATGCAGGCAGAGCGGTTGCGAGCCGAGTACACCAGGTTGACCGGGGCCTCGTAGCCCGGGACCAGGCGGTGGTAGGAGTTCACCGACGGGTTGGTGAAGGCGAGCAGCGCGGGGGCGTGCTTGAGCAGACCACCGATGTACCAGCGAGCCATGTCGGAGAGTCCGCCGTAGCCCTTCTCGTCGAAGAACAGCGGCACGCCGTCCTTCCAGAGGGACTGGTGGGAGTGCATGCCCGAGCCGTTGTCACCGAAGATGGGCTTCGGCATGAAGGTCGCGGACTTGCCGGCGTCCCAGGCGACGTTCTTGATGACGTACTTGAACTTCATCAGGTCGTCAGCAGCCGCGGTCAGGGTCGAGAAGCGGTAGTTGATCTCTTGCTGGCCGGCGGTGCCCACCTCGTGGTGCGCGCGCTCGACGTCGAGGCCGACCTCACCGAGGACTGCGCACATCTCGTCGCGCAGGTCGGCCATCTGGTCGTTGGGGGAGACGGGGAAGTAGCCACCCTTGTACCGGGTCTTGTAACCGAGGTTGCCACCCTCCTCGACGCGGCCGGTGTTCCAGGCTGCTTCCTTCGAGTCGATGTGGAAGTAGGACTCGTTCGCGGACGTCTTGAAGCGCACGTCGTCGAAGATGTAGAACTCGGCCTCGGGGGCGAAGAACGCGGTGTCGGCGATGCCTGTGCTCTTGAGGTACGCCTCGGCCTTGAACGCGACGTTGCGCGGGTCGCGGGAGTAGGCCTCGTCGGTGAAGGGGTCGACGATCGAGAAGTTCACGATGAGCGTCTTGCGCTTGCGGAAGGGGTCGACGTACGCGGTGGTGACATCGGGGATGAGCTTCATGTCCGACTCGTGGATCGCCTGGAAGCCGCGGATCGAGGACCCGTCGAACATCATGCCGTCGGTGAAGGCCGACTCGGCGAACTGCGAGATCGGGATGTTGAAGTGCTGCATCACACCTGGCAGGTCGCAGAACCGCACGTCGACGAACTCGACGCCCTCGTTCTGGGTGAAGGCGATTGCCTCCTCGGCGTTCTTGAACATCCGCTACTCCTTGTTCGATGTCGCCCTGGCGTGACGGGCATGTCCAAACTAAGGGCGTCGGGTTTCCCCGCCGTGTTCCCTCTGTTTCAAGCATGTTACGAACCTGTGCCCTGTGTCACGTCCGTGTGTCCGCCCAGCGGACCCCGACGGTCCGCATGCTCGCAGGGCGAGCAGCGTCTGGTCACCTGCTGGACGGCTCTCACGGGCTCGCCGACAGGCCCCCGCCACGTATCCTCGAGGTGTGGCATCACGTGACGACATCGGCTCTTGGCTCGAAGGCACCCCGCAGGGCGACGACGGACGCGGCGGGCGGCTCGGGCTGCCCCGCTCAGGTCCGGGGTCTCTCGCACCTGTCGGTCGGCGGCTCGCCGCGCTCGTGATCGACTGGGTGGTCGCGAGCCTCATCAGCCTGGCCCTCTTCGACTACCACTCGATGGCCACCCTCGCGGTCTTCGCCGTCGAGAACATCCTGCTCGTCTCGAGCCTCGGCTTCACGATCGGGCACCGTGCGCTCGGTCTGGTCGTCCGCCCCGAGGTGCCCCAGGTCCAGACCGTCGGTCTGCTCCGCGGCGCGATCCGCGGAGTCCTGCTCTGCCTCGTGATCCCCGCGGTGATCTGGGACGGCGACGGTCGTGGTCTCCACGACAAGGCCGCCCGCACGGTCATCGTCCGCCGCTGATCCTGCGGTCACCGCGACGCCAGAGCACCACCCGGGAACGACAGAGCGACGCCCACCCCTGCTGGGGTGGGCGTCGCTCTGGGTCTGGCCTGGTGTGCGGTGCGGTCAGCGCTGGCCCTTGCGGTCGGGGCGGGCGCGGTTCGGGTCGACGCCCTTGGGGATCGGCATCCGGATCTTGCCGAGCGCGGTGAGGCGCTTGCCGACCTCGCCGACCTCAGCCTTGGTGAGCTTCGGCTTGAGCTTCTGCACGTGGCGCGCGAGCTTGGGCAGCGGGACCTGGCCCTCGCCGTTGCCGCACTGGACGACCGTGACCGGAACGCCCGAGAGGATGCGGCCGAGCTTGCGCTGCTCGGCGTCGATGAGCTTCTTCACGCGGTTCGAGGGGCCCTCGGTCACGAGGACGATCCCGGGACGTCCGAGGCCGCGGAACAGCAGGTCCTGGGTCTTCGGGTCGACGGCGGCGGGCTCTTCGTCGAAGGTCCATCCGCGGCGGATCGTGCCGAGCGCGGCGCGCGAGGCACCGGGCTGTCCTTCGATCTCCGCGTACTGTGACCTCTCGGCGCGGCGGGCGAGCACGAACATCGCGCCGAGCAGCCCGAAGGGGATGCCGATGATCGCCATGTAGATCGGCTGACCCCACCAGAGACCGATCGCGACGGCGACGGCGACGATGCCGACGAAGACCGCGAGCATGATCCACGGCACCTTGCGGTCCCGCGCATAGGTCATCTTGTAGGCCTGGAAGACCTGGTGATACCAGCGGACCTTCTTCGGCTTCTTCTGCTTGGGGGCGCTCTGGGCGTCTGTGGCAACGCCTGTGGCGGTTGCGTCCTTGTTCTTGCGGGCCATGGTCCTCAGTCTAGCGGGGCGCGATGGTGCTCCGGAGAGCGGGTCGTCAGCGGGCGAGCAGGCTCGACGCCTCCTGGCGTGACGTGGTCGGCTCGGTGAGGTGTGCGAGCGTCTCGGGCACCGCGAGGCCGCGCCTGCGCATGGCCTGCCCCCACAGGCGACCGGCCCTGTACGAGGACCTGACGAGCGGACCGGCCATGACACCGGAGAAGCCCATGCTGTCGGCGGCCTCGGAGAGCTCGACGAACTCTTCGGGCCGCACCCAGCGGTCGACGGGGTGGTGCCGGACCGACGGGCGCAGGTACTGGGTGATCGTCACGAGGTCGCACCCGGCGTCGGAGAGGTCCTGCAGGGCGTCCCGGGCCTCGTCGGTCGTCTCGCCCATGCCGAGGATGAGGTTCGACTTGGTGACCAGCCCTGCCTCGCGGGCCCGGGTGATGACGGACAGGGACCGCTCGTAGCGGAACCCGGGCCGGATCTGCCGGAAGATGCGCGGGACGGTCTCGACGTTGTGGGCGAGCACCTCGGGCCGGGAGTCGTTGACGGCGTCGAGGAGCTCGGGGACGGCGTTGAAGTCGGGGATGAGCAGCTCGACGCCGGTCCCGGGGTTGAGCGCGTGGATCTGGCGGACCGTCTCGGCGTACAGCCACGCGCCCCCGTCGGGGAGGTCGTCACGGGCGACGCCCGTGACGGTCGAGTACCGCAGGCTCATGGTGCGGACCGACTCGGCCACCCGACGCGGCTCGTCGGTGTCCAGGTCGGCCGGCTTCCCGGTGTCGATCTGGCAGAAGTCGCAGCGCCGCGTGCACTGGTCGCCGCCGATGAGGAAGGTCGCCTCGCGGTCTTCCCAGCACTCGAAGATGTTCGGGCAGCCGGCCTCTTCGCAGACTGTGTGGAGACCCCCGGACCTCACGAGCCCCTTGAGCTCGGTGTACTCGGGCCCCATGGTGGCGCGGGTCTTGATCCAGTCGGGCTTCTTCTCGATCGGCGTCGCGGCGTTGCGTGCCTCGACACGGAGCATGCGGCGCCCCTCGGGTGCGATGGTCACGTGCTGTCCCCCAGAGATAGTTTCTGGTCAGCGTACAACAATCGCCCAAGCCGTTCGGGGCCACCTCATCCGGCGGCCGGCCGTCAGGCCGTGGCGGCTCCGAGGTGCTCGCGCAGGTGCTCGTGCAGGTGCGCCTCGAGCAGCGGGGCCACCTCGGTCACGGTCACCGTCCGGCCCAGCTCGAGGCTGAGCGTCGTCACGCCCGCGTCGGTGATGCCGCACGGCACGATCGCCGCGTACGGCGCGAGGTCGGCGTCGCAGTTGAGTGCGAGGCCGTGCATCGTCACGCCCCGTGCGACCCGGACCCCGATCGCGCAGACCTTGCGGGCGGGGAGGTCGGCGGTTGGGCGCACCAGACTCCCGACCGCCCCTCGATGCGGACTGTCTCGAGACCGAGGTCGCGGCACACCGCCACGACGGCGTCCTCGAGCAGCCGGACGTAGGCGACCACGTCGACCGGGGCAGGGAGCGGCACGACCGGGTAGGCGACGAGCTGACCCGGGCCGTGCCAGGTGATCTTGCCGCCGCGGTCCACGTCGACGACCTGGAGCCCGTCGGTCGGTCGCTCAGCCTGGCGGGTGCGGCGACCGGCTGTGTAGACGGAGGTGTGCTCGACGAGCAGCACGGTGCCCGGCCGGGTCCCGGCGACGACCTCCGCGTGCAGGTCGCGCTGCAGCCTCCACGTCTCCTCGAAGCTGGCGAGCCTGGTCCCGAGGTCGACCTGCCGGAATTCCATCGCCTCAGGCTAGCGCGGGTCGGGCTCGGCGTCTGGGGCCTGTGCGCGCACCATGTCGACGAGGATCTCGCGGAGCGTCGTCATCTGCTCGGGTGTCAGGCCGGTGCCGGCGATGGCCTCACCCTGCTCCGGCCGGGCGGCCTCGGCGGCGACGGTGCGGCCGGCATCGGTGAGCAGCACCACCTGTCGACGCGCGTCGGTCGGGTCGGGGGTGCGCGTCACGTACCCGAGGCGCTCGAGGCGGGCGACGGTGCGGCTCATGGTCTGCTCGGTCACGTTCGAGAGCGCCGCGATCTCGCGCTGCGAATGACCCCCGCGCAGCAGGTGCAGCAGCACGGGCAGGCTCGCATGGTTGAGCCCCCACCCGTCCAGGTGGTTGTTCCACTGGCGCTCGAGCCCGCGCGCGACGTGCGAGAGGAGTCGGCCTGTGGCCCACGTCGACGGGTCGTCGGGCATCCCCACGCTCCTCTCCACTTGCATACGGCTGTCCTGTCCTCGATGATACTCAGCATGCTGAGTAAATCCCCCAGAGCGCAGAGCCAGGGCCAGGCCGGGGGCGCACCGCGTCGCTCGGGTGTCGTCCGCGGTCTCATCATTGTCGCAGTCATCGCCATCTGGCTCGGTATCGGAGCGCTGGGCGGACAGGCCCAGGGCAAGCTGAGCTCTGTCCAGACCAACGACGCCGCTGCGTCCCTCCCGTCGAGCGCCGAGTCGACCCAGGTCGACAAGCTCGCGGCCGACTTCGTCGAGTCGCAGTCGCTCCCGGCCCTCGTCGTCGCCACCTCCTCCCAGGGGGGTGCACTCACCGCAGACCAGCTCGCCGCCATCACCTCGTTCTCCGACTCGATCGGCAGCATCGAGATCCCCGGCGCCTCCGGAGACGACCCCCGCACCGTCGGGGACGTGCTCACAGCACCGACAGTCGTCGTGCCATCAGAGGACGGCGAGGCCGCCCTCATCACCCTGGCCATCGACGCCGACGCGGCCGAGTCGCTGCTCGCCGACGGCGAGAGCCTCACCCCGACGGTCGTGGGTGCCATCCGCGACGCGATCGCGGCCGACCTCGCGGGCGCCGACCTCAACCTCTGGGTCACCGGTCCCGCGGGCTTCGTGGCGGACCTCGTCGTGGCCTTCGGCGGCATCGACACAGTCCTGCTGCTCGTCGCGCTCGTCGCGGTCCTCATCATCCTGGCCTTCGTCTACAGGTCGCCGATCCTGCCCTTCGTCGTCATCTTCACAGCCGTCTTCTCGCTCGGCCTCGCCGGTCTGGTGGTCTACCAGCTCGCCGACAACGGGACGCTCGTGCTCAACGGGCAGTCCCAGGGGATCTTGTCGATCCTCGTGGTCGGTGCCTCGGTCGACTACTCCCTGTTCATCGTGGCCCGCTACCGCGAAGAGCTCCGGCACACCCGTCACCCGGCCGACGCGCTGCGGAAGTCGCTGCGCGCCTCGGTCGAGCCGATCCTGGCGAGCGCCGGCACGGTCATCGCCGGTCTGCTCTGCCTCCTGCTCTCGGACCTCGCGTCGAACAGGTCGCTCGGGCCTGTCGCAGCGATCGGCATCGTCGCCGCCTTCCTCGGTGCGATGACCTTCCTGCCCGCGCTGCTGCTCGTCGGTGGCAAGCGGTCCCGCGCGGTGTTCTGGCCGCGTCGCCCGTCCTTCGTCGACGAGGCCCAGGCCGCCCCCGGCGCTGTCGGCACGATCGACACCACCAAGGGCTTCTGGGCCCGTGTGGCGCGCTTCGTCGCGCGCCACGACCGCCGCGTCTGGGTCATCACGGCTCTTGTGCTCGCCGCCTGCGCGGCCTTCGTCCCGACGCTCGACGCGAGCGGGACGAGCGAGTCCGACGTGTTCCTCACGCAGGTCGACTCGGTCGACGGCGAAGAGGTGCTCGCCCAGCACTTCGACGGCGGCAACATCCAGCCGGCCATCGTCATCGCCCCGGAGGCCGACGTCGACGCGGTCCTCGCCGCGGCCGAGGGTGTGGACGGTGTGACCAGCGCGTCTGCCGTGACCGCCTCGAGCGGCCAGGGCATGCCTGGTGCGACCAGCGACGAGCCGCCCCTCGTCGTCGAGGGCATGATCCGCATCGACGTCGTCACGACCGACGCCGCCGACACCCAGGGGGCCGTCGGGACCGTCGCGGAGCTCCGGACAGCCGTCCACGACGTCTCCTCCGACGCTCTCGTCGGCGGTGCCGCGGCACAGCGCCTCGACACGCAGGACGCCGGGACCCGCGACCTCCAGGTCATCGTGCCGGTCGTGCTGCTGGTGATCCTCGTCATCCTCATGATGCTGCTGCGGTCGATCCTCGCCGCGGTCCTGCTCATGGCCGCGAACGTGCTCTCCTTCGGAGCCGCGCTCGGAGTCTCCGCGCTCGTGTTCCAGCACGTCTTCGGGTTCCCCGGCGCAGACCCGACGGTCCCGCTGTACGCCTTCTGCTTCCTGGTGGCGCTCGGTGTGGACTACACGATCTTCCTCATGACACGCGTCCGGGAGGAGACCATCCACCACGGCACCCGTGACGGTGTGGTCCGGGGGCTCACGGTCACCGGGTCGGTCATCACGTCCGCAGGTGTGGTCCTCGCGGCCACCTTCGCGGCGCTCGGCATCATCCCGCTGATCTTCCTCGCGCAGATCGCCTTCGTGGTCGCCTTCGGTGTGCTGCTCGACACGATCGTCGTGCGCTCGCTCCTCGTGCCCGCGCTCGTCCACGACATCGGCGGAGCCGTGTGGTGGCCCTCGAGGCTCGGCACGACCGAGCGCGACCGGGAGCATCACGGCAAGCACGCTGCCGAGGACCCGGCGGCACACGGCAGCTCGGACGGAGCTACCGTGGACGCATGAGCACACTGCGCGTCGGGCTGGTCGGGTACGGGGGAGCGGGGCGTGGCATCCACGCGCGGCTCGTGGAGCAGGCGGGGTACGACGTCACCGTCGTGGTGACCCGTTCGCCGGAGCGTGCCGACACCGCGCGCAGCGACTGGCAGGGAGTCGAGGTCGTCGACGACCTCGACTCCCTGCTGTCGGACACCTCGCGGTACGACCTCGTCGTGCTCGCCAGCCCGACCCCGCTCCACGAGGACCAGGCGGTCCAGGTCCTCGAGGCTGGCGTCCCGCTGCTCCTCGACAAGCCGATCGCCCTCGACGGCCCCGGCGCCGAGCGGGTGGCCCGGACGGCCCGGGAGACCGGGACACCGCTCACCGTGTTCCAGAACCGCCGGTGGGACCCCGAGCAGATCACCCTGCAGGCCGTCCTGGCCGCGGGAAGCCTCGGGTCGGTCTACCGCTTCGAGCGGCGCTGGGAGCGGTGGCGTCCGGTGCCCCAGCAGCGTTGGAAGGAGCAGGACACCCGCGGTGGTGGTCTGCTCCTCGACCTCGGCACCCACCTCGTCGACTCGGCGGTCCAGCTCTTCGGGCCCGTGGAGTCCGTGTACGCCGAGCTCGCGAACCACACGACCCCGACCGAGGACGACGTCTTCCTGTCGCTGCGCCACGCAGCGGGGGACGAGGGCCAGCAGGTCGTCAGCCACCTCTGGGGCGGGTCTGTCGTCGGGGCACCCGGTCCACGGACCCGCGTGCTCGGCTCGGAGGGTGCGTACGTCGTGACGACCTTCGAGAACGACGCCTCTCCCTTCGAGGAGATGGACGCCGACGCGCCCGAGGGGTCCCAGGGCTGGCTCTCCCACGGCCGGGAGCGGACACCGGTCCAGCAGGCCCCGGGCGGGCACGAAGACTTCTACCCCGCGGTCGCCGCGTGGATCCTCGACGGTGGGCCTGTGCCTGTCGACCCCGAGGAGACCGTGGCGACAGCCCGGGTGCTAGACGCTGCCCGCGAGAGCGCGGACACAGGGGCGCGGATCAGCCTCGGCTGACTCGCGGCACATCGGCTCCGCCGGGGCTGCGCGGCAGCGCGTCGCTCCGAGAGTCGCGCCGTGCAGGCGCGGCACCACAGACCACGGCACCGCCTGACGACTCGTCGGGCGGTGCCGTGCTGCTTCAGACGGTCGGGCTGGTCTGGGCCGGTCGGCCCTCTGCCACCCAGCGGGCGGCGGCGTGGATCGTCGGGTGCGTGAACTCGAAGCCAGCCTGCTCGAGCACCTCGGGGTGCACGCGCTGCGACCCGAGGAGCTCGCTCGAGAACTCGCCGAGAGCGATCTTCAGCGCGAAGGCCGGGACCTTGATCTTGGTGGGCCTGCCGAAGGCGTCACCGAGGGCGCGGGTGAGGTCGGCGTTGCGTGAAGGGGCCGGGGCCGTGAGGTTGACGGGCCCTTCGAGGTCCGACTCCATGATGTGCAGGATGGCGCGGATCTCGTCTTCGAGGGAGATCCAGCTCCAGAACTGGTCGCCGCTGCCCATCGGACCCGCGACCCCTGCCTTCACCAGGGGGAGCAGCCGCCCGAGGGCGCCTCCGCTCGGGGCGAGGACGATCCCCGTCCGCAGGTGCGCGACCCGCAGCCCGGCCGCACGGACGGGCTCGGCCGCAGCCTCCCACGCGCGGACCACGTCGGCGAGGAACCCCTCGCCGAAGGGGCTCGACTCCGTGAGTACGGTGTCGCCCTGGTCGCCGTAGGCGCCGATGGCCGAGGCCTGCACGAGCACGGCCTCCGCAGGGGCACGGCCGGCGGAGACGGCGGCGACGAGCCGCTCGGAGAGCAGCGTCGTCGAGTCGACACGCGACCGCAGGATCTGCTCGCGGTACGAGTCGGTCCAGCGGTGGTCGCCGACACCCACCCCGGCGAGGTTCACGACAGCCTGCACGCCGTCCAGGGCGTCCGACGGGAGCTGACCGGCGCCGGGGTCCCAGGTGATCTCGCCGGGGGCCTTCACAGGGCGGCGGACGAGCGTCCGCACGTCGTACCCACGGCGCCTGAGGCGGGGTACGAGCGCAGACCCCACAAATCCGCTCGAGCCTGCGACGACGACGGTCTTGCGGGTGGTGTCCATCTGGTCATCGTAGGCAGCCGGAGACGTCGGGGCGCGCTGGAGGCGGCCGACACGGCTGTGGTCCCGGGCAGAGATGCGAGACGCAGCCGGGCAGAGATGCGAGACGCAGCCGGGTCGAGGCGTAGGACGCAGCCGGGCCGGGACGCACGACGCAGCCGGGCCAAGACCCTCGACGGTCCCGGGCCGTGACGCAGGACGACCCCGCAGCCGGGGCTGCGGGGTCGTCGTGTGGTGCGAGTGGGGGCCGCTGAGGGCACCCGTCAGAGCGTGGTCAGAGACCGACCTCGGACTCGAAGGCACCCTCTTCGATGCGCTTCTTGACGGCCATGAGGTAGCGCGACGCGTCGGCGCCGTCCACCAGACGGTGGTCGTAGGAGAGCGAGAGGTAGCAGATCGAGCGGATCGCGATGACCTCGGCGCCGTCGGCGTCGGTGATCACTGCGGGACGCTTGACGATCGTGCCGGTGCCGAGGATCGCCGACGTGCCACCGGGGACGATCGGGGTGTCGATGAGCGCCCCGCCCGAACCGGTGTTGGTGATCGTGAAGGTGGCACCGCTGAGCTCGTCCGGTCCGACCTTGTTGTCACGCGTGCGCGTGGCGAGGTCACCGATCTTGCGGGCGATGCCGCCGAGGTTGAGGTCACCGGCATCGCGGATGACCGGGACCAGCAGACCACGCGGGGTGTCGACGGCGATACCGACGTTCTCCGACGCGTGGTAGGTGATCTGGTCGCCCTCGAGGACGCCGTTGATCTTCGGGTAGGCCTTGAGGGCCTCGACGGCAGCCAGCGCGAAGAACGGCAGGAAGGTGAGGTTCGCGTTCTCGCGAGCCTTGAAACCGTCCTTCGCCTTGGCACGAAGACGCGCGACGCGGGTCACGTCGACCTCGACGACAGTGGTGAGCTGCGCCTGCGAGTGCAGGGCCTCGACCATGCGCTCGGCGATGATCTTGCGCAGGCGGCTGGCCTTCTCGGTCGTGCCGCGCAGCGGCGAGACCTCGGGGACCGACGCCTTGCGTGCCGCGGCCGGAGCCTCGGACGGCGCGGCTGCGGCGGGAGCCGGAGCCGCGGCAGCCTTGGCAGCCTCTTCGGCCTTGGCAGCAGCCTCGAGGACGTCTTCCTTACGGATCCGCCCACCGACACCGGTCCCGGTGACCGTGGCGATGTCGACGCCCTTCTCGGACGCGAGCTTGCGCACGAGAGGCGTGAGGTAGGAGCCACCAGCGGCGGACGGTGCGTCCGTCTTCGGAGCCTCGGCCTTGGGGGCCTCTGCCTTCGGGGCCTCAGCCTTGGGCGCTTCAGCCTTCGGGGCTTCAGCCTTGGGGGCCTCGGCCTTCGGTGCCTCAGCAGCCGGTGCCGCCTTCTCCGCAGGAGCCGACTCAGCAGCCGCGCCGGAGCCGATGACCGCGAGGACTGTGCCGACCTCGACGGTCTCGTCCTCCTGGACGAGGATCTGCTGGAGCGTCCCGGCGACGGGCGACGGGACCTCGGTGTCGACCTTGTCGGTCGAGACCTCGAGCAGCGGCTCGTCGACCTCGACGGTGTCGCCGACCGACTTGAGCCAGCGGGTCACGGTGCCCTCGGTGACGGACTCTCCGAGCGCGGGGAGCTTGATCTCCTCACCGTCGCCCGAGGGTGCGGACTCGGCCGTCGTCGACTCGGTCGGTGCGGCCTCCTCCGACGGTGCGGGGGTCTCGTAGCCGCCACCCGAGGCCGGAGCCTCGTCGGTGACCTCGGCCGGAGCCTGGGGGGCGGGAGCCTCGTCGGCGCTCTTCGCGTCGTCGCTGCTGCCGGCTCCCTCGCCCGAGCCGATCTCGGCGAGGGCGGCGCCGACCTCGACGGTCTCGTCCTCCTCGACCAGGATCTTCTCGAGCACGCCGGCGAACGGCGACGGGATCTCGGTGTCGACCTTGTCGGTCGAGACCTCGAGCAAGGGCTCGTCGAGCTCCACGGTCTCGCCGACGGCCTTGAGCCAACGGGTGACGGTGCCTTCGGTGACTGATTCGCCCAGTGCGGGCATCTGCACGGTGTCAGACATGACCTCTCCGGTCTCCTTCGATCGCTTGGTCAGTTGTGGGCGTGCAGGGGCTTGCCGGCCAGAGCCAGGAATGCCTCTCCGAGCGCTTCGTTCTGAGTGGGGTGTGCGTGGACGAGCGAGGCGACGTCTTCGGGGTACGCCTCCCAGTTGACGATGAGCTGACCCTCGCCGATGAGCTCACCGACGCGTGCACCGATCATGTGGACGCCCACGACGGGGCCGTCCTTCTGGCGCACGAGCTTGATGAAGCCCTGGGTGTCGAGGATCTTGCTCTTGCCGTTGCCGGCGAGGTTGTACTCGAGGGTCTCGACGTTGTCGGCGCCGAGGCTCTCCTTGGCCTTCGCCTCGGTCAGACCGACAGACGCGATCTCGGGGTCCGAGTACGTGACGCGGGGGATGCCCGACTCGACGATCGGCGCGGGGTTGAGGCCGAGGATCTGCTCGGCGACGAAGATGCCCTGCGCGAAGCCGCGGTGCGCGAGCTGGAGGCCGGGGACGATGTCTCCGACGGCCCAGATGTTGCCGACACCCGTGTGCAGCTTCTCGTCGGTGATGACGAAGCCGCGGTCGAGGGTGATGCCCTGCTGCTCGTAGCCGAGGTCGGCGGTGCGGGGTCCGCGGCCGACTGCGACGAGCATGATCTCGGCGTCGAAGGTCTTGCCGGACTCGAGGGTGACGTGCACGCCCGAGTCGTCCTGCTCGACGGTCTTGAAGCGGTCGCCGAGGTTGAAGGCGATGCCACGCTTGCGGAAGGCACGCTCGAGAGCCTTGCTCAGCGCCTCGTCCTCAGCGGGGACCAGGTGCGGCAGACCCTCGATGATCGTGACGTCGGCACCGAAGGAGCGCCACACGCTCGCGAACTCCGAGCCGATGACACCTCCACCGAGGACGATCACGGACTTGGGGACGGTGTCGAGCTTGAGCGCCTGCTCGGAGGTCATCACGCGACCGCCGATCTCGAGGCCCGGGAGCGAGCGCGAGTAGGAGCCCGTCGCGATGACGACGTTGCGACCCGTGTAGCGGGTGCCGTCGACCTCGACAGCATCCTTGCCGACGAGCTTGCCGTAGCCCTCGATGACGGTGATCTTGCGGGACTTGATGAGTCCCTGGAGGCCCTTGTACAGGCCGGAGATGACGCCGTCCTTGTACTTGTTGACGCCGTCCATGTCGATGCCCTTGAGCTCGGTCTGCACACCGTAGTGCGCACCGTCGCGGGCGTTGTCCGCGAGCTCTGCAGCGTGGAGGAGCGCCTTGGTGGGGACGCAGCCGTAGTGGAGGCAGGTGCCCCCGAGCTTGTCAGCCTCGATCAGGGCGACGTTCTGGCCGAGCTGAGCGGCGCGCAGTGCGGTGGCGTAGCCTCCGCTGCCTCCGCCCAGGACGACGATGTCGAAATCGGTGCCGGGGGTCTCGGCCACGTGCAACTCCTTAGGCGCAATGGGTTCGTTACCGCTCCATCTTGTCATCACGGGACGTGTGCCCCAACCGCTGGAGGGGCCCAAAGGCCCAGTTGGTGGTGTGAGAATGGAGACATCCCACGACTTTGGTCCTGGGTGAGGTCTGCCAGGGACCCGGCGTACCCAGGATTCTCACGGGTGGGCGCATGTATTCTGCGTCCATGTCGCGACTGTCACGGATCTTCGGCCGCCGCCGTCCCACCTCTGCCTCGTCTGCCGAGGCACCGGCGCCTCTGCGGTCGAGCGACCGGCGCCGCGAGACGATGGAGCACCTCGTGCAGTTCACCCGCTCGCGGGTGGGTGTCGAGTCCTACATCGAGCCGCCGACGGTCGACCAGCCGACCACCATCTTGCTCATCGCCTCGTCGGGGGAGTGGACGCGCCGCCGCGTCCCGGACGCCGTCGCGGCCCGCAAGATCGCCGCCGAGATCGGCATCCCCGTCTACGACGTGAACTTCACCGGGTACCCGCAGCGCATGCGGGACTGGAACAGCGCGCACAAGCGCCGCTGAGCAGAGCGGTGGTGACGGCTTCTTGCGCTCTGAGCCCGAGGTGACGCCGGCAGGCTGCTGACGCTGCGCACCTCATGACGCGCCACACCTCATGACGCGCCGACGGGCGCGGACCACGACGTCGTGTCGTGGTCCGCGCCCGTCGGTGTACGCCGGTCGGCCCAAGTCTCGGCCCTGCGGCACCGGGGCGCGTGCACGCCGGTGCCCCGAGGCTCGCCCGAGCGGGACCCGCCCTGTGCTGCTACTTCGCGGCTGCGTAGGCCTCGAGGAAGCCGAGCATCGTGCGGACACCGACACCGGTGCCACCCACAGGGGTGTAGCCGTGCGCGGAGCCCTCGTTGAAGGACGGACCGGCGATGTCGAGGTGGGCCCACGGGCGCCCGCCGGTGAACTCTTCGAGGAAGAGGCCGGCCACGAGCATCCCGCCGAAGCGGTCACCGATGTTCGCGATGTCCGCGACGGGCGAGTCCATGCTCTTGCGGAGCTCGCGCGGGAGCGGCATCGGCCAGAACTGCTCGCCGGTCGCACCGGCGGCTTCGACGACCTGCGTGCGGACGTCCTCCGAGCCCATGACTGCGCTGACGCGTGCACCGAGGGCGACCATCTGCGCACCGGTGAGGGTCGCGATGTCCAGGACGACGTCGGGGTTCTCCTCGCCGGCCGCGACGAGGCCGTCGGCCAGGACCAGGCGGCCCTCGGCGTCGGTGTTGAGGACCTCGACGGTCTTGCCGCCACGGATCGTGATGACGTCGGAGGGGCGCTGGGCCGTGCCCGAGGGCATGTTCTCGGCGAGGCAGAGCCACCCGGTCACGGCGACAGGCAGGCCGAGGCGAGCAGCAGCGAGGACCGTGTGCAGGACCGCGGCGGCGCCGGCCATGTCGGACTTCATCGCCTCCATGCCCTTGGCGGGCTTGATCGAGATGCCGCCCGAGTCGAAAGTGATGCCCTTGCCGACGAGCGCGATCTTCGCGGCCGGGCGGCTGGGGGTGTACGCGACCTTGACCAGGCGCGGTCCTCGGGTCGAGCCGAGGCCGACACCGAGCAGACCGCCGTAGCCACCAGCCGTGAGGGCCTTCTCGTCGAGGACCGTCACCTTGACGCCGCTGCCCTTGGCCGCGGACTTCGCGATGTCGGCGAAGGCCGCCGGGAACAGGTCGTTCGGGGCGCTGTTGACGAGGTCGCGGGTCGCGTGGACCGACTGCGCGATGACCGAGGCCCGCTCGCCGGCCTTCTTGAGCGACGGCTTCTTGGCGTGCTCGGTGACGACCTCGACCGAGGCGACAGGCGTCCCTGCGGTCGCTGCCTCACCTGTGCGGTACGTGCGGAAGGCGTAGGCACCGAGGAGGGCACCCTCGGCGACGGCTGCTGCGTCGGCCTCGGTCACGACGGGGAGCGCGAGGGCTGCGGACGGGACACCACCGAGGCTGCGCACGGCGGCACCCGCCGAACGGCGCAGGCTCTCCGGGGTGAGGTCGGCGACGGCGCCGAGGCCGGTGAGGACGATGACCTTGGCGGAGACACCCTTGGCAGAGGGGACGCGGGTCACGCTGTCCACCGCACCGGTGACACCGAGGAGCTCGAGGTCGAGCGTCGCGGCCACGGCCTTCGGCAGCGCGTCGCTCGGCGCGAGCACGGGGCCTGTCGGGGTCTGGCCCACGCCGATGACGAGTGCGTGAGAGGTGAGAGAGCTAGGGGCTGAGGAGGTGAAGGTGAGATCGGTCACCGGTCGATCGTATCGCCCGGTGGCGTGCACCCCGACCGGGTCGTGCGAGCGGTAATCTCGACCTGTGCTCACGCCCCTCACCGTCCTCGTCGTCGCCGCCTCGTCGGCCCTCGGTCTGTGGGCCGCGTGGTTCGTGCTGCGCGACCGCGCGGTGATCCTCAAGCAGCTCTGGGGTGCGGCCGTGGTCGAGGGGCTGCTGCTCCTGCAGACGATCGCCGCCGCGGTGCTGCTGGTCACCGGTGACGGCCACTCCGACGTCGGCGAGCTGTGGGGTTATCTCGTCACGGTCCTGCTGATCCTGCCCTTCGCGGCCGCCTGGGCCTTCGCCGAGCGCAGCCGCTGGAGCTCGGTCGTCATGGTGCTGGCTGCCGTCACGGTGATCTTCCTGGAGTACAGGCTCGTCCAGATCTGGGAGCGCTGACGCGCGGCTCTCTCCAGCACGCAGGCCCGCGTCGTGCACCCCTGCCGACCATCACCCGCACGACCCGAGCACGACCCGAGCACGCTCGACCAGACCGCACGAGAAGAGAGAAGAACGTGGACCTCGACCGGACGGACGCCCCCAGCGGCTCGGCCCCCCGCACCAGCTCAGGTTTCGGGCGGCTGCTCGTCGCCGTCTACGGGATCCTGGCGCTCGCCGCGACGGTCCGCGGTGCCTACCAGCTCGTGGCGCAGGGCTCTGAGGCGCCTGTCGCTTACTCGCTCTCGCTGCTCGCCGGCATCGTCTACGTCGTCGCGACGGTCGCCCTCGCGAAGGGCACCGGCCGCTGGCGCACCGTCGCCTGGGTCACGGTGTCGGTCGAGCTCGTCGGGGTGCTCACCGTCGGCATCCTCACGATCGTCGACGCCGGAGACTTCCCCGACGCGACGGTGTGGTCCGGTTTTGGTCAGGGCTACGGTTACGTGCCCCTGGTCCTCCCGCTCGTCGGCCTCTTCTGGCTGTGGCGCACGCGCCCTGCCCCGCACACCTCTGCACCCCCCGCTACCTGAGTCCTGCACCGCCACCTGAGGAGCACCGCACGTCATGATCTACCCCTTCATCTTCCGCACGGTCTTCCGCCGGATGGACCCCGAGCAGGCGCACCACCTGGCCTTCCGGGCGATCTCGCTCGTCGGCCGGACCCCCGTGCTCTCGAGCGTGGTCCAGGGTGCTCTCGCACCGTTCCTCCAGGGGCCGGGGGTCGAGGTCTTCGGACGTCGTGTCCCGGCACCCTTCGGTGTCGCCGGGGGCTTCGACAAGAACGCCGAGGCTGTGCAGGGTCTGACGATGCTCGGCTTCGGATTTGTCGAGATCGGGACCGTGACCGCTCATGCGCAGCCCGGCAACGAGCGTCCGCGGCTGTGGCGGGAGATCGACCTCGGCGGTGTGCGCAACCGGATGGGCTTCAACAACGAGGGTGCGGCGGCGGCCGCGGTCAGGCTCGAGAAGCTGCGCTCGACCCGTGCAGGCCGCGCGATCTTCGTCGGGGCCAACATCGGCAAGACGAAGGTGACGCCCGCGGCCGAGGCTGCGGGCGACTACGCGACGAGCGCGAGCCTGCTCGCGCCGTGGGCCGACTACCTGGTCGTGAACGTGTCCTCGCCGAACACACCGGGCCTGCGCGACCTCCAGTCGGTCGACGCGCTGCGCCCGATCCTCGTCGCGGTCCGTGAGGCGGCCGACACCGCCACGGCTGCTGCAGGGCGGCCTCGGATCCCGCTGCTCGTCAAGATCGCGCCCGACCTGGCCGACGACGACGTCGACGCCGTGGCGGACCTCGCCCTCGAGCTCGGGCTCGACGGGGTGGTCGCGGTCAACACGACGATCTCGCACGATCTCGGCGAGGGTGGCCTCTCCGGGCGGCCGCTGCTGGCCCGTGGTCTCGAGGTGGTCGCGCGTCTGCGCGAGCGTCTCGGCTCGCGACCGGTGATCATCGGGGTGGGAGGCATCACGACACCCGCCGACGCGCAGGCGTACCTCGACGCCGGAGCGAACCTCACGCAGGGGTACACGGCGTTCATCTACGAGGGTCCGTTCTGGGCCCGCCGGATCAACAAGGAGCTCGTCCGATGACGACACCCCAGTGGACCTGGACCTTCCAGGGCGCCGACGGTCAGCCGGCCGACGCGCCCATCAGCCCCGTGTTCACCAACCAGTTCGACGCCGAGCAATGGCTCGGTCAGGGCTGGCGCGAGCTTGCGGGCTCTGGCATCGCGGCGGCGGTGCTGCTCAACGAGGGGCGGCCTGCCGCTCCTGCTGTGAGGCTGTCGAGCGAGGTCTGAGGGTCCGGCCCAAAAGTTTCTGAGGACCGACCAGCGAGAGTACGAGGCCCGGTCGGGCGGTGAGCGATCACCGCCCGACCGGGCCTCGTCACGCTCCAGGGTGCTGCGTCAGGCGACGCGGCCCTTCGGTGCGGTCTCGGCGGTCTTGCTCGCGTCGCGCTCGACGACGTCCCCGAGGATCGTGTCGATCTTCGTCAGCAGCTCGTCGGGGATGACCACCCCGGAGGCCTTGACGTTCTCCGCGACCTGCTCGGGACGCGAGGCCCCGATGAGGGCTGCGGCGACGTTCTTGTTCTGCAGCACCCACGCGACGGCGAGCTGCGCGAGGGAGAGGTCGAGCTCGTCCGCGACAGGCTTGAGCTCCTGCACGCGGCGCAGCACGTCGTCGTCCAGGAAGCGCTTGATCATGTTCGCGCCGCCCTTCTCGTCTGTGGCGCGCGAGCCGGCGGGGAGCTCGGCCCCCGGCGCGTACTTGCCGGTGAGCACACCCTGGGCCACGGGGGACCAGACGATCTGCGAGATACCGAGCTCGGCCGACGTCGGCACGACCTCGTCCTCGATGACACGCCACAGCATCGAGTACTGGGGCTGGGAGGAGATCAGCTGGAAGCCGAGCTCCTTCGACAGGGCGTGGCCCGCGCGGATCTGGTCGGCGGTCCACTCGCTGACACCGATGTACAGGGCCTTGCCCTGACGGACGATGTCGGCGAAGGCCTGCATCGTCTCCTCGAGGGGGGTCTCGGTGTCGAAGCGGTGCGCCTGGTACAGGTCGACGTAGTCGGTCCCGAGGCGGGTGAGCGAGCCGTTGATCGACTCCATGATGTGCTTGCGAGAGAGCCCCGTG
>Ga0247813_10001187_pt1 | contig 20606 bp, 16 predicted proteins | sample UWRJL169409C1_FD_180719 | JGI IMG/M metagenome (GOLD analysis project Ga0247813, IMG submission 180719) | Plant litter microbial communities from Arlington Agricultural Research Station in Wisconsin, United States - UWRJ-L169-409C-1 | ecosystem: Environmental > Terrestrial > Plant litter >...
CGAGAACAACGTCGCGCCACCGTCGAGCCGAGCGGCACTCGTGCGCAGCATCCTCGAGTCGCTTGCCGACGCGTACGCGCGAACGATCGACACCGCAGTCTCGCTGAGCGGCACAACCGTTCGGGTGATTCACCTCGTCGGCGGCGGAAGCCAGAACGCTCTGCTCTGCCAGCTCACGGCAGACCGCACCGGGCTTCCCGTTGTCGCAGGCCCTGTTGAGGCGACGGCGATCGGCAACGTGCTCATCCAGGCGCGCGCGCACGGCATCGTCGACGGCGATCTCGAGACGCTGCGCGCGCTGGTTGCGCGTTCGATCCCGCAGACGCACTACCTGCCGCGCGCCTCCTAGTTCCGTGCCCGGCTGACGCACCAAAATGGCATCTCGAAGCGCTCGGTCCATTTGGTCGGGACGATTGCCGGACGAGCGCGGGCGAGGTATCATTCAATGGCAAGCCCGCCCCACACTCGTGGATTGGCGGGCTTAGCTGTTTAAAGGCTTAGAGGGCGTGTGTTCGGATCCGACGAACTCAAGAACTCCTCGTACCAAAGCCAAGCGTATTGATTCTTCGCATGTCGGTCAGCATGCGCATAGGCAGTAAACGCCACTAAGTCAGCGATCTGCGCCCACTGCGACCTCTTAGAATCGTGGAAGATCGGATCCTCGATAACATGCCTGGTATCAAGCGGGAGGCGACGGTGCGCCTTGAAATAGCTTTGGTCGCTTCCATCACCGTCCATCGTGATTAGAACGAAAGCATTTCTATCTGCGGCATTCGCGTCCCAAAGCCTCACGACCTTTTCGTATAGGGCCGCTTTCTCGGCGGAATACGCCGCTCCAACCTCTTGAGTCTGGCGAACAGCTGAACCAACCTCTATCTCGCTACAGTCCCGCACAAAGGCTAGGCACTCGAGCGCCACTTCACGACCGAAATCCTTCCAGTGAGTGATCGACGGGTCCACGGAAAGTCTCCCCCGCCCGTTAATGAAGTCTGTGGCGTGCAGCTCTTTAGCTATCGGAATGCTGTACTCGCGCCATAGCCGCTTCCGGAACTCCAGCCACTTACGAAGCGCAATTCTCCATCCAACAGGAGAGCAACTTACCCAGCCGTACACTGCCCACCCAAACCGGGGGTCGCCGGAGTCGTCGACGTAGTAGAGACGGTCAATCACTTCGGCCCCGTCGTGTCGGGTGCACAAACGCGGCAGCGACCAGCTCCAGCTCCGTCAGGTTCAGAAGGTAGCTGTCACTCGTGAAGTCGCGAGGCTTCGAGTTCTTGACAAGGCGATACGCACTGAGCATGCGCGAATATGGCGCAGACATCTGCAAGTGGGAATTTCCGCTCTCGGGTCCCGTTACAAAGCGCTTCTGCTCTTCCCAACGGCCACCGGCAACGAGAAACTCCACGTAGTTCGCTAGCTGCGCCTCAAGCGGATCATTGTGATCGAATCCGCTGTACTGCAGCGTCGATTCTAAGCTGTCCTCGACTTCGAGACCATCGCGGCGTAGGGCGTCGATGCTATACCTCGCAATGCGAAACATGTCGAGAACATCCATGACGAAGAGGCAATCTCGACTGCTTAGCTCAGGAGAAATGCCCGCAAACTCCGTCCAGTACTCACGCGAATATCCCTGCTCGAGAACGACCGCGCGTTCAATCTGGTAGTCCTTGTCGCCATCGACATCATTTGCATCGTCGGGAAGCACCCTCCCGAGAATCCGATGCAAGAGTGCAAACATGTGACGCTCGGTGGGCGACATTGTCGTGGGTGCGTAGTCGAGCGAACGTCGGTCGCTATCATCGCGGGTCGGCTTGGTCGCTTCGTACAGAAGATCACGAACAAGCTCGCTTAGCGAGACGTGCTCATCCTCAGCTTTTCGCTGCAGCGCATCCCGAAGGTCGTCGTCAATACGTAGCGTTAGGGTAGCCATCGTTGTCCAATCGTGTCGTACAAAGTGTACGACGTGTATGACTTGTATGACAACTCTCGCTTTGACCCATCTCCGCGCCTTGGTTTACCGGCACGTGCGTGCTTCCGCCGACGCGCTACCTGCCGCCGTCGCTAACCCCTGCCGCGGCGCTGCTAGCGTTCGGCATATGAGACTTCTCGCCATCACGGCCACCGCTGCTGCGTCACTCCTGCTGGCCGGGTGCTCAACGAACCCCTCGTCGATCACGCTGACCTACGATCAGGACGGCGCCGAGCACACCCTCGATCTCAAGCCCGACACCGTCAATTGCTCAGACGACAATGTGCACGGAATCAGCGTCACCGATGGCCCGGGATCGTTCTACTCGTTCGATCTGATCAACGGCACGGGCGAGGGAAAGGTTTCGGTCACGGTGAGCGATCGTGACGGCGACTCCGTAACCGCCGTGCAGTTCGACGCCGAGAAGTCCTCCCCAAACACGGGCACAGACGGCGTGTACGCGCTCAAGTCGACTCCCGGCACGGTTCTGCTCATCGAGGATTACGACGCCAACGTGGAGTACGACCGAAGCGATCTCACTGAACTCGAAGGCACCGTCGCGGCCGAACTGCACTGCGACACGGACGAGTAAAGTTCGCGGATGCGACTCAGGCCCTGTCCGCGAGCCGTCCGCGGCAGGGTTTACGCACGGCGGCAGGGGTTGCAACCCCTGCCGCCGTGCGGTGCCCGGGCACGGGCACGGGCACGGGACGCTCTACAGCGTGACAGTCACCGACCCCACGAGCTCGTCGACCGACGTGCCCACCGACAGGGTGTACTCGCCGGGCTCGTAGTTCCAGCCGTCGTTCCAGTCGGCGAACGCTCGCCGCGGGATCTCGACACGAGCCACGACGGTCTCACCGGGCGCGGCAGTCAGGGTCGCCCAGCCGGCGAGCCAGCGCACCGGCCGGTCGATCGCAGACGAAGGGCGCGAGGCATACACCTGCACGACCTGCTTGCCGCTGCGTGAACCGGTGTTGGTCACGGAGGCCGTCACCGTCAGACCGTCGACCGCGACATCCGCGACGGTCCAGGTCGTGTAGCCGAGACCAAAACCGAAGGGCCACGCTGGGGTAGCGCCGGCCTTGAGCCAGGCGCGGTAGCCAATGTGGATCCCCTCGTCGTACCGAACCTCGCCGTTGACCGGCGTGACGTTCGTGACCGGCACGTCGGCGAAGGCGCCGGGCCAGGTTGTGGGCAGGCGTCCGCCGGGTTCGGCAGCTCCCGTGATCACGTCGGCGAGGGCGTGCCCCATCTCCTGACCGCCGAACCAGCTCAGGAGAATTGCCGCGGCATCCATTCGCCATGGAAGCACAACGGGCGAACCCGAATTCACGACGACGATCGTGCGGTCGTTGGCCGCGAGCACGGCGCGCGCGAGGGCATCCTGGTTGCCGGGAAGATCGAGGTCGCTGCGGTCGAAGCCCTCTGACTCGACGGCACTGTTGGTTCCGACGACGAGCACAACAAGATCCGCGGATGCCGCGAGCGCGGCGGCCTCGGCCACCAGCTCGGCCTCGCCTGCGTCGCTTGCCTCGAGCCCGAACGAGAATGCCATCGCTCCGGCGAGAGCCTCGTCGACCTGGCGACGGTATTCGTAGACGATTTCGACGGGGGTTCCGGCGACGACATCGAGCGACGACGTGTGCGCGGTCGGCGACATCAGGGCTGCACCGAGCTCATCGCTGTCGACGGGTGCGTCCTTCTCGAACAGCACCTCGCCGTTGACCTTCACAATGACGTGCCCCGCGGCAGCGAAGCCGAGCAGCACGGTGCCGGTCTCGGTCGGCGTCCAGATCGTCGAGAGCTCGAGCAGCTCGGTCTCCGCGATCGGAGCCGACGAGCCGAACCAGACGAGGGCCGTCGAACGGCGGTCTTCGCGGTAGAGCTCTTCGCGGTTCGCCATAAAGCGCACGAGCACGCCGGGCTCATTCGTCGAGGGGTTGACGAGAGTGTCGAGCGGCAGCTCAGCGACGCCCGACTGCACGACCGCACCGACTGCGTAGTCGACCTGGGCGTCGGGAAACGCCGAGCGAATACCGTCGAGCGGAGTGACAACCTTCTCGGGGATGACCGTCGCGCTTCCGCCGCCGAGCGTGCGCGCCTGCAGCGCGTTGTGGCCGATGACGGCAATCTTCTGCGGCGCGTCGACCACGGGCAGGATGCCGTCGTTCTGCACGAGCACGGTTCCGGCGGCCTCGGCCTCGCGCGCGAAAGCGACACCGTCTTCGACGGTTACCAGCGGCGCTTCGTCGAAACCGTCGAGCGCACCGACCCGCGCGGCGAGCGTCAGAATACGCAAAACCTTTCGATCGATGGATGCCTCAGAGACCTCCCCCGCGCGAACCCCAGCAACGAGTGCCGCACCCCAGAAGCCCTGCGGCCCGGGCATTTCGAGATCCTGCGAGTAGTTGGCCGAGTTCGTGGAACGAACGCCGGTCCAGTCGCTCACGACCATGCCGTCGAAGCCCCACTCGGAGTTGAGCGGCGTCTCGAGCAGTTCGTTCTCGGTCGCTGTCACACCGTTGATCGAGTTGTACGAACTCATAAGCGCCCAGGCGTGAGCCTCGGTGACCGACTTCTCGAAAGCGAGCAGGTACAGCTCGCGCAGTGCACGCTCGGAGACGACCGAGTTCGCTGTGAAGCGATCGGTCTCGTAGTCGTTGGCGATGTAGTGCTTCGGGGTCGCGGCGACGCCGTTGTCCTGAACGCCCGACACGTAGGCGGCGGCGAGGTCGGCGGTCAGCACGGGGTCTTCGCTAAAGGCCTCGAAGTGGCGGCCACCAAGGGGTGAGCGGTGCAGGTTGATGGTCGGGCCGAGCACAACGTCGACGCCCTTGCGGCGCGCCTCGACCGCTGCGGCGGCACCGTAGCGCGCGGCAATTGCGGTATCCCAGCTCGCGCTGAGCGCCGTCGCCGAGGGCAGGGTGAGCGAGGGGTCGCGCTCATCCCAGTTCTCGCCGCGAACACCCGAGGGGCCGTCGCTGAGCAGCATTCGTCGCAGGCCAATTTTCTCGAGCGGCCAGGTGGTCCAGAAGTCGCGGCCGGTGAGCAGAAGCACCTTCTCGTCGAGGGTGAGCTGGGCAAGCAGTGCGTTGAGACGGTCTTTCATTGGGATTCCTTACTTACTTCACGCCGCGAACGCGTGTGATCGAGAGTGCACCGAGCAGGCCAACAACGGCGCCGGTGATAAAAAGACCGGAGTAGCCGCCGGTGAGGGCGATGACGCCGGGTGCCGCAACGGGAACGAGCGACTGCGGCAGGGCCTGAGCAATATTGACGACGCCGAGATCTTTGCCGTTGTCGTCGTCGGTCGTGAGAACGTCGGCGATCAGCGCAAGGTCGACGGCCGCGAAGGCACCCATCCCCATACCGATGATGAACTGGCCGACGATGACAATCGCGAGCGTCGGCGCGAGCGCGATGATAACGAGACCGATGATCGCGACAACTCCGGCGATGAGCACAAACATCTTGCGGCGGCCGAGCTTGTCGCTCAGGTAGCCGGCAATGAACGTTGTCGAGAGAACGCCTGCCGCGTTTGCCAGCGTCGCAACGAAGACGCCGGTCGCGGCCTCGCCCTCGGGCATACCGAGATCGTTGATGAGAAAGTACGTGAGGTAGGTCGTCGCGGTCGCCTGCGCACCGTACATAAGAAAACGCGTCAGCCAGGCCCAGCCGAGGTCGGGGTTCTTTCGTGGGTCAAACACAAACGAGCCGAGCAGCGAGAGCACACCGATGCTGTCGGTCGGTTTGTGCTCGAGCACCCGGTCTTTGAAGATGAGCGTGAAGACGATAACGAGTGCGACGCCGACAGTCGCCGGAACAAGCACCTGCTGCGCCGTGACCGTGAAGAGCTGCACAAGAAAGGTTCCGGCAACGAGCGCTGCGTACTGGCTCACGCCGATCGCCCCGGCGACGATGCCGCGACGGTGGCTCGGAACCTGGTCGGGCATGATTGCCATCAGCGCCGCAAGAGCTGCGTTGAAACCGATCTGTGCGAGCATCCAACCGATAACAAGCATGACAACGCTGGTGGATGTCGCGACGATAACGAGCGCGAGATAACCGACGACGGCGCCGCCGATGATCCAGGGGCGTCGCATTCCGAAGCGCCCGCCGGTGCGGTCAGACAGCCGCCCCACGAGCGGGTTGACGACCATCGCGGCGAGCGCGCCGAGTCCGAGGATGAGGCCGAGAGCCGCCGCGGCCTCGTCGGCGTTCGCCGTGACCTCGTTGACCTTGAGCGCCATCGCGACGATGACCGGAGGAAGCAGCGCGAGGAAGAGCGCGAAGAGCGCAATCGGCAATCCGATGAGCGTTACGAGCCGCGAAGGTCCCGTCACTTTGATGACTGCCGTGTGCAGTTGGGTCTGGGCCACGATGCCTCTCTCAGGTTTGGGCGCATCTCTGCGCGACAACTGTCGTTCACCGTATCACCAATTCCTACCAGTGGTAGCAATTCGCTCTCAGCTTCGATCGTGGGTAGCATCGGGGGCATGGCGCAGCGCGGTCCGTATTCCAAGAGCGCGGCTCTGCGCACCCAGATTCTCGACGAAGCGTTGCGCATCATCGGCGACAACGGCTACACCGGGGCGACAGTGCAACAGATCGCGGATGCCGTCGGCATGAGCAAACCCGGCGTTCTTCACCACTTCGGGTCTCGGGACGCGCTGTTTACCGCGATCCTGCAGCGCCGTGACGAGGTCAATGCAACGGGCTACAGCATGGACTCGTTCACCGTCGAAGATCTCATCGCGACGGTGCGGCACAACACAACTGTGCCGGGTCTCGTAGCGCTCTACTCGGCGCTCACGGGTGAGGCGACGAGCCACAGCGAGCTCTCGACCAGCCGCGAGTTCTTCGGCGATCGCTACACGATGGTCGTCGGCGCGCTCACCGAGGCCGTGCGTCTTGCGCAGGTCAACGGACTCGTCGACATGCACCGCGACCCGGCGACGATCGCGCGGCTGCTCACCGCTGCATCCGACGGACTGCAGACCCAGTGGCTGCTCGACCCCAGCATCGACATGGCCGCCGATCTCGAAACGCTCTGGCAAACCGTGCTCGTCGGCCCTGTCGGCTGACGCTCGAGACCCCGGAGCCGACGTGCGCCGCCGCCGCGCCGCCGCGCCGCCGCGGCACGGGTTAGCGCCGCCGGCCCGGGTTGCAACCCCTGCCACCGTCGCGTGCCCGGGCACGGACCGCTAGGTCAGCAGCAGCACCACAGCCTGCTCCGGCAACAGCAGCGGCATCGGCAGCCCGACCTCCATGAGCACGCGACCGCTCAGCGTGACGCCACCGGCAGCCCACCAGGGCGGCGGCGCATCCTGCAGAAAGACCGACGGAGCCCCCACATCGACGACAGTCAACCGGTACGAACGCGAGGGGTCGAGCCCCGCGAATCTCGTCGGCCCAGGAACGGCCGCGTCACTCGCGGCGAGAGCCGCAACAGTGAACAGCGCAGACAACGGGCCGACGACACCGTGCACTGAGTCGTTGACCCGCACAACCTCACCGGAGTGCAGCAGCGCGCGGTGCTGTTTGTAGACGCCAACCCACGTCGCGATCGCGGCGAGATCCGCGGCCGAGGCCGAGGTGAGATCCCACTCGATTCCCGCGTGACCGAACAGCGCCGTCGCGAGCCGAAACCCGAGCCAGTGCGTGCGCCCTGTTGTGTGCGAGGTCGGAGCCCCGAGGTGCACACCGAGAAACTCCGGCGGTACGAGCCCGACCGTCCACCGGTAAATCGACTGCCGTTCGAGGGCATCGTTTGTGTCGCTCGGCCAGACCCGGTCGACACGCGAAAGCACGCCAAGGTCGACGCGCGCTCCGCCCGACGAGCACGACTCGATCTCGAGCCCCGCAAACTCGGCACGCAGCGCGTCCATCAGCCGGTACGTCGCGAGCGTCTGTTCGTGCGCGCGGCCAGCAAGCAGGTCACGGTTCTGGTCCCACTTGAGGTACGCAATCGGGTACTCCGTGAGCAACGCGCGCAGCTGCGAGTGCACGTGAGCAAAAGCTAAGGGATTCGCTAGGTCAAGCACGTGCTGGAACCGCCACGTCGCCCCATCTGTGAGCACCCACGAAGGGTGCTCCCGCGCGACATCCGAATCGAGGCTCACCATCTCGGGTTCGACCCAGAGCCCGAAGTCCATGCCGCGCGAGTGCACCGCCTCGATGAGCGGATGCAACCCCTGCGGCCACTTCACCGGGTCGACCGTCCAGTCGCCGAGCGCGCGTCGGTCGTCGGTGCGACCCGTGAACCAGCCGTCGTCGAGCACAAACCGCTCGACGCCCACAGCCGCGGCGGCATCGGCGAGCGCCGTGAGCTTCTCGAGCGAGTGGTCGAAGTACACGGCCTCCCACGTGTTGAGCATGACCTTGCGTGGCGACAGCGGCCGAGACGCCCGAACAGACGAATGGATGCGACGCGCGATTCCATCGAGCCCGTCACCCGACCACGCCGAGACAATCGAGGGTGTTTCGTAGCTCTCGCCCGGCGCGAGCCGCACCTCCCCCGGCGCAAGCAGTTCGCCAGCACCGACGAGCGTGTGGCCCGTCGCCGTTGAGTCGACCCAGACTTGCTGGTCGCCACTGAAGGCGACGTGGGTCGCCCACACTTCGCCGTCGCGAAACCCGAATCCGGGAGTGCCGGCAACCGTCAGAAACGCGGCGTCATGACCGGGTCGACCGTGGCGCGCCTCGCGACTCCAGGTGCCGTGCGCGAGCGCCCGTCGCTGGGGCTGCCTCTCGCGCGGCCACCGGCCAGTGAAGTCGAGCAACTCGCTCGCCCGCGCGGGAAGAGGCAGCGTCGCATCCACCCCCGAGAGCACATAAACAACGGAACCGAGATTCGTCACTCTCAACCGCTCGCGCAGAACTCCGAACTGATCGAGATCGAGGGTGATCGTGACGGCGAGCGAATCAGACGTCAGTGATACGTGGATGTCGCGCTCCGAAGCCGAGACCCCAACAAGCTCGAACGCCGCCGCGCCCCGGTCGTCGACGTGAAAGCCCGCGAGTCCCTGCCGCCCCGACCAACCATCGGAGAGCAGCGGCAGCAGGGTCGGCCGCATCGGAACGTCAATCGAGCTCGGGCCGATCGCCGGCACAAGCGCGTCGGCAAGTTCTTCGAGAGAGACGGGGCCAAGGTCGGCGCCCCAGTGGATGATCGCGGGCACACCCGTGCCGCGGGCGTCGAGCACAAGGCTCGAACCCGCGGCACGGATTTGGTACACCGACAGAGCTACTCCTTGACGGGAATCGCTGCAGCCTTGAGGGCGGCGATTGTCTTGTCCTGGCCGGTCGCCAGAGCTTCGCCCAGAGTACCGGTGCCACCGAGCACGCCACCGAAGCCGTCAGCGACGTCGGCGTAGGTCTGCGTCATTGTGGGCCCCCAGACGAAGTCGGGGTTCGTCTGCGCTGCAGCCTCGGCGAAGATGTCGTAGATCTTCTGGTCACCGTAGAACTCGACACCGTTAGCGAGAACGGGAAGCGAGAGGCCTTCCTTCGTTGCCGGGTAGAGGTTGGCCTCGGTGTTGAGTGCCGTGAGCGCATCGGGGTTGGTGTTGAGCCAGAGTGCGAACTGCGCTGCCTCGTAGGGGTGCTTCGATCCCTTGAGCACGGCTGTCGACGACCCGCCCCAGTTGCCCGCGGCTGTCTCGCCCGCGTTCCACTGCGGCATCGGGGCTACAGCCCAGTCGCCGGCGGTGTCGGGTGCGCCGCTCGAGATCGAGTTGGCTCCCCAGACTGCCGAGATCCAGGTCCAGTCGTTGCCGGTGTTGTAGGCGTTGTTCCACTCGTCGGTCCACGCGGGAACCTTCGAGACGAGGTCGTCAGCGATGAGGCCCTGCCAGTAGTCGGCAACCTTCTCCGACTCCGGCGAGGTCAGCGTGACATCCCACGCGTCGCTGTCGTTGGCGAACCACTGCCCGCCTGCCTGCCAGACGAGACCGGCGAACCAGTTGACGTCGTTCTGCGGGAAGTTGGTGATGTAGCCACCCTCTTCGCGAATCTGCACGCCTGCCGCTTGGTATTCCTCCCACGTTGTGGGCACGGGGATTCCGGCCTTCTCGAAGAGGTCTTTGCGGTAGTACATGGCCATGGGGCCGGTGTCCTGCGGCACTGCGTATACGGCGCCTTCCTCGTTGAAGGTGACCTGGTTCCAGGTCCAGTCGATGAAGAGGTCCTTGCTCTCGCTCACGTTGGCGCAGCTCGCGATGTTCTCGAGGCCGTCTTGCACACGGAAGTTGGGAAGCGCGTCGTACTCGATCTGGCCGAGGTCGGGCGCGTTGCCGGCGCTGAGCTGGTTGAAGAAGTTCTTGTAGGTTCCGCCGTTGCCGTTCGGGCCGGTCTGAACTGCGACCTGGATATCGGGGTTCTCCTCGTTCCAAATGTCGACGACTGACTCGATGCCGGGGATCCAGCTGGTGAAGGTGAGGTCGACTTTGCCCTCGGCCGGCGTGCAGTCGATGCCCTCGGCGGAGTCGCCGGGTGCTGCTGTTGTTGCACAGCCGCTGAGCGCGACAGCGACGAGAACGCCGAGCGCGACGATGCGCTTGCGGTTCGTGATCTGCATGGGATTTCCTTTTCTATTCGTGGTGGTTGGGTGGTGCGGGTGGGACTTACTTCACGCTCCCGGCGCCCAGGCCGCCGCGCCAGAAGCGCTGCAGGCTAAGGAACGCGATGATGAGCGGAATGATCGACAGGAATGCTCCGACGATCACGAGGGTGCGGATCTCGGGGATCTGGTTGACCTGCGAGTTCCACGCGTAGAGGCCGAGCGTCACGGGGAAGAGCGACTCGTCGCGCAGCATGATGAGCGGCAGAAAGAAGTTGTTCCAGATAGCCACGAACTGGAAGAGGAAGATCGTGACGAGGGCGGGGGTCATCAGCCGCCGAGACACGCTGAAGAACGTGCGCACCTCGCCCGCGCCATCCAATCTCGCTGCTTCGAGAAGTTCATCGGGAACACTCGCCGACGCGAAGATGCGCGCGAGATAGACGCCGAAGGGGCTCACGAGGCTCGGGAGAAACACCGACCAGAACGTGTTCGTCGCGTTGAACTGGCTGAAGATGAGAAACAGCGGAAGGGCGAGGGCGGTCGCTGGCACGAGTACCCCGCCGAGCACAACGTTGAAGATGAGTTCGCGGCCCGGAAAGTTGTATTTCGCGAGCGCGTAGCCGCACATCGCTGCGAAGAGTGTGCCGAGCAGCGCGCCGGCGCCCGCGTAGAGGATCGAGTTGAGCATCCAGCGGAAGTAGACGCCGCCGTTGTACTCGGCGAGCGCGGTGACGTTTGTGACGAGGTTGAAGTCGGCAAACCAGAGACCCGATGTGGATCCGAAGTCGCCCCGGCTCTTTGTTGAGGAGATGAAGAGCCACCAGATCGGCACAAGAAAGTAGAGGGTCGAGACGCCCATCACGATCATTGCCGCAGAGCGCGAGACGAGCTTCTCGCGGGGGCCGGTGCGTACGGCGCTCATTTGTCTGCCTTTCGCTGGGTGAACTTGAGGAAGGCGAACGACATAATGAACGTCGCGAGGGCGAGCACAACCGACATCGCGGCGGCCAGGTTGACATTCGGAACGGCGGATGTCGCGTAGACCGCGAGGTTCGGCGTGAATGTGCTGCTGACCGACGACGTAAAGCTGCGGAAGACCTGCGGCTCTGCGAGCAACTGCAGCGTGCCGATGATCGAGAAGATCGCGGTGAGGGTGATCGCCGGAGCCACGAGCGGAATCTTGATCGACCAGGCGATCTGCAACTGGCTCGCGCCGTCGAGCTTCGCGGCTTCGAAGATCTCACTCGGCAAGGCGAGAAGTGCCGAGTAGATGATGAGCATGTTGTAGCCCACGTAGATCCAGGTGACGACGTTCGCTATCGACCAGAGCACGGTCTGCGGGGAGAGCAGATCGAACTGGCTCGTGAAACCGACAAACGGTGAGAGGTTCGGCGAGTACAGGTAGCCCCACATGATCGCCGCGATGACGCCCGGAACCGCGTAGGGCACAAAGAACGCGAGACGGAAGAACTTCTTGCCCTTGACGAGCGGCGAATCGAGCAGCAGCGCGAGGATGAGGGCGAAGCCCAGCATCACCGGAACCTGCACGGCGCCGAAGAGCAGAACGCGACCGACCGACGACCAGAAGACGTCGTTCTGAAAAACGAGAATGTACTGCTGCAGGCCGCCGAAGACCTCGACCGGTGGGCCGAAGGTTCCGTCGCGCTGCACAACGAGCAGCGACTGGTAGATCGCCCAGCCGATCGGCAGCAGGTAGAACACCGCGAAGAGCGCGGCGAACGGCACTATGAAGATCGCGATCGCGCGCTTGTGGCGCACGGGCTGGCGTCTCGACTGAACAGCCGTCATTGGGTGTCCTCTCCGTCACTGGTTTCGAGCCGCACGATGCGCACTTCGAATGCGGGCACGCTGAGCAGGTGGTGCACAGCGTGCCCGCTGATGAGTTCGGTGCCGTGCGCGGGCACCTGCACCGCGACATCCGAATGATTAATGACAAACACATAGTCGTGGATGTCGCGCCGCACGACGATCTCGACCCCGTCGAGCTGTGCCGGCGTGCGTGCCCCGGCCTCGGTCGCTGCCCGGGCAAGCAACGCGCTCAGCGGCTCTGGCTCGAGTGCCGTCGCGACGTACCAGGCGGTTCCGTCGCCAAAAGTATTGCGTGTGATCGCCGGCACGCCCGCAACCGGGCCGTCGGCGAATGTCGCGACGCACTGCGCGGTGTCGAGGTGCACGAGTTCTGACCACAGGCTCGCGGTGCTTCCGTCGCTCAGCGTGAGGGGCGCGTCGACGGGAAAGAACTCTTCGCTGTGCAGACCGAGCACCTCGCGGAACGCCCCGGGGTAGCCGCCCGTGCGCACGCGGTCGTCGCCGTCGACGATTCCGCTGAAGAAGGTGATGACCGCGTGGCCGCCCGCTGCGACGTAGTCGGTTATCGTCGCCGCGGCCTCGTCGATGACCGAATAGAGGCATGGAACGACGACGAGCTTGTAGGCGTCGAGCGGTGCGCCGGGGGCAACGAAGTCGACCGTGTAACCGCTGCGTGTGAGCGCCGCGTGAGCACGGTGCATCTCGGTCAGGTAGCGCACGCTTTCGCTCGGGTGCGAGTCGAGGTCGGTTGCCCACCACGCCTGCCAGTCGAAGATGACAGCAACATCGGCGACGACTCGCGACCCGGCGACCTCTGCGATGCTCTCGAGAATCGCGCCGAGCTCGACGGCCTCGCGCCAGACCTTTGTGTCGGTTCCGGTGTGCGGAAGCATCGCGGAGTGAAACTTCTCACTGCCCTGCAGCGACGCGCGCCACTGAAAAAAGCTGATGCCGTCTGCACCGCGCGCGACGTGGGTGAGCGCGTTACGAATGAGTTCGCGCGGAGCCTTCGCGGCATTGCGCGGCTGCCAGTTGACCGAGCTCGTCGATGTCTCCATCAGCAGCCACGGGTCTCCGCCCGCGAGACCGCGGGTGAGGTCGGCCGCGAAAGCGAGCTCTGCACCGGGCTCGTCGAGGCGGTGGTCGAGGTAGTGGTCGTTGGCGATGAGATCCATGTGCGGCGCCCATGCCCAGTAGTCCTGGTTGCGAATGTGCGCGGTCACCATAAAGTTCGTGGTCACCGGCAGGGCGCTGTGCTCGCGCAGCACTGCCTCTTCTGCCTTGTACAGGTCGAGCAAGGCGTCAGAGCTGAAGCGCATAAAGTCGAGCGTCTGGCTCGGGTTGCTCGTCGAGACCGTGAGGCGCGGGGTGCCGATCTGCTGCCAATCGGAGTAGCGCTGGCTCCAGAAGGTTGTGCCCCAGGCAGTGTTGACCGCGTCAAGGGTTTCGTACTTTGTCACGAGCCAGTCGCGAAACGCCTCGGCCGAATCGTCGCAGTAGCAGTGGGCGTTGTGGCAGCCGATCTCGTTGGAGACGTGCCAGAGCTTCACCGCGGGGTGCTGGCCGTAGCGGCGCGCGACCTGCTCTACGAGAATCACGGCACGCTCGCGAAAGAAGGTCGAGCTCGGGCAGAAGGCCTGGCGGCCGCCAAAGTAGCGTCGCGTGCCATCCATCATCATCGGAAGAGATTCGGGAGCCTCGGTGCTGAGCCACGGCGGAGGCGACGACGTGCCCGTGCCGAGGTTCACGGCGATGCCGTTGCTGTGCAGCACTTCGAGAATTGCGTCGAGTTGGCCGAAGTCGAACTCGCCCTTGCGGGGCTCGATCTGCGCCCAGCCGAAGATGTTGATCGCGACCAGGTTGACGCCGGCCTCGCGCATCAGGCGCGCGTCCTCTGCCCAGACGTCGGGGGTCCACTGCTCGGGGTTGTAGTCCGCGCCGTACGTGAAGGCAGGGGTGTCCGCGTTGATGAGTGCGGATACGGGCGTCGTGCTCACGAGAAGTGGTGCTCCTGATCTTGGTGGCAGACCGTGACGAGAGCGTTTCTGTGAACGTTCCCAGAGGGAACGCCGACAACTCCTCGTTGAGAGTCTGTGAACGTTCCCAGAGTAAACAGGCGATTGCCGCGCTGTCAATCCCCGGGCGCAGTACGCTGATGAAATGTCTACACGTCGCGCCGCCTCCTCCCGCGCGACGATCCACGATGTCGCCCGCGTTGCCGGGGTATCGCGCGGCACCGTCTCTCGCGTGCTCAATTCAGAGGCCTACGTTTCGGATGCCGCCAAAAAAGCAGTCGAAGAGGCCATCGAGCAAGTGGGATACGTGCGCAACACGGCCGCGCGCAACCTCGTTACGCGCCAGTCACGCGCCGTCGGACTCATCGTTCACGAGCCGCACTCTCTCTTTCTCGAAGACCCCAACATCGGCACAATTTTGCTCGGCATCAACACCGCGCTGTCAGAAGCCGACTACCAGCTCGTGTCACTCGTAATCGACTCCGACCGCGACAGCCACCGCGTCGCGGAGTACCTCACCGGTGGCTTCGTCGACGGCGTCATCATCGTCTCGGCGCGCGCGCACGACCCGATCGCGAAGGTCGTCAGCCAGATCAAGATTCCCGCTGCGTTTGTCGGGCACCCGGTCGACATCGAGGGCATCCCCTACGTCGGAATCGACAACCTCAACGCCGCCCGCGCAATCACCGAGCGGCTCATCGGTACCGGGCGAAAGACGATCGGCATGATCGCGGCCGGCCTCGACCGCGACTCGGGCCTCGACCGCGTCGCAGGATTCACTGCCGCGCTCGGCGCTGCGTTTGATCCCAACCTTGTAGTGAAGGTGCCGCTCTACTCCCACGCGAGCGGACTCGAGGGAATGAACGAGTTGCTTGCCCGGGCACCGCACGTCGACGGGGTCTTCGCATCGTCGGATGCCATCGCTGCCGGGGCGCTCGATGCCCTCCGCACGGCAGGTCGAAATGTTCCCACCGACGTCGGCGTCGTGGGATTCGACGACAGCGCCTGGGCCCTGCGCACCCAACCGCCCCTCTCGACCGTGCACCAGCCCGCCGAGCAACTCGGTCGACGCGCCGCCCAGTCGGTGCTGGCACAGATCCGCGGCGAGGCCGTCGAGGTTACGGGCACCCTTCTCGACACGCACCTGGTCTGGCGCGACTCGGCGTAGCCGCGCCCCGCGCGGTACGGACGGCGCTCGATGCCGCCGTTTCGCGTCGATGCCGGCGCAGTTGCGGCGGCAACGAGCCGTCAAGACGGCAGGGAGCGCTCGCGGGCGAGCACGCGCCGCCACGCTCTTCCCGATTGTTAGACAATCTGTTACCTTGTATAACAATCGCCAACGATGACGGATGGAGGAGCGATGACCGGGCCCACCATTCTTCCCGCGGCTATCTACGACGAGCTCCGCGCTCGCGTCATCGACCAGACGTACGCACCCGGCGAAACCATCACGGAGTCGGCAGTCGCAGAACGTTTCGACGTCGCCCGCCCGACCGCAAAGCTGGCCATCGAACGGCTCGTCGCCGAGGGCATTCTGCGCCGTGAGACGCATCGCGCAGCACGGGTTCCGCAGCTCACTGCGGCAGATGTTGCCGACCTCTTCGACAACCGCGCGATCGTCGAGAGCGCCGCCGTCAGATCGCTCGCGCAGGCAGGCATCCTGCCGCCCGCCGCAATCGCCGCGAACCGCGCGATAGCCGCGAGCACGAGCTTCGCCAGCCACGACATCGCCTTTCACCGCGCGCTCGTCGCCGGTCAGCCCAGCCCGCGCCTCGCGAAACTGCACGACTCGCTGATGGGCGAGATCGAGCTCTGCATCGGCCAGGTGCAGGCGGCACACCTTCTTACTGCGGCCGAGGTCAGCGAACAGCACCAGGGAATCCTCGACGCGATTCTCGCCGGCGATCCCGACAAAGCGGCACAACTCTCGAACGAACACATTGCAGGTAGTCGCGATCGGCTCGCGACATCCATCTCGAAGAAAAACCAGGTATAAAAATGGTCAAGCGCTCAGTTCCGGACCCCAAGGCACTTCTCGAACTTATGCAGTTCAAGAAGCCCGAGATGAATGGCAAGAAGCGCCGCCTCAAGGGTGCGCTGACGATCTACGACCTGCGTGACATCGCCCAGCGCCGCACACCGAAAGCCGCGTTCGACTACACCGAGGGTGCCGCAGAGGCCGAGATCTCGCTGGCCCGCGCGCGCCAGGCGTTCGAAGACATCGAGTTTCACCCCTCGATTCTGCGCGACGTCTCGAAGGTCGACACGAGCGTCAACCTTCTCGGCGGCACGTCGGCAATGCCCTTCGGCATCGCCCCGACGGGCTTCACCCGCCTGATGCAGACAGAGGGCGAGATCGCCGGAGCCGGCGCGGCCGGCGCAGCCGGCATCCCGTTCACCCTCTCGACCCTCGGCACGACCTCGATCGAGAACGTCAAGGCCGCGAACCCCGACGGGCGCAACTGGTTTCAGCTCTACGTGATGCGCCAGCGCGAGATCTCGTACGGCCTCGTCGAGCGCGCGGCCGCAGCGGGCTTCGACACGCTGATGTTCACTGTCGACACCCCCGTCGCCGGTGCGCGCCTGCGCGACAAGCGCAACGGCTTCTCGATTCCGCCGCAGCTCACCGCCGGCACGATCATCAACGCGATTCCCCGCCCGTGGTGGTGGTTCGACTTCCTGACGACACCCCCGCTCGAGTTCGCCTCCCTCTCCTCCACAGGCGGCACGGTCGGCGAGTTGCTCGACTCCGCGATGGACCCGTCGATCAACTTCGACGACCTCAAGATCATCCGCGACATGTGGCCCGGCAAGCTCGTCATCAAGGGTGTGCAGAATGTCGAAGACTCAAAGAAGCTCACCGACCTCGGCGCCGACGGCATCGTGCTCTCGAACCACGGCGGACGCCAGCTCGACCGCGCACCCATCCCGTTCCACCTGCTGCCCGAGGTTGTGCGCGAGGTCGGCAAAGACACCGACGTTATCGTCGACACAGGCATTATGAACGGGGCGGATGTCGTAGCCTCCCTTGCGCTCGGCGCAAAGTTCACGCTCATTGGCCGCGCCTACCTCTACGGCCTGATGGCCGGCGGACGCCAGGGTGTCGACCGCACGATCGAGATTCTCTCTGACCAGGTCATCCGCACGATGAAGCTGCTCGAAGTCGCGAATGTCGAAGAGCTCGAGCCGAAGCACGTGACGCAGCTAGAGCGCCTGATTCCGCGTCGACGCGGCTAACAGCGTCGCCGCAGCTAGAACTCGGTAACCTCGCCCGACCCGGCGATGTCACTCGTCACTTCGGCGCCGCCGGTGTGCGCGACGTTGCCGCTCCCCCGCAGATCGATGGCGAGGGTCTTTGTCACGTTGACTTCGGCGCTACCGGATCCCGCAACGTCGACGGTGCACTCGCGCGACTCGAGCTCCGGCCCTTCGTAGTCGCCGGAGCCGGTGACAACTATCGAGAGCATCGCTACGGTGCCGACGATCTTGATGCCGCCCGATCCGCGAACTGTTGTCTGCGCGTGGTCGGCTTCGAGGCCGGTGCCCGTGACACTTCCCGATCCGCGGGTTTCGATGCTGACATCCGACGCCCCGGTGAAGTCGGCTGTGACATTTGCGGATCCACGCACGATCACCCCGTCGACGAACGGCACGGTGAGCATGTAGATGATCGGTGCGTCGCCGGCAGACCCGCTGTGATCCGTGTCGATCTCAAGCACGCCAGACAGGGTCGTCACCGAGATCGTGTCGAGCGTCTTTTGCGGCGCCGTGATCGAGAGCGATGCGGTCTCACCCACCGTTATCGAGAGGCTTCCGCTGCCACCAATTGAGACGGCCGTGAACTCGCCGACCGCGCGATTTTCGGTGACCGGCTCGCCCGCGATAACGCTCGAACAACCGGTGAGGCTCACCGCGACCAGCACGAGGGCGAGTACAACGGCGCGAGCTTTCATAGCACCCACCCTAAAACTCGGGCGGCGCAGGCAGCCGGGAAACCGGCGAATGTTCAGCCTGCGAGGGCCTGAATGAGCCCGGGAGCGAGCAACAGAACCGTGGGAACCGCGATGAGGGCGGCGGATGCGCCCACAACGAGCGCCTCGAGAGTTGTCGACAGCGGGCGCGCGCCCGCGATACGCAGCACGCGCAGGCGCAGGTCTTGCGGCGACGAGCCCTCGGTCGGCGCCGCGAGTCGGGCGTCGGCACTCGAGCCGCTGCCGACAAGGGCTATGGCGCGAGCGAGAACCGCGTCGTCGACGGTGCGGCGAGCACGGTCGTCAGCGAGCATCTCGATGAGAATGCCGACCTCCCGCTGCGCGCGGTAGGCGATCGGAAACCATGGCAGCGAGGTGTGCCAGGCGCGAAAGACGATGAGCACGATGTCGTGGCGCTGCGCGACGTGGGCCTTTTCGTGTTCGATGACGGCCGCGAGTTCGTCGGGTTCGAGCATCTCAACGAGGCCGGCCGAGAACACGGTGACAGAACCGAGCGCACCGGGCAGGCAGTAGGCGACGGGCGAGGCCGTGTCGATGATGCGCGACCGCGGGTCGTCGGCCATGGGCTCGCTCAGCAGTTGAACCAGCTGGGCGTGACGGCGGCGCTGGGCTTCAGAGCGCACGAGGGTGACAACGAGGTTGAGCACAAGGTGCACGCCGAGAAGCAGTGCGGCACCGAGCGCGAGCAGGTGCCAGGTGCCCGCGACAACGTCGCCCGCGAAGAACGACGAGGCGCCTGAGACGAGATTGTCGCCGAATGGCGCGAGGCCAAAGGCGAGCAGGGCGCCGAGCATGCTGAGCCCACCCGCGAGGGCAATTGCCTGCCAGAGAATGAGCGCGGTTGCGGGCGAGCGCGACGGCCAGGTGGCACGTCCGAGCAAGATGGGCACGGGCCACGCGAGTACCAGCGCAAGAACAGCGAGCGCCGTCGCCGCGGCGATCATCTAGCTTCCGAGCAGCTTGCGCAGGGTTGCGGCCTCGTCGGCACTGACCTGTCCGACGAATCGCTCGAGTACTGCTGTGCGGTCAGACGCTCCGCCGAGCACCTCGTGCATCAGGTCTGCCATGTGCGCTTCGCGGGTTGCGGCGGCGCGGTAGCGGTGCGGGCGGCTCGCGCGATCGCGGGCGGCAAAGCCCTTCTTTTCGAGGCGCGACAACACGGTCAGAATTGTTGTGGATGCGAGCTTCCGCTCCACAAGAGCGGCCTGAAGGTCGTACGCCGACAGCGACTGCTCGGCCCCCCAGAGCAACTCCATAATCGCTCTCTCGAGCTCGCCCAGTGTTGTCATGCCTGCAATTCTACACGACGTAGAAACTTCTTCTACAATGGTGTAGAAATAGTTCTACAGCACGTAGAAATCTCACCGGCACACCCACCGAAAGAGGCACAGCAATGGAACTTGATCCGCTCCTTATAGCGAGGTGGCAGTTCGGCATCACAACCGTCTACCACTTCTGGATGGTTCCGCTCACGCTCGGCCTCGGCCCTATTGTTGTGATCTTCCAGGCCATGTGGGTCAAAACCGGCAAAGACCGCTGGCTTCGTATGACGAAGTTCTGGGGCAAGTTGTACCTCATCAACTTCATCATGGGTGTGGCAACCGGCCTCGTTCAGGAGTTCCAGTTCGGCATGGCCTGGAGCGAGTACTCACGCTTCGTCGGCGACGTCTTCGGCGCACCCCTCGCGATGGAGGGCCTGCTCGCCTTCTTCTTCGAGTCCGTCTTCCTCGGCGTCTGGATCTTCGGCTGGAACAAACTGCCGAAGAAGCTGCACCTCGCCTCACTCGCGATCGCGGTCATGGGGTCGGTTGTGAGCGCATTCTTTATCATCGTCGCGAACTCGTGGATGCAGCATCCAGTCGGCGTTGAATTGATCGACGGTCGACCGGTGATGACCGACATCTGGGCAGTTCTTACGAACAACACGGCGCTCACCGCCTACGCCCACACCATCTTCGGCGCGCTCGGCGTCGGCGGCGCATTTGTGCTCGGCATCGCCTGGTACCACCTCTGGCAGCGCCGCAAAGACGGCATCGACACCGTTGATGCCAAGGGTCGCGTCATTGTCGGCGAGCGAGTGGATGTCGCGGGTCGCGACCGCGAAGACCACGCTGTCTGGCTCCGCTCGCTGCGTATTGGCGCACTCGTTGCGGTCGTGTCGTTCGGTGGCGTTGCCCTCACGGGAGACCTACAGGCCAAGCTGATGTTTGACCAGCAGCCTATGAAGATGGCCG
>Ga0247813_10001189_pt1 | contig 20573 bp, 23 predicted proteins | sample UWRJL169409C1_FD_180719 | JGI IMG/M metagenome (GOLD analysis project Ga0247813, IMG submission 180719) | Plant litter microbial communities from Arlington Agricultural Research Station in Wisconsin, United States - UWRJ-L169-409C-1 | ecosystem: Environmental > Terrestrial > Plant litter >...
ATGCGCCCCGCGCCGAACGAAGGCCAGCCTCAGCCAGCCATCACCGCGATGCCTTCGCGCTCGAGCGTCGAGCGGATGCGCCGCGCAAAGGCCAGCGCATGCGCGCCGTCGCCATGCAAGCAGACCGACTGCGCATTGACCGACACGGTGCTCCCGTCGATGGCCGTGACACGGTGGTCGCGCACCAGCGACAGCGTCTGCGCGAGCGACTGCTCTTCGTCGACGATCAGCGCACCCGGCTGGCTGCGCGGCACCAGGCTGCCGTCGGGCATGTAGCCACGGTCGGCAAACACCTCTTCCACCGGTTTCAACCCGGCGCGTTCGGCGGCAGCGATCATCTGGCTGCCGGCCAGGCCGAAGAACTTCAGGCTGGGGTCGAAGCGCCGGACCGCCTCGCACAACGCCTCGGCCAGCGCGGGCTCCTTGACGGCCTGGTTGTAGAGCGCGCCATGCGCCTTGACGTGCGCAAGCGCGCCACCTTCTGCCTTGACGATGGCCGCCAGCGCACCGATCTGGTACAGCACGCCCGACACGATGTCGTCGGGCGGCAGGTTCATGGTGCTGCGGCCGAAGTTCTCGCGGTCCGGAAAGCTCGGGTGCGCGCCGATGGCCACGCCGTTCTCGAGCGCCCATCGCACGCATTGCCGCATGGTGCTGGCGTCGCCCGCATGCCAGCCGCACGCGATGTTGGCCGAACTCACCAGTTGGAGCAGGGCTTCGTCGCTGCCCGCGCCTTCGCCCAGGTCGGCATTCAAGTCAATCTGCATCGTGTTCTCCTGCTTCGTGGGGGGACGAAAGAGCGTTTGCGCGAGCGCGTGCTGCGACCGGCCAGCCGGCCGATGCCAGCCCCTGCGCCACCTGGCGCAGGTAGAGTTCCTGTGCGAGCCACGCACTCTGCGCTTCGACGCCATCGACCTGCACCAGCCGCAGCCGCCCCTTGAGCGGCGCCTGCGCCAGTTTCCAGAGATCGGCCCGGATCACCACGCCGATGCGCGGATAGCCGCCGGTGGTCTGCGCGTCGCCCATGAGGATGATCGGCTGGCCCGAAGGTGGAACCTGGAGGGTGCCGGGAATGACGCCCGACGACAGCATGTCGAGCGTGCGCTCGCGCGCAAGTGCCGTGCCTTCGAGCCGGCTGCCCATGCGGTTGCTCTGGGGCGTGATGTGCCAGGGGTCGTTCCACAGCGCACGGTGCGACGCGGCCGTGAACTGCGCGTACTCGGGGCCCGGCATCACGCGCAGCGAGATCGCGTCGGCAGGCTCGGCATCCTCGACGCCGTCGATCGCCCAGGCCGGTCCGCGCAAGCCGAAGCTGCGCTGCGCCATCTGCAGCGCATCGAGCGACGGGCGGCCCAGCGGCAGCCGGTCGCCCTTCTTCAGCGCGCGGCCTTCGTGACCGCCGAAGCCCGCCTTCAGGTCGGTGCTGCGCGAGCCCAGGATTTCGGGGACGTCGACGCCACCGGCCACCGCGAGCCAGCTGCGCAGCCCCGCCTTGGCCGTGCCGGCCGCATTCAGCGCACCCAGTCTGAGCGTCTGGCCTGCCCGCACCGGCAGGCTCCAGTTCGCTCGCACCGGCAGGCCGTCGAGCGTGGCACCGAAGTCGTCGCCGGTCAGGGCGATGCGCGTCATGCATTCGAAACGCAGTTCGCAGTTGCCCAGCGTAAGTTCGAGGCCGGCCGCACCATCCGCATTGCCCACCAGGCGATTGCCCAGCGCCAGCGCCAGCGCATCGAGGGCGCCGCCCGGGCAGATGCCGCGTTCGCGATGGCCGTGCCGGCCCAGGTCCTGCACCGAGGCGAGCATGCCCGGCTTGACGACGACGATCATGTGCGCACGCTTTCTGCAACGAAGCGCACCCTGTCGCCGGGCCGCAGCAGCGTTGGTTCTGCCGCGAGCGGGTCGAACAGGGCGAGCGGCGTGCGGCCGATCAGTTGCCAGCCGCCGGGCGACACCAGCGGATAGACGCCGGTCTGCTCGCCGCCGATGCCCACCGAACGCGCCGGCACGGCCGTCCGCGGCTCGGCCCGTCGCGGCGTGGCAAGTTCCGGCGGCAGGCCACCCAGGAAACCAAAACCTGGCAGGAAGCCGAGCAGGTAGACGACGTACGTAGCGCCGGTATGTCGGCGCACCACTTCGTCGGGCGTGAGGCCGGTGTGCGCGGCGACGTCGCCCAGGTCGGGGCCGTCGTCACCGCCATAGGCCACGGGAATCAGGATGTCACGGCCTTCGATGGCTGCGCCTGCGAGCTGGGGCCAGGCGGTGAGCACCTGCATTTCGAGCTCGGCCTGCTCGATGGCAGCAGGGTCGAACACGAGCGTGAGGTTGTTCATGCCGGGCAGCACCTCGCGCACGCCACGCCACTGGCGCGCCTCGGCGGCGAGCGCCCAGATCTTCTGCTGGTGGGCCAATGTGGCCGGCGGTGGCAACTCGCACAGCAGTGCGGCGTCGCCCAGCGCATGCAGGCGCAGTTTCATCGGCATGCCTTCGCACCGCGCAACGAGCACCTGCTCATCGCGCTCATTCCCGTCCGAGGCTGCGGACCTTCGCGGCGAGCTTTTCCTGCACGAACGGCGATACGAACTTGTCGACCTCGCCGCCGAGCATCGCGATCTCGCGCACGAAGGTGCTGGAGATGAACTGATACTTGTCGCTCGGCGTGAGGAACACGGTCTCGACCTCGGGCATCAGCGAGCGGTTCATGCCCGCCAGCTGGAACTCGTAGTCGAAGTCGGTGACCGCACGCAGGCCGCGCACCATGGCCTTGCCGCCACGGCCGACGACGAAGTCGCGCAGCAGGCCGGAGAAGCTCTCGACGGTGACCTGGTCCTTGAACGGGTCGGCCACCTGCTGCGCCATCTCGATGCGTTCCTGCAACGAGAACAGCGTCTTCTTGTGATGGCCAGCTGCCACTGCCACGATCACCTTGGAGAAGAGCTGGGTGGCACGCCGCACCACGTCTTCGTGGCCCAGCGTCATGGGGTCGAAAGTGCCTGGGTATACCGCGATCACGCTGGACATCGTGTTCCCTTGTTTCGCAGCCGGGGTGGCCGCGGTTCACGGGAATTATGCAGTCCCCTCCGTGCGCGGGCGCAGCAAATGCGCATGCACCGCACCGGCTTTCAGGTAGCGATAGGTTTCGAGCCCCAATGCAGCGAGTTCTTCGTCGGCCCACTTGCGGGGCGCTTCGAGGTATACGGCGCCGTCGGGACGCAGCGCACGCGCGGCGGCACGCAGGGCCGGCTCGTACAGCGCAGGATTTTCGAAGGGCGGATCGAGGAACACGACGTGCAGGCTGCCGGCAACCGAGCGCTCGATGGCGGTGAGGCCATTGCCGCGCTCCACGCGCACGGCTGCTGCACCCAGCTTGCCCTTGATCGTCTGCAGCTGCGCGACCAGCGCGGGGTCCTGCTCGCACAGGAGCACGGTGCCGGCGCCGCGCGAAGCGGCTTCCAGGCCGAGGGCGCCGGTGCCGGCGAAGGCGTCGACGCACTGCCATCCAGGCAGCTCGCCGCCGCCGACGGCCGCCATGCTCGCCAACCAGTTGAACAGCGTTTCGCGCACGCGGTCGGGCGTCGGTCGCAGGCCCGGCTTGTCGGCCACGGCCAGGCGCGTGCGTTTCCACTGACCGCCGATGATGCGCACCTCGTGCGGGCGCTTGTCGTGCTTGGGTGTCTTGGGAGGAGTGGGAGAGGGTGCCTTCTTCATGGGGCGAGCTTAGCGCGTGCCAGGCGCTGGCTGCCCCTGAAGGGCTGCAACGGAGGGTGCGTGGCGCTCAGTCCTTGCCGCCGACGACCACCGTGACCATGCGATCTGGCTGCAGCTTGGCGGCAAACGCCGCCTTGACGTCGGCCACGGTGACGGCGTTCATGCGCGCCGTCCAGGTGTCGAGATAGTCGAGCGGCAGGTCGTTCCAGGCGATGTTCGCAACATTGCCCAGCAGCTTGCGGTTGCTGTCGAGCAGCAGCGGAAAACCGCCGATCAAGTTGTCCTTGGCCGCCTTGAGTTCAGCGGGGGTAGGTCCGTCGGACACGAACTTTCGCAGCACCTCGCGCGACACCTTGACCGCCTCGTCGGCCTGGTCGGGCCGGGTCTGGAACCCGACGCGGAACGCGCCTGCCTGCAAGCCCGGGGAAAAGCCGCTGTAGACGCTGTAGGCCAGGCCCCGCTTCTCGCGCACTTCCTCGGTCAGTCGCGAGACGAATCCGCCGCCGCCCAGGATGTAGTTGCCCAGGTTGAGCGCAAAGTGCTGCGGGTCCCGACGCAGATAGCCCGGCTGACCGATCAGCACGTGAGCCTGCGCAGAGGCAAAGGGAATGCGAAGGTCTTGCGGCGCAGCCAGCACGGCGACCTCCGCCACCGGCGGCAGTGGCGCGCAAGCGGTGGCACCACCCGCTGGAGCGGGCAGGCGCGACAGCAGCTGGGTTGCGATGGCATCGGCCTGCGCACGCGTGACCGCGCCCACGATGCTGATCTTGGCGCGACACGGCTGGATGAGCTGCTCATGGCGCAGCCGCATGGCCGCCACGTCGATCCGGGCAAGCGTCGCCTCGGTCGTCTCCACGCCGTAGGGATGCGTGCCGTAGACAGCCTGCGCAAACGCCTTGCCGGCGATCGTGGCCGGCTTGGTGTTGGCCTCCTTGATCGACGCGCCGATCTGGGCGCGTTCGCGCTGCCAGACGTCGTCGGGAAAGGCGGGTTCGCCGATTTCGCGCGCGGCCAGTTGCACGGCCTTGCCCAGCAGTGCCGGGTCGGCCAGCGTGCGCAACGTGAAGCTCGTGCGCTCCTGGCCGGCGCCAGCGTCGAAGCTCGCACCCAGGTCGGCCCAGGCCTCGCCGAGCGCGTTTTCGTCGAGCGCGGGATCGCTGCCGCTGGCGCGCACGCCCTTCTCGAGCATGCTCGCACTGACGCTGGCCAGGCCTGCATGTTCGGGCGGGTCGCGGCGGCTGCCGGCGTCGAAGTCGACCTGCGCATCGACGATGGGCAGGGCCTGGGTGGCCGCGAGATAGACCTTGGCGCCGTTGGCCAGCGTCCAGTGCTGGATCGGGATGGCGGCCTGCGCGTTCAGGCCGCACAGGAGCGCGGCACCGGCCAGCAGACTGGCGACAACGGATTTCTGGAGATTCGACATGGCTAAAGTTCTTTCAGAACGCAGGGCGGGTCAGCGCAGGTCGCCCACGGGGGCGGCAAAGCCGCGCGCACGGCGGTTCTTTTCGGGCGGCAGGGGCCGCAACGTGGCCACGGTGAGCTGGTCGTCGCCGAAGTACTTGCCGGCCACGGCCTGGACCTGCGCCGGCGTGACGGCCTGCAGGCGCTCGATGAGGTGCGCGTCGGCATCGAGCGGCAGGCCCTGCACCCAGTTGCTGCCGAGTTCGCGGGCCTGGGCCATGACCGAGTCGCGCTTGTAGGTTTCGCTGGCCACCCACTGCGTCTTCACGCGCGCCAGCTCGGCGGCGCCCACGCCTTCGGTGGCCACGCGGGCGATTTCGGCACGCAGCGCGGCCTCCACGGCCTCGGGCGTCTTGCCGGCGGCTGGCACGCCTTCGAGCATGAAAAGCTGCGGGCCGCGGCCGATGAATCCGGCATAGGAGCCGGCCGAATCGGCCACGCGGTCGGGGCCCTGCGTGAGATGGCGTTCGAGGCGCGCACCGGTGTAGCCGTCGAGCAATGCGGACAGCACGACCAGCGCCAGCGCGTCGTCGCTTTCGGCGCTGGCCGCCGGTGTAGCACCTGGGTTGGTCGGGCGCAGGACGCCGACGTCGAACTGCGGCACGCGGAAGGCCAGCGACACGTAGGACTGCTCGGCCGGCGCCTTGAATTCGATGCGGCGGATGCCGCGCTGCTCGGGCTCGGTGCGCGGCTTGCGCGTGGGCAGCGCACGGGGAGGAATGCCGCCGTAGTACTTCTCGGCCAGCGCACGCACCTTGGCCACGTCCACGTCGCCGGCCACCACGATGGCGGCGTTCGCCGGCACGTACCAGCGGCGATAGAACTCGCGCACGTCGTCGGCCGTCATCGCGTCGAGGTCGCTCATCCAGCCGACGATCGGCCGGTGGTAGGGCGATGCGGTGAAGACGGCCGCGTTCTGCTGTTCGCCGAGCAGCGACCGCGGCTGGTCTTCGGTGCGCATGCGGCGCTCTTCCTTGACCACCTCGATTTCGCGCTTGAACTCCACGTCGGGCCACTGATTGCTGGCGAACCGGTCGGACTCGAGCTTCATCGCGTCTTCCAGCCGCGTGGCGGGAATCTGCTGGTAGTAGCCGGTGTAGTCGAGCGTGGTGAAGGCGTTTTCCTGGCCGCCCAGCGCTGCGACGCGGCGCGAGAACTCGCCGGGCTTCACCGTCTTGCTGCCCTTGAACATCATGTGCTCGACCACGTGGGCCACGCCCGACGTGCCGTCGACCTCGTCCATCGAGCCGACGCGCACCCAGACCATCTGGACGGCGGTGGGCGCACGGCGGTCGGGCTGCACGATCAGCGTCATGCCGTTGGCGAGCGTGAACTGCTGGGCCGCGACGGCGACGGATGCGGAGGCGTCCGAAGCGACCGGCATGGCAGCGGTCGCGGCGGGAGTCTGAGCGAATGCGGGCGATGTCCAGGGCGCAACGAGCGCCAAAGCCACGACCACACCGAACGCTGCATGGCGTGGCTTGGGGTGTTTCATAGAATGGGTCCGATTGTAAAAACCATCAGATGTTCAGTTTCTTCAAGAAAAAACCACCCGCCGACAGCCCTGCGCCCGCACAGGCCCCTCCACAGGCCGATGCCGCGCCCGCGCCCGCAGAGCCGCCCGCCCCGGCGAAATCGGTGTTTTCACCGTCGACCTGGTTCGGCAGCAAACCCGCAGCGGAGCCTGAACCGGTTGCGCCTGCACCTGCGCCGGTGGTGGCGCCTGTTGCAGTTCCTGCACCAGCGCCTTTAGCGCCGCCTCTGCCGCCGCCGGCACCTGCCATGCCGGTCAGCCCGCCTCCCGACGTGACTGTCACCATGCACCTCCCGGCACCGGTTCCGGCACCGGTTCCCGTGCGCGTACCCGCATCCCTGCCGCCGCCAGCGCCCGAGCGCACGGGCTGGCTCGACAAGCTCAAGACCGGGTTGCGCAAGACCGGCACGGGCATCCAGGCGGTGTTCGTCAACGCGCAGATCGACGACGCGCTGTACGAGGAGCTCGAAACCGCGCTCCTGATGGCCGACACCGGCGTCAAGGCGACCGACTACCTGCTCGACGACCTGCGCCGCCGCGTCAAGAACCAGATGCCGCGCAATGCCCAGGAGGTGCGCGTGCTGCTGGCCGACGCCATCACCGACCTGCTCAAGCCGCTCGAGAAGCAACTGGTCATCGGCGAATTCACGCCCACCGTCATCATGGTTGCCGGCGTCAACGGCGCAGGCAAGACCACGTCCATCGGCAAGCTCACCAAGCACCTGGCCAACGAGGGCGCCTCGGTGCTCTTGGCCGCCGCTGACACCTTCCGCGCCGCGGCGCGCGAGCAGTTGCTGGTCTGGGCAGACCGCAACACGGTCGAGATCGTCGGCAACGAGGGGGGCGATCCGTCGGCCGTGAGCTTCGACGCCGTGAACGCCGGCAAGGCTCGCGGCAAGGACGTGGTGCTGGTCGACACGGCAGGCCGCCTGCCGACCCAGTTGCACCTGATGGATGAGCTCAAGAAGATCAAGCGCGTGGTCACCAAGGCCGACGCGACCGCGCCGCACGAAGTGCTGCTGGTCATCGACGGCAACACCGGCCAGAACGCACTGGCGCAGGTTCGCGCCTTCGACGAGATCCTGGGGCTGACCGGCCTGATCGTGACCAAGCTCGATGGCACGGCCAAGGGCGGCGTGCTCTGCGCGATCGCTCGCGAACGCGCGGTGCCGGTCTACTTCATCGGCGTCGGCGAGAAGCTGGAAGACCTGGAAACCTTCAACGCACGCGAGTTCGCGAACGCGCTGCTGGGCTGACCTTCGAGGCGGAGGCGGCCCCCGCAGCGTCTCAACGCGGCGTGGCACAAGGGCGTCGTTCAGCCCGCGAAGGACGCCAGCAGTGCGTTGAACTTCGTCGGGTTCTCGATAAACATGAAGTGGGAGCCCTGCTCGCTCGCCTCGAAAATCTCGGCCCGCGCACCCGGCACCTGCGAGGCCGACCATTCGATGCAGCTGCTGGGCACCAGGCTCGGCCTGCCGCCGATGAAGAGCGTCGGCTTGTCGATGCGCGGCAGTACGTCGCGCCAGTCCTGGTGGCAGTGGTTGTAGAGCAGCGCAGCCGCTGCAGCGCGCGGCAGCTTCATGTTGAGGTCGACGATCCACTGGAATTGTTCGCCCGGGATGTCCGGCGTCACCATCGCGCGCAGAAAGCCCGACGTGGCGTCGATACCTGCCGGGCCACGCAACGCGTTGGCGGTGTCGCTGACGCTCAGCGGCGTGAAGATGGAGCCGTACTGGAGGACCTCCGCTGGTGACCAGGCAGCGTCGGTCGTTAAAAACGAGGCCTGGTCGCAGAACACGTACTTGGCGATCCGCTCGGAGCCGAACAGGTCGAAATGGCACCACAGCACCGAACAGCCCATCGAGTGGCCCAGGATCGTGACGTCGTGCAGGTCCAGCGCGACGAGCACCTCTTCGAGGTCGGCAGCGAACCGGGAAATGCGGTAGCCGCCTTCCGGCTTGTCCGAATCGCCGTGACCGCGCAAGTCCAGCGCAATCACGCGATAGGTGTCGGCCAGACCTTCCAGCTGGAAACGAAACTGCTCGGCCGTCTGCGACCAGCCGGGGATCAGCAGCAGCGGCGCGCCGCTGCCGGCCTCCAGGTAACTCAGCTTCACACACTTGTCCACGGTCACGGACTTCCGAGCAAAGGGTGTGGACGTGGTTGTCTCCATGGCAGTCTCCTTCTTGTTGATGATTCGCTTCGTGAAATCAGCAGGCGCGCGTCGGCGCGAGATGCACCTGCGAACGGCGCCGGCCCCTGCAGTCAGGCGTGATCGCCGCGCGGCGGCAAGCCCCTCGCCCTGCGCAAGGTGGGCAGGCCGACACCCGCCGCATCGAACCCCCCATCGACGGCCAGCACCTGGCCGTTCACATAGCTGGCGGCATCGCTGCACAGGAAGCCCACCGCGTTGGCGATTTCCCCGGGCGTGCCGTAACGCCCCATCGGGACGGTGTCGTAGTAGTCGGAACGAATGGCCACGCTGTGCACAAGCTTCGCCATGTCGGTGTCTACCGGGCCGGGCGCGACCACGTTCACGCGCACGCCTGCGTTGCCCAGTTCGACCGCATACTGCTTGGTCAGATGGATCAGCGCTGCCTTGCTGGTCCCATAGGCCACACGCAGCGTGCTCGCACGCAGTCCCGAGATCGACGCGATGTTCACCACCGCGCCACTGCCCTGCGCGGCCATCAACGCCCCGAAAGCCTGCGTGCAGAGGAACGCGCCGTCCAGATTGGTGCCCAGCACCTTGCGCCATTCCGCGAACGAGGTTTCGAACACCGGCTTGAAGACCGCCACGCCTGCGTTGTTCACCAAGGCATCGACCCGCCCGAACCGGTCGAGGACCGCCTGCACCGCGTGGTCGACCTGAAGCGGGTCGGCCACGTCACAGTGCAGGCCGAGCACATGGTCAGGCTGGTGAAGCCGCGCAACGGCTTTGCCAAGCGTGGGGCCTTCGATGTCCAGCAACGCGACGGCGTATCCATGCGCCAGAAACCACTGGCCGATGGCCAGACCGATGCCGCGCGCGCCCCCCGTGACGACGGCAACACGCATGCCGGCATCCGAAATGGAAGTCATTGACTCTGTCTCCTTACTTGTTACGCCGTGCCGGATACACAGCGCTGTTTGAACAAAGTCTAGAAGGCGTTATCCATACGAACAAATATCGTCTTCCTATCGATCCAGAGGAAAATCGGAACAATGGAACTTCGGCATCTTCGCTGTCTGGTCGCCGTGGCCGAAGAACTGCACTTCGGGCGAGCCGCCGCACGCCTGAACCTGTCGCAGCCGCCGGTAAGCCTGGCGATCAAGGAGCTGGAAGACGAGCTGGGCGTCACGCTGTTCGAGCGCACATCGCGCCGCATCGCCATCACCCGCGCGGGCGAAGAGGCATTGCGTGACGCTCGTGCCGTGCTGGTCGGGCTGGACACGCTGCGGCGACGTGCGCGCGACAGTGCGGCCGGACTGACGGGCTCGGTATCGATCGGGTTCATCAGCCTGCCCGCTTATTCCTTCCTGCCGAAGGCCCTGCGGCAGTTCTCCGACGACAACGCACACGCCGAGATCGCGCTCTGGGAAGGCACGACCGACCAGATCATCGGCGACGTCGAGTCGGGACGGCTGGACATCGGCCTGGTGCTGCAACCCGCCAGCCTGCCGGCCACGCTCGCTTCGCGCCTGGTCCAGCGCGAGGCGCTGGTCCTTGCACTGCCGGAAAACCATCCGCTGGCCAGGCCTGGCCTGGTCACACTGGAAAAGTTTGCCAACGAACGGTTTCTCGGTTTTGCCCGCCACTTCGGGCCGCAGATGTTCGACGCCATCGTGGCGACCTGCATGCAGCGCGGCTTCACCCCGCGCATGTTCCAGGCGCGCCAGATGAACACCATCGTCAGCCTGGTGTCGGGCGGCGTGGGCGTCGCGCTGGTACCCGCCTGTGTCAAGGCCCTGCACCGGGAAGGGGTGGTCTACCGCTCGATCAAGGGCGAGAAAACCTACGTCGACACGCTGGCAGTCTGGCGGCACGCAGACGACTCGCCGCTGGTGCGTGCGTTGCTGGCGCTCTTGCCTGTGTGGGGCAGGACCTGAACGCATTCCCTGCCTATGGCGCCGATAGGTTTTTTGGGGAACCCTTGCCTTGGCACTCCCTCTAATCGAGTGCTAATATGAATGCCAACCAAGGAGTTTCCCCAATGACAACACTGTCTGGAGCCTCTGCCAACCAGCTCGCGGTCGCCAATCCATGGTCGATGGTGCCGCCGCTGGGCAACCTGGACGCCTACATTTCGGCAGCAAACCGCCTGCCGATGCTGACGCTCGAAGAAGAGCAGGGTTTTGCGCGCAAGCTGCGCGAACACAACGATCTCGAATCCGCTGGCGCACTGGTGCTGTCGCACCTGCGCCTGGTCGTGTCCATTTCCCGCCAGTACCTGGGTTATGGGCTCCCGCACGGCGACCTGATCCAGGAAGGCAACGTCGGTCTCATGAAGGCCGTGAAGCGTTTCGACCCCGACCAGGGCGTGCGGCTGGTGAGCTACGCCATGCACTGGATCAAGGCCGAGATCCACGAGTACATCCTGAAGAACTGGCGCATGGTCAAGGTCGCCACGACCAAGGCACAGCGCAAGCTGTTCTTCAACCTTCGCTCGATGAAGCAGGGGTTCAAGGCCGACGATGCGGCCGCCGATGGCGACACGCACCGCGCCACCCTGACGGAAGGCCAGGTCACGCAAATGGCCGAAAAGCTCAACGTCAAGCGCGAAGAAGTGCTCGAAATGGAAATGCGCCTCTCAGGCGGTGACATCCTGCTCGACCCGTCGCCTTCGGACGAAGGTGAAGACGCTTTCGGCCCGATCGCGTACCTGGCCGACGCTACGCAGGAACCGACCGCGCAGATCGAGTCGCGCCAGCGTGACCGCCTGTCGAGCGACGGCATCTCCACGGCGCTGGCGGCGCTGGACGACCGCAGCCGCCGTATCGTGGAGGAACGCTGGCTCAAGGTCAACGACGACGGTTCAGGCGGCATGACGCTGCACGAACTGGCTTCTGACTACGGCGTATCGGCCGAACGCATCCGTCAGATCGAGGTGGCGGCCATGAAGAAGATGAAGAAGTCGCTGGCTGAATTCGCCTGACCTCCAAGGCACCTGCACGCAGGCACATCTGATCTGCCCCCTCGAAAGCCCGGCATCCGCTGGGCTTTTTTTATACTTGCGGGCTGTTGCAATCTTCCCGATCAACCCGAGACCTCCCCCGAGACAACCCCGCCATGCCCGCTCAAACCAACCGCCGTTCCTTCGCCGCGCTCGCGGTGGCCGCCCTGCTCGCCGGCCCTGCCCTTGCAGCGTCACCCCTGGACGGTTGGCCGAGCCGGCCCGTGCGCATCGTCGTCGGCTTTCCGGGCGGCTCGACCCCCGACCTGACGGCGCGCCTCATTGCCGAACCGCTGTCCAGGGCGCTGGGCCAGCCGGTGATCGTGGAGAACCGAGTGGGCGCCGGCGGCAACATTGCCGGAGAAATCGTCGCGCGCGCCACTGACGACCACACCATCAGCGTGATGATCAACGGCAACATGACCATCGCCAAGCTGCTCAACGGCAAGCTCGGCTACGACCCGCTGACCGACCTGCAGCCGATCACGCTGGTGGGCACGGCACCGCTGGTTCTGGCGGCACCTGCCGGTGCGCCGGGCGCTACCGACAAGGACTTCCTGGCCGCCGCGCGCGCCTCGGGCAGCAGCTGGAGCTACGGTACGCCGGGCGTCGGCACCGTCGGACATCTGGGCATGGAACTGCTCAACGGCGCGCTCAAGACGCAGTCGGTCCACGTGCCCTACCCTGGCTATCCACAGGTCATCAACGGCATCCTCGGCGGCCAGTTGCAGTGGGCACTGTTGCCCCCGGCGCTCGCCATGGCGCAGGTGCGTGCAGGCAAGCTGCGCGCCATCGGCGTGACCTCGGCCGGCCGCAGCACGCTCGTGCCGGAACTGCCGAGCTTGAACGAACTTGGCCTGACCGGCTTTCAGCTGGAGATCTGGAACGCGGTGGCGGCACCCAAGTCGATGCCCAAGCCGATCGTCGACAAACTCGCTGGCCTGATCGGCGACATCGTGCGCACGCCGGACGCACGCGCGAAATTCTTCGTGCAGGGTTGGCAGGTGGTGGGCTCGTCGCCCGAGGGGCTGGCGAACCGCATCAAGGCCGACACCGCGCTGCTCGGTGGCGTGATCAAGGCACGCGGCATCCGCAACGACTGAGCCTCCGTCAACCCTGCTTGACGAGCGCCTTGACGTCCGAGACCATCGGCGCCACCCCGGCGCCGTAGCGGGCGTAGAGCCGCAAACGGCCTTCGGTGTCGTAGATGTAGCTCGCGGCCGAGTGGTCCATCGAGTAGCTCGTCGGCGTCTTGCCCTCGACCTTCTTGTAGTAGGCCTTGTAGTCCTTGGCCATGGCGGCGAGCTGCTCGGGCGTGGGAATGAGGGCGACGAAGCTGGGATCGAAGGCGTTCATGTAGGCCTTCATCACGACCGGCGTGTCGCGTTCCGGGTCCACCGTCACGAAGAGCACCTGCAGCTTGTCGCCGTCTGCACCGAGTTGCTGCTTGACCTGCGCCATCTCCAGCATGGTGGTGGGGCAGACGTCCGGGCATTGCGCAAAGCCGAAGAACAGCACGACGACCTTGCCCTTGAAGTCGGCCAGCGTGCGCACTTTGCCGTCGGCGTCGGTCAGCGAGAAGTTCTTCGCATAGTCGGCGCCGGTCATGTCGACGGCATTGAAGGTCGGCTTGGCCTCGGTGCAGCCCGTCAATTGCAGGCCGAGCACGGCACCCGCGCCGAGGGCCAGCGCCTTGAGCGCGTGTCGCTTGTTCATGGTCTTCACTGGGTCGTCGCCTTCTTCGTCGTCATCAACATCATCAAAGCAGGTAGTGGTCCACCAGGAGCGCGGCAAACAACACGCTCAGGTGGATCAGCGAAAAGCGGAAGGTCTTGCGTGCCAGCGCATCGGAATAGTTGCGCCAGAGCGCAAACGCATAGCCCGTGAAACCGATGCTGACACCGATCGCGACCACCAGGTACAGCCAGCCGCTCATGCCGTAAGCAAAGGGCATCAGGCAGGCGGCGAAAAGGATGAAGGTGTAGAGCAACACTTGCAGCCGGGTGAACTCGTTGCCGTGCGTGACCGGCAGCATCGGCAGGCCGGCCTTGCGGTAATCCTCCACGCGGTAGAGCGCCAGCGCCCAGAAATGCGGCGGCGTCCACAGGAAGATGATGAGGAACAGGATGAGCGCCTCGGGGCCGACGTCGCCCGTCATCGCGGCCCACCCCAGCACCGGCGGCATGGCACCCGACGCACCGCCGATCACGATGTTCTGCGGCGTGAGCGGCTTGAGGATCACGGTGTAGACGACCGCATAGCCAACGAAGGTGGCAAAGGTCAGCCACATGGTCAGCGGGTTCACCGTGAACCACAGCAGCAGCGAGCCTGCCGCGCACAACAGGGCCGAGAACACCAGCGCCTGCCGGTCGCTCAGCTGCCCGCGCGCGGTCGGCCGCCAGGCCGTGCGCTTCATCTTGGCGTCGATGCCTTTTTCGACCAGGCAGTTGAAGGCCGCTGCGGCGCCCGCGACCAGCCAGATGCCGATGCAGGCCAGCACGCCGCGCTGCACCTCGGCCCAGCCGGGCACGCCCGGCACGGCGAGCACCATGCCGATCAGCGCACAGAAGACGATCAACTGCACCACGCGCGGCTTGGTCAGCGCGTAGAACTGCCGCACCACGCTGAGTGCGCTGGCCGCTTCGGCGGCGGGAGTGGAAACCGGTGTGCTCATCCTGCCTCCATGGTGCCTGAACGCGAAGCCCCTGCCGCCCACGGGCCGGCACGGGTCGCCTTGTCGTCGACCCGGCGGCTTTCGCACAGGGTCCAGACCAGCACCACCGCCAGCGCGGCGGCGCCGCCGGTATGCAGCACGGCGGCGGCCAGCGGCCAGCCGAGCAGCACGTTGCCCAGGCCGGTGGCCAGTTGCAGCAGCGCCAGGCCGGCCAGCCACTTCGCTTGGGCACGCAGCGGGGGTGTCTCACGCAGCCGCCAGGCCAGCAGGCCCAAAGCAACGAAGACGACGTAGGCCATGAGCCGGTGGGCGTAGTGGATGGCCGTCAGCGCGCTGAAGTCGATCGGCGCGCCCGTGCCGGTCAGGCCCAGTTCGCGCCAGAGCTCGAAGCCCTGTGCAAAGTTCATGGGTGGCCACCAGCTGTCCTGGCAGGTCGGGAACTGGGTACAGGCCAGCACCGCGTAGTTGGTGCTGACCCAGCCGCCCAGCGCGATCTGGAGCGCGAGCAATACCGTTGTAGCCACCAGCAACGCGCGCATCGCCAAGGACAGGGGCGTCGGCGCGCGTGAGGTGGCGGCCTGCTGGTAACGCACGGCCTGAATGCACAGCAACGCGAGCAGCACGATGGCGCCCATCAGATGGAGCGTGACGATGGCCGGGAAGAGCTTGAGCGTGACGGTGAGCGCGCCGAAGGCGCCCTGGACGCAGACCCAGACCAGCGTGGCGGCTGGCCACCAGGCACTGAGCGCATCGCCGGCGAGCGCGGGGATCGCCGGTGCGTCGGCGGCGGCGCTACGTGGCGGCAGGCGCCGCTGGCGTCGCCGCACCGTCCAGGTGGCGACCGCGAGCGTGAGGATCAGAAAGCCCACCGCCGTCGCAAGGTAGCGGTGAATCATCTCGACCCACGCCTTGCCGTGCGTGACGGGCCCGGTCGGCTGCGCGGCCTGGGCCATCGCAATGTCATGGCGTGCGCCGAGCGGGCTGGCGTTGCCGTAGCAACCCGGCCAGTCGGGGCAGCCGAGCCCCGAGTCGGTGAGCCGCGTGAACGCCCCGAACAGGGTGAGGTCGAAGGTCAGGAACAGCGTGAGCACGGTGAGCGCATGCAGCCGACGCGCCGGGCCGGAGCCTGCATGGCGGCGCCACACCCACAGCAGCGGCCCGAGCGCCAGCAGCACGCCCATGGCGAGCAGCCATGCGATCGGCGAGAGGTCGTAGAGAGAACTAGATTCCATGGAAAGTTTCAGCGGCCGGCTTCGTCCCAGGACCCAGAGGCGCGCAGCAGCCGGTCGAGGTCACGCTTGGCGCGCGAGGCGCCCTGCGCGTCCATTCGCGCCGGAAAACGCATCATCCAGTTGCCCAACGGATCGACCACGTAGAGGTGCTCGGCCAGCGTGTGGCCGGCCGAAGGCGCGAGCCAGCCGGCAAGTTCGGCCTCCGAAACGCGCAGCACGGTCGCGCCATGCAGGCCGTTGGCCAGACGCTCGGGCACGGGCGCAGCGTCGCTGACCAGCCAGATGCGGTCGAGGCGATCTTTCTCGCGGCCCAGGCTCTCGCGCAATTGCCGCTGCAGGTAGAGCTGCTGCTCGCACAGCGCGTCGCATGCCGCACCGGCCACGGCCACCAGCAACCACTGACCCTTCAGCGAGGTCAGCGCGACAGCCTGGCCGTCGCTGGCGGTGCCGGTGATCGCCGGCAACGGGCGCTGCGGATCGACCAGTTCGCCATAGACACTGCGGCCTTCGGGCCGGATCACGTAATAGGTGAAGTAGGAAGCGATGACGGGTGTCGCGCAGCACAGCATCACGACGATCATCTTCCAGCGGCCGATCACGGTGCGCCGGCCCACGTCGGCGTCGAGTCCGCCGGGCGACGGCATCGAATGCACCGTCAGCGCCAGCGGCTCGTCAGCGGCGGCCACGGGCGGCCTTGCGCCAGGGCGCGATGAGCTGGAACCAGACATAGAGGAGGACGACGAGGGCGGAGAGTCCGAACCACTGGAATGCATAGCCATAGTGCTTTTCGATGCCCAGCGCAGGCTGCGGCCAGTTACGCTGCAGGCCCTGGGAGGCCGGACCCGTTTCCTTCAGCGAAAAATCGGTGCGCAGGGGCAGGCTGGTCTCGGCGCGGAATGCGTCGAGGTCCAGATTCTGCCGGATGGGCGAAGACCCCACGCCACCTGGACCTGCAGGCGTCGCCAGCCCGGACGCTGCGGCGGGCGCTGCAGTGGCTGGAGTCGCCTCGGCAGCGGCTGGTGCGCTCGCGGGGAGTGACGCAGATGCGGGGGCGCTGGCTGGCGCTTCGGCCGCGCCCGGTGCCGGTGCATCCTTGCCGAGCGACAGCAGGTGGGCCGGCGGCGGGACGATCAGCCCCGTCACCTCGACCAGGCCGGCGGGCGTTTCGACCGGCTCGAGCCGCGTCCGGTCGCTGAAGTTGCGCTGCACCCAGCCGCGCTGGACCATCACGGTCTGCTGGCTGCCCTCGATGGCCAGGGGCGTGACCACGTAGAAGCCGGGCACGCCATTCATCTGGCGATTGTCGAGGTACACGGTCTGCGGTGCCAGCCACAGGCCACGCAGCGTGAGCGGCCGATGCAGCGCGGAGGTCGCCTTGTCCATGGCGAGAAATTCGTCGGCATCGATCGGCGGCAACAGTTTCTGCGCATCGATCTCGGTTTGAAGCGCCTCTTTCTGGGCCGCTCGTGACAGCTGCCAGCGGCCGAGTGACGCGGTCGCGGCGAAGGTGGCGACGGCGGCGATCGTGATGAGCCAGAAGCGCAGGCGGCGGCGGTCTGCCTTGGCAACCGAAGGCGCGGGCGGCATGGCAGAGGGCATGCCAGGCGGTGCGGCCGGCGCGGCCGGCCATGCCGACGCATGGTTCACCCCACGTGGCTGGCCGGGCGGCAGATAATCGCGTTCATGAAATACTTCGTCGCCCTGGCGTTCGTGGGAATCCTCGCCAGCCTGGCCGGCGCGCTGTTCTTCATGCTGAAGGACGGGCGCGACGGACGCGCCAAGAGCGGGGGCATGGCGCGCGCCCTCACCGTTCGGATCGGTCTTTCGGTCCTGTTGTTCCTTTGCATCTTGATTGCGTGGAAGCTGGGCTACATCCGCCCGGGTGGGCTCCCCGTCGGCAAGTAGATCGTGCTCGTTCCATAGCCGCCATGAAAAAAGCGCCTCGCGGCGCTTTTTGCGGGAGCTGGTGTCTTTTTTACTCAAAGCCAGTAGACCAATACGTAAAGGCCGAGCCACACGACGTCGACGAAGTGCCAGTACCAGGCGGCTCCCTCGAAACCAAAGTGGCGTTCCGGCGTGAAGTGCCCCTTCTGGAGGCGCAGGGTGATGAACAGCAGCATCAACATGCCGATGAACACATGCAGGCCGTGGAAGCCGGTCAGCATGAAGAAGGTCGAGCCGTAGGCGCCCGAGCTGAGCTTGAGGTTCAGCTCGGTGTACAGATGGTAGTACTCGTAGCCCTGCACGAACAGGAAGACGATGCCCAGCACCACCGTGAGCCACATGAAGCGCACGCACTGGGCGCGGTGGTCGGCACGCAGCGCGTGGTGGGCGACGGTGAGCGTCACGCCCGAGCTCAGCAGCAGCGCCGTGTTGATGGTCGGCAGCCAGAATGGGCCGACGGTCTGGAAGGGCTCGACGATGTCGGCAGGCGAACCCGTCACGCCCGCTGCCATGCTCGGCCACACGGCCTTGAAACCGGGCCAGAGCAGCGAGTTGTCCAGGCTGCCGAGTGCCGGCAGCGCGTGGGTGCGTGTCCACCACAGTGCGGTGAAGAAGGCGCCGAAGAACATCACCTCCGAGAAGATGAACCAGCTCATGCTCCAGCGGTACGAGAGGTCGATCTTGTGGCTGTACTGCCCTGCTTCGCTCTCGCCGATCGCGTCGCGGAACCACTGGTAGAGCACCGTCCACCACCACAGGAGGCCGAAGGCCAGCGAGTAGGCGCCCCATTCGTGGCCGTTGATCCACTGGCCTGCGCCGAGAATCACGAAGAAAAGGCCGATCGCCGCCATGACCGGGTGCCGCGAAGGTCCGGGCACGAAATAGTAGGGCGCGGTGCCGTGGGGGGTTGCACTCATATCAGCTCCTGGCTTTCTTCTCTCTGTTCGAATCTGTGGGAGGGCATGGCGTGGTTCAGGACGCCACCGCGTACTTCACGAGCACGATCAGCAACCCGATGAACACCAACACGCCCACGAAGCCCATGGCCACGATGTGCAACGGGCTCAGCTTGTCGATGTCTTCCTGGTAGTCGCTGTCTCGACGCACGCCGAAAAAACCCCAGGCCACGGCCCGGGCGGTGCGCCAGATCGAGCCCTTCCTGCGGACGGGAACGTCGGATTGGCTCATCACGAACGTGGCTCCACCGACGTCTGCAGCGCGGCCGTCGGCGCGGCAGGCGTCTTGCCGCCAACCTCGAAGAAGGTGTACGACAGCGTGATGGTCTTCACGTCCTTGGAGATCTTCGGATCGATCACGAAGGCCACGGGCCATTGCTTCTTTTCACCGGCATCCAGCGTGTACTGGTTGAAGCAGAAGCACTCCAGCTTGTTGAAGTAAGGCGCGGCCTGCTGCGGCGCATAGCTCGGTATCGCCTGGGCCGCCATCCTGCGGTTTTGTACGTTCTGGAACTCGTACATCACCGTGTTCAGCTGGCCCGGATGCACCTGCATGGTCGCCTGCGCCGGCTTGAAGTCCCACAGCCCGCGCACGTTGGCATCGAACTCGACCGTGATCGTGCGGCTCGTGTCGACCTGGGTGTTGTCGGGCACGCGCACCTTCTTGCCGCCGGCTGCGCCACCGGGCACCTCCAGTTCGGAAAGCGCCAGGATGTTGATGCCGGTCATCTCGCAGATCGCGCGGTACATGGGCACGAGCGCATAGCCGAACGCGAACATGCCGACGGCGACCACGGCCAGCTTGCCGACCATGCGGACGTTCTCTTTGCGGATGCGTTGGCCAATGCCCATGATGGTCTTTCCGGGCTCAGTGGCCGAGCCAGGCCATGCGGACGAAAAAGCCGATGAAGAACAGGATCGCGATCGACGCCAGGGTCAGCCCCATGCGACGGTTGTTCTTCTTTTGCTCGGGTGTCATGAGATGCGTTGTCCTGCGGCGATCAGCCGATCACCTTGGTGGCGGTGGCGTCCAGGCGCGGCGGCGTTTCGAAGGTATGGAAAGGCGCCGGCGACGGCACTTCCCATTCCAGGCCTTCGGCCGCTTCCCACGGCTTGGCCGCGGCAGGCTCGCCCTTGCCGCGCATGGCCGGCAGCACGATGAAGAAGAAGAAGTAGACCTGCGCCAGACCGAAGCCGAAGGCGCCGACCGAAGCCACCGCATTGAAGTCGGCGAACTGCATCGGATAGTCGGCGTAGCGGCGCGGCATGCCGGCCAGCCCCAGAAAGTGCATCGGGAAGAAGGTGATGTTGAACGAGATGAGCGACCACCAGAAGTGGACCTTGCCGCGCGTTTCGTTGTACATCACGCCGGTCCACTTGGGGCACCAATAGTAGAAGCCGGCGAACATCGCGTACAGCGAACCGGCCACCAGCACGTAGTGGAAGTGGGCCACCACGTAGTAGGTGTCCTGCAGCTGGATGTCGATCGGTGCCACCGCCAGGATCAGGCCGGTGAAGCCGCCCATGGTGAACACGAAGATGAAACCGACCGCGAACAGCATCGGCGTCTCGAAGGTCATCGAGCCCTGCCACATGGTGGCGACCCAGTTGAAGATCTTCACGGCCGTGGGCACGGCGATCAGCATGGTCGCGTACATGAAGAACAACTGCCCGGTCACCGGCATGCCGGTGGTGAACATGTGGTGCGCCCACACGATGAACGAGAGGATGGCGATCGACGAGGTGGCGTACACCATCGACGCATAGCCGAACAGGCGCTTGCGGGCGAAAGCCGGCACGATCTGGCTGATGATGCCGAAGGCCGGCAGGATCATGATGTAGACCTCGGGGTGGCCGAAGAACCAGAAGATGTGCTGGTACATCACCGGGTCGCCGCCGCCGGCGGGGTTGAAG
>Ga0247813_10001190_pt1 | contig 20570 bp, 18 predicted proteins | sample UWRJL169409C1_FD_180719 | JGI IMG/M metagenome (GOLD analysis project Ga0247813, IMG submission 180719) | Plant litter microbial communities from Arlington Agricultural Research Station in Wisconsin, United States - UWRJ-L169-409C-1 | ecosystem: Environmental > Terrestrial > Plant litter >...
GCAGATCCTGTCCGATCAGATGTGCCAGAAAATGTCGGGCAAGATCATCAACATCCACCACTCCTTCCTGCCGTCGTTCAAGGGCGCCAATCCGTACAAGCAAGCCTATGAGCGCGGCGTCAAGCTGATCGGCGCGACGGCGCATTATGTTACTGCCGATCTCGACGAAGGCCCGATTATCGAGCAGGACATTGCCCGCATCACCCATGCGCAGTCGGCCGAGGATTATGTCTCGATCGGCCGCGATGTCGAAAGCCAGGTTCTGGCGCGCGCCGTGCACGCCCATATCCACCACCGCACCTTCATCAACGGCAACCGCACCGTGGTGTTTCCGGCAAGCCCGGGAAGCTATGCCTCGGAGCGCATGGGCTGAACCTCAGCCTCCCATCGCATTTCTTCGCATCCCCGAAAGCTTCACGCGTTCGGGGATGTTTCATATCCGGCGATGTGTCATGCGGTTCAAACCGGCGGTGCAATCTCGATCGGCGTGCCGTCGGAAAAGCGGCTGAAGCGGAACGGTGCGGGATCAACGATCGGTGTGGTTCCCATGACCAGATCGGCGGTGAGATGGCCGGCGCCTGGACCGATACCGAAGCCGTGGCCCGAAAATCCTGTTGCGATAACCAGGCCGGGAAGGCTGTCGAGAGTGGAAATGACCGGGACCGCGTCCGGCGTCACATCGATCAGGCCGGCCCAGATATGCTCAACCTTCGCGTCACGCAGGACCGGCAGGGCTTCGGTGGCCGCCCGCAACGCGTTCAAGACGGATCTGCCGTCCGGATTGGGGTCGAGAATACGATGCCGTTCGAATGCGCCGGGTCGGTCGAGGGGAACTGCGGAAATTTCGAACAGTTCCTGAAAACTCCGGGCGCTGAGGCCGAGTTGCACCGCGTCGCCTTCGGCTTTCCTGGCGGGTTGGAAATCCCGGAAGAAGGTAAAACTGTCCGGCACCAGCGCATGCATATTGATGCCGCCATTGGCGATGGTATAGCCGCCGTCCAGCCGTTTCCGATAGGCAAAAGTGGCGGTGGCGCCGGCGCCATCCGGCCCCCGGTTCACCGCGCTGGTGCGCAGCACCGAGTTGCGCACTTTCAGTTGCGGCAGCCGGATGCCAAGTCCCTTGCAGAACAGACGCGACCAGGCGCCGCCGGCAAGCACGACAGCGGAGGTCTCGATGCGGCCCTTCTCGGTGATCACAGCGCTGATGCGGCCGGCGCTCTTCTCGATACCGCGTACGGCGCAGCCGGTCAGGATACGGGCACCGGCCCGGCGCGCGCCGGTGGCAATCGCCGGCACTGCCTTTTGCGGTTCGGCGCGGCCATCGCTTGGCGTATAGAGCGCGCCCTTGTATCGCCGCCCGGCGCCCAGCATCACGGCAGCCGTCTCGTCGGGGCCGATCTGGCGTGTGTCGAGCCCGTGGACTTGTGCGAGTTTCAGCCAGACATCGCGGTTGGCGATATCCGTTTCCGTCTCGGAGATGTAGGCAATCCCCGAACGATGAAATCCGGTGTTTCCGCCAATACGTGCGTCCAACCCGTCCCAGATTTTCAAGGCCTCGATCGCCAGCGGAATTTCGCGCCGGTCGCGGCCCATGACCCGGACCCAGCCCCAGTTGCGGCTGGACTGTTCGCCGCCGAGAACGCCTTTTTCGCAGAGCACGACATCGACACCGCGTTCGGCAAGAAACAGTGCTGTGCTCACCCCGATAATTCCGCCACCGATGATGACGACATCAGCTTTTTTGGGCAGGGCGAGGTCGGTTTCACTATGGTCGAGGATGGGGCCGGGCATGGAGAGGGTTCCGAGGATCGAAGAAAGATACCTTCGATGTGCACGCTATAATGCCGTTGTTCAAGTCGCAAAGACTGGCCGCTGTGCGGGGCCTCTGTCCTACCGTCAGGCGGGCAGGGTGAAAGCGTCGCTCTCGCCTTCGACAAGGTCTTCCCGCCAGACTTTGCGAAGCTCCGCATCCGGATAGAAATGGCTGAAGGCCGGCATTGTGGCGAGCAATGCTTCAGCCAGTGCGATGCCGAGATCGCGGCGCGATAGTGTAAAACCGGTGAGGCTTGGCGACAGGAAATGCGATTGCGGGCTCTGCCGCCCGATGATAGCGATGTCGCGTCCGGGCTTGAGCCCGGCTTCGCTGAGGCCACGATAGAAGCCGATGGCGATCGTTTCATTGACCAGAAGGATTGCGGTGGGCCGGTCCCTCATGGCCAGCAGTTGCTGGGCGACATGATAACCGCCCGCCTCGTTCGGTTTTGAGCTGAAGATGAGATCGGGATCGAGCGTCAATCCATGCGCGGCAAGCGCCTTGGCGCTTTGGTCGACGAAGAGATGACCAAGGTTGATGTCGTCATGCGGCCTTGTCACGGCGATGCGCCGGTGGCCTTTCGCCACCAGCCGGTCGATCGAGATCTGCGCCATGCCTTCGAAATCGAGATCGAGCCAGGGCTGGCCGACATCGGTGAGGCTGCGTCCGAGCGTAACGAACGGGATCTTGCGCTTGGCGAGAAATTCGAAGCGCGGATCGTGCCGCTGCGTTGCCGACAGGATGAGGCCATCGGCAAAACCGCGCGCGACGACGCGGCGAAGGTAATCGTCGGGGTCTTCCTCCGATGAGCAGAGTAGGGCGACCAGATCGAGATGGTGGCGGGCGAATACAGTCTGCACCCCGTCGAACACGCTCATGAAGAACGTATCGCCCTGACCGGTGATTTCGGTGCCGGTTTGCATCATGAAGCCGATGATGTTGGTGGTGCCCTGGCGCAGGCTGCGGCCGGATTGGTTGGGCACATAGCCGAGTTCGGCAGCGGCCTCGAGAACCTTGCGGCGCGTCTCCTCATTGACGTCGGGGCGGCCGTTCAGGGCCCGCGAGACGGTGCCGATGGAAATATCCAGATGTTGTGCAAGCCTGCGTATGCCCGTCATTTCAGCTGCTTTCAACGCGTGATTTCGGTGATCCGATGTCCATCTATTGACACGTTTCAAAAATCGTTCATAGTTCCGTAAACGTTTACGGCGGCCGAAAAGGAGCGAAAACCGTAGACTTTGAGGAGGAGAATCCCATTTTGCGTGCAGTTCTGTGCGGGTGCGGAGCCATGGCCAAAGGCTGGCTCAAGGCGATCGCTGAAACCCCTGAAATTCGCTCGGCGGTTGATGTCGTGGGCTTGGTCGACGTCAATCCGGCGGCGGCAAAAGCGCTGGCCGCTGAATTCGGCCTGGTGGATGCCGTCATCGGTTCCGATCTTGCCGGTGTCTTGGCAAAGACATCTGCCGATATCGTCTTTGATGTCGTCATCCCGTCCGCCCGTGGCGATGTGGTGGGAACTGCGCTCGCCCATGGCTGCCACGTGCTCAGCGAAAAGCCGATGGCGGCGTCGATCGAGGCCGGTCGTTCGCTGATTGCCCAGGCCGAGGCCGCCGGAAAAATCCATGCCATCGTCCAGAACCGCCGGTTCATTTCCGGCATTCGCCGCATCCGCCGTCTGGTGGAAAGCGGCGCGCTGGGCGAGCTGACGGCCATTCATTGCGACTTCTTCATCGGCGCGCATTTCGGTGGGTTCCGTGAGGAAATGGACAATGTGCTTTTGCTCGACATGGCGATTCACACCTTCGATGCTGCCCGTTTCGTGGCGGACAAGGTGCCTGTCGCCGTCTACTGCCACGAAAGCAATCCGCGCGGCTCCTGGTATGCGCATGGCGCTGCCGCCAATGCGATCTTCGAGTTTTCCGATGATGTGATCTTCACCTATCGCGGTTCCTGGTGTGCCGAAGGAGCCAATACCAGCTGGGAAAGCCAGTGGCGGATCATCGGCACCAAGGGCACGCTGCTCTGGGACGGTGCCGATGATTTCAAGGCGGGCGTGGTTGCGGGTTCGGAAGGCTTTTTTCGTCAGATCGAGGCCATCGACGTGCCGCAACCGGTAAACGAGGCGCAGACCCATGGTCATGCCAGCGTGATCGCCGATTTTCTGAACGCCATCCAATCCGGCGCCAAGCCGGAGACGGTCAGCAACGACAATATCAACAGCCTTGCCATGGTGTTTGCGGCGATCGAAAGCGCCCGCACCCGGCAGCGCTTTACCCTATGAAGAACAGGACAATTTTCATGAGCAATCCGGCAAATGCCATCCGCATCGGCACCATGATCAGCGCATCCGCAGGCAAGGCTGCCGAGCGTATCGGCAAGGTGGCAGACATGGGCTTCGAAAGTTTTGAGCCCTTCTTCTGGCAGACAACCAATGGCCAGAACCTCGCCGAACTCGGCAAGCGCTGCGTCGAGGCGATCGGCGACCGCGACATCACCATTTCGACGCTCGGCATGTTCGGCAATCCGCTGGAAACCACCGATATCGACCGCGATACGCTGCAGGGCTGGAAGGACTGCATCGACAATGCCCATCATTTCGGCGCCACCTGCATTGCCGGCTTCACCGGCCGCATCCGCAACAAGCCGTTGACCGATAGTTTGCCGCGCTACAAGGAAATCTGGAGCGAGCTTGCCAAGCGCGCCGCTGACAAGGGCGTGAAGATCGCGTTTGAGAATTGCGCCATGGACGGCAACTGGGCAACCGGCGACTGGAATATCGCCCACAATCCGGATGCCTGGGAACTGATGTTCAACGAGACGCCCGACGACAATATCGGGCTCGAATGGGAGCCCTGCCACCAGATGGTCTATCTCATCGATCCGCTGCCGCAGATCCGCAAATGGGCAAGCAAGATCTTCCACGTGCATGGCAAGGACGCGACGATCCGCTGGGAGGTCATCCGCGAGCACGGCATTTTCGGCAAGGAAAAGTTCGTGTTCATGCGCACGCCGGGCTTTGGCGACACCAACTGGACGGACGTGATTTCCGAGCTGCGGCTTGCCGGCTGGTCGGGCTCTATCGACATCGAAGGCTGGCATGATCCGGTCTATCGCGATGCGCTTGAAATGACCGGCCAGGTTCACGGCCTGAATTATCTGAAGGCTTGCCGGGGCGGCGATTTCGTCGTCGATCCCGCCTGATTGACCGGGCCTGCTTGGTCAATCAGGCGGCCTGACAGACTGAAATGGACTGAAGAAGGCCGGCATGGAGGATGACGGCCGACAGGATAACCACAAGGAGGAAAATTATGGGTATCCGCAAATATGCAGTCATTGGTGCGCTGGCGCTGGCAGGCGTTTCGATGTTGGGTCTTTCCGCCAAGGCGGAAGATGTGAAGCTCACCGTCTGGTCGCTTGACCGCGACATTCAGCCGGCACCGCATCTGGTGGCCGATTTCAACAAGCTCAACAACGGCATCCAGATCGAGTACCGTCAGATCCAGTTCGATGACGTGGTGAGCGAAGCGATGCGCGCTTACTCGACCGGCCAGGCGCCGGATATCATCGCCATCGACAATCCCGAGCACGCGCTGTTTTCATCGCGCGGCGCCTTCCTCGATTTGACCGACATGATCTCGAAATCGACGGTGATCAAGCCGGGAAACTATTTCCCCGGCCCGCTGAAATCGGTCGAATGGGATGGCAAATATTACGGCGTGCCGAAGGCGACGAACACGATCGCGCTCTACTACAACAAGGACATGTTCAAGGCGAAGGGGCTTGACCCGAACAAGCCGCCGCAGACCTGGGACGAGCTTGTCGAGGATGCCCGCAAGCTGACAGACCCGGCCGCCAACGTCTATGGTTTGGCCTTCTCCGCCAAGGCCAACGAGGAAGGCACCTTCCAATTCCTGCCCTGGGCGCAGATGGGCGGCGGCAGCTATCAGGACATCAATTCCGAAGGTGCGGTAAAGGCGCTGACCGTCTGGAAGACGATCATGGACGAGAAGCTGGCCTCGCCGGATACGCTCACCCGTGGCCAGTGGGATTCGACCGGTACGTTCAATTCCGGTAATGCCGCCATGGCGATCTCCGGTCCGTGGGAACTCGACCGCATGTCGCAGGAAGCGAAATTCGACTGGGGCGTGACGCTGCTGCCGGTGCCGCAGGAAGGTGCGGAACGCTCGTCGGCCATGGGCGATTTCAACTGGGCGATCTTCGCCTCGACCAAACATCCGGAGGAAGCCTTCAAGGCGCTCGAATATTTCGCCTCGCAGGATGACAAGATGTTCAAGAACTACGGCCAGCTTCCGGCCCGTTCCGACATCGCAATCCCGGCCACAGGTCAGGCCCTCAAGGATGCCGGGCTGCAGGTGTTCCTCGAACAGCTGAAATACGCCAAGCCTCGCGGCCCGCATCCGGAATGGCCGAAGATCTCCAAGGCGATCCAGGATGCCATCCAGGCGGCGTTGACCGGCCAGTCGAGCCCGAAGGATGCGCTTGATCAGGCTGCCGAGAAGATCAAGGCTGTGCTGGGCTAAGTTTGGTGGCTTCCCTCTTCTCCCCAGCGGGGAGAAGATGCCCAACGGGCAGATGAGGGGGGTGAGGAGCGGCAGCGACGAATGCTCTTCATGAAAAGCGATTAACAGACGACTGCGCGCGCCGACCCCTCATCCGGCCCTTCGGGCCACCTTCTCCCCACAGGGGAGAAGGGAAATAGCCGATGGCCCTGCGCCATCATCATTTCCTCCCGGAAGGGGTTGTCTTTCGCGCGAATGCGCCGGGCAGCCCCGTTCGGAGCATCGGAGGCCCCATGAAGAGGCTGTTTTCCAGCATTCGGGATGGCAACGGTTTCGATATCGTGCTCGTCGCTTTTCCGCTCGGTTTTCTGTTCCTGATGGCGGGTCTGCCGCTGCTCTACAATATCCTGATGAGCTTCCAGGAAGTCGACATGTTCAGCCTCGGCACGTTCCTGCGGCCCTTTGTCGGCTTCAAGAATTACCAGGAACTGTTTGCCCAGCCGGAGACATGGCCGATCCTCGGCAACACTGCGATCTTCGTCATCGGCTCGATTGCCGGACAGTTCCTGATCGGCTTCGGGCTGGCGCTGTTCTTCTGGGTAAATTTTCCCGGTGCTTCGTGGCTGCGCGGCCTGTTCCTGGTGTCCTGGGTGATGCCCGGCCTCGTCGTCGGCGCCATCTGGAACTGGATCCTGTCGGGTGATTTCGGTGTGCTGAATTTCATGCTGAAGGAAACCGGCATCATCTCCGGCAATATCTTCTGGCGCTCCGATCCGAATTATTCGCTCTATGCCGTCATCATCGCCAATGTCTGGTTGGGCACGGCCTTCAACATGATCCTGCTATCCGTCGGTCTGGCGAGCATTCCCGGCGATCTCTATGAGGCTGCCGAACTCGACGGTGCCAATGCCTGGCAGCGCTTCTGGACGATCACCCTGCCGATGATGCGCTCGACCATCGGTGCCATCGTTTCGCTTGGCCTGATCTTCACGCTGCAGCAATTCGATCTTTTCGCCGCGATTACCTCCGGCGGGCCGAACAATTCGTCCAACGTCACCCAATACTGGGCCTGGGACCTGTCGTTCCGGCAGTATGACTTTGCCAAGGGCGCAACGATCTCCGTCATCATGATCGTCTTCGTGATGTTTGCCTCGGTCGTCTATGTCCGCTCCACACGTCATGAGGTGCGCGGATGAGCGACACCAACCGCAATCGCCTGATGCTGGTCATCGCCCTCGTCATGGCGGCGATCTATCTGTTTCCGCTCTACTGGATGTTCATCACCGCGCTCAAAAGCGGCTCGGAGATGTTTGCGACACCGCCGAGTTTCTGGCCCTCGGAACCACAATGGGGCACCTATGCCTTTGTCTGGGAAAGCCGGGGCATGGGCCGTTATCTGTGGAACTCGCTGATCATCGCCTTTGGCTCGGTCACCCTGATCACCGTGCTCGGTGTCGGCTGCGCCTATGTGCTGGCGCGTTATCGCAATGTCTGGGTGGATATCGGGCTGTTCCTGATCCTGATGCTGCAGGTTCTGCCGGCATCGCTGATGATCACGCCGATCTTCGTCGGTTTCTCGCAGCTGGGCATGCTGAACTACCCGCGTCTGGCCGTGATCATCGCCATTGCCGCCAAAAGCATGCCGTTCTTCGTCGTTCTTGTCCGCGCCACCTTCATGGCGGTGCCGCAGGAACTGGAAGAGGCAGCACTGGTCGATGGCAATTCGCGCGTGGGCGCCTTCTTCAACATCGTGCTGCCACTTGCCCGCAACGGCATTCTCGTCAGTGCCATCCTGATCTTCATGCAGGCCTTCGGCGAATTCGTCTATTCGAAATCGATCATCCAGGCGGTGGAACTGCAGCCCGCCAGCGTTGGCCTCAACTCGTTCATGGGGCCGAACACCAATGAATGGAACAACATCATGGCCTATGCCACGATCTACGTGACCCCCATTCTCGCCCTCTTCGTGCTGCTGCAGCGGCGCATCGTCTCCGGCCTTACTTCGGGAGCCATCAAATGACCAAGCAGATCGAGCTCTCGGGCGTCAACAAATATTACGGCGCCTTCCATGCCCTGAAAAACATCGAGCTCAGCATCGAAAAGGGCCGTTTCGTCGCGCTGGTCGGTCCGTCCGGCTGTGGCAAGTCCACGCTGTTGCGGTCACTGGCTGGGCTGGAAAGCATCTCCACGGGTGACCTGAAGATTGCCGGCGAGCTGATGAACAACGTGCCGCCGCGCAAGCGCGATATCGCCATGGTGTTCCAGTCCTATGCGCTTTATCCGCATATGACGGTGGAGCAGAACCTCACCTACAGCCTGCGCATTCGCGGGGTGCCGAAGGCGCAAGCCAGGAAGGCGGCAGAAGAAGTTGCGGCCACGACGGGGCTTTCGCAGTTACTCGGCCGCTATCCGCGCGAACTCTCCGGCGGCCAGCGCCAGCGTGTGGCCATGAGCCGGGCCATCATCCGCGATCCCAAGGCGTTCCTGTTCGACGAGCCACTGTCCAATCTCGATGCGGCGTTGCGTGTCCATATGCGCAAGGAAATCCGCACCCTGCATGATCGGTTGGGCGCCACCTCCGTCTATGTCACGCATGACCAGATCGAGGCGATGACAATGGCCGATCATGTCGTGGTCATGAAGGATGGCGTTATCGAACAGCAGGGCGCGCCGCTCGAACTTTACGACCGGCCGGCCAACAGGTTCGTGGCCGGGTTCATCGGTTCCCCGGCGATGAATTTCGTGCCTGCAATGGTCGGCGAGGATGGGCGGTCGCTGGCCGTCGATGTGGGGGAGAAGCAGACGATCGTTCTCGACCGTCAGCTGCAGCCCGGACGCAAGGTGACGGCGGGGCTGCGGCCCGAACACCTGCATTTCGTCGAGCCGGGGCAGGGTGTCTTCCGCCTGCCGGTCGGTATCGTCGAAAGCACCGGCTCGGCGACCTATATCACCACCTCCACCGCTGCGGAGGTGACGATCGTCGAAACCTCACGCAGGCAGGTGAGGACCGGCGACATCATTGATGTCTCGATCCGTCCTGCCGATGTGCACGTGTTCGACGACCAGACCGGATTGCGGATCTGACGGCAGCGGCGATTTGCGGCTAGGGGCGTGACTGTACTTTGACTGGCGCGCGCGATAGTCTTTTGGCCGATCCAGCCAGGGCACGCAGAACCGCATGACACAGACAGATCCCAGTAGTCTCCATCCCGTTTTGCGGGTGGATTTTCCCCATGCCGAACGGCTGGGCCGAGGCAAGATCGAGCTGCTCGAGCATATCCGCGAAACCGGATCGATCTCGGCTGCGGGCCGTGCCATGGACATGTCCTACCGCCGGGCCTGGCTTTTGGTCAGTGCGCTCAACAGCATGTTCAAGCAGGAGGCGGTGGAATCGCAGCGCGGCGGAAAGCAGGGCGGCGGCGCGGTTTTGACGCCCTTCGGTGAGGAGCTGATCCGCCAATTCCGCGCGATGGAGGAGAAGGCACAGGCGGCGCTGGCGTCCGAACTCTCCTGGCTTCAGGACAATCTGAATTCCAGCGCGGCGGCGATCAAAGATCCAGAGCTACGCTCTTGATGATCGCGTAAACCGGTTTGCCGGCATGCAGTCCGAGCATGTCACGCGAGAGGGTCGTTACACGCGAAACGATCGTCACGTCACCACAATCCAGCCGGATATCCACCATGCCCTGCGCCGGTTCGCCGATCCCGATGATCGTTGCTGGCAGAATGTTGAGCGCGCTCAGCCCTTCCGGCCGGCTGGTTGCCAGCATGACGTCCCGCGCGGCGATCTGCAGCCGAACACCTTTGCCGCTGGCAGCATGCAGGTCCGGCACGCGGATTTCGGCCTGTCCGGCACGGATGACGGTGATCTGATGTTCTGCGTCCGTCGCCTCGACTATGCCGTCGATCACCACGCCGGCTTCCCGCCGGCTGATGGTCGAGGAGGGCTGACTAAGGATGGTTGCCGCATCGCCTGACGCGCTGACGCGACCATTTTCCAGGATGATGACCTTTGTCGCCAGCCGGGCGACCTCGGCGACCGAGTGGCTGACATAGATGATCGGGATATCCGCCTCGTCGCGCAGCCGCTCCAGATAGGGCAGGATTTCTGCCTTGCGCTCCTCGTCGAGGGCGGCCATGGGCTCGTCCATCAGCAACAGGCGTGGATTGGACAACAGCGCCCGGCCGATGGCGATGCGCTGTTTTTCGCCGCCCGACAGATTGGCCGGTGCGCGGTCAAGCAATGCGCCGACGCCGAGCAGATCGACGATCCGGTTGAAATCTGCCCCGCTGTGGCTACGGCGGGCAAACCATCGGCCATAGCCGAGATTGCGCCGCACACTCAGATGCGGAAAGAGGCGGGCTTCCTGAAAGACATAGCCGAATCGGCGTTTATGCGCGGGCACGAAGACCCGCTTCTCGCCGTCGAAAAGCACGTCGCCATTGAAGGCCAGCCGTCCGCTTCCGGGCCGCATCAGCCCGGCGATGATATTGATCAGCGATGTCTTTCCGGATCCCGAGCGGCCAAAGAGTGCCGTCACGCCCTTGTTCGCAGAGAATGCCGCTTCGACGGAAAAAGCGCCAAGCCGATGGCGGATATCGACCTCAAGGCTCATGCCGCATCCACTTTCTTCGCCGCGACGTTCGCGAGAACTTCAGACACCATCAGGGCAGCCATGGAAATGACGATGGAAATGAGTGTCAGGCGAAACGCACCGGCATCGCCGCCGGGAACCTGGGTAAAGGTATAGATCGCCGAAGACAGTGTCTGGGTTTCGCCGGGGATGTTGGAGACGAAGGTGATCGTCGCGCCAAATTCGCCCATCGCCTTGGCGAAGGCAAGCACCATGCCGGCGATGATGCCGGGCAGTACCAGCGGCAGCGTGACGGTGAGGAAGACCCAGAATGGTCCGGCGCCCAGCGTCGATGCGGCCTGTTCCAGCCGGCGATCCACGGCCTCGATCGACAGTCGTATACTGCGCACCATCAACGGAAAAGCCATGACCGCGCAGGCAAGGGCCGCACCCGTCCAGCGGAAAGAAAAGACGATACCGGTATATTCAGCCAGAAACGCGCCGATCGGGCCGCGTTTTCCGAACAGGATCAGAAGGAGAAAGCCGGTAACGACCGGAGGTAGGATCAGGGGGAGATGAACCAGGCCATTGAGGACGGATTTTCCCCAGAAACGGCCGCGTGCCAGAAGCATGGCAATGCCGATGGCAAACGGCAGGCTGACGATCATGGCGACGAAGGATACGCGCAGGCTGAGTCGGATCGCCGTCCATTCCGCGTCGCTTAAAGCCAACCAATCCAAATGCCTATGCTCCGTCCCCAACGGTCAAACGATATGCGCTCCATCCATTTGCGGATAGAGCGCATAGCAGTCATATTTCGGGTCGTCTTATTTCAGGTCAACTTACTTCAGAACCGTAAAGCCCTGAGCTTCGAAGAGAGCGGCAGCCTTGGCAGACTTGACGAAGTCGACATAGGCGGCGGCGTCCGGGTTCTTGCTGTCGGCGGTGATCGCAATCGGGTAGACGATTGGCGGATGGCTGTCTTGCGGGAAGGTACCGGCAATCGTCACGTCTTTGTCGGCGGCGGCATCCGTCTGGTAGACGATGCCATAGGGAGCCTCGCCCTTGGAAACCAGCAGAAGGGCGGCGCGGACGTTTTCTGCGCCGGCCACATTCTTTTCGACCGAGGACCAGATGCCGAGCTTTTCGAGTGCTGCCTTGCCGTATTTGCCGGCAGGCACGGAATCGACAGCGCCCATGGCGAGCTTTTCGTCGCCGAGCAGTGCCTTCAGATCAAGCCCCTGCTTGATATCGACCGGGGCAGCATCCTTTTTGCCGGTCACGAGAACGATGCGGTTGCCGAGCAGGTTGGCGCGGGTGTCGTCCTTGATCCGCTTCTTTTCAGCGACGTAGTCCATCCAGGCAAGGTCAGCGGAGATGAAGACGTCGGCCGGTGCGCCGGACTCGATCTGCTTGGCGAGGGCCGAGCTTGCAGCGTAGGAAACGGTGGTTTCCTTGCCTGCTTCCTTTTGCCATTCGGCATTGACGGCATCGAGTGCGTTCTTCAGGCTTGCCGCAGCAAAGACAGTGACCTTTTCGGCTGCAAACGCAGGCTGGGCGAGCGACGCGCCACCGATCCAGAGTGCGACGGCGGCAGTTCCGAGAAATTTCAGCAAGGTTCGACGTTCAGTGCGCATGCGGTCCCCCATTGGCTTCGAGATATCTCTTTAGATATAACGGTGTAATCCGATTGGCTAGCGTTATGTTTATCAAAATATATTGAAACTCATTCGCCTCAACCTGAGATCTGTTGCTTGCCATCGGCGGGGCTGGCGTTAAATTCGGCGGCGCAAGATTTGACCGGAATGAACAGCGCAGGGCACGCCATGGAATCGAGTGTGAAGATCGAAGAAAGCTGGAAGGCTGCTTTGCAGGCGGAGTTCGCCAGCCCCTACATGGCGGCGCTGAAAAAATTCCTGGTGGAGGAGAAGAATAGCGGCAAGCAGATTTTTCCGAAGGGGGCGGAGTATTTTCGAGCGCTGGATTTGACGCCGCTCGACAAAGTGCGCGTCGTCATCCTCGGGCAGGACCCCTATCATGGCGAGGGACAGGCGCATGGCTTGTCGTTCAGCGTCAAGCCGGGCGTGCGCTCACCGCCATCTCTGGTGAACATCTATAAGGAGCTGCAAAGTGATCTCGGCATTCCGCCTGCCCGCCATGGTTTTCTGGAAAGCTGGGCGCGGCAGGGCGTGATGTTGCTCAACAGCGTGCTGACTGTGGAGCGCGCGATGGCGGCTTCCCATCAGGGCAAGGGCTGGGAGAAATTCACCGATGCGATCATCCGCACGGTCAACGATCAGGAACATCCCGTCGTCTTCATCCTCTGGGGAGCCTATGCGCAGAAGAAGGCGGCCTTTGTCGACCAGTCGCGCCATCTGGTAATCCGCTCGCCGCATCCATCGCCGCTGTCGGCCCATAACGGTTTCTTTGGCACCAAACCGTTCTCCAAGGCCAACGATTTTCTGGTCTCGAAGGGCCGTGACCCAATCGATTGGGCACTGCCTGCCAATCCGGAGATGACTGCTTAGGTCAGCGTCTGAGACGATGGCGGTTCGGGTTTCCTGGCATTGCGCCGGGCAACGACGCTTTCGCGCCAGACGGTGAAAATACCGGCGCAGACGACGATCACCGAGCCAAGGATCATGTTGAGGTTCAGCGTCTCGCCAAAGATTGAGACGCCGATGATCGAGGCAAAGACCAGCTGCAGATAGGTCAGCGGTTGAACTTCCGAAGCGTCGAGCAGTTCATAGGCCTTGATCAGGAAGAAATGACTGGTCGTTCCGGTGATGCACAGAAGCATCATCCAGGCCCAGTCCTGCGGCGCAAGTGTCGTCCAGTAGAAAGGTCCGACAAGGGTGATCGCAACGGCACCGGCGACCCCGGTGTAGAAAAAACTGGTGATCGCACTGTCGTCGCGGCTGACCAGCCGGGTCGATATGACGTAGATCGCAAAGATCAGCGCCGATGAGATCGGGATCAGGAAATTGATGTCGAAGCTGCTGTCGTCCGGTTTCAAGATGAGCAGAACGCCCATGAGCCCGATGATGATTGCCGTCCACCGCCGCCAGCCAACGCGCTCGCCGAGCAGCGGCATGGAAAGCAGCGCTACGAACAGCGGTCCCGAGGAAAAGATCGCCTGCGAATGGGCAAGACCGACTCTGGAGAAAGAAATGATGACGATGACGATCTGTGCGACCAGCAGGATGCCGCGCAGGATCTGCAGGATCGGACGTTTCGTCCTTGCCGTGACGGAAAGACCGCCGCGCGAACGCGCCGCCAGCAGGATGGCGAATGCGGCGAACGCCCAATAACGGATCATCGTTATGAAGACCGGAGGGTAGAGGCCGCCCAGATGCTTGGAAATCGCGTCCTGTATCGAGAAGATGACAAGGGCAAGTAAGACGAAGATGTAGCCGGTTCGCTTCGAGGTCATGACATCGGTCATACACCGGCTGTGCCGGAGCCTGCCACGCGATTTTGGCGATGCAGCACGGATTGTTTTGCATCGGCGTTTTCCAGCAACACGGCGGTGTCGATCACCGCCGTGTTGCCTGATTGGATCAATCCTCGCGGAATGTATGCTGAATCTGTTCGGTCAGCGGTTTGGCGAGATACGAGATCACGGTGCGGTCGCCGATCTTGATAAAGACCTCGGCCGGCATGCCCGGGTAGAGGGTGAGCCCCTTCAGGCCCGCCAGACTTTCCGTTTTCGGCTTGATGCGCAGCGGATAATAGCTCAGGCCGGTCCGCTGGTCCGTGACCAGGTCGGGCGCAATGGTCACGACTTCCGCCTCTACAATCGGGGTGGTGCGCTGGTTGAAGGCGCTAAAGCGGATTTCCACCGGCTGGCCGACGCGGATCTGGTCAATATCATGGGTGGCGATCTTGGCTTCGACAGTCAGGCCGTCCGAACCGGGCACCACAACCATCAGTACTTCGCCCGGGTTGATGACACCGTTCACCGTATGGACAGCCAGCTGATAGATCCGGCCGTCCAGTGGCGCACGGATATCCAGGCGCTTCAACTGGTCAATGGCGGCAATGCGGCGGTCCTCGTATTCGGCGATCTTTGCCTCGACGTCCGTCAGTTCCTTGGCATTTTCGGTGCGGCGGTCCTCGTCCAGCTGCAGGATCTGCAGATCGACTTCGCTCGACTTTCCGGCGGACTGGGCGCGTGCGGCGAGGCGGGCGCCGCGGTCTCCGTCAAGTTGAGCCCGATCACGTTTTAGCTCAACCACTCGCTGCATGGGAATGAGACCCTTGCCGTAGAGCTTTTCGAGCCCTGTGAGTTCTTCATTGATGAGCTTCACAGCGTCGTCGATCGCAGCGAGCTGGACGGTCAGCCCCTTTGTCTCGTCGGCAAGCTGGTCCTTGCGCGACGCAAGCTGGGCTTTCATGCCAACCAGCGCGTTTTTCCGGCTAACGAACAGCGTGCGTTCGCTTTCTTCAAGGACACTGCCGGGGGTCGTCGTGCCAGACGTCAATTCGTCCAGATTCTCCGGGATCTTGAAATCTTCGGCCCCCAGTTGTTCTGCCAGCAGGCGGGCTTTGCGGGCATAGAGTTGCGCCAGCGTGTTCTGGACGATCGACATGTTGGCACGCACAGTCGTGCCGTCGAGCTTGATCAGGATCTGGCCGGCCTTGACGGTGTCGCCTTCCTTGACCAGCACTTCGCCGACGATGCCACCAGTCAGGTGCTGGATCTTCTTGACGTTGTTCTCGACGACGACGGTGCCGCTTGCGACGATTGCGCTCGAGAGTTCAGTCGTCATCGCCCAGCCGCCGACGCCGACGATCAGCGCGAACGCCAGGAGCGATACGGCGGTGATGTGCCGGCCGAGCGAGCGGTGCGAGGTTGCGGGTTTTGCTAGGATATCGTTCACGATGCTGAATCCTGTCCTTCACTGACGATTTTTAGCGAGGCCGTTTTGGCTATTTGAGGCTGCTGGCTTTCCTTGCGCAGGATCTGCGCGAGGATTTCGTCCTTCGGCCCGAAAGCCTGCATGCGGCCCTCGTTCATCATCAAGACCATGTTGGCAGCGGCAAGTGCGCTTGGGCGGTGTGCGATGACGATGACGATACCGCCGCGCGCACGCACGCTCATGATCGCTTCGCTGAGGGCCCGTTCGCCCTCAGCATCGAGATTGGAATTGGGTTCATCGAGGACGACGAGGAACGGTTCGTCGTAAAGGGCGCGGGCAAGCGCCAGGCGTTGGCGCTGGCCAGCCGACAAGGCCGTGCCGCCTTCGCCGATCTCTGTCTCATAGCCGTTCGGAAGTTTGAGAATGAGATTGTGGACGCGTGCCGCGCGGGCTGCCGAAACGATGGCATCCGGAGAGGCGTTTTCGATGAAGCGCGCGATATTCTGCGCCACCGTGCCGGCGAAAAGTTCGACGTCCTGCGGCAGGTAGCCGATGGAGCGGCCGAGATTATCGCTGTCCCACTGGTCCAGCGCTGCTCCGTCGAGGCGGACTGCCCCGCGAAATGAGGGCCAGATGCCGATGAGGGCACGTGCGAGCGAGGATTTGCCCGAGGCACTCGGCCCGATGACGCCCAGTGCGGTGCCGGCCGATATGGTGAAGTTGACTTCGGCGAAGGTCAAACGCTGGGCGCCCGGAGGCCCACCGGCCAGATTTTCAGCGCTGAGTTTTTCCTTCGGTGCTGCCAGCAGCATCGGCGCGTCGCGTTCCGGCAGGGCCTGCAGCAGATCCTTCAGCCGCTGCCAGCTCTGACGGCAGGAAACAAACCCGCGCCAATTGCCGATGGCCAATTCCACCGGGGCCAGCGCCCGCGCCGTCAGGATCGAGCCGGCAATGATGATGCCGGGCGATGCCATTCCTTCGATGACGAGGACCGCACCTGTTGCCAGAACTGCAGACTGCAGCGCCATCCTAAATACCTTCGACAGGGCGCCATAGCCGTTGCCGACGTCGGAGGTGGTGCGATTATGTCCCCTATAGGCGTCGTTGCGCTGTTCCCAGAGCTGTGACATCCGGCCCATCATGCCCATGGCCTGCATGACTTCGGCATTGCGCTGCGATGCTTGAGCAAACGCGTTGCGCTGGTTGCCCGCCTCGGATGCCCTCTTTGACGGGCCTTCCGTGCCGCGATTGGTCAGGAAGGTCAGCGCGATGAGAATAATCGAACCGACGACGGCAACGATGCCGATCAGTGGATGGAACAGGAAGCAGATGCCGATGTAGAAAGGCAGCCATGGCAGGTCGAAGAATGCGGCAGGGCCGCTGCCCGACAGGAATGAGCGAACCTGGTCGAAGTCCCGCAACGCCTGCAGGCCATCGCCTTGGGTGCGCAGTTTCAACGGTGCCTGAACCACTGCGCGATAGATCCGCGCGCTCATGGCTTCATCCAGTGCGCCGGCAATGCGCACGAGCATACGGCCGCGCACCATTTCGAACGCACCCTGGAAGGCATAAAGCAGCAGTGCGAGAAGGCAAAGCGCAATCAGCGTGGGTATGCTCCTGCTTGGCAGAACCCGGTCATAGACTTCAAGCATGAAGAAGGAACCGGTGAGATAGAGGATGTTGACAAGCGCACTGGCGACAAAGATGCCGATGAAGCCTGCCTTGCAGTTCCACAGCGCCTCGGCCGGATCGGATGCACTGACTTTTCTTGCGGAATAATTCGTCACTGTATAGGTCCTCACGAGGCGTTTTCCGCCTCAAATGGAATGCACAATGTGCGACAATTTTTCTAAAGCCGCATTCCCTGGAAGTGTCTCTTAGAGGGGAGCATGTATCGCGTCGCTTACGGGCGGCTTTCGGCGCCTATGTAAATGAATTTTCGCTAATGTAAACGAATTTGTCGTCGGTTGAGTGTCGGAAATTAACCTATAGCATAGTTTTAGGCGTGCTTGCTGAAAGTATTTATCGTGTTTTACCAGTCGCTTACGCATTCATAACCTGGCTATCGCCTTGCGTTCCACGGGGCAATCGGACAAAGACGTTAAATCTTCGAAAAGGCTGAAAAATGAGAAATATTCTGATCGTCGGCATCGGTACCGGTAATCCCGAGCATCTCACCGTGCAGGCGATCAATGCCCTCAATGCAGCGGCTGTCCTTTTCATTCCGACCAAGGGCGAGGCGAAAGCTCAGCTTGCCGAGATCCGCCGTGATATCGTGTCGCGCTATGTCACGAGACGGGACAGACGCGTTGTGGAATTCGAGGTTCCCCTTCGCCAGATTGCGGGGCGTTCTTATCCGCAGAGCGTCGATGCGTGGCATGCCGCGATTGCTGCGACTTACGAACGTCTTCTGCTCGACGTGCTTGCGGAAGGAGAGACCGGCGTTTTTCTCGTCTGGGGCGATCCTATGCTCTACGACAGCACCATCCGGATCATTGAACGTGTTCGAGCGTTGGACACTGTGAAATTCGAGTATTCGGTCATTCCCGGCATTACCAGCATTCAGGCGTTAGCCGCCAGTCATAGGATCCCGCTCAATCTCGTCGGGAAGCCGGTGGAGATCACCACTGGCAGGCGCCTTGCCGAGAGCTTTCCGCAGAAATGCGAAACGGCCGTCGTGATGCTGGATGGCGAACAGGCATTCATGAAGATCGAGGATCCGGACGCGCGGATCTACTGGGGCGCCTATCTTGGCACGGAGCAGGAGATCATCATTTCAGGACGCCTTGCCGACGTGAAGGACGATATCCGCAAAACCCGGGCGGCGGCGCGGGCGCAGCATGGCTGGATCATGGATATCTATCTTTTGCAGAAGGGCACGGATTTCGAGGAATAGCGGCAAAAGCGGTGCTTCGTTTTGACGTGGTACACGGCATGGCGGCCGGTTTGTCTGTGTTGTAGAGTGCTGTTGTCACGGGCAAATGGTAGCCTGGGACTTTGGATTTGCTTTTTTAAGACTGGAGATGGCTAGCTGCCTGTCATGACGTTCTGTGCCGCACCATCCGATACATCAATGGAAGCCACGCAGATCGCGCCGATGCGCCGCGGTGCGTGTCCATCTTTGTCAACGCCGATGATGACGGGCGATGGTCTTTTGGTGCGCTTGCGGCCCGAAAAATCGGGGTTTGCGCTTGCGGAACTGACGGCGATAGCCGATGCGGCTGCTTTGTGTGGAAACGGCATCCTTGAAATCACGGCGCGTGGCAATCTGCAAATCCGTGGCCTGACGGCGCAAACTGTCCCGCTCCTGTCTCAGAAAATCGCCGATGCCGGCATAGCGATCGCAGAGGGTCTTGCGATTGAAACGCCGCCGCTGGCCGGACTGGATCCAGCCGAAATCGCCGACGCTGTTGTCGTTGCAGATCGACTGCGTGCTGCAGTGGCTGCGCATCAGCCGCCTTTGGCCCTGGCGCCGAAGCTATCGGTCGTCGTCGATGGTGGCGGACAATTGAATCTGGGCGCGGTTACCGCCGATATCAGGTTGCGCGCAGTTCAGACCAACGGGCAGGCGCGCTGGCTGATGGCTCTTGCCGGCACGGAAACGACGGCAAGACAGATTGCGGTGCTGGAGGACGCGGCTGTCGTCCCGGCAGTGATGGACATCCTCAAAAATCTTGCTGCGATCGGCAGGCACGCCCGCGCCCGCGATATTGTCGGTGCCGTTGCAACCCGCTGGGCAACGACATTCAATCTCGATGAGATCGCCCCCATGGTGCCCGCACCGAGCGCTGCCGGTATTCATGATCTGGGCGATGAGCGCTCTGTTCTCGGCATCGGCCTGCCATTCGCACAAATCCACGCGCATAGTCTTGGCACATTGCTCGAAGCGCTGGACATACTGGGAGCTACTGAAATCCGGCTGGCGCCCGGTCATGCGCTGATGGTGCTGGGCATTGCGCCTGACCAGATCGGTGCGGCGCAGGCTTTGGCTCTCGGTCATGGTTTGCGGGCTTTTCCGCGTGATCCCCGCAATCACATCGCTGCCTGCGCTGGTATTGGCGCCTGCGTCTCGGCGCGGATCGATACGCGAGCCGTGGCGCAGATGGTTGTCGACACCGCACCGGCGTTGCTCGACGGATCGCTGACGGTGCATGTTTCCGGTTGCGCCAAGGGTTGTGCCAAGCCATCTGCCTCGGCGCTGACGATCACGGCAGCGCCAACAGGCTATGGCCTTGTCGTAAATGGCCCCGCATCGGAGGCACCAAACGCCTATATCGAAGAAAACAACATGAGAACCGCGCTTGAACACCTCGACAAGCTGGTGTCTGAGCGGAAACAGGGTGGCGAATCGGCCCGGTCCTGCCTTACACGGCTCGGAGCGGATGGGATCAGAGCCGCGGTTCAACAGGGATAGAGATGCCTGATTACGATTATATCCGGGATGGCGATGCCATCTACGAGCGCTCGTTTGCCATCATTCGCAGCGAAACAGATCTGTCCCGGTTTTCCGAGGAAGAGGCCGATCTGGCTGTCCGTATGGTACATGCCTGCGGACTGGTGGATGCTGCGCAATATTTCGAGTTTTCTCCCGGCTTCGTCCCGGCTGCCCGCCAGGCTCTGAAGAATGGCGCGCCGATCTTTTGCGATGCGTTCATGGTCTCCCATGGCATCACCCGCGCACGGTTGCCGGCCGACAATGACGTGATCTGCACCTTGCGTGAGCCGCAGACAGCGGACATCGCCCGTGAGATCGGCAATACCCGTTCTGCCGCTGCCTTGAAGCTCTGGGTCGAACGTCTGG
>Ga0247813_10001193_pt1 | contig 20539 bp, 18 predicted proteins | sample UWRJL169409C1_FD_180719 | JGI IMG/M metagenome (GOLD analysis project Ga0247813, IMG submission 180719) | Plant litter microbial communities from Arlington Agricultural Research Station in Wisconsin, United States - UWRJ-L169-409C-1 | ecosystem: Environmental > Terrestrial > Plant litter >...
GGCTCCGAGCAGATCATCATCACCGAGATCCCGTATAACGTTAACCGCGCCAACCTCGTCCTCCGCATCGCCGAACTCGTCGGCGAGAAACAACTCGAAGGCATCCGCGACCTCCGCGACGAATCCGACGAAAACACCCGCATCGTCATCGAGCTCAAACGCGGCGAACAGTCCCGCGTCGTCATCAACCAGCTCTTCCAGAAAACCGCCCTCGAATCCTCCTTCGGCGTCACGCTCCTTGCCATCGACAAGAAGCGCCCGAAGCAGATGAACATTAAAGAGCTCATCGAGTGCTTCATCGAACACCGCCGCGACGTCGTCACCCGCCGCACCCAGTTCCGCCTCAACAAAGCCCTCGACCGCGCCCACATCCTCGAAGGCTACATCATCGCCCTCGATAACCTCGACGACTTCGTCAAAATCATCCGCGCGTCCTCCAACCGCGACGAAGCCAAGACGAAGCTCATGGCCAAGTATCCGCTCTCCGAGCGCCAGACCGACGCCATCCTGGAATTACGCCTCTACCAACTCACCGGCCTCGAACGCGGCAAGATCGAAGCCGAATACCTCGAACTCCAAAACCTCATCGCCTCCCTCCGCGAAATCCTCGAGTCCGACGTCCGCCTGATGGAAGTCATCAAAACCGAGCTCCTCGCCATGAAGGAGAAATACGGCGACCAGCGCAAAACGCAGATCATCGCCGCCGCCGGCGAATTCCGAATGGAAGACGTCATCCCCAACGAAGGCTGCGTCATCACCGTCTCCCACCTCGGCTTCATCAAACGCACCCCCGTCGCCGACTACCGCTCGCAGAAACGCGGCGGCAAAGGCGTCATCGGCACCGAGACCTACGAAGAGGACTTTGTGGAGCACCTCTTCACCGCCTCCACCCACGACTACATCCTCTTCATCACCACGCACGGCCAGTGCATGGCGAAAAAAGTTTACGACGTCCCCGAAGGCAACCGCACCTCCAAGGGCAAGTCCGTGAAAAGCTTCATCGCCCTCACCGAAGGCGAAAAGATCGCCGCCATGCTCACCATGCCCGACTTCACGCCCGACCGCTATCTGGTCATGGCGACCAAGGCCGGCACCATTAAGAAGACCGCGCTCACCGACTACACCAACGCCACCCGCGAGTCCGGCCTCATTGGCATCAACCTCGCCGAAGGCGACACCGTGATCGGCTGCGTGCTCACCACCGGCAACGACGAACTCATCCTCGTCTCGCACCAAGGCCTCGCCGTCCGCTTCCGCGAAAAAGACGAAGCCGGCGAAATCCTCTTCCGCGACACCGGCCGCGCCACGTCCGGCGTGACCGGCATGCGCTTCAAGTTGGACAGCGATTACCTGGAAGTCCTCGAAGTCGTGGACCACACCAGCAAGTTCCTCGTCGCGAGCCAGGCGGGCCTGGGCGTCCGCACCCGCTTCGAAGATTACCGCCTCATCAACCGCGGCGGCAGCGGAGTCTGGGCGATTGATCTGCCGGAAGACGGCTCGATCAACATCGCCGGAGCCCTGAGCGTGAAAGACACCGACGAAATCATGCTCCTCACATCGAAGGGCCAAAGCGTCCGCTGCCCCGTGAACACGATCCGCGAAGTCAACCGCGGCGGCAAAGGCGTGAAACTCCTCACCCTCGCCGAAGGCGACAAACTCCTGTCCATCGCCCGAGTCGTCGAAACCGACGAAGAGCAAGCCGCCGCAGCCGCGGGCGCTCCGACCGAACCGCCCCCCGCCGAATAAGTCCGTCCTCCTCGTAGGGGCGAGGCTTGACCATGCCCGCCCCCACTCTCCGACACCTTCAGAAGGCGCACCTTAACCGGTGCGCCTTTTTCATACAGGTGGAACGCGTTGTCCCCAACGCGTGGGTTCGATGTGTAGGGGCGTGCCTTGTGCACGCCCGCCCCGAAAAGGTGCGCAGGCGTCCAAGCCTGCCCCCTCCCCGTAGCAGCCGACGTAAGGAGGCTATTCCGATTCCGTCCGCAGCCACGAGCGCCAGCGAGTGGTCCGCCCTCCGTCCAGGGAGGGACGACCTCCGTGTCGTCCGCTTACAGCACAGCAGCGGCCGCCGCTCCCCTCCGTTTTAGAATTTAGCCGCTTAGTATTTAGGATTTCGGCGTAGCGCGCCCCCCGCGCGCTACGCCGCGTCCAACGGACTCCGCACCCCTAACCCCGGCTTTTGCATGACGTGCGTATAAATCTGCGTCGTCTCCACGCTCTCATGCCCCAGCAAATCCTGCACCGTCCTGATATCCGTCCCCGCCTCCAGTAAATGCGTCGCAAACGAATGCCTCAACGTGTGCGCGCTTACTGGCTTGGCGATACCAGCCCGCTGCGCCGCCAACTTCACCGCCTTATGCAGCGTATTATCACTCAAATGATGCCGCCGTGACTTCCCCGAACGCGGGTCCACCGAATACCCCTTGGCCGGGACGAAGCGCGGCAGCGCGTAGATGGTCAGACCGCGGTTTGCGTCAAGGCCTGGCCCTGGAGCGTAGCGTAAGGGTGACTGAGTCAGGTGCCCACAGGGCGACGAAGGAACAACACCCACTGCCAACCCCATTCCCTGCCCGCGTTTGGGTATTTCCGCTCCAACGCATCCGGCAACCACACCCCCGTCACATCCGCCGCGCGGTCCTCCTCCCACAATAATCGCAACCGCTCAAAATGCTGCTTCAGCGGCCCGCGCACCGACTCCGGTAGCATCACCGCCCGATCCTTCCCTCCCTTCCCGTCACGAACCATCAACAACCCTCGCTCAAAATCCACCTCCTTCACCCTCAGCCGGATACACTCCATCAACCGCAACCCCGCCCCATACAACAACCTCAACATCAACCCGCTCGTTCCCTCCGACAAAGCCAGAAACCGCCTCACCTCGTCCCGACTCAATACCTCCGGCAATTTCCTTCCCCGCTTCGCCCTTGCCGTCGCCTCCATATCCCCCAGCGGACGCACCAATACCCGCTTAAAGAAAAACAAAAGCGCCGAAAACGCCTGATTCTGCGAACTCGCCGCCACCTTCCGCACCAACGCCAGATACTCCAAATATCGCTGCACCTCCACTTCCCCCAATCTCTCCGCTGGCACCGGCCCAGTAAAAAGTAAAAAACGCCTCACATGCTCTATATAAGTCTGCTCCGTGCGTATCGAATAATGACTCACCCGCACCGCCCGGCGCACCCCCTCAATCCACGCCTCCAACTCTGGCGGCGCCCCCGCTTCTGAAACCTCACCCCTCGCCGATACCAGCGCCCCATTCACCCCGCCCGCCTTCACCCGATACCTCAATACCCATCCCTGCGGCCCCGCCTGAAACCCACCTCCGACTGACTTCACACCGCTCCTTGAATCCGCATCTCCCGCCGCCCGCACCCACCGCCACCGCTCCGTCCCGCGACCAAACAGCACCAACGACTGCTTTATTTGATCTAGCTGCCAACCTGGGGGATTCCCCTGCTTGCAGAAAATCACATAAGCCTCGACGGCTACGGGAAATTCCAAAAGCTCCCCACACCTCCGCGTATGATTCACAAACCGCTCCATGTGATGCCCCAGCCAATACGCATCTCGGTCCGACACCTCCGCCCCCGCCGCCGCTAAAATCCGCCTCACCGCATCCGTCGGGCGCAACTCAGTTGCTCTGCCATTATTTTGCATATCACCAACACCTTCATTGGCTTCCATGATTAAATCAGAAGTTCATCTAATCCCTAAAAAGTCCACTTTTTTCCAGTTTAGCCGGGTTAAGCCCTGCTAAAACCAACTTTTTTACAGCTATACAACGTTGGGCAAAAAATCATGGATACTCGAATCGCAGTTTGGAATACGTTGCACGATGGCGAAATCACGGTGCTCGCAATGGAAGGCGATACCTTGGTGATGTTCGTTAGTATTCCGTATATTCGTGAGCTACTCGCACCTCTCGGAGATTCTTTTATTTTACGTCTTTACGGATTTCATTCGCTAGACTTCGACGACGGAAAAAACAAACATTCAGACCTCACGGAAATCTCGAAAAGCGGAATCGAAATTTTGTCGACCGAGTCCGAATCGATGCCTGTTAAGATTTCGACCACAAGCGGGTTTCTTACACTGGATTTTGATCGGATTGATATTACGACCGACACCGGACGGCCTGTTTCATATGAGGAGATAGACAGAGCGAGCTTTGAGTTTTGGGAGGAATGGTCGATCAAAGCCAAGGCATTACAGAAATGAAAACCACGGAGCCCAACCAGCGGCTACAGACAATGCGGTTCAAGCTCCCCATGAATTTGATGGCACAGGGTCCGCATGTCTGACCCGGAACGTTGGGCAAAAATATGCATCCGATCATTATTTTATTCCTTGCGTTAGGTTTGTGGATTTACGCCGAGTATAATTTCAAGATCCGCGGACGGATCACATCAGGATTACTCGTTTTTCTCATCGTCATTGGCGGGCATCATTTCATTTCGCATATTTCTCATTCATATGAGCGCGATTTCTATATTTCCGCACTTAAGGACTTGTCCGAAATTGAAGTCGGCGAAAAAAGAAAAGACTACGATCAGCTCATTCTCCGATATACAGAAGCAGCAATGAAAGACGGCGCCATTACGTTTTACGGAGCAAGTGCATTAAAAAGCGAAACCCGAAAGCTAAAAGACAAATACTCAAAAACCACGGAGCCCAACCAGCCACTACAGACAATGACTATGACTGCCCCAGTCGCGGCGGAGCCGCTTTGTGGGCCAGCCATAGTCATGTCTGACCGATAACGTTCGGCAAAGAAAATGAAGACGTCGGTTCGAGAACTATTCGTAAGCGCTTGGCTTTGGGTGACAGGGTTAGCTTGCCTTTCGCTACCCCTGCTTTGGTGGCCACGCCCATTAAGCGGCAGAGTCGTCATATATGCCGCCGTGTTTATCGGAATGCTCGGCTACGTTATCCGAGAATCAGGAGGAGGCAGACTGCTCGACGGGAATCGCGCACATTGGCACGGATATGCTGGCGTGCTTGCATTTGCGGCGACATCCGTCACTGCGATTTTCTCCTATCGTTGGTTTATTCTATGAAAACCACTGAGCCGAACCAGGCGCCAGAGACAACGATCTGCACTGTCACGGATCGTGCTCCGAGCAGCACGCTCCGCGCCAGCGCAGATCGCGTCTCACCTTAAACGTTGGGCAAAATGAAAACCTCCTCACCACGTCTCGAAATCGAAACGCTCGGCGCTGGTGTTTTTATTCGTGACCGTAACGTTGAATCGCGACTTTCGGACGTAGATTTCCACCGCGCGTTCGCAGAGCCTGTCTCTGTATGGATGACGCCCACCGAATACAAAGAAGAGAAGATGATGACCGTGCTTGATGCTGCGCAGAGTTTTTTCGAGGTTCAGTGCTTTAGATTCCCACATATTCGCGTGCCTGCTGCGATTCTAGCACGCATTCGATTGGATTTCCCAAAAGCGAGAGTGGAAGGCGTGAAGACAAAATGAAAACCACGGAGCCCAACCAGGCGCTACAGACAATGCAGTGCACTGTCACGGATCGTGCTGCGCACGCTCCGCGCCAGCGCACCGCATGTCTGATCTGAATCGTTCGGCAAATCTCCCATGCGTAACGTGCTATGTTTAGTTCTGCTTGGTTGTATGCTGATTGGGTGCGCCCACCGGAAAGAGGCTAGCTTAACCGATGCTTGGTTATCAGAAGTCGACGTGGCTTTCATCGCTTCTCATAGTTTTACACCAATCCAAATAGCGGAAAAATATGGTATCAGCATAAACGGGATTGGCGCTCAGGTGTATCGTGATAAAGACAATTTTAATTGTTGGTATGTCATCAAGTATGATGATGCCACGCATCTCCTATCGATCATTCATTCGAAAAGGACGGTTAGCTATATAGCAAAACCGTAAAACGATGAATTATTCGGAGAAAACGCCGAACCAGGCGCCAGAGCCAACGACCCTATCTGTCACGCCCTGTGCTCCGAGCAGCACAGGCCGCGCCAGACAGGGTCGCGGCTCATCTTGAACGTTCGGCAAAAAAATAGCCAATCGTGAATCCCGCATACATTCCGATTATTGCAGGAAGTATCATCGCCTTAATTGCCTTGGCCTATGGTATTAGACTTGGCAATGCGACTCTATCCCCCATAGACAAGTGCGCTATCGAAATTGTTATTGATAGTAAAAATAAAGAAGAGAATGCCAAGTTAGCCCCCCACGAGTTCGAACATCTAGTTCTGAACGAGCTTGCCCGAAAAATGCCCGGACATAGCCCGCATAAATACCGAGCCGCCATATCTAAAGCTTTTACCCGATGCTTCTAAGAACAGAGCCGAACTAGGCACTACAGACAATTTCGAGGACTGTCCCAGTCGCGGCTGAGCCGCTTTGTGCAGTCAACCGAGGGGGTCAGGCCGTAAATTGTAAATTAAATACCTTCTCGGGAAAATGAGTAATGACTCAGAACTCTTTGCATTAAAACGGAGATACACTCGGGGACTAGCGGGCAGCCGAGAGGGTCAGGCCTTCAGTATTCGAAAAAATCGGGAAAATGAGCAATGAATCAGAACTCTTTGTATTAAAACGGAGATACACTCGCTTGATCCGATTTGATCGAGGTTTGTGGGTCATTTATGCGCTCACCTCGGCCGTTCCCCTCTACGCACTTTTCCGCGCCAGCGCTTACCCAGGATTCCATATCGTCGGCGCCCTCGCGATTGCCGGCGTTGCTTGGGGCGGATGGAAAGTGAATACCAATATCATCAATCAAACGATTCAAACCGAGTGGCCCGCCTATGCGGTTACGGTCAGTTTTGCGATCAGCCGGCTGATCGTTGGGGCGCATGGGTTGTATTTATTCAGCTCTCAATATACGCAGCCCGGCCACTTTTCCTCTTTTCTGAAAGGCGTTATCCAAGGCGTGATCTCACTACCCGTCGCTCTGTTGCTACTCGCCGTGGCGACCTACCGGCTTCTTTATCACATTTCAGTGCATTTTCTTCTCAAGATACGTTCGCTCGAACAAACCCGGAGCAGCACCGTTTGATTTTAGAGCCCCCTGAACCAACGGAGTCAGCGTCGAGCCCACCGGTCAGGCCGTATATTGGTAATTAAACGACGGGCCGGCACAGCAACATTTGGGCATAAAGTAAACTTGCCCTCACCTCTGTGCGCCGACAGAAGAGATTGATCCCCCAACACAATGAAAAAATCCCGACTCGTCCCCCTGATCCTTGCCGCGCTCCTATGCGCCGGCGGCATTTTTGCTTGGTCATATCTGACAACCCGGCCCGATCCCGCCGAAGTCGAAGCCAGTGCCCAGCGCGCTGCCAAGCAATTGGAGATTAACGGACGTCTTCGTGAAATTAAAGTCAAAGGGGCCGAGGCGCTCTATCAAATCGACGTCGATGCCGCTAAGTCGATGGCACGGCTAAACATCTTAAATGGGGCCAATGAACAGCTGATGAATACCGAGTTGGAACTCAAACTCGCCCGCTTCGCCCGCGAGCGGGATGAAGCCCTATCAAAAATCAAATAAAAAACACCCCGGCCGGTTTGCCCCCAAGCTATAAAATTATGATCACAAGCACCACCCACCAAATTGAAGGTAGAAAAATATCACGCTACTGCGGTTTGGTATCGGGTGAAGCGATAATGGGGGCGAATATCTTCAGAGATTTCATGGCCGACATTTCCGATGTCATCGGAGGGCGTGTAGGCGCATATGAAAAAAAATTTGAAGAGGCCAAGCGCCTGGCAATTCAGACAATGATTGAAAAAGCACGAAGCTATAAGGCTTCTGCCATTGTAGGCGTTGCATTTTCGTATCAATCCATCGGTGATAGAGGCAGCATTCTCATGGTCGCCACGACAGGCACCGCAGTCATTTTTGAAGGTGATGGTCTCGTTGCCCCCGCCTCCCAATTATCAATCGGTCCGCGCCGCTTTTTATTTAATATCGAAGGACAGGAAATCGGCCCTTATGACGAAGAAGGTATGACGGAATTATTCAGCAATGGCACCGTTTCAGATGAAACATCCGCATGCATATGGATGGAAAGCGGTGAGAAACGATGGAAGCCACTGGGGCAAATCCTAGGATCATAAAAACTACACTATTCCCGCCTAAAAGTGCAAAGCGAGGATCAGCCAAGGGGGTCAAAGGGCTGCCGAACCGACGGGGTCAGGCCGTAAATTGGCAATTAAATGACGCATCTCGGCCCCTGCCATTTTCACCACAAACATATCACATTAAGTCTTAATGATTCACCGATTCACCGCGCTTTCTATTTTGGTCCTATTTTGGAGCGCCTGTTCCCCGCAAGCCGAACAGCCATCCCTTAATACGGTGCGGCTTATCAATCAAACAACCAATGATGTGGCCTATGCGATCAAACTCAATGGATCAGCGATTCCCAACATTACTCTGAAACCCAAGGAAGGCGTTCTATTTTACTCTACGACGCCGTCGCTCGATGCGGCAAAAGCAACCATGAGGAATGCACAGGGTGAGAAAATGGGATTTCGCGGTATTAACATGCAATTGACCGCCGTGCGGAACGGCGGCGGCGGAATATCGCCATCAGGAACCTTCAGTTCATTCCGCTACTATAATTTGGAGACACTCAGGGCCGGCAAAGAACTAGACCGGATAAAAATCGATGTCCCGGAAATCAAGATCATCGACATCCAAATCCTTACCGAGAAATAAACACGTGATTGAGCGAACAAGCCAGGCGTTACACTGAAGAAGATTATCAACGAAGTGCTGACGGGGAAACGCCTTTACCCGCAGACCCCGGCCGATCTCGAAAAATAAACCCATCGAGCCGAGAGGGTCACCTAGCCAAGGGTGTCGGGCCGTAAATGCGCAATTTAATCATTGAACTCATCCCGCTCGACCAACTCCAGACGAACCAGCCATCTCGTTAAATAATAAAAAATAAAATGCATTAGAACAAATCAGTTAAGCGAGCATTACTATATAATTTAATCAATTTAGCTTCGATAAAATGGCAGCTCCGAAAGCGGCACGGAGTTCGCTCTCCGGCAAGTATGCCAACGGATTTTTGACATGTATATTGACACGGCCATGCCAGTTAACGAAAGATTCTGGCGTTTATATTTTTAATGCGCTCCATCGCCTTTTATCTCCCCCAATTTCACCCCATCCCAGAGAATAATGCCTGGTGGGGCTCAGGTTTTACTGAATGGACCAACGTGGCCAAGGCACGATCGCTTCAAAGAGGCCACCGCCAGCCGGATTTGCCGGGGGAGTTAGGCTTTTATGATTTGAGGGTGCCCGAGATACGCAGTCAGCAGGCCGCTCTCGCACGCGAATATGGTATAGACGGGTTTTGCTACTGGCATTATTGGTATGCTGGCAAGCGCTTGTTGGAACGCCCGTTTAATGACGTATTAAAAAGCGGCCAACCAGATTTCCCCTTCTGTCTGGCTTGGGCTAATCATTCTTGGACCGCTTTATGGGTTGGCCAGCCCGGACGTATATTGATCGAACAAACCTATCCGGGGATCGAGGACGAACGGGCCCATTTCGAGTGCCTGCTTCCCGCATTCAAGGACCCGCGCTACATTCGCATCCACGGCAAGCCCTTGTTTTTCATATTTAAAATGCAAGATTTCCCTGATCCCGAAGGGTTTTCAATAAGATGGAATCAATGGGCACGGGAAGCAGGCTTACCCGGTCTTTGGCTTGCGGAAAAAAGAGTAAGCCCCGAAGGTCCGACAGCCGGTTTTTCTTCCAGCACTTATAATATTCCCGACCTCATGGTCCGCAGGTTAAAACAATCTTCCCTCGAAAAACTCTGGGATAGGATTCGACAAAAATATCTGGGCAGCCCGCGGGTGTTTTCTTTCAAACGTCTTGTCGAAAACGAAATGAACCGGCCATTACTCAAACATGAATGGCCCGTGGTGATGCCCAACTGGGATAATACGCCGCGCTCCGGCAAACGAGGACTGGTTGGTCTCCACCCCTCGCCGGCGATTTTTCGGAAGTGGGTAACGCATGCCGCGCGACAGTTGGCAGACCGACACCCCGAAGAGAGAATTTTATGCGTCCGATCTTGGAACGAATGGGCCGAAGGCAACTATATGGAACCTTCCGCATTTTGGGGACGGGCTTTCTTGGAAGCCTTCAAAGCGGGACTGGAAGACGCAAAGGATACCCAATAGCCAGCCGCCGGGCCGAGGATCGAGCCAAAGGGGTCAGGGCGTTTTTTGTTGTTTTAACCGTTTAGTGTCATGACCGAAGCCGCGATCACCTGCTATAACACCATTCTCCCTCGTCTAGCCGGGTGGGTCAGGCCGTTTACTTGCTACTTCTAATACATCTGCGACCGGAAAAAACAATGAATCCGATTCGTATAATTCTAGGGTTCCTAGTGATCGTAGCTGCGACAAGCTGCAATCGCTCAATGCCAGAAGCCTCCGGAATCTTTTCTCAACGACGAGGAACCAATGCCAAAACTGAACTCCGGATAATACAGAACGGAGAATACAATATTCTCGATGAGGTTAGATTATGTATTCCAGATAAAAACGATAAGCGAACCACCTATGCTTGGACTGAAACAGGCAAATGGACAATCTCAGGCAATGAAATATTGCTGATTCCCGCCACATCACCAGCAGACAAACGATTTGGCATGTTTAGAAGACTTTTCATTACGAAATCAGGAAATAATACGGTGCTGATTTATAACGGGAAAGACGCTCAGTTAAAAAAGTATGTGCATCTAAAGAAAAACTCGAGCCAAGAAACCAGCACAAGTCGACCCAATGAATAAAGAGTGTCAATCCAATGGGGAGGGGACAGGCCGTTACTTGCTACTTTCGGGCCCAACCTGAAGGGATTGCAGACTGACCCATTTTCCATCCTCCCCGCCTCGACGGGACGTAACCAGTCCGTATAATTACTTGGCCGCGTCTATATCCGTGCGAAAGGGCGAGGCGGGCAGGCCCTCCTTATTATAAAGATTCACGCGAGGAAAGTTGGCCCAGCCATACCGCACGGCCACCGGGGCGGGCACCGCATCGCTAGTCACCACCACCGTATCGCCTGCGATTTCAGCCTTGGCGTCCACGAGATTCCCGTCCGCGCCGGCAATCGTGAAGCCTTTGAGTCTATCCCCTTTGGCGACCAGACCCCCGCCGACATGCGTAAAGCGGAGGATCGCGCGATTACCCTCCACGGTAAGGGATTCAAACACCGGACCGGAGTATTCGATCTTTTCTCCATAGGCGAGAGCACGGGCGGCGAGCGCCAGGCGTGCGCCCACCGGTTCTTTTTTGCGGGGATGGATATCCTCCGCCTCACCGACATCCGTGATGACCGCCATCGCCGTGCGCGCGGTCTCTTTCCAAGTCAGCAACTGAGCCTCACGAAGTTCGGGTGGCATCGCTTTGTGCGGCGCAATCTGCACAAAAAGGAACGGGAAATCGCCCTGCCCCCACTGTGAGCGCCAGTCGGCGATCAGCGCGGTGAACAACCTTTGATAACTGCGACGAGCCCCGGCGTTGGACTCTCCCTGATACCAGATCACGCCCTTGATCGCATAAGGCATGAGCGGGGCGATCATCGCATTGTAGAGCACGGTCGGTTATCCGGCTGCGCCGTTGGGGCTTGCCGGAGCGGAAGGCTGGGGTTCCGTAAACACCGGCTTGGGAGCGGATTCCCTACCCTCGGCCTGAGCCTGTTTTTTTTTGCGAGGACCATTCCTTGAGGGCGGTTTCATGGGACTGGCTGGCTTCTTTCCAACGGGCAAGCCGGTCGGCATACGCAGCCTTCTCGGCGGGGTATTTTTCCTTGCGGGAGGGATAGGCGGCAATCAGCGCACGCGCGGCATTGGCGTGGGTTGCGAACTTCGGATTCTGCTCGAGCGCAGCCAGACTTATCCACGTTTCCGCCGGAGTGCCGCCCACGGAGCTGCGGATCATGCCGACCGGCGCCCCGGTGGCTTGGTGGATATCACGGGCAAAAAAATACCCGACCGCTGAAAAATTTCCGATCGTGGCCGGCGTGCAGACACTCCATTTCCCCACGACCTCCGTAACCGGCCAAGGAAAGGTTTTCGGGGTGACGGAAAACATACGGATGCCCCGCTGATTGGCGGCTTCCTTCTCGATGTTCACGTTGAAGGAATCCTTGAAATTGAAATCCATGTTGGACTGGCCCGAACACACCCAGACCTCACCGACCAGCACGTCGTTCACGACCACGGTGTTTTCACCCGTGATGGTGAGCTTAAACGGCCCCCCGGCTTTAAGCGGCTTCAATTTTACACGCCATTTGCCTTCCTTCGCGGTGGTGGAAACGGTTTGCCCGTTGAACTCCACGGTGACCGCTTCACCTTCGTTTGCGGCGCCCCAGACGGGCACCTCGATGTCCTGCTGGAGCACGGCACCGTCGGAAAACAGCGAATGAGGGCGGACTTCGGCTTGGGTCGAGGTGACGGCAAAACAGGCCGCGGCAATGACAAGGGCGGGGGTAAATTTCATGATCATTTCCAAGTCACAGGTCGCTTAATCGCTAGGGTCGAAAAATTAAAATCAACGTCATTGATACCATAGGCAACTATGTGCTTTTGCTGATTCGCATCATAAACCAGTCCGGAAAAATAGGTGCATGAAATGAGGCGGGGATTCCAGCGCTCCTTAGCTCTCAAAAGGGATCGGTAATTATGAATTAAAAGACGCCGATCAACCACCCCAATTGCCCGTCGTTCATAATCAAATCCCAGCAGCTTTCCAAAATACATACGGTGTCGGCGCACATGAAATTTCTCATGGGCTATCAAATGCAAACCCAGTGGAGATTCACAGAGTTGGGTTCCGATGGAAAGATTCCGGCCAACCCGCGACGCGCATTCAAAATCCACCTCAAACTCGATGCTCGACGGATCGCTCAACGGCCTCTCCTTCAATACAATCAAGGAAGCAACCTGGTATATACAATGCCACACCCCCGCCCGCCTGAAAAACGCCCAATTCTTTTCAGTCGCCTGTCTTGCAGAAAAAATCACCTTCCGCGGAGTCCCCATGACAGGGGAAATCTGCATCAAATAAATTTCATTATATCCCCCTTTAACATAACCCGTATTAAACGTGCACCAAACCTCCCCGTCGCTGACCAGCAACTTCGGATCTGCCACATTTTTTATCCCATAACCCTCCATGTGCGCAGATAGGTCTATGATATCCAGCCGCCCTTGCTCATAAGTCCCTAGATAAGCACGAAAGGGCCGACTCTTAATCTCACCGAACGCCCTGAACGTAATCGTATAATTTCCGTTGATGCCCAGGCGAACGATGCTGGGGTTAAATGGATTCCCATAAGTCCGTAACCGACTTGAAATCAGCGCATTGAATTCTCCCTCCAACGAACAAGGCTGCAGTCGCTTGAATATTATCAACGGATTTGTCCTTCCTTTTACGTGTTCCTGCTCAAAAACTTGAAGACTGAAGTCAGCCGATTGCACTTCAACCTAAATAACTCAGGTCTTGGTCAAAGGCCCAACGACCGAGCTTAAACCTAGGTCAGTTTTGACGCCATTTACACATAAGACCGTCTCACCCGCTCATGAAACTCACCGACGACCTCAAATCCGCCCGCCTCATTCATCTCAAAGGCTGGCTTTTCCTGCTCATCGGCCTGCTCGCCGCCGCCGGGCTCCTGCTCGAATCACCCCACTTCAAGACCCTCGTTCTCCTCGCCCTCGTCATCTGGGCCTTCTGCCGTTTTTATTATTATCTGTTCTACGTTCTGGAGCGCTACCTCGGCAAAGATCGCCCTTATACCGGACTCTTCGACGCACTTCGTTTCATCATTAAAAAATGACTTCCCCGCGAACAGCACCGGACTTGGCCGCGCCCTCCCGGTCGGCGCTGGCCTCCAACCCCGTGCTGGCGCGTGTCGTGCGCAGTCCGGAGCATCCGACGCCTTTGATTCAGACCATGTCGCCCTGTGGGAACTCACCGAAAGACTAAGGCAGGCCGGCCAATATCCGAGCCCATGACCAAAAAGAGCCCGTAAATAATTGCCGCCAAAGCATCACCCGACTCAGTTCATCCGCTCCGTCTCATCCGCTTTTAAACGATAGTCTTCGTTCCCGCCTGTTTGCCCCCCTAGCCAGCCATGACCGTCAACGTATTCGGCCCCTACCAAGCCAAGCCCTCCCGTCCGCGCTCGCCGGACATCTCGTTCACCGCACCCGGCAACGAAGACTTCCTCTTCCGCAACAGCGCCGCCCCCGCCCGCCTCGTGTGCCTGCCCTACCTGCGCGCTTACGATCTCACGTGGACACTTTCACCCAACTGCGTCCAAGCCCCGCTCCGCACCGGCCACGCCGCCGTGCGCTTCGATAACAGCTTCGCGCTCGATCTCCCGCTCAACGGACTCGCCCCGGGATTTTATGATGTCCAGGTAACGATCACCACCGGTGAATCCCAAAGGCTCCAAGCCTCCACTACCCTCGGCTGGCAGGTGGACAATCTGCAGGTCCACCCCGTGCGCCCCGCCGATTTCGATGCGTTCTGGGCAACCCAACTCACCGCCCTCGACGCCATATCGCCCGCCCCCTCCGTCGTCCTCGAGCGCACGCTGCGCGACGCCGAAATCGATGCCTACAATCTCGCCTCCGCCGCGATCCCCGCGAACTACGACCCCGCGGGCTCGCGCGCCCGCACCGTGGAGATCCATCGTGTCCGCTTCACCTCGCAGGGTGGCATGACGGTCGAGGGCTGGTTCACCAAGCCCGTCGGCCCCGGCCCGTTTCCCTCGTTGCTCATCCTCCCCGGTGCCGGCAACGGACCGCGCCCCGCTCCGGTGGAGCACGCCCGACACGGCTACGCGACACTCGACATCCAGGCTCACGGCAATCCCGTGGATGCGACCAACAACACCCGCCAAGCCGAGCCGCTCGCCCTCTACCTGAACGCCCTCCAAGCCGTCCGTGCGCTCAAGCAACTCCCCTCGGTTAACCCCGACCGCATCGCCGTGATCGGCGGCAGCCAGGGCGGACGCCTCACGCTGGTGGTCGCAGCCCTCGATCCCACAATCAAAGCCGCGATCCCCGCGATCGCCCACTTCGCCTATGTCCCGTGGTCGCGCTGGACGCAGCGCCTGAACCAGGAAAAAGCCCACGGCGGCGACGCCGGTTTCACAGGTGAACGGCTCACGCCCGCCGCACCCACTCCCGATGCCACCACCTCCCCCGCCTCGCTCGCCACCACCAGCCCCGCGTCCGCCACCTCCGCCGACGCCGCACAGTTCGACTACTACCTCGATCCGCTCAACTTCGCCTCCCGCATCACCTGTCCGGTGCTCATGAACTGCGGACTCACCGACCCCGTCTCGCCGGCGACCGCCATCTACGCGGCGTATCATGCGATCCCCGGCCCGAAACAAATCATCCCGCTCCCCAACACCGGCCACGACTGGTCCCCCGCCTTCGACCGCCACGCCTGGCACTGGCTCGCCGGGGTTCTCTAAATAAAAAACGTTAGTCGGTGTTTCGCCCGAAAGCGGGAGCATGCCCCACGCCGGCTCGCGCTCCGAAACGGCGCAGGCAAACAGTCCGCCCATCCACGGCAGGTTTTCAACCCACGGCGGCCTCAGCCGCCCCTCCGATGGATCACCGAAGCATTGCGAGAGGCCGCTCCCAAAGAATCGCTCCATTGAGCGATTCCCATTAGCGGTTCCACCCGCCCCGTCGTCTCGTCGGCGGCCTTAGAATCCCCTCATCCACAAAAAAGCCCCGGCGGAAATCCGCCGGGGCTCACATTAAAATCAACCGCACCGTTGCCGGTTAATTACGGGCTGCTCGGACTCACGACAGGGATCGTGATGTCGATGGCCTCACTGCTCGTATCGCTGCCGAACACGCCGCCCAACGACTTCTGGACATTCGCGTCCGCGAGCGCCGTGGTCGTCACGCCGGTGGCGTTGTTCTTCGCCGCCGCAGCCAGCGCAGCATTGGTCAGGGTCTCTTTGCCGACCTCCGAACCGTTCACCGCCGCCGCGATCACGATGCTGATCGACTTCAAGGTCGCTTCGTCAGATTTCCCACCCTTCGTCAATTCGTCCACGGTGGTCTCCACGATAAGCTTGGCCGCAGCAGGATCCGCATCGGACAGCGTTTGCACGATCGCCGCCAGCGCACGGGTCAGCTCTGCCGTCTTACTGGAGTCAGTGTTCGCCGCCAACTGAGCCGCCGTGGACTTGGCCGCGCCCAGCAGCATCGTCTTATAAAGAGGATTCTCCATCAAAGTGGTCAACGATTGAGCCGAGCCTTTGGGCGCACCCGTCTTGTCGAAGGCAGCTCCCTGACCGCTTTTAATCTCAAAGCTTTCTCCATTGGGGAGCTTGAGCGTCAATTTGCCTGAATACACCGCCAAGACCGAGTCACCATTATCAGAGGTAGCAGATGAACCAATGCCCTCGCCGTCCGCGAACGGACCTGGGCGAAAAAAGAATGTCTGGGTCCCAAAGTTGGGATTAATTCCCAACGGAAGGCCAACGAAGTTTAATCCAGTGTAAACATGTGTTGCAAAATAACTTACAACCCCAGTCAAACCAACAACCTGGAATTGCTGGATAGGCCCAAGAGGGGCTGCCGCCCGTGAACCGGTGGCGAGGCTCGCTCCAAGGAGGAGCGTGAAGACGAGACGAAACAGGTTACGCGTGGATTTCATAGGCTGAAGCAGCAGGTTAAGTTGCCCGGATCAAATGCATGTAGTTTGCCCACCTCAAGTGCGTTTAATGCAAAAAAGCAGAAACAATCATATCAGCCAAAACCACACAATCAATCTATACTTAAATGACTTACGTCATTTAAGTATCCGTGATATAGGTAAATAAACTCAGGCGCTCTCAGTCGCGCCCCGCCCTCACTTCCCGTCATCCGTGCGAAACGGCGCGGCCGGGAAACCTTCCGTGTTGGCCAGCGTGCAGGTCGGGCTGTCGGCCCAACCGTAACGCACATACAGCGGCTCCGCGACACTCGCCGCCGAGACGACCACCGTGTCGCCTTCGATCTTCGCGTCGGCCCACACAAAGACCCGATCCTTCCCCGCGATCGCGAAGCCCTTCACCGCCCCGCCGCCTTGCGCCACAAGCCCGCCGCCCGTCCCCGTGAACTTCACGCGAATCGCCGCACCGTCCACCGTCCGTCCGTCCCACACCGGTCCGCTGAACACCCCCGTCTTCCCGTAAACTTGCCCCAAGGCCACCGCCACGACGCGATCACCCACTTCGCGTTTACGTTTCGGGTGAATGTCCTTCGGGTCGCCCAGCCCCATCGTCACGACGAGGCCCACTCCCGGCACCTCCGCCGCGCCCCTCGCCTGCGACTCGCGCAACGACGCCCAATTACTGTCCCCCGGCGCATCCTTGACGGCCCCGTAGTCAGGCAACTGCACGACCAAAAAGGGCAGATCGCCCAGACCCCATTGTTTGCGCCAGTCGATGATCATCTCGCGCAACAACCCGCGATACTGCTTCGCCGCCGGAGCATTACTCTCGCCCTGATACCACAGAAAACCCTTCACCGGCGTGCGCGCCCAAGGCGCCACCATGTTCTGGTAAAGTGCCGTCGGCTCACCCGCGCCCGGCCAGCTCTCCACCACCCGATAACGCCACGGCCCCGCCAGCGGGATCGCGGTCGGCGCCGGGGTGGCGCGCGTGCCAAATCCGCTGCCCGTGAGCACCGCAGGTCCGATCAACATCTCCTCAGGTTTCCCCAAAAAACCGCCGCCACCCGATTTGTCCGTGATGCGCACCGCGATCACCGCTTCGCCGCCGCGCACCAAACCCGCCGGCACGCGATACAACCGCGGCGTCTGCCACTGGAACGGCGTCTCGGGCCCCATCGCGCCGACTTGCACCCCGTTGAAATACGTCACGTCGCGGTCGTCGATCGGCCCGAAGTTCAGCGCCAGTTCACGCCCCGCCCAATCCGCCGGAATCGTCACCTTTTTCCGCGCCCACAGCACGCCGTCGAACTGCTTCAACGCCGGCACCGTCTTCTCCCACTCGCCCGGCGACGGCAGTTCGCCCCACTCCGCACCCTGATCGTCCAAACCCGGCGCCTCAAACCCGCGGTCGTCCACTTTGCCGCCAAAGTTTTTCTGCAACCCCTCGATCCGCGCAAACTCACTCGCCGCCTCGCGATTCGCCTTGAACGCCTCCGGTCCCGACCACGAGACGATGTTCGTCCCGCCCGCCGCCGACACCACGACACCCACCGGCACGCCCAGCTCCGTGTGCAGCCCGCGCGCGAAATACCACGCGACCGCCGAAAACCCCGGCGCGTTTTCCGGCGTCGCCCGCAACCACCGTCCCTCGACATCCGCCGCCGGCGTCGCCCGCGCCCCGTTCCACTGCGTAAACACCCGGACGCCCGCCGTGTTGATCGCCGCCAGCTCCTCGGGCGTCGCGTAGGATTTGAGCGTCCCCGCCATGTTCGACTGCCCGGAGCAGAACCACACATCGCCCACCAGCACATCGGTCAACGCCACCGTGGTTTTCCCCGCCGCCGTGAGCACCCACGGACCTCCCGCTTTCTGCGCCGGCAACGTCGCCGCCCACGCCCCATCCGCGCCCGCCGTCGCGTGCGCCACCACCTGCGTTTTCCCATCGCCCAGCGTAACCGTCACCTTGTCCCCCGCCTCCGCCACGCCCGTCACCGGCAGCGGCACCCCGCGCTGGAGCACCGCGTGATCGGTGAACGCACCGGAAAACCGCAACGCCTCGGCGCGACCGGTGGACAGCGCGACAAACAGCCAAAGGAAACAAACGACAGATTTCATGGGGTGACGTGGTTTAAAAATAAACCACCACGCCAACACCCGCGCTCCGCGCCGTCAGCGCGAAAGCATCCCGCCCGCCTTATTCACGAAGCACACAGTTCCCCCCGCCCGCCCCCTTCCCCCTCCGCATTCACCTTCGCCGTGGCCACAATCCACGTCTGCGCAGCCGGACGCCGTTCATCGACGAGCCGCAGAAATTCGCTCTGGGAAAAGTGAGCTTTCAACGCCGGGTGGAAGCGAGGGATTTTGAGCCGCGGATCCGCCGTGACCACCAGTTCGACCTGATGCGTGGCGACCAGCCGCCCACGAATCGCCTCCGTCACCCCCGGCTCGATAAAATCATGACACTCGATAATCAGATCCGCGCGCTTCCACTGCCCGATGTGCGCTGCGGAAAACAGCCCGCCCTCACACCCCTCGCAATCGCACACCACCAACGCGCGTCCCGCCAGCGCCGGTGCCAGTGAGGCCGCATTCGCCTCATAACCGAGACGCAACCGTTCCGCCGGAATGCCATTGATGGCCGCCATTCCGGCACACAGCCGGTGCGCCTCCTCGCTCAGATCAAAGCCCCACCCCCGCGCCCGGGGAAACCATTGCGCCAGCCCGATCAGGTAATATCCCTCGGCAAAACCGATATCGATCACGTCGTCGTATGTTCGCGTGCGCAACCGGTCGAGCGCCGGGTGCAGCTCCGATTCATAGGTGCCCAGCAATTTGGGATAAAGCACGCTGCCATGCGCCTGCCCGACATGATACCGCAACCCGCTAAACGGCCCCGCCATCACCGTGAGCTCCGTAAAGTATCGGGCGCATTTCTCCAGATCACGCGGCTGCATCACATCACGGCGCTGATACCCCACATAGGACTTAGTCCCCGCCAGCCAGACTAGCGGCTCGCCCAGACAATCCATCGACACGACGGCGCGCACGCACGCACGCAGCCAAAGGCGTAAAGGTCTGGGAATGAAGGGCACGGCCTGAAAAATGTCCGTCCACCCACCCGTTGGAATCTTTTTCTTAACGGTAGCCACTAACTCCGCCCGCCCCTCCACTCAGTTAATCGACAACTCCGTGAATACCGCGTCGTTCAACTCCAGCGTCTCGCCAAACGGCACTGTCGCCGGCACTCCCGCGCCCGCCGCATCCCCTTTGACGACCAGCTTGTCCGCCGCCGCATAACGCAGCCGCAACGTCGGCGTCTCCGGCGCCTGGTCCGCCGCGAGGTCCCGGCGAAAGTTCGTAATCCGAACATGGTCCATCCGCGTTTCCATCCGCAGCAGCGCGACGGTGTTCGCGACCGACTTCGCCACGACAAAATCATCCGCCGTGATGTTCTTCAGAAAACCCACGCCGTTCGGATACGGCGGCGCCTTTTCGTCGAACACCGTCACCCGGCAGCCGCGCGCCGCATCGCAGTTAATCGCCGCGATTTCACACGTCCCGCGCACCCCGCGGATCGAGATGTTCTCGATCGCCGAAAACACGCTCAGCAACCGCACAAAACTATGGCACCCGTGCGCCTCGATGTCCTCGATCACGATGTTGCGGATCGGTCCGCCCGTCATGCCTTTCACCTCGGTGCGCAGCAGCGCGTCGTCGGCGTTCAGCGCGATCATGTCGTCGCCTGTCACGCCCGCGTGCAGCCCCTTGATGTCGCGGATCACCCCGTCCTCGCAGTGCCCGCCCAGATGGATGCCGTCGTTGTTGTGC
>Ga0247813_10001194_pt1 | contig 20535 bp, 16 predicted proteins | sample UWRJL169409C1_FD_180719 | JGI IMG/M metagenome (GOLD analysis project Ga0247813, IMG submission 180719) | Plant litter microbial communities from Arlington Agricultural Research Station in Wisconsin, United States - UWRJ-L169-409C-1 | ecosystem: Environmental > Terrestrial > Plant litter >...
CGCACCGTTCGGGCTGACCAACGACGGCATCGAACAGGGCGTCGGCATCTATGTCGACCAGGTCTATTACAGCCGTATCGCGTCGGCGACGTTCGACTTCACCGACACCGACCGGATCGAGGTGCTGCGCGGTCCACAGGGGACGCTGTACGGTAAGAACACCACCGCCGGAGCGATCAACGTCTATACCCGCAAACCGAGCTTCACGCCTGAGGCGCGGGTCGAGCTGACGACGGGTAATCTCGAATTCGTGCAGGTCAAGGCGTCGATGTCGGGGCCGCTGGTCAGCGACAAGCTGGCGTTGCGGCTGTCGGCATCCGTCACGCGGCGCGAGGGCACGATCCGCAACGTCGTGACCGGCAAGAACCTCAACGCGCAGGACAACCAGTCCTTACGCGGGCAGCTGTTGTGGAAGCCGACCGGCACGCTCGATCTGACGCTGTCGGGCGACTACAACAACCAGAACCCCGATTGCTGCGTGCAATATTACGTCCGCACCGGCGCGACGCAGCGGCCGCTCAACCGGCAATATGCCGCGCTTGCGGCGGCGCAGGGCTATGCGGTGCCGTCGACCAACGCGTTCGACCGGGTCACCGACGTCGATACCCCGCTACAAGCCAAGCAGCAGCTGGGCGGCGTGTCGCTGCTCGCCAACTGGGATATGGGCGCGGCGACGATCACCTCGGTCAGCGCCTGGCGGTTCTGGGATTGGGACCCGTCGAACGATCGCGACTTCATCGGCCTGCCGGTGACGACGGTGTCGGCCAACCCGTCGCAGCAGGAGCAGTACAGTCAGGAACTGCGCATCGCCTCGAACGGCGAGCACGCGCTCGATTACGTGCTGGGCGCGTTCTACTTCTATCAGACGATCGATACGCAGGGCCTGCAGGTCCAGGGACGGTCGGCAAGCGCCTTCCTGCTCAACCCGACCGGCGCGGGTGGCCGCAATCCGGCGACGCTCGACAGTCTGACCTCGCGCAACACGATCGGTTTCAAGAACACCAGTGCCGCGCTGTTCGGCAAGCTGACCTGGCACGTCACCGACCGCTTCCAGATCGCGCCGGGGCTGCGGCTGAACTACGACAAGAAGGATGGTGACTATGTCTCGGTTGTCACCAACGGCACGGGTACGCCGCTGACCGCCGACCAGCGCGGCGTACTGGCGCCGCAAAGCTACCAGCCGAAGTTCGACAACTGGAATCTGTCGGGCGACGTGACCGCGGCGTACGAGGTCGCGGACGATATCCATGCCTATGCGACCTATGCGCGCAGCTACAAATCGGGCGGCATCAACCTGTCGGGCTTGCCGCTCGACGGCGCCAACACGCCGATCCTGTCGGCGGCGACCGTGCGGCCGGAGAAGGTCAACCATTACGAACTGGGGCTGAAGACACAGTTCCTGGATCGTCGGGTGACCCTGAACCTTGCCGGGTTCTGGACCGAGATCAGCGAGTATCAGGCAACCGTCACCAACGGCCAGCTCGGCGTGCTGCGCGGCTATCTCGCGAATGCCGGCAAGGTGCGGACGCGCGGGATCGAGTTCGACTCGGCGTTCCGGCCGACCTCGCGCTTCAATCTCTATGCGAACGGCGCGTATACCGACGCGAAATACGTCAGGTTCGTCGATGCGCCGTGCCCACCCGAACTGTCCGGCGGTACCACCGCCACTGCCGGACAGACGCCGAGCGCACCGGGTACGCCCGGCGGCATCAGCCCGCAGAACTGCGACATTTCGGGCCAGCGCCTGCCGGGCGTGTCGAAATGGGCGTTCTCGTACGGCGCGGAATATGATCTGCCCGCACAGGTCGCCGGAATCTCCGGGCAGTTCTACCTTGGATATGACGGCAGCTATCGCTCGACTTTCTCGTCGAACCCGTCGGCGTCGGCCTATACGAACATCAACGGCTATGCGCTGAGCAACTTCCGCCTGGGGTTCCGTGCGGACGACGGGCTGAACGTGTTCGGCTGGCTGCGCAACGCGTTCGACCGGAATTACTTCGAGTTGCTGGCGTTGCAGTCGGGCAGCACCGGACTGGTCGTCGGCCAGCCAGGCGATCCGCGGACATACGGCATCACCGTGTCCAAGTCGTTTTGATCTGGATCAAGAGTAACCCGCCGTTCATGTTGGCGGGCGCATAACGATAACTGTCGGCAGGGGGTCGAAGTCGGAAGCTCCCGACTCCCCGCCGGCCCCTGTGCAAGAACAGCGGTCCGGATCTTGTGCGGCGCACAAGCAAACGCCCGGACCGTTTCCGATCCGGGCGCCTGCGTGACGATCGCTCGTCAGCCCCCATTTTTTCGCTCTCGCCCTTCGTCTTGCGACGGGGCGTAAAAGCATTCCCCGAACCACGGCCGTTGCCTGTGTCTCAGCAAGAGTTTTGCTAGTTAGTGCCACCGGCTTTGTCACGGTGTTTGGCGGGTACGTGGCACGATTGACGCCCCCCTGTGACGATTCCGCCACAGCGTGGCCGGTTGCCTCCCAATCGCCTGCGTCCTAGAGCCTGACCGATATCTCCTCCCAGATCGAACCAACATGATCCTGTCACGCTATGAACGGATGATCGCCCGGCGCTACCTGCTGCCGGGCAAAGGCGAGGCGTTCATCTTCCTCGTCGCCTCGATCAGCCTGGTCGCGGTGATGCTCGGCGTCGCTGCCCTCGTGATCGTGATGAGCGTGATGAACGGCTTCCGTGCCGAACTGTTCGACAAGATCGTCGGACTGAACGGCCATGCGGTGGTGCAGGGCGTCGGCGGACGGATGCCCGACTGGCGCGACGTCGTGAGGCAGGCCAAGGCGACTCCCGGCGTGACCAGCGCGGTGCCGCTGATCGAGCAGCCGCTGTTCGCGAGCTACAACGGCCGCTCGGAGTTTATCCTGCTGCGCGGCATGCGGGTGCCCGACATCCGCAGCACCGCGAAGAACGGCATGAAGATCGTGATGGGGTCGATGGACAGCATCACCACCGGCAGCGGGCGGGTCGCGATCGGATCCGGGCTGGCGGATTCGCTCGGCGCGCAGGTCGGCTCCGAAATCTCGGTGATCAGCCCGCAAGGGCAGGCGACCCCGTTCGGCACCGTGCCGCGGATCGTCACCTATACGGTCGGCGCGATCTTCGAGATCGGCGTGTATGATTACGACAAGGCGTACGTCCTGATGCCGATCGAGGATGCGCAGACCTTCCTGCTGCTCGGCGATTCGGTCGGCATGGTTGAACTCGAAACCGTCGACGCCGACCGGGTCGGCCCGATCCTCGCGCCGCTCGCCGACAAGGTTGCCGGGCGGGCGGTGATCGCCGACTGGCGGACGATGAACGCGCAGCTGTTCGAGGCGCTGGCGGTCGAGCGGGTGGCGATGTTCACCGTGCTGTCGATCATCATCCTGGTCGCAGTGTTCAACATCCTGTCGTCGCTGATCATGCTGGTGCGCGCCAAGACCCGCGACATCGCGATCCTGCGCACGATGGGCGCCAACCGCGGCGGGCTGATGCGGATTTTCATGGTGGTGGGCACGACGATCGGTGCGCTCGGCACGGTCGCGGGGCTGGGGCTCGGCTTCGTGTTCCTGTTCTACCGCCAGGCGGTGGTGAACTTCGTCCAGTTCGTGACCGGGCAGAATCTGTGGGATCCGTCGATCCGCTATCTGACCGAACTGCCCTCGAAGCCCGATCCGGTCGAGATCGTCGTGATCGCGCTGATGGCGCTGGTGTTCAGCTTCCTCGCCACGCTGTATCCGGCGTGGAAGGCGGCGAGTACCGATCCTGTGCAGGTGCTGCGTTATGAATGACGTGAAGATTGCCTTTGGCGGCGCGGTACCCCCGACTACCGAAGCCGTGCTGCAGACCACCGGGCTGACCCGGTCGTTCACGCAAGGGGGGGAGACGATCGCGGTGCTGCGCGGCATCGACCTGGCGATCGCGCCGGGCGAGATCGTCGCGCTGCTCGGGCCGTCGGGGTCGGGCAAGTCGACGCTGCTGCAGGCGGTCGGGCTCCTAGAGGGCGGGTTCGAGGGATCGATCCGGATCGCCGGCGTCGAGGCGGCGAAGCTCAACGCGCACGACCGCACCATCGTGCGCCGCGACCAGCTCGGCTTCGTCTACCAGTTCCATCACCTGCTGCCAGATTTTAACGCGACCGAGAACGTCGTGCTGCCGCAGCTCGTCCACGGCGCGACGCGGGCCAAGGCGGACGCGCGTGCCACCGAACTGCTGACCCAGCTCGGGCTCGGCCACCGGCTGACGCATCGTCCCAGCCAGTTGTCGGGTGGCGAGCAGCAGCGCGTCGCGGTCGCCCGCGCGCTCGCCAACGAGCCGGCGCTGGTGCTGGCGGACGAGCCGACCGGCAATCTCGACGAACATACCGCCGACATCGTCTTCGCCGAATTCATCCGCCTGGTCCGCGAACAGGGCACCGCCGCGCTGGTCGCGACGCACAACGAGCGGCTGGCCGCGCGGATGGACCGGGTGCTGCGCCTGCATGAGGGCGTGCTGCAGTGAGTTTGTGGAGTGCCACGCCGACGCTGGTCGGGCGGCATGTCACGCTGCGTCCTTTGTTGGCCGACGATCTCGACGCGCTGGTTGCGGCCGCGTCGGCGGGCAACCTGTGGGACCTGTTCTACGCGAATGTATCGCTGATGAAGCAGCCTGACGAGTGGTTCGCGGCGGCGATGCAAGAGCAGGATTTCGGGCGAGCGCGGGTATTCGCGGTGGTCGATGCGGACGGCACGGTGGTCGGCACGACGCGGTTCATGCGGATGGCGCCGCGGCATCGTCGGCTCGAGATCGGCGGGACCTTCTATGCCAAGGCGGTGCAGCGCACGGGTGTGAATACCGAGGCGAAACTTATGCTGCTGACCCATGCGTTCGGCGAACTCGACTGCCAGTGCGTGCAGATCCGCACCGATTCGCTCAACCTCAAGTCGCAGGCGGCGATCGAGCGCCTGGGTGCACGGCGTGACGGTGTGCTGCGTGGGCATCAGGTGATGGCGGGCGGGCGCTTGCGCGACAGCGTCGTCTACAGCATCCTCGCGCATGAATGGCCGGGCGTGCGCCAGAATTTGGCGTTCCTGCTGGCCCGGCATGAGGAACGACCATGATCACCGACTTTACCGTCAAGGCGGCCGATGGATCGCCCGTCTCGCTGGAAGCGTATCGTGGGCAAGTGCTGCTGATCGTCAACACCGCGTCGAAATGCGGGTTCACCCCGCAATATGAGGGGCTGGAGGCGCTGCACCGCGATTATGCCGCCCGCGGGTTCGAGGTTCTGGGTTTTCCCTGCAACCAGTTCGGCGCGCAGGAACCGGGCGATGCGGCGGAGATCGCGAACTTCTGCACGCTGACCTATGACGTGACGTTCCCGGTGTTCGCGAAGGTGGATGTCAACGGCACCGACGCCGATCCACTGTTCGAGCGGCTGAAGGCCGACGCGCCGGGGTTGCTCGGGTCGAAGGGGATCAAGTGGAACTTCACCAAGTTCCTGGTGAACCGGGATGGGGCTGTCGTGGACCGCTATGCGCCGACGACCAAGCCCGAGGATATCCGCAAGGACATCGAGCGGTTGCTGTAAGCTCGCGTCATCCCGGGCTCGTCCCGGAATCCAGAGTTACGGGCGATGACGTATGGGGCTCTGGACCCCGGGACGAGCCCGGGGTGACGGGAGAGGCCGACTCCCGCTACGAACGGTTCGTCGAGAAGCGAGCGTCGCACCGCTGGTCGAATCAACGCCCACCGGCTAGGGTCCGGCGATGTCTCATTCCGGCTTCGTGCCCCTGCGCAACTTCTCCTGCTACACGATGCTCGACGGCGCGATCGAGCCCAAGGCGATCGTCGCCCAGGCGCGCAAACTCGGCTTTCCTGCCGCCGCGCTGACCGACCGCAACGGCCTCTACGCGGCGATGGCGTTCTCCGACGCCGCCAAGAAGGACGGCGTGCAGCCGATCATCGGCACGATGCTGGGCGTCAGCCGTCCCGACATTCCCGACGGCGTCGCCGCTCCGTTCGACTGGCTCGCGCTCTACGCGCAGAACGAGACCGGCTACGACAATCTGTGCGCGCTGGTGTCGCGGGCGCATCTCGACCGGCCGATCGAAATGCCCGCGCATGTCGATTTCGCCGCGCTCGAAGGACGCACCGATGGACTGATCGCGCTGACCGCCGGCGGCGAGGGCGGGCTCACGCGTCTCCTCGCCGAGGATCAGCCGGGCGCCGCGGCAGCCTATGTCGACCGGTTGCAGGCGCTGTTCGGCGACCGGCTCTATATCGAACTCTGTCGCCGCGGCGACGCCGTCGAGATCGCAGCCGAGAATGCGCTGATCGACCTCGCCTATGATCGCAACCTGCCGCTGGTCGCGACCAACCCGTGCTGCTTCGCCGAGGGCAGCTTCGGCGACGCGCACGACGCCATGCTGTGCATCGCGCATTCGACTTATGTCGAGAGCGAGGACCGCGTGCGCAGCTCGCCCGAGGCGTGGATGAAGCCGTCGCCGGTGATGCACGAGATCTTCGCCGACCTGCCGGAAGCGATCGCCAACACGCTGGTCGTTGCGCAGCGCTGCGCGGTGATGGCGCCGAGCCGCAAGCCGATCCTGCCGACGTTGGCCGGCGATCTCGCGGGCGAGGCGCAGATGTTGCGCGACGACGCGCATGCCGGGCTCGAACGGCGGCTTGCGCGGATCACCGAACTGCACGGCGAAGGAGAGGGGGACTGGCGCAAGGCCTACCGCGACCGCATCGATTTCGAACTCGACGTCATCATCCAGATGGGCTTCTCCGGCTATTTCCTGATCGTCGCGGACTTCATCAAATGGGCGAAGGACCATGACATTCCGGTGGGGCCGGGCCGTGGCTCCGGCGCCGGTTCGGTGGTCGCCTGGGCGCTGACGATCACCGATCTCGACCCGATGAAGCTGGGGCTGCTGTTCGAACGCTTCCTCAACCCGGAACGCGTGTCGATGCCCGACTTCGACATCGATTTCTGCGAAACCCGTCGCGGCGAAGTGATCCGCTACGTCCAGGAGAAATACGGCCGCGACCAGGTCGCGCAGATCATCACCTTCGGGAAGCTCAAGGCGCGCGCCGTGCTGAAGGATACCGGCCGCGTGCTGCAGATGAGCTATGGCCAGGTCGACCGGCTGGCGAAGCTGGTGCCCAACCATCCGACCGATCCGTGGACGCTGGAGCGCGCGCTGAACGGCGTGAGCGATCTCGCGCGCGAATATGCCAACGACAATGGTGTGCGCCGCCTGATGGACCTGGCGATGAAGCTGGAGGGCTTGCCGCGTCACTCGTCGACGCATGCCGCGGGCGTGGTGATCGGCGACCGGCCCTTGAGCGAACTCGTCCCGCTCTACCGCGACCCGCGCTCCGACATGCCCGTCACGCAATTCGACATGAAATATGTCGAGGGCGCCGGACTCGTGAAGTTCGACTTTCTCGGCCTGAAGACGCTGTCGGTGCTGCAGAAGGGCGTCCAGCTGCTGGCCAAGCGCGGCGTCGTGGTCGATCTCGACGCGCTCGAATGGGACGATGCCGGCGTCTATGCGCTGCTCCAGAAGGGCGACACCGTCGGCGTGTTCCAGCTCGAGTCCGAAGGCATGCGACGCACCCTGTCGGCAGTGCGTCCGAGTAATTTCGGCGACATCATCGCGCTCGTCTCGCTGTACCGGCCGGGCCCGATGGACAATATTCCGTCGTTCGGCCGTCGTAAGAACGGCACCGAAGACATTGTCTATCCACACAAATTGCTCGAACCGATCCTGGCCGAGACCTACGGCATCTTCGTCTATCAGGAACAGGTGATGCAGGCCGCGCAGGTCCTCGCGGGCTTCTCGCTCGGCGGCGCCGATCTGTTGCGCCGCGCAATGGGCAAGAAGGTAAAGGCCGAGATGGACGCGCAGCGCGCGGGGTTCGTCGAGGGTTGCCTGAAGGTCAACGGCATCAAGGCGCACGAAGCCAACGCGCTGTTCGACCTCATCGACAAGTTCGCGGGCTATGGCTTCAACAAGAGCCACGCCGCGGCGTACGCGCTGCTCGCCTATCAGACCGCGTGGCTGAAGGCGCATCACCCGGAGGAGTTCTACGCCGCGTCGATGTGCTACGACCTGCACCAGACCGACAAACTCGCGATCTTCGTCGACGACATGCGGCGAATGGGCGTCGCGGTGCTGCCGCCGTGCATCAACGCGAGCCAAGCGGAATTCGACGTCGAACCGGCGGGAGAGGGCCTCGCGGTTCGCTTCGCGCTCGGGGCGCTGAAGAGCGTCGGCGAAGGCGCGATGGAGAAGCTGATCGTCGAGAGGGTCGAGAATGGCCCGTTCGGCTCGCTCGACGCCATTGCGAAGCGCGTCGATCCCCGGTTGCTCAACAAGCGGCAACTCGAAACGCTGGCCGCGGCGGGCGCGTTCGACGGGATCGAGGACAACCGCGCGGGCATCCACGCCACCGCCGAGACGATCCTGGCGATCGCCGCACGCACGCACGACGCCAAGACCAGCGGGCAGGGCGGGTTGTTCGGCGATGCCGAGCCCGCCGGTGACGCGATCAAGCTGCCCGCCGGCGTACGCTGGACGCTCAGCCAGCGGATGGAGCAGGAAAAGGAGGCGTTCGGCTTCTACTTCTCGTCACACCCGGTCGACCGCCACCGCCACATCGCCAACAGCCACGGCGCGCGCGCCTATACCGCCTTGTCCGAGCTCAACATTCCCGACGACGGCAGCCGTGCCGGCGCGACGATGGCGGTGCTGGTAGAGGACGCGCGCTGGCGCACGTCCGCGCGCGGGAAGCGCTACATGATGGCGCAATTGTCCGACGCCAGCGGGCAGTTCCAGGCGACCTGCTTCGACGATGCGGTCGCCGCCGACCTCGAGGAAGCGGCGAAGGCGGGCGGTTGCGGGCTGATCACCGTCGAGCTCGACCGCAAGCCAGGCGAGGATGCGCCCCGTGTCACCGTCAAGCGCATCCAGCCGTTCGAGAGCCTGGCGGCGATCGCCCGGTTCCAGGCGGTCGTGACGATCGACGATCCGTCCGCATTCGTCGCGCTGTCACGGTTGCTGTCGGATCATCGCGGCGCGCGCGGCGAGGTGCGGGTGAAGACGAGCGACCTGACGATCCTGCTGGGCCGCGACTTTTTGCTGGATGGTGAACTCGCCGGGCATATCGAGACGCTGCCCGGGGTTACCGGGATCGAACTCAAGAACTCGGAAACGCGACTGGCGCTGGTCGGATAGCGGGGGGCGGCCGCCGGCGCGCCCGCCACCCGCCACCCGCCGTCATGCCAGCGGAGGCTGGCATCGCCCGGTTCGGGCCACGGCGCCCGCCACAGGAAGATCCCAGCCTTCGCTGGGATGACGGCTTGGGGTGCGGACGACGGCTGGGGGCAGGATGACGGCTCGGGGTAGGGCTGGCGGACCTGGGGCTGGCTAAGGAACTGCCTCCCGTAATTGCCCGACGCGCGGGGGGCCCTATTGCCACTTGCGCAGTGCAGGACATCGGGCGCAGCTTGCTACCATGACCATGGACCCCGTACTGCGCGCCGGAGCCGACGAAACCAGGACCATCACGCTCGCCGCCCGTCCCGAGGGGCTTCGGCTCGATCCCGCCGAAACCGCGGTAGTCGTGATCGACATGCAGAACGCCTATGCGACGCCCGGCGGCTATGTCGACGTCGCCGGGTTCGACATTTCGGGCTCCGCCGCGACGATCGATCGCATCGCGCGCGTCCTCGACACCGCACGTGCCGCCGGCATGCCGGTCGTGTATCTGCAGAATGGCTGGGACCCCGATTATGTCGAGGCGGGCGGCCCGGGGTCGCCCAACTGGCACAAGTCGAACGCGCTGAAGACGATGCGCGCCCGCCCCGAACTCGCGGGGCAGTTCCTTGCTCGCGGCGGCTGGGATTACGAGATCGTCGATGCCCTGACCCCGCAGCCGGGCGACATCCGTGTCCACAAGACCCGCTACTCGGCGTTCTTCAATTCGCAGCTCGACAGCGTGTTGCGCGCCCGCGGCATCCGCAACATCGTCTTCGTCGGCATCGCCACCAACGTCTGCGTCGAAAGCACGCTGCGCGACGGCTTCCACCTCGAATATTTCGGGGTGATGCTCGAGGACGCGACGCATCATCTCGGGCCGCCTGAGATGCAGGCCGCAACCGTCTACAATATCGAGAAATTCTTTGGCTGGGTCAGCACGGTCGCGGATTTCTGCGGGTCGTTCGGACAGCGGCCATGATGACCGCATAAAGGAGAATACATGCCCTTCGAAGCGATCAATCCGCCCCAGTTCCCCACCCCGATCGCTCCCTATTCGGCCGGCGCGAAGGCCGGCAACACGGTATACGTCTCGGGTGTGCTGGCGCTCGGCGAGGGCGGCGTGGTGCTGCATATCGGCGACGCCGCGGCACAGACACGGCACGTGCTCGACGTCATCAAGATCACGCTGGAGGCGGCCGGCGCGACGCTGGCGGACGTCGCGTTCAATCACATCTTCCTGAAAGACCTTGGCGACTATGCCGCCTTCAACACTGTTTACGCAGAGTATTTCCCCGGCGCCAAGCCTGCCCGCTACTGCATCAAGACCGAACTCGTGAAGCCGGATTGCCTGGTGGAGATCGCCAGCATCGCCCACCTCGCCTGATGGCGATCTGCGCGGGGCTCCATTGGGAAGACCATGGCTTCGCGAGCGGCCCGCCGATCCTGCTGTCGAGCGGTCTCGGCGGATCGGGCAGTTATTGGCAACCGAACCTTGCCGCGCTGGGCCAGTATCGCCGCATCATAACCTATGACCATCGCGGCACCGGCCGATCCGAGCGCGATGTCGCGGGCGATTTGACGGTCGAGGCGATGGCGGCGGACGTGATCGCCTTGCTCGACGGCCTCGGCATCGACCGTGTCACGCTGATTGGTCATGCGCTCGGCGGGCATATCGGTCTGGCGCTGGCGCTCGCGGCGCCCGAGCGGCTCGAACGGCTGGTGGTGATCAACGGCTGGGCCAAGCTCGACCCGCATACCGCGCGGTGTTTCGACACGCGGCTGGCGCTGTTGCGAAATAGCGGCGCGCGGGCCTATCTCCACGCGCAGCCGCTGTTCCTGTATCCGCCGCAATGGATTTCGGACCATCACGACGCGCTGCAGGACGAGGAAGAGGTGCATCTCGCGCATTTTCCCGGGCCTGAGATGATTCAGCGCCGCATCGCCGCCGTGCGCCGATTCGACATCGCCGCGCGGCTCGACGAGATTTCTGTGCCGACGCTGCTGGTCGCGGCCGACGACGACATGCTCGTGCCGCCGTCCGCATCGCAGAAACTCGCAGCCGGCATTCGGCACGCGCAACTGGCGCGGTTGGCATCAGGCGGCCACGCCTGCAACATCACCCGCGCCGAGCATTTCAACATGTGGCTGCTCGACTGGCTCGACACCGAATTTGGGGAATAGCAATGCAGGTCGGCGTCTTCATCCCCATCAATAACAATGGCTGGCTGATCAGCGAGACCGCGCCGCAGTACAAGCCGAGCTTCGACCTGAACAAGGCGATCGCGCAGAAGGCGGAGGAGCACGGGCTCGATTTCCTGCTGTCGATGATCAAGCTGCGTGGGTTCGGCGGCAAGACCGAGTTCTGGGAATACGGCCTGGAGAGCTTCACGCTGATGGCGGGGCTGGCCGCCGTCACCGAGCGGATCAAGATCTTCGCGACCTGCCCCACGCTGCTGGTGCCGCCGGCCTTTGCCGCGCGGATGTGCAACACGATCGATTCGATCAGCCATGGCCGGTTTGGGCTGAACCTGATCACCGGCTGGCAGCCGCCCGAATACACGCAGATGGGGATGTGGCCCGGCGACGAGCATTTCAAGAACCGGTACAAGATGTTGGACGAGTATGCGCACATCCTGCGCGAGCTGTGGGACATCGGTTCGTCGGACTTCAAGGGCGATTATTACGAAATGACCGACTGCCGCGTCTGGCCGCAACCGACCGGCGACATGAAGATCATCTGTGCGGGATCATCGGACGAGGGGCTCGCCTTCTCGGCCAAATGGGCGGACTATGCCTTCTGCCTCGGCAAGGGCGTCAACACCCCGACGGCATTCGCCAAGAACAACGAACGGCTCGCAGTGGCGACCGAGAAGACCGGTCGCGCCGTTTCGATCTTCGTGCTGGTCATGATCATCGCCGCCGAAACCGACGACGAGGCGATGGCGAAATGGCGGCATTACAACGCCGGCGTCGACATCGATGCGATCGCCTGGCTTGCCGACCAGGGCGCGAAGGACACGCACAACGCCGACACCAACGTCCGCCAGCTCGCTGCGCCGGAGGGGGCGGTGAACATCAACATGGGCACGCTGGTCGGGTCGTATGAAAGCGTCGCACGGATGCTCGACGAGATGGCGGCGGTGCCGAATACCGGCGGCGTGCTGTTGACGTTCGACGACTTCCTCGAAGGCGTGGAGGCGTTCGGCACGCGGATCCAGCCGCTGATGAAAAGCCGCCAGGGCTGATCGCGGCGTTCGCGCGTTCATTCGGATGATGTCGAACGATGGAGTGACGCGATGACGCCAAGCAAGGGATGGGTGGGCGGCGCGGCGCTGGCTGCGGCGTCTGGGCTGGGCCTAGCCTTCTACGCCAACCAGGTCGCGCGGACGGCGGAGTCGCTGGTTCCGGCAGACGGCCGGTTCCTCGACGTCGCCGGTGCGCGGCTGCACTATGTCGACGAGGGTAGCGGACCGGCGATCGTCATGGTCCACGGGCTCAGCGGGCAACTCCGCAACTTCAGCTATGCGCTGCTCGACCTGCTGAAGAACGAGTATCGTGTCATTCTCGTCGACCGTCCCGGCTCGGGCTATTCGACCGCGGACGCGGGCACGCCGCCGGGGTTGATCGCGCAGGGGGCGATGATCGCCGAGCTGATCACGGCACTGAAGCTCGACCGACCGCTGCTCGTCGGTCATTCGATGGGCGGTGCCGTCGCGCTTGCGCTGGCGCTCGATCGGCCCGAGCTGATCCGCGGGCTGGGACTGATCGCGCCGTTGACGCAAATGCAGGATACCGTGCCCGATGTGTTCCGCGGCCTCGCGATGGTTCCGCAATCGGCGCGGCTGCTGTTCGCGCAGACGATCGGCACGCCGCTCAGCAAGCTCACCCAGGGGCCGGTCCTGGCGGCGGTGTTCGCGCCCGAAATTGCACCCGATGACTTCGGTATCCGTGGCGGCGGGTTGCTGTCGCAGCGCCCCGCCGCGATCGCTGCGGCTTCGGCCGAGCTGTTCGGCGCGAATACCGATCTGCAGCGGATGGTGTCGCGCTATGGCGACCTGCATGTGCCAACCAGCATCCTGTTCGGACGGCAGGATGCGATCCTCGATCCCGGGTTGCACGGGCATCGCATTGCCGCGGTCGTGCCCGGCGCAAAGATCGAGACGATCGAGGGCGGTCACATGCTCCCGGTCACCGTTCCCGACGCCACCGCACGGTTCGTCCGCGCCGCCTTCGCCTATGGCAACACCGACCGCGACCTGGAAAAGACGCGCCGCAACACCATATGAAGTCTGGTAAAAGATAAACGGCGGAGAGCGGTGATGGCGAGCGGATGGGCCCCGGACGGGGCGGTGCAGGACCAGATCGACGACACGATCATGGATGCGGTGATGAGCGCACGGGCGCGGATGCCGGCGGGTGAGGGCGAGACGCACTGCCTGGAATGCGGCGACGAAATCCCCACCGCACGCAGGTTGGCGCTCCCAGGTGCGCGGACATGTATCGCATGCCAGTCCGCCCGCGATAGTCGGCCAGCCTTTGCCGGCTTCAACCGTCGCGGCAGCAAGGACAGCCAGCTGCGTTGACGCTCAGACGTCGACCGCCTGCGCCGCGCGGCCGGCGCTGCCGAATACGCGCAGATAGCGTTCGATCTCGGCCGGATTGCCGGTCGCCTTGGCAGGATTGTCCGACAGTTTGACGGCGGGTCTGCCGTTCGCCGCGACCACCTTGCAGACCAGCGAGATCGGCGCGAGCGCGTCGCCTCCTTCGGGGTCGCAGCCGCGGAAATCGTTGGTCAGGTTGGTGCCCCAGCCGAAACTGGTCCTAACGCGACCGTGGAAGTGGCGATAGGTCGCCTCGATCGACTCGACGTCCATACCGTCGGAGAAGATCAGCAGCTTGGTCTTCGGGTCGCGGCCCTTGTCCTGCCACCAGCGGATGATCTGTTCGCCGCCCTCGATCGGCGGTGTGCTGTCTGGGCGGAAGCCGGTCCAGTCCGCGACCCAGTCGGGCGCCTCGGCTAGGAACGCGGTCGTACCGAATGCGTCGGGCAGGGCGATGAGCAGATTGCCGTGATAGGAGGCGCGCCAGTCCTCCAGCACGCGGTACGGCGCGGTGGCGAGTTCGGCATCGTCGCGGCTGAGCGCGGCGGCGACCATAGGTAGTTCGTGCGCGTTGGTGCCGATCGCCTCCAGGTCCGCGTCCATCGCCAGCAGGACGTTCGACGTGCCGATGAAACGGTCGCCGAGTCCTTCCTTCATCGCCTCAACGCACCAGCGCTGCCACAGGAAACCGTGGCGACGGCGCGTCCCGAAGTCCGAGATGACGAGGTCGGGGAGGGTGCGCAGCCGCTCGACCTTGTCCCACAGTTTCGCCTTGGCGCGGGCGTAGAGGATATCGAGCGCGAACCGTCCGCGATCGCGCATCGCGCCCCGCGCGCGCAGTTCGTTGACGATCGCCAGGGCGGGGATCTCCCACATCGTCGTATGCGTCCACGGCCCGTCGAACCGCAGCTCGAACTGCCCGTCGACGATGCGCAGGTCGTACGCAGGCAGCTGGAAATCGGCGAGCCAGGCGATGAAGTCGGGCGCGAACATCCGCGCCTCGCCGTAGAAGCTGTTGCCGGCGAGCCAGATCAGCTCCTTCTTTGCAAACCGCAGCGTCCGCGCATGATCGAGCTGCGCGCGCAATTCGCCTTCGTCGATCGTGTCCGCCAGTCGCACCGTGCGCGTACGGTTGATGAGCGCGAAGCTGACCTGTGTATCGGGGTGCAGCCGCCGGATCATCTGCAGCATCAGCAGCTTGTAGAAGTCCGTGTCGAGCAGACTGCGGACGATCGGGTCCAGCCGCCAGCCATGATCATAGGTGCGGGTCGCGATATCGGTGAAGGCCATGGCGCCGCATCTCCCCCGGACCGGGCGGTTTTTCCAGCGAAATCCTGCGACCCGCGCCCTCTACTGCGGCGAACGGACATCGGCTATCGGTGCGAAAACCATAAGGCGAGGGTGTATGAGCGACATGATCGACAGGGCCGGGCTGAGCGTCGCGGCGGAACTGGTCCGCTTCATCGAGGATCGCGCGATCCCTGGCACCGGTGTGGCGGTCGACGCATTCTGGACGGGCGTGGCGGACATCTACGCGCGGTTCGCGCCTGAGAATGCGCGGTTGCTCGGCGTCCGCGACTTGCTGCAGGCGCGGATCGACGCCTGGCATGATGCGCAGACCGGCGCCCCGATCGACATGGCCGCGTATGCCGCGTTCCTGACCGAGATCGGCTATCTGGTCCCCGAACCCGCACCGTTCGCGGTGACCGCGACCAACGTCGACGCCGAGGTCGCGAAATTGGCCGGGCCGCAGCTGGTCGTGCCGATCCTAAACGCCCGCTTCGTGCTGAACGCGGCGAACGCGCGCTGGGGCAGCCTGTACGATGCGCTGTACGGCACCGATGCGATCCCCGGCGCGGCGGTCGGCAAGGGCTATGACGCCGATCGCGGCGCACAGGTGGTCGCCTGGGCCAAGGCGTTCCTCGACCGGGCGGTGCCCTTGGCGCGTGGATCATGGGCCGACTTCACCGGCGGCGAGCCGGAACTGGCGGAACCCGCGCAGCTGGTCGGGCGCGCCGGATCGAACTTGCTGTTCGTGCACAACGGCTTGCACATCGAACTGGTCATCAATTCCGAGCATCCGATAGGTCGTGACGATCCGGCCGGCATCGCCGACGTCGTGCTGGAATCGGCGCTGTCGACGATCGTCGACCTGGAGGATTCGGTCGCGGCGGTCGATGCGGAGGACAAGGTCGCCGCCTATGCCAACTGGCTCGGGCTGATGAAGGGTGACCTCACCGCCAGTTTCGCGAAGGGTGGTGCGACGACGACGCGTGCGCTCGAGCCCGACCGAGTGTTCGCAGGCACCGACGGCGGCGAGCTGACGCTGCCCGGCCGCAGCCTGTTGTTCGTCCGCAACGTCGGCCACCTGATGACGACGCCGGCGGTTCGGCTCGCCGACGGCAGCGATGCGCCGGAGGGCATTCTCGACGCGATCGTCACAAGCCTGATCGCGCTGCACGACCTGAAGTCGCAGGGCCCGATTCGTAACAGCCGAGCTGGGTCGATCTACATCGTCAAACCCAAGATGCACGGCCCCGAAGAGGCGGCCTTCACCGATACGCTGTTCGACGCGGTCGAGGATCTGCTGGGGCTGGCGCGGCACACGATCAAGGTCGGGGTGATGGACGAGGAACGCCGCACCTCGGCCAACATCGCCGCCTGCATCGCCGCGGTGAAGCACCGGATCGTCTTCATCAACACCGGGTTCCTCGATCGCACCGGCGACGAGATGCACACATCGATGCGAGCCGGCGCGATGCTGCGGAAGGGCGACATGAAGGCGTCGGACTGGATCGCCGCCTATGAGGATCGCAACGTCCAGATCGGGCTCGCCTGCGGTCTGGCCGGCAAGGCGCAGATCGGCAAGGGGATGTGGGCGGCGCCCGATCGGATGGCGGACATGCTCAAGCAGAAGATCGCGCATCCGCGCACCGGCGCGACCACCGCCTGGGTGCCGTCGCCAACCGCGGCGACGCTGCACGCGACGCATTATCACGCGGTCGATGTGTTCGCGCGACAGGCCGAGCGCCGGGCGGAACCGGTGGCCTCGCTCGACCGGTTGCTGAGCATCCCACTCGCGCAGGGCCACAACTGGTCGCCGGACGAGGTGCGCCAGGAACTCGACAACAACGCGCAGGGCATCCTCGGCTATGTGGTGCGCTGGGTCGACCAGGGGGTCGGGTGCTCGAAGGTGCCCGACATCCACGACATCGGCCTGATGGAGGACCGCGCGACGCTGCGCATCTCGTCGCAGCATATGGCGAACTGGCTGCTGCACGGCGTCTGCACCGCGGACGAGGCCGATGCGGCGCTGGTCCGGATGGCGGCCAAGGTCGATGTGCAGAATGCCGGCGACCCGCTGTACCGGCCGATGACAGGCCACACCGACACCAGCCTCGCGTTCCAGGCCGCCCGTGCGCTGGTGTTCGAGGGCGTCGCGCAGCCGAACGGCTATACCGAACCGTTGCTGCACCGCTTCCGCCAGCGCGCGAAAGCGGAGACCGCCTGATGCCGCTCTACGAAATCGACGGACGGCGTCCGACCCTGCCCGCGGACGGTTCGGCCTGGGTCGCGCCGTCGGCGGACGTGATCGGCGACGCGCGGCTGGGCGAGGGCGTCAGCGTCTGGTTCGGCGCGGTGATTCGCGCCGACAACACCCCGATCATCGTCGGCGCGGGGACCAATATCCAGGAAGGCGCGATGCTGCACTCCGATCCCGGCAGCCCGCTGACGATCGGCGAGGACGTCACGGTCGGCCATCACGCGATCCTGCACGGCTGCACGATCGCCGACACCGTGCTGATCGGCATGGGCGCGACCGTGCTCAACAACGCGGTGATCGGCGCGAACAGCCTGGTCGGCGCGGGCGCGCTGGTGACCGAGGGCAAGATTTTCCCGCCGGGCAGCCTGATCGTCGGCGTGCCGGCCAGGGCGGTGCGCACGCTGACACCCGAGCAGATCGCCGGCCTGAAGCTGTCGGCGGCAGCCTATCGCGCGCGCGGTGCTAGCTTTGCGGCGGGGCTTCGCCGCGTCGATTGACCGTGCGAGCGCGGGCTATCAGACGCCCTCGCAACAAACCTGATCTTTCGATCGCTTCGACATTGGCGATATTCCCTATATCGCCGCTGGGAATATGCTCACGGGGCAATGGGAGTATGAGCATGGGTTACGGAACGCGGACGGCCGGACTGGCGGGGGGGCTCGCACTGGCGCTCGCCATGACGATCTCGGGCTGTTCGTCGCCGTCGGGCGCCGGCAAGGACGGCAAGTCGGTCGAACTGCTCAACGTCTCGTACGATCCGACGCGCGAACTCTACAAACAGGTCAACGCCGCGTTCGCCGCGGATTGGAAGAAGAAGACCGGGCAGGCGGTCGGCTTCAACATGAGCCACGGCGGGTCGGGCAAGCAGTCGCGCGCGGTGATCGACGGGCTGGGCGCGGACGTGGTGACGCTGGCGCTCGCCTATGACGTCGACGCCATCGCCGAGCGCGCGAAGCTGCTGCCGGCGAACTGGGAGACGCGGCTGCCCGACAACAGTGCGCCGTACACGTCGACGATCGTGCTGCTGGTGCGCAAGGGCAACCCCAAGGGTATCCGCGACTGGGCCGACCTGGTGAAGCCGGGCGTGCAGGTGATCACGCCCAACCCCAAGACCAGCGGCGGCGCGCGGTGGAATTTCCTCGCCGCCTGGGGCTATGGCAAGAAGGCGGGTAACGGCTCCGATGCCGCCGCGCAGGCCTATGTGACGAAGCTGTTCCAGCATGTGCCGGTGCTCGATTCGGGCGCGCGCGGTGCGACGACGACGTTCGTCGAGCGCGGCCTGGGCGACGTGCTGATCGCTTGGGAGAACGAGGCGCTGCTGTCGGAGAAGGAACTCGGCAAGGGCAAGTTCGACATCGTCGTGCCGTCGCTGTCGGTGCTCGCCGAACCGTCGGTCGCGGTGATCGACGCCAACGCGAAGAAGCACGGGACCGAGAAGGTGGCCGAGGCGTATCTGCGGTTCCTCTACACGCCCGAGGGGCAGGATATCGCGGCCAGGAACTATTACCGGCCGCGCGATGCCGCGGTGCTGGCGCGCTATGCGAGCGTGTTTCCGAAAGTCGAGACGCTGACGATTCGCGACTTCGGCGGATGGCAGGCGGCGCAGAAGCGGTTCTTCGCCGATGGCGGCGTGTTCGACGCGATCTACGCCGGGCCGAAGCGCTAAACCGTGGCAGTCGACGCGATGCCGGCCCGACAGAGACGACGCGCGTCGGTCATCCCGGGATTCGGGCTGACGGTCGGGATCACGCTGGCCTGGCTCGGACTGGTCGTGCTGATCCCGCTGACGACGATTTTCCTGCGTGCGGCGGGGCTGGGCTGGGACGGCTTCGTCGCGGTCGGGCTGTCGCCGCGGGCGATGGCCGCCTATCGCCTGAGCTTCGGCGCGGCATTCGCGGCCGCGGGGATCAACGCGGTGTTCGGTCTGCTGATCGCCTGGATCCTCGCGCGCTATGATTTTCCCGGCAAGCGGCTGGTCGACGCGGTCGTCGACCTGCCGTTCGCGTTGCCGACCGCGGTCGCGGGCATCGCGCTCGTCTCGCTCTATTCGAGCAACGGCTGGATCGGATCGCTGCTCGACCCGCTCGGGATCAAGGTCGCGTACACCCCGCTGGGGGTGGTGATCGCGCTCGTCTTCATCGGCTTGCCGTTCATCGTTCGTACGGTGCAACCGGTGCTCGCGGATCTGGGTGGCGACGTCGAGGAAGCGGCCGCGACGCTCGGCGCGACCCGCTGGCAGACGTTCGCGCGCGTGATCTTCCCGGCAATCGCGCCGGCATTGCTGACCGGGTTCGCGCTCGCCTTCGCGCGCGGTGTCGGCGAATATGGCTCGGTGATCTTCATCTCCGGCAACATGCCGTACCGGTCGGAGATCGCGCCGTTGCTGATCGCGACCCAGCTCGAACAGTTCGACTATGCCGGCGCGACCGCGATCGCCTGCGTCATGCTGGTCGCGTCCTTCTCGATGCTGCTGCTCGTCAATCTGTTGCAGGCGTGGCGCGCCAAGCGGGGCACCCGGTGAGCCGGCGGTCTGCGACCGGGGAGAGCGCGCTGGTCCGCCGCCTGCTGCTCGGCATCGGGCTGGTCTTTCTCGCGCTGTTCCTCGTGCTGCCGCTGGTCGTCGTGTTCGCGCAGGCGTTCTCGAAAGGCTGGAGCGCGTTCGTCGAGGCGATCGTCGCGCCGGATGCGCTGGCGGCGATCCGGCTGACGCTGCTCGTCGCCGCGATATCCGTCCCGCTGAACTGCGTGTTCGGCGTGGTCGCATCCTGGGCGATCACCAAGTTCGATTTCCGCGGCAAGAGCCTGCTGATCTCGCTGATCGACCTGCCGTTCTCGGTGTCCCCGGTCGTCTCCGGCCTGATCTTCGTGCTGCTGTTCGGCGCGCAGGGCTGGTTCGGCCCGTGGCTGATGGCGCACGACCTCAAGATCATCTTCGCGGTGCCGGGCATCGTGCTGGCGACCGTCTTCGTGACCTTCCCGTTCGTCGCGCGCGAACTGATCCCGCTGATGGCGGAACAGGGCCGCGACGACGAGGAGGCGGCGGTGTCGCTCGGCGCGTCCGGCTGGCAGACGTTCCGGCTGGTGACGCTCCCCAACATCCGCTGGGGGCTGCTGTACGGCGTGCTGCTGTGCAACGCCCGCGCGAT
>Ga0247813_10001196_pt1 | contig 20454 bp, 18 predicted proteins | sample UWRJL169409C1_FD_180719 | JGI IMG/M metagenome (GOLD analysis project Ga0247813, IMG submission 180719) | Plant litter microbial communities from Arlington Agricultural Research Station in Wisconsin, United States - UWRJ-L169-409C-1 | ecosystem: Environmental > Terrestrial > Plant litter >...
GCCGTCGGGTAAATAGGCATCACACGCCCACAATCACGAGCACGATGAGCAGAATGTTGATCCCAACGATTGCGACAGAGGAGGTCCACCCGGCGATTCTCAGCCAGACCGGGTTCACGAACTCGCCCATCTCGGTCTTCGAGCTCGCAATGCGCACGAGCGGGATGAGTGCGAAGGGGATGCCGAAGCTCAGCACAACCTGACTGAGCACGAGGGCGAGCGTCGGGTCGAAGCCGAGGGCGAGCACGACTATCGCGGGCACGAGCGTGATCACTCGCCTTACCAGGAGCGGCACACGAACCTGGAGCAGTCCACCCATGATCGCGGAGCCCGCGTAGGTTCCGACACTCGTCGAGGCGAGTCCGGAGGCGAGCAGGCCGATCGCGAAGATCACTCCGATGACCGGCCCGAGCGCTCCGACGATCGCGGTGTGGGCTCCGTCGATCGAGTCGGTGCCGTCCACCCCGCGCAGGTTGGCGGCCGCAAGCAGCAACATCGAGATGTTGATGGCTCCCGCGACGAGGAGGGCGGCTCCGACATCCCATCGCGTCGCTTTCAAGAGGGTGCGGATGCGAGCGGGTTCGTGCGCGACACCGTGCCGGTCTCGGGCCAGTGCCGAGTGCAGGTAGATGACGTGCGGCATGACCGTTGCACCGAGCATGCTCGTGGCGAGCAGCACGGAGTCAGTGCCTTCGAACCGGGGAACTATGCCCGCAACGAGCTCTCCAGTCGACACGTCGCTCACGAAGAGGCCACCGACGAAGCCGACGACGATGACACCGAGCAGGGTGACGATGATGATCTCGAAGGCGCGCTGGCCGTGCCGCGACTGCACCGAGAGCAGAGCCATGGATGCCACGCCGATGATGATTCCTCCGAGAGGCAAGGGCAGGCCGAACAGCAGGCTGAGGGCGATCGCCCCGCCGATCACCTCGGCGATGTCCGTGGCTGCCGCAACGAGCTCGGCCTGGAGCCAGTAGATCCGTCGCGGGCCGGTCTTCAGGCGCTCACCGAGAAGCTCAGGGAGGCTCTTGCCCGTGACGATACCGACCTTGGCCGACTGGTACTGCACGAGCACGGCTATCGCGTTGGCGAGGATGAGCACCCAGAGCAGCAGGTACCCGTATCGAGCACCCGCTGTGAGGTTGGCGGCGACGTTGCCGGGATCCACGTAGGCGATTGCGGCGACGAAGGCGGGGCCGAGCAGCAACAGGGTTGCTCGCTGCGGGGAGTGAGTTTTAGGCACGCCTAAATATTAGCGGTGGAACTCCTGCTCATGCGCCGCGTGCGACGCCGGCTCGAGCTGGAAAGTCGAGTGCTCTACGTCGAAGTGGCCGGCGAGGCATCCACTCAGCTCATCGAGGAGTGCGCCCGTGCCGCCACTCTCGAACAATTCGCTCGTGACGACAACATGCGCGGAGAACACCGGCGCACCCGAGGTGATGGCCCACACGTGCACGTCGTGCACATCGGTGACGCCCGGCGTCTTGAGGATGTGCGCCCGGATCTCCTCGACGTCGGTGCCGTCGGGTGTCGATTCACTCAACACGCGGACGACATCGCGCAGGAGCACGAACGCGCGCGGAACGATGAGTGCCGCGATGACGAGCGAGGCAATGGCGTCAGCCTGCACGAAGCCGGTTGCGAGGATGACTGCACCAGCGATGAGCGCGGCGATCGAGCCGAACAGGTCGCCGATGACCTCGAGGTAGGCACCCCGCATGCCGATCGAGCCTTTCGCTCCCCCGCGCAGCACGAGCAGCGCCGCGACATTGGCGACCAGACCGAGCCCCGCGATGATGAGCATGGGAACGCTCAGAACTTCTGCATCCGAGGGATCGAGCAGACGGGTCACACCCTGGATCGCGATGAAGACGGCTATCCCGCCGAGCAGGAGGCCGTTGGCGAGCGCGCCGAGAACCTCAGCGCGCTGGTAGCCGAAGGTCTGGCGGTCGGTCGCCGGTCGTGACGCGATGCCGAGAGCCACGAGCGCGATGATGAGACCGAGCAGGTCGGAAACCATGTGTCCGGCGTCGGCGAGAAGAGCGAGTGAGCCGGAGATCCACGCACCGACCACCTCGATGATGAGAAAAGTGCCGACAATCGCAATCGCGACGATGAGGCGGGTGCGGTTGGCGGAACCGTGCCCGTGGTCGTGCGAATGTGTGCTCACCCATCAAGGCTAGGTCGCCGCGTGACTGCCCGCCAGCGATTCGGCTAGATAGGAATGAGTGGCATTATCACTATCAGTTCACAAAAAGCAATACGCGAAAATCAGTGGATCATACATCCGTATGGGAGTTACAGTTTCTCCCATGTCCCTAGCTCGTTCCGTTGAACCTCGCATGCGCCGAGACGCTGTCCGCAATCGTGAGCGGGTGCTCGCTGCAGGTCGCGCGGCACTTGAGGCCGGTGGGAGCATCCAACTCAACGAAATCGCGCGCGCCGCGGGAGTCGGAGTCGGAACTGTCTACCGGCACTTCCCGGCCACCGGCGACCTCCTCGAAGCGATAGTCGCCGACAAGGTGGAGATCCTGCTCGCCGAAGCGCAGGACGCGACCTCGCTCGCCGACCCTTGGGCAGCGCTCGAGGACTTCATCAGCCGCAGCCTCCAGTTGCAGTCGATGGATGCAACACTTGCCGGGATCCTCGCGGCGACCGACGACGCTCTGCCCACCACGACAAAGCTCAAGGCATCGCTCGCGCGAACAGTCGAGCGACTCATCGAGCGGGCTCGTGAAGCGCACTCCGTGCGCGATGACCTCCGCTCGGCTGAACTCCGCGACCTCGTGAGCGGTATCGCATATGCGAACCGCCTGTCGGGCGTGACGAGCGCAACAACGAAGCGCTACCTCGATATCGTTCTCCGCGGTATCCGCGCCGAAGCGACTCTCGCGAACTAGGCGCCGAGCAGCGTCGCCCGCACGACGGGCATGATCTGGCCGAACGCACGAGCGCGGTGGCTGATGGCGTTCTTCTCGTCAGCGCGCAGTTCTGCAGCGCTCACCGAGAGCCCCTCGGGCTTGAAGATCGGGTCGTAGCCGAAGCCGCCCGCTCCAGCCGGCTCGCGCAGCACCGTGCCGGGCCACACTCCCAGCTCTACATGCTCGACATCGCCCACGACGAGAGCCGCGGCGCACGAGAAGAATGCGGCACGGTCATCCGTGTCACCCAGGTTGGCGAGGAGCAACTCGAGGTTCTCCCGATCGTCGCGGTTGCCTGCATAACGTGCCGAATGGATGCCGGGGGCACCGCCGAGCGCGGCGACCGATATACCGGAGTCGTCCGCGATCGCCGCGAGCCCGGTGTGGAGCGCTGCCGCTCGCGCCTTGATGAGCGCGTTCGCCTCGAACGTGTCGCCGTCTTCAACCGGCTCCGGCCCGTCGTACCCGATGAGCTCGATCCCCTCGAGCTGGTCACCGAGGATGCGGCGCAATTCGTCGACCTTGTGCGAGTTGTGGGTCGCGAGCACGAGTTGCACGGTCATCGGCCAAGCGCTTCGTTCTGGAGTGCCGTTAGATCGACGGCTCCCGCGAGCGCGAGGTCGAGAAGCGAGTTGAGCTCGGTGCGGTCGAACGGCGCGCCCTCTGCTGTGCCCTGCACCTCGACAAAGAGGCCACGCCCCGTGACGACGACGTTCATGTCGGTCTCTGCGCGCACGTCTTCGACATACGCGAGGTCGAGCATCGGTGTGCCGTCGATGATGCCGACGCTCACCGCGGAGACCGAGTCGATGAGCGGCTTCGCGTTCTGTCCGATGAACTTCTTGCCACGGCCCCACTCGAGGGCGTCCGCGAGGGCGACGTAGGCTCCGGTGATCGCTGCCGTGCGGGTGCCGCCGTCGGCCTGGAGCACGTCGCAGTCGATGACGATCGTGTTCTCGCCGAGAGCCTTCATGTCGACGACAGCGCGCAGCGAGCGGCCGATGAGACGCGAGATCTCGTGCGTGCGCCCGCCGATCTTGCCCTTGACGGCTTCACGGTCCATGCGGTCATTCGTGGAGCGCGGGAGCATGGCGTACTCGGCCGTCACCCAGCCCTTGCCCTTGCCGGTGAGCCAGCGCGGAACCCCGTTGGTGAACGACGCGGTGCACAACACCTTGGTGCGGCCGTAGGAGATGAGCGCAGAGCCTTCGGCCTGGTCGCTCCATCCACGTTCGATGGTGATGGGGCGGAGTTCGTCGTTGGAGCGGCCGTCGTGGCGGGTCATGGTGGTATCGATCCTGTTGTGGTGGGCGGTGGGATTAGGGGGTGGTCGCAGCGATCGCACGACGGAAGTCGGCGGCGCGATCGGCGAAGTCCTTGTAGATGCCGTAGCTGGGGGCGGCCGGCGAGAGAAGCACTGTTCCGCCCGCGGGAACGAGTGCGCGTGCCCTCGAGACGGCATCGAGCATGTCCTCAGCCACCTCGGTGTGCACGCCCTCGATTTCGGCGAGGATGCGAGCGCCGCTCGGCGGGAGTCCGACGACCGCCGCAATCGGGTGGGCAGCGAGGTGGTCAGCGAGCGGCGCGTAGTCCACGCCGCGGTCCTGTCCGCCGGCGAGGAGCACGACGTCGGAAGAGTCGAAAGCCTTGAGCGCCTCAATGGCGGCGAAGGGGCTAGTCGAGAGGGAGTCGTTGATGAAGGTGAGGCCGGAGGCATCCACTATCGGTTCGAGGCGGTGCTCGAGGGGTGCGAAGCTCGCAAGCGCTGTGGCGGCGACTGCGGCGTCGATGCGCGTTCCCCCGGCATCCGCCGCCGCGAGCGCAATCGCGGCGTTGAGTGCGTTGTGGCGACCCAGGAGGGGCAGGTCAGCTGTGGCAAGGATGCGCTCAGCGCCCCGCACGATGAATCCGTCTCGCACCGCGTACTCGTTGTCGCCGCCGACCCAGTGCACCTCAAGGGCCGGATGCAGGTGCGCGAGCGTGGCGACGAGGGTTGCATCCTCGGAGTTCGCGATGACGACGCGCGCGCCGTGAGCGACGAGGTTGAGCTTGTCGGCGAAGTAGCGCTCCTCGCTCCCGTGCCAGTCGAGGTGCTCGGCGAACAATGACGTGAGCACTGCGACATCGGGCGAAGTCGAGAGGCTCTGGCACTGATAGCTCGAGAGTTCGACGACCGTGCGCGCTGCTGGGGCGAGGGCGAGGAGCGGGGTTCCGATGTTTCCGCCGAGCACGGTATCGACTCCCGCGGCAGCCGAGAGGTGCGTGATGAGCGACGAGGTCGTGCTCTTGCCCTTGCTGCCCGTGACACCGGTCGTCGTCGACGCGTGCTCCGACATCCACAAGTCACTGCCGCTCGTGATGGGAACACCCGCGTCAGCGAGAAACGCGACGAGTGGATGCAACGGGCTCATGCCCGGCGACTTCACTGCGACGTCGAAGTCCCGAGCCACGTCACGAGGGTCGGCGGCAACCCACACGGGAGCCGAGTCGCCCCAACGCTCGCGCCAGGCTGCGGCACTTTCGCTGTCCCGGTCGTCGGACGCAGCGAAGCTCGCCACGACCGGCGCGAGCACCTCTGCCGCGGCACGGCCCTCCCGGCCCGTGCCGAGGATGATGACGCGCTTGCCGCTCAGGTCAGGCAAGCGCATAACGCGCCCTCTCATATGCGGGCGCTACTGCGAGCGCGGGCGAGTTGGCCATGACCGTCGCCTCGAGTTCAGGGTCACCGTCGCGCAGGTTCGGGATCTCTTCGACGAGCGCGGTGATGATCACACTGTCACCGAAGTCCACGGTGCGGCTCGCGAGGCTCATCGCCACAGTGCACTCAGCCTCTTCACCGACGCACTCGAACGGCTTGTGTGCATCGAGACCGAGGAGCGCGCGGTAACCCTGCAGTTGGCTCGCATCCTCGAACATGTTCTTGCCGAATATTGCGGTGAGCCGCTCACTCGACAGGTAGGGAGTGAAGGCCAGAAAGACGAAGCGGCACTTGTCGCAATCGCCGCACCAGCCGACATCACCCGCGCCGAGGCGGAACGCGCGGTTGCAGCTCACAAACGACGAGTCGTACTTGGTCGTCGTCGTGAAGCCCTTCGCGATGCGCACTTCGGAGAATGGACGCAGCAGCGAGAAGTAGGCGTCGACGATGCCCACTTGGGCGCGCAACACGGTGTCGAGCGCACGCTCGGCGTCGAGGGACTTCGACCACTGGTGGTTGACCGGCTGACCGTGCCACTGCAGCGTAGGGTCACTCGCCGAGCTCTCGTTCGACATGACAACGGGGCCAGCACCGAGCAGGATCGCCTGGCCGACGGCAATGAGCGAGTTCATCGCCGTGACCGGCACGTGGCCATTGAGCGCTCCCCTCCCGTTGAGGTCGAGCAGGCGACGGTCGATCGTGCGGCGCGCAGACACAAAGGCGTGACCGCTCACGGCAACGACACGGTTGATGATGACGTTCGGGTTGACGGCGAACTGCAGCGGCGCGAGGCCGACGGCAGCGAGCGACTCGACGGAGACGATGGAGTCCTTGCCTCCACCGATCGGAACGAGCGGCGCGCCCTCCGCGCTCGACTCAGCGGGGCGGATGCCGGGGGTGCCGGTTCGCGTGATCTCGGGTTCGAGGAATCCATCGAGACCTGCGCGGTAGGCGAACTCAGCCAGTCCTTCGCGGAGCGTGAGAGCGAGGTAGTCGAGGCCCGCGTCGGTCAGGCCGTCGACCTCGACGACATAGCGGGGCGGGGCTGCGGCCTTGTAGTAACTGAGGCTCAGGATGGCACCGAGCAGCACGAGAACCGCCTGGAATCGCGCGTCGGACTCGCCAGGGGCGAAGGCGACGGTCTCAGTGAATGACTCGGTCGTCGGGCCCACGAGACTGAAGCCGAAGCTCGCTGTCGACGTGACCGGATCCCAGTCACACGCGACGTAGCGGAACTCGGTGAAATCTGTGGGGACGAAGTCCATCGCTCTGCTCGCCTCACTTCTCTGGCCGGGCATCCGAACGACCAGAGCCAAGTTTAGGCCACGGCGCGTGACCTCGCAGGAGACGGCAATAGGCTGGCGGTATGACGACAGCGCTGCTGACCGACCGTTACGAACTCACAATGCTGGATGCGGCTTTGAAGAGCGGACGGGCCCACCGCGAGTGCAGTTTCGAGGTGTTCGCGCGTCGCTTGCCGGAAGGCCGTCGCTATGGGATCGTCGGCGGCACGGGTCGTCTCCTCGACGCCATTGCGTCCTTCACCTTCGGCGAGGCGGAACTCACCTGGTTGCGCGACAACAAGGTGGTGACGGCCGAGACGCTCGACTGGCTCGAGAGCTACTCGTTCTCCGGGTCGATCACCGGCTACCGCGAGGGCGACGCGTATTTTCCCGGATCCCCGCTGCTCGTGATCGACGGCACCTTCGCCGAGGCCGTCATTCTCGAGACAGTCGCGCTCAGCATCCTCAACTACGACTCGGCGATCGCGAGCGCGGCAGCCCGCATGGTCACAGCGGCGGATGGCCGGCCCCTCGCCGAGATGGGTTCGCGTCGCACGGGCGAGAGGTCGGCGGTGGCCGCAGCACGCGCCGCATACATCGCCGGCTTCGGAGCGACGAGCAACCTCGAGGCGGGCCGCACCTGGGGCATCCCGACGATGGGAACCGCGGCGCACGCCTTCACCCTCCTGCACGACAGCGAAGAGGAGGCGTTCCAGGCTCAGGTCGATGCTCTCGGCCCGGCGACAACACTTCTCGTCGACACCTACGACGTCACAGCCGCCGTCGATCTCGCGGTGAAGGTCGCGGGAACCTCCCTCGGTGCCGTTCGCATCGACTCGGGCGACCTGCCCGCGCAGGTGCGTGCCGTGCGCGAGCAACTGGACTCCCTCGGCGCGACCGGAACGAAGATCACCGTCACCAACGACCTCGACGAGTACACGATCGCGGCCCTGCGCGCGGCCCCGGTTGATTCGTACGGCGTTGGAACCAGCGTGGTCACCGGCTCCGGACATCCAGCCGCCGGAATGGTCTACAAGATCGTCGCGCACCGCAATGACGACAACGAGTGGATCTCTGTGGCCAAGAAATCGACGGACAAGGCGACGGTCGGCGGCCGCAAGCGACCGGTGCGCTCCCTCAACAACGGGGTCGCCTACGCCGAGACGATCTACGTCGAAGACACAGCCGAGCCGACGGATGCCGAGCGCGACCTTCACGTCGACCTCATCACGAACGGGGTCGCCGACCCGCAGTGGCTGGGCGCGACAGGTGTGGCCGCTGCGCGCGAGCACCGGGCCGCGGCGGTTGCCGAACTCCCCGTGGACGCCCTGCGCCTCGGCCGGGGCGAGCCCGCGATCCCGACCGTCTACAAGTAGGGCGCTAGGCCTTCAGCTTTTCGTAGATCTCTTTGCAGGTCGGGCAGACGGGAAACTTCTCCGGGTCGCGCGACGGTGTCCAGAGCTTGCCACACAGCGCGCGCACGGGCTTGCCGCTCAGCGCGGACTCCATGATCTTGTTCTTCGGCGCGTAGTGCGAGAAGCGCTCGTGATCGCCCTCCTCGACCTGCTCCTTGTTGAGCAGTTCTTCGAGTTCGCGGTCGAGCGTGTCGGTGCCTCCGCCTGTGTGATCGGTGTCAGCCATGCGTCGATTCTACCCGCGACGAGCGAGTGGATGCCGGGCTAGTTCTGGCTGGCGAAGACGAGAAGCTCTGACGTGCGCTTGTCGTAGATGCGCGCGCCGATGGTCGTTCCCGCTGCCAGGGCCACGAGTCCCACCCCGACGCCGACCGCGAGCGCGATGAAGAACCACACCGAGCCGACGGTGAATCCAAGGAACGCGGCGACCACCGAGGGCGACGCGATCAGGAGGATCAGCAGGAGGGCGAATGCCTGGATGGTTCCCGCAGGACCGACACCCTGAGGCTGCGAGAACGGGCTGTCACCGGGGCGAACGGTCGGGTACGGGAACCGCGCCGACACCACGCTGGACAGCCCCAGCCCGCCGAGCAGGATGCTCGTGCAGACCCCGGCGATGGCCGGCAGCACGATCCAGTCGCCGAACAGCCACGCGCTCACAACCGAGCCGAGGGCGACGAGCGGCAGGCCGATCACGAGCATGGGGATGATGCGTCCCCAGCGATCCGCGCGACCGATGGTGCTCGTGGAGAGGTGCAACCAGATCGCCGTGTTGTCGAACGCGACGTCGTTGTGCCCCACCCAGGACAGGAACAGGCAGATCACCGGGAGCGGCAGAAGTGCGAGCCAGTTGAGCGGGACTCCGGCCACAGCGAGCGACACAACCATGAGCACGGGAATGAACGGGATGAAGGCGAGCGACGTGCGGTAGCGGGCATCCCGAGCCCAGTAGGTCATCGTGCGTGCAGCGATCGCACCGGTCGGCGTGCGCGCGAACCAGTCGAACCAGCCGAGGCTCGCGTAGGTGCGAGCATGGGGCTGGAGCGCCGGGGTCGTGAGCATGGCTCCGACGAGGACTCTCCAGAGTAGGGCGAGCACGAGAACCCACCCTGTGGCGATAGCGAGCTTCGCGAGAGCCGCGTCGAGGTTGCCTGCAGCCGCATCCGCGGGGATGGCCCATGCCGCTGCGAGCGGAGTCCAGCTCACGACGTCAGCGATGTCGCCCAGGAGAACGAGCCCGCGGTGCTCCCAGTCGATCGTGGCGAGAACGATGATCACGGGCGACAGGGCGATGGCCGCGAGAATCGAGATGATCGCGGTCAGGTCACGGGCGCGACGGGTGGAGAACAAGAATGCGGCGAGAGACGTCGAGATGCGCGACGACAGCAGGCAGGTGACAACGATGAGCGCGAACGCGAGAATCGCGAGCAGCTCGCTCACGCCGTCGCGGCTCCAGGTCACGAGCTGCGCGAGTGCGATAGCGGAGATGACGAGCGCGGGGATGCTGACGATTGCGCCGATGATGAGCAGAGCGGAGAGTCTCGTCGTGTTGATGCCGAAGAGTCCGAACTTGCGCGGGTCGAGCGGGTCATCCAGTCCGAGCGCAAGCGGGAGCGTCGTGAAGAGGAAAACCGTGACAGCGCCGAGAACGATCACCGCGTCGCGCGCAATGTCCACCTCGACCCAGCGCAGCTCGACAAGGCTCGCGACAATGATGGCCGCGGTGCCCAGCCCGTAGAGGAGTCCGACGATCAGCCCGAGAACCTGCCAGGGATGGCGGCGGAACGAGTTGGCGAGGAGGGCGAACTTCAGTCGGAGAAAGTGTGCAACCACTCCATGCCCTCCGCTGCCTTGCGACCGCCGGCGAGTTCGACGAACTTCTCCTCGAGCGTCTTGCCCGCCGTGACCTCTGCCATCGTGCCCTGCGCGAGTACTGCGCCGTTCACGATTACCGCAACCGAGTCGCACACACGCTCGATGAGATTCATGGTGTGGCTCGAGATGATGATGCTGCCGCCAGCCGCCACGTACTTCTGGAGGATGTCGATGACATTGGCAGCGGATACCGGATCGACTGATTCGAACGGCTCATCGAGCACGAGAAGGCGCGGCGAGTGGATCATTGCCGCAGCGAGCGCGAGCTTCTTGGTCATGCCCGCCGAGTAGTCGGTGACGAGACGGTTGAGCGAGTCCTCGAGACCGAAGGCGGCGGCGAGGTCCGCGGTGCGGATGCGGATGGTCGCCTTGTCGAGTCCGCGCAGCACTCCCGCGTAGTACAGCAGCTGAGCGCCGGTGAGGCGGTCGAACATGCGGAGGCGGTCGGGAAGAACGCCCATCTTGCGCTTCGCGACAACGGGGTCGCTCCACACGTCGGCGCCGTGCACGGTGACAGTTCCCGCATCGGGGCGGAGCAGACCGGTCACCATCGACAGGGTCGTCGTCTTTCCCGCACCGTTGGGCCCGACGATGCCGAAGAACGAACCTGTTGCAATCTCCAGGTCGATACCCGAGACAGCTGTCTTGTCATCGAAGCGCTTCACGAGGCCGGTGATCTTGAGCACGATGTCGCGGTCCTCGTCGGGATCCGGCTCGACTATAGGCGTGGCAACGGGGCGGCTCCCCCGCGGTTTACGCGGCTTGCGGCCGGTGTCCTTCGTCTCGTCGACGACGGGCGTCGCGTCATCCGACACCTCGGAAGGTGACAGAACGTCGTTCAGATCGGTCTCGGAGTCCACCGGACAACCGTACCAATGCTCACGGCCACTCCCTGCAAGACTTGACGAATGGGCGGTCTTGCATCACAAATCGACAACAACCGCGGCATTTACATGGAGTTTTGAGGTGCCGTCGGTAGGGTTGGCGAAGCACAACGGTGTGTCGTATACCCCCCTCGTAGGTGAACAACAGGCGAACTTCTTCTAAGCCGCCCGCCACAGGGGTCTAGATTTCACAGTTGAGGAGACACATCGTGACTACACAGATTGTCATTCTGGCCGCCGGTATGGGCAGCCGTCTTGGACGTTCGCTGCCGAAGCCGCTCACCGAGCTCGCCGACGGCCGCACCATCATGCAGCAGCAGTTCGACAACATCCACCACGCGTTCGGTAAGAACGCCCAGGTGACAGTCGTTGTCGGCTACAAGCTCGAGCACATCATCGAGGCTTTCCCGCAGGCCAACTTCGTCTACAACGAGCAGTACGACCAGACGAACACCTCCAAGAGCCTCATGCGCGCCCTTCAGGCCTCTGCTCCCGGTGGAGTCCTCTGGATGAACGGCGACGTCGTTTTCGACCCCGAGGCCCTCGAGCGTGCAGCGAAGATGGTCGCTCGCGACCAGTCCTTCGTCTCGGTCAACACCGCCAAGGTCTCCGACGAAGAGGTCAAATACACGACCGACGCAGAGGGCTACATCAAGGAGCTCTCCAAGCAGGTGAAGGGTGGCCTCGGCGAGGCTGTCGGTATCAACTTCATCTCCCGCGACGACAAGGCCGTGCTCCTTCGCCAGCTCAAGCGCGTTGGCGACCAGGACTACTTCGAGCGCGGCATCGAGCTCGCCATCGAGCAGGACAAGCTTCTCATCGAGCCCGTCGACATCTCCGACCTCTACGCCGTCGAGATCGACTTCGCAGAAGACCTCGAGCGGGCGAACCTTTTCGTCTAACCCGCTTTCTCGTTCAACGCCCTCGCCTCGCGGTGGGGGCGTTGTCGCGTCTACGCACTCCCCTGGCGAATAGAATGACTCCGTGACCACAGCCGTACCCGAACGCGATGCCTGGTCTCCCCTGGCGCGTTACCGCCACACGCTATGGCTGCTCACGAGTCGCGACCTCAAGGTGCGGTACTCGACATCCGCCCTCGGGTATTTCTGGTCGATTCTCGACCCGCTCGTCATGTCGGGCATCTACTTCTTCATCTTCACCGTCGTCTTTCAGCGGGATGTCGGCGAAGACCCGTACATCGTGTTCCTGCTCACCGGGCTCCTGCCCTGGATGTGGTTCAACGGTGCCGTGTCCGACTCGACGCGCGCGTTCATCCGCGGGGCCAAGCTCATCCGTTCGACGAAGATCCCGCGCACGATCTGGGTCTCGAGCCTCGTGCTCTCCAAGGGAACCGAGTTCATCGCGAGTCTTCCCGTGCTTGCCCTCTTCGCGATCTTCACGGGAGCGGTGCTGCAGTGGCAGGCGGTCTTCTTCATCCTCGGCATCGCGATCCAGGCAGTGCTCACGATCGGCATCGGGCTCATCGTCGCACCCCTCGTCGTTTTCTTCCGTGACCTCGAGCGCGCGGTCAAGCTCGCCCTACGTTTCTTGTTCTACGCCTCGCCGATCATCTACGGCGTGACCGACCTGCCCGAGCAGTTGCACTTCTGGGCCGCGTTCAACCCTCTCAGCGGAATCTTCTCGCTCTACCGCGCCGCGTTCTTCCCCGACCAGCTCGACTGGTTCACCGTTGCCGTGGCCGCCGCGATGAGTGCTGCCCTTCTCGTGGTCGGCGTTCTCGTCTTCAAGCGCAGCGAGCGCGCAGTCCTGAAGGAGATCTGATGGCCGAGCCGGTTATCACTGTCACGGATGCGGGAATCCGCTTTCGCCGCAATCGACGCAGTCGCCGCAACTTCAAGGATCTCTTCGCCGGCCGCAATCGCCGCACGCTCTCGAGCGAGTTCTGGGCACTGCGCGACGTGAGCTTCACGGTTCAGCCCGGTGAGGCCATCGGCGTTGTCGGTCGCAACGGTCAGGGTAAGTCGACGCTGCTCAAACTCGTCGCAGAGGTCGTGCTCCCCGACGAGGGCCGTGTGATCGTGCACAAGGGTGTTGCTCCCCTCATCGAGATCACCGGCGGCTTCGTCGACGACCTCACCGTGCGCGACAACGTTTATCTCACCGCGGGCCTCCACGGCATGAAGAAGAGCGAGATCGCGGCGCGTTTCGACGAGATCATCGCCTTCGCCGAGATCGGTGATTTTCTCGACACCCCTTACAAGCACCTCTCGAGCGGGATGAAGGTGCGCATCGCGTTCGCCGTCATCTCCCGTCTTGAGGAGCCGATCATCCTGGTCGACGAGGTGCTGGCTGTAGGCGACAAGGGATTCCGCGACAAGTGCTACAAGCGCATCGAGGAGCTTCTCGCGGGAGGTCGCACCCTGTTCTTCGTCTCCCACAACGAGAAAGACCTGAGAAGGTTCTGCACACGGGGCCTGTACCTCGATAAAGGCCAGCTTGTTCTCGACGGTCCGATAGATGATGTCCTCGGTAGGTATAACGACGACTACGGAGTGTGAGCATGGCTGACCTGACCCCGACTAATCGGATGGTCGTGAGCGGAATCGACAAGCTCCTCACCGTGCAGCGCCCGGTCGTGCTCGCGCACCTCCGTGCCATCCGCGCGGGCAAGCCGGATGCAACGCCCGAACAGGTGATCCGCACACTCGAGCGTCGCTACCTCACGGCTGTCACTACAGGCGGCGCACTCGTGGGCGCGAGCGCTGTCATCCCCGGAGTCGGGATCGGTGCATCCCTCGCACTCTCCACTGTCGAGACCGGCGGCTTTCTCGAGGCGAGCGCCCTCTTCGCCCAGTCGGTGACCGAAGTGCACGGCATCGCGATCGACGATCCCGATCGAGCTCGAGCACTCGTCATGACCCTCATCCTCGGTTCGGCTGGAACCGACCTCGTGAAGCAACTCGCCGGCGAGGTCGCAGGCACGGGCCCTGGCCGCAGTGCGTTCTGGGGTGAGACCCTCACCAAGAGCCTGCCCAAGGCGGCGATGGGCAAGGTCGCCGACCAGATCAAGAAGACGTTTCTCAAGCGGTTCGGTGTCACGCAGGGCGCGTCGTTCGTCGGGCGTGCGATTCCGTTCGGCATCGGCGCAGTCGTCGGAGGCACCGGCAACCACCTCCTCGGCCGCCAGATCGTGAAGTCCGCGCGCGAGGCCTTCGGCCCGCTCCCCGTAACGTTTCCCGAGGCGCTCACTCCCCGATCGCGCGAGCCACGGGTTCCGATCCGAGCCCGTCGCGAGGCAAGTCGCACACTCAAAGCTCAGCGCGCTATCGAGGCTGCACCGGCGTCCGAACCCGACTTGCCCTCGACTGACGGCTAGCCGACGAGGAGTCGGCGGAGCGCTGCATCCGAGCTCCCCTGCGTGTTCTCGATCGTGCGACCGCGCTTGTACAGGCTCACGATGCGCGGGTCGACATAGCTCTTCTTCGCGATCGCCGGGGTGTTGCCGAGCGCCTCGGCTGCGTCACGCATGGCCTGGGCAAGGGCGCGCTGGCGACCGGTGCGGGTGCGCTCGGGCCCGTGTTCCGCGAGACTCTCGGCCGCGGCGATCGTGCCGCGCAGCGTGCGGAAGTCCTTCGCGGTGAACTCTCCCCCGGTGCACTCCCTCACGTAGTCGTTGACCTCGTCTGCCGCGACCGGATGCCAGTCGTCGCCGTCTTTCCACGCAAGAAGCCGCGCGTTCGGTCCACGGCGTTTGAGCGAGCGGATCACCGAGGCGAGGTCGGCGTCGGTGATCTCTGAACTCCACTCGTGGCCGCTCTTGGCAGGAAAAGCGAGCGCGATAGTCTGCCCGCTCACTTTCGCGTGAGAGCACAGCAGGGTTGAGAGTCCGTGGGTACCGTTCGTCTGGGCGTAACGCTCAGAGCCGATGCGCAGCGCGCCGGTGTCGAGCATGCGGAAGGATGCCGCGAGAGCCCGTTCCCGCGTCATCCCGCTCGAGCGCAAGTCACGCGTGACTGTTCGGCGGGCGCCGGGAAGCGCTGCGGCAAGGTCGAGGGCCCGGTTGAACTTGGCCTTGTCCTTCGTCTCGCGCCACTGCTCGTGGTAGATGTACTGGCGCCTGCCCGCATCGTCGACGCCGGTCGCCTGAATGTGGCTGTTCGCGTGAGGCGCGATCCAGACATCCGTCCAGGCCGGCGGGATCACGAGCGCTTCTGCCCTGGCACGGTCGGCGGTCGTGATGTTCTTGCCCGAGAAGATGCCGTCGGGCGTGCGGGTGAATCCAGGCTTGGCGAGGTTGCTGCGGCGCAGTCGAGGCATGGCCTCAACGCTACGCGCCGCCCTGCGGCGGAGTCGGGGTATTGACTCCTCTCCTCCACAGTGGCAGTGAACCCGCGATGACTTCCTAGTCGTTCTCCGAGGGCATCGAATCTTCGTCCTCGTCGGCGTCGAACGGATCGGACTCGCTCGTGCGCTTGTCTCCCGAGTGGATTGCCTCGTTGCGTTCCCACTCGGCGATGAGCTGCTCGACCGCGGCATGGAAGCGCGCTGTCGCGGCCCCCGGAGTCGTGTCGCCGAAGTGGCGCTTGACCCAGTACTCGAGTGAGGCACGTGCCTCCTCGGAGTGCTGCACACGGTCAACGATCGACACGATGTTGCCAGCGTCTGCGGCGTACAGCCACTCGCACGCGCCGAGGTAACCGTTCTCGTCAACGTCGGCGAGCTCAGATACCGGGCGCGCGACGATGAGCGGCTTGCCGACCGCGAGTCGGTCGTAGACCATCGCGGAGACGTCGGTGATTGCGACATCCGCCGCCGCGAGCTGCCAGCCCAGGGTGGGGCCGTCGTCGAAGACGTGGTGCGCGGTCGGGTCGGTGGCGTTCGCTGCAGCGATCGAGGCGATGATCTCCTCGTTGGCTGCACGATAGTCCTGGTTGATCACACCGCTGCGCGGGTGCGGGCGATAGATGACCCGGTGGGTGCCGCTCGAGAGCAGGGTGTTGACGAGCTCGACACCGTGCGACGCGATCGAGCCGTAAGCGGCGGCCTCGCGGTCGCCTTCCCAGGTCGGCGCGTAGAGCACGACAGTTCGATCGTCAGGCGTGTACGGCAGCTCACCGGTGAAGTGGTCGGCCTGGGGACGGCCGATCTGGATGGTCTTGCGGTCGACGTCGAAGTCCCAGAGTTTGGCGGTGAGCCGGTCGCGGGCCGCCTCGCCGGCGATGAGGCTGTAGTCGTAGGCCTTGAACTGGTTCGTGGTCATGTACATCTTGTCGCTCTCACCATGATTGATGAAAACGTGCCACATGCGGCCGTACCGGAACATTTGGAAGTTCTTGCTGTTCTGGTTGACGTAGAAGACGATCTGCACGTCGTTCTCCTGCACGAACGCCTCGAGATCGACGACCTTGCGCAGGTACAGGGTGGGAACAGGGGCTTCGTCCCACAGGCTCAGGGTCGTACCCGGCGAGCGCCCGATGATTGCGACCGGCCAGCGCTTGGCCAGTTCGGCGAGGCGCGCGTACCACTGCCTGATTTGATACAGATTGACGCGCGTGTCGGCGAAATATACGACGATCTTTATCTGCCCCGGTGGCGGGAACTCCATCACCTCGCCCCGCTGGAAGACTTCACGGCGGTTGCGACGGGATCGCAGGATATTGCGCACTACCCGTCGCGCTGAGTTCACATCGTTGAGCAGGCCCACCACCCGATTAAAGCAGTGGATGACCCTCCACCCCCACCACCGTCGACACCGTTACCCACCTGATACCGCGCGGCTGCCCCTGTTACCCTGAACCGTGCCACAGTCCGCCCCACGGAACGCCTTCGCGCGGGCCAACGCTCGCAAGCTCCTCGCCCTCCCCGCGTACGTCGCGGGAGTCGTCGCGAGCCTCGTCGTGCCGCGCCGCAAGGATCTGTGGGTCTTCGGCTGCGGCTCCGGAATCGGCGAGGGCGCGCTCCCCCTGTTCCGCTCCGCGCAGGCGCCCGGTCGCTCAACGATCTGGCTCGCGAAGAACGACGCCGAGATCGCTGCTGCACGCGCCCTGGGCATCACGGCGGTGCGCAAGTCGTCGTGGCGTGGCTTCACAACGACGCTCCGCGCTGGCGTGATCGTCGTCACCCACGGCCTCGGTGATGCCAACCGTTTCGCCACGCGCGGCGCGTTCGTCGTGCAGTTGTGGCACGGCATCCCGCTCAAACTCATCAACCTCGACTCGCCGGTGACCTCGAGCAGCGGCAGTGGCGTGCTCTCGAGAATCCTGCAGCGGATGTACCGGCTCGCCGCATCCACGATCTCCGTCATGCCCGCCGCATCCGAGGTGTCGGCCGCGCGCCTGCGCACGGCGTTCGGGCTCGAGGAGAGCCGTGTCGTCGTGACCGGGGATCCGCGCGACGACGTGGTCGTGACATCGACGTCGGCCGAGGCGCGTGAGCTCCTGTTCCGGGCTCTCGCGCGCGAGGATTCCAGTGAGCGTATCGTGCTCTACGCCCCCACCTGGCGGGACGGCGCGGGCGACCCCGGCGTGCCGAGCCCGCACGAGTGGGAGCGCATCGCGAGCTGGCTCGACTCGACGGGCTCGCTGCTCGTTGTGCGGCCGCATCCACTCGGCGTCGGCGACTACCTCACCGACGCGACGGGCGTCGCGATGTTGCCCGCGAGCGCCCTGGGTGATGTCACACCCGTACTGCCCGCAATCGACGTGCTCATTACTGACTATTCGTCGATCGCCTACGACTTCTCCCTCACCGGCAGGCCGATCGTCTTTCTTGCACCGGATCTCGAGGCGTACGAGGCCAGCCGGGGACTCTATGAGCCCTACCCCGCGTTCAGCGGTGGAACAGAGACGCGATCGTGGACCGAGCTCCTCGACCTTGTCGAAACCGCCGACGACTCGGTCTGGGCAAAGCTGGCAGAGCACAGCAGATCACTCGCAGAACACCATCACGCGTTCCGCGACGGCCAAAATACTGCAAGAGTGTATGCGGAGATCTCCCGAAGGCTGAAAGTACCCACAATGACGTCAACCCTACCCGTCGGAACGACGGTGAGTGATGCTGTGATCGATTCGATCAGCCTGACGGCGGGCGACGAACCCACCCTCACCGTGAGTGGACTGCGCTCGGCCGGCGAGCCCTCCGAACTGTCCCTTATCGGCCCGCGTCTCACCCTCACGTCGAGCATCAAGCGCACCAAGACGCGCTGGAGCGCCACGATCCCGCTCCTCGTCTCGCGATGGCAGGGTCCAGCGCTTCCGCCACCGTCGGGCCGCTACACGCTCGCGGCGACGATCACCGCTGCGGCGCCTGACGGCATCCTGCTCGACGGCATGTTCCGCATCTCGTTCGATCGGGTGGATGGCGCGCTCTTCGTCACCATCGCGGCGCCGCTGACCGACGCAGAGCTCGGCCCGGCGAACCAGGCGCGACTCGAGTCCGAGTACCGCTCCCGCGCTCCGGAGCCCGCCGACGCCGTCTTCTTCGAGAGCTTCTACGGGCAGAACGCGTCGTGCAACCCGCGCGCGATCGACCGCGCCATCGCCGAACTCCGCCCCGCGACCGCGCGCTACTGGAGCACGGTGGATGCATCGGTCGAGGTTCCCGAGGGCGCGACGCGCATCATCGAGGGCAGTGAGGAGTGGTGGCGCGTACGCGCCGCGGCCCGCCTGCTCGTCGTCAACGACTGGCTTCGCAAGCGCTACAAGAAGCGCCGTCACCAGAAGGTGCTCCAGACCTGGCATGGAACCCCGCTCAAGAAGATCGCGCTCAGCCGCCCCAATGTCGGGCTACGCACGCGCGTCGCGACCGTGCTCGAGCGCGCACGCTGGGACATCCTTCTCGCGCAGAACCCGCACTCTGCCTCGATCCTGCGCAGGGCGTACGCGTACTTCGGCCCCGTGTGGGAAGAGGGCTACCCTCGCGACGACGTTCTGGTCGACGGTGACGCGGCCGCGATTCGCGCGCGCCTCGGCATCCCCGCTGATGTCACGGTGCTGCTCTACGCGCCGACCTGGCGTGATGACCGCCCCGAGCACATCGACCACCTGGATGTCGCGGCCTTCACCGACGAGCTCGGCCCCGGCTATCTCACGCTCATCCGTGGGCATTCACGCACGCTGCGCCCCGGGCGTGACGTCCAGGCCTCGAACGTGCTCGACGTCACCGGATACCCCGACGTCTCCGAGCTGTTCCTGGTCGCCGACGCTCTCATCACCGACTACTCCTCGGTCATGTTCGACTTCAGCGTCACTGGCAAGCCGGTGTTCTTCTTCGCGCCCGACATCGACCACTACCGCGAGCAGTTGCGCGGCTTTTACTTCGACCTCGACGCTGTCGCGCTCGGGCCGGTCGTTCAGCGCGCCGACAAGCTCGTGGCCCTCGTGAAGGATCGCGAACGCGTCACCGAGATGTACGCGAACAAGTACGCGGCCTGGCAGGCACGGTTCAACCCGCGCGACGACGGTGGCGCGGCAACTCGTGTAGTGCGCCGACTCGAGGCGGAGGGAATCCTGCCGACCGAGAGCTAGATCGCGGCAGCCCCAAGAGCAGCGAAGCTCGGAACGGCTAGATCGCGGCAGCACTCGAGAGCAGCGAAGCCTCGAGCGACTAGATCTCGGCGGCCCTCAAGACGAACGAAACTCGGGGCGACTAGATCTCGGTGCGCGAGGTGTCGACGGTGTCGCGCGCTCCGCGAACCAGCCCGACGAGGAATCCGGCGCCCCAACTGAGGTGCATCGTGGGCAGCACGAGCACGAAGAGCCACTTGTCGCGCCAGGTGTCACCTTTCTGCGAACCGAACGCCACGACGGCGACGAGCACGACATAGGCGAGCGGGCCGAGATAGATGATGGATGCAACGGCGCTCGGCCATCCCGAGACCACGCCCGTGAGCTGCAGTACGGCGAGTATCGCGCTGATCACGAGGTTCACGAGCAGCAGTGGAGGCACGAAGAAGCGCAGCGGGTTGCGGCCGCCGTAACGTCGAACGAGCTCGCCGCGCCAGGTGCCGGTCGCGGCGAACTGGCGTCCGAGTTTGTTCCAGTTCTCGCGCGGCCAGTAGGTGACGGCGAGTGCGGGGTCGAACCAGACGAGGTGGCCGGCGGCGCGGATGCGGAGGTTGAGCTCCCAGTCCTCGCCGCGCTTGAGCGTTTCGTCGAAGCCCCCGACCTCGTCGAGGATCTCGCGGCGGAAGACTCCGAGGTAGGCGGATTCCGCCTCGCCCTCTTCGGTTCCACCGTGGTAGCGGCCGCCGCCGAGACCGAACTTGCTGTTGTAACCGTGGGCGGCCGCGAGCTGGAACGGTGTGCGACCGCTCGCGCGCATCACACCGCCGACGTTCGCAGCGCCCGTGCGTTGCAGGGTCTCGATCGCGCGGGTCGTGTAGCCGGGTTCGAGCTCGGAGTGGGCATCCATCCG
>Ga0247813_10001197_pt1 | contig 20441 bp, 21 predicted proteins | sample UWRJL169409C1_FD_180719 | JGI IMG/M metagenome (GOLD analysis project Ga0247813, IMG submission 180719) | Plant litter microbial communities from Arlington Agricultural Research Station in Wisconsin, United States - UWRJ-L169-409C-1 | ecosystem: Environmental > Terrestrial > Plant litter >...
AAAAATTTATTCCTCTAATGCCTCTTCAAATTCCATGTGGTCGATTTTTTCAACTTCGACAGGCTTAGAAGCTTTTAGTTTGTTGAATCTTTCTAATTGTTCTGTTTCTCCTTCTTCACCGCTGAAATAAGGGAAAACATCCATAATTGGAGATTCTGAAACTGCCGGGATAGAATATTCTCCCATTGTGCTTTGCATTACATGAAGCGTATTGTCATAAGCTTCTCTTACATCATTTGCCTGCACTAACAAATACATATTCGATTTTCGTTCTTTACCGCTTTCTTCATCATAAGCCATTAATGAAACTTTCGATTTAAACCAACGATCTGCATTTTCAAAAGGATGAATTTCGGCATAATTGGCCACTTTTATATTTGTGATTTTAAATTCTTCACTAATATAAGCCGCCATCTCTTCATTGATTCTTTTTTCGGCTTCGGTATAGGATAAAGCATCAACCAAATAAGGTTCGGTTAAAACTTTTTGTCCTCCGGTTTCGTCAGTCTTTCTATATTTTACTTTGCATTCGTACCAAGTTGCGCTCATCTCTATTAATTTTTAAGGATGCCAAAGATAGATTTTACAGGAAAAAAAAGGCTGAATTCCTGAAATAGATATTCACAATTTTATATAATTTTCGGTAATGTATTGAAATTTTGAGTTTTATGTTTTAAATTGATTACATAAGTTTTTAGTTTAAAGGTAAAGCCGTTTTTTAGAATGTTACTAAAATAAGGTTAAACCAAAACTCCATCCAACCCATCCCGTTATTCCGTTGCCATTGTCTTTTATCACATTATAACGTTTGGTTCGATTTTGAACAAAAGTAGAATTATTGATTTCCGGGCTGTTTTTATCTCTTCTTTCGGAGGAATAAAGATTAAAAGAAGGTCCTGCAGATAATGCTACACCTTTGAATACACGAAAAGTAAGCGGAGAATCGAATTTATATACAAAATTATATCGGTCCCAATTTCCTAAATAAAGATATTGAATGCTGATTTCGGGATTATAAGTAAGACGATTTCCTAAAAGGATATTTTTCCCTAACCCAAACCCAAAAGAAGTTAGTTTCTCTTCGTTAGTTCTTTCGCTTTTTCCTGCCATCAAAATAGTATAGAGTTTATTATCTCCCGTTTTTATGGCTAAATTAATATCCGAAATTTCATTGCGTGTAACACTAAATTTTTGATAACCACCTTTTTTAAAGTTTAATAATCCAAAACTATAACCTGATGGTGACCCCGTAATATTAATTAATCCAATCTGGAGTCCGTCTAATTCTTTGGCGTAATTTAATCCCGCGATTTGCATTCCGCGGACTTTTTGATGCCCTGCATTATAAATACCTGAAATTTGCAATCCGTTTTGAGAGCCGTTTACATTATTATAAATAGCTGCGATTTGAATACCTTTAGCATCCAGCTGAACATGGTTGTAAATGCCGGATATTTGCAAGCCTATCTGCGAACCTTTTACACTGTTATGAATGCCGCTCATTTGCAAACCGTTAAGATCTCCAAATACATTATTATAGATTCCGGCCAACTGAACCCCTTTTACAGATCCTCCCACAGTATTAAATAAACCTGCCATTTGTAAGGCATGAACATTCATACGGTTGATATTATACAGTCCGGCCATTTCGACCCCGCGAACGCCGCCGGTATATCCTCCTAATAAGTTTAAGGAGAAACTACTGTTAATTTGCGAATTCATCATACCGCGCGTACTCAAACTGGGAATTAAAGAAGCTTGTACGGGAACTTCGGATATAAGGCCTCCAAGGTTGAGGGATTGTATTTTTTGTCTCGAAGAAATAAAGAAACGTCCAATTCCCGTTCGTTCAACTGCAGAAAAATCGCCATCAACATAATCTTCATTTGATTTTCTGGCACCCATCTGGATCTTAATTTCCGAAAGAAAAATAGTGGTTATGGTTTTATAATTTTCCTTTACAACAGTCAGCTCGATGGTTTGGGGGATATTTTTTAGTTTTAATTCAAAAAAACCTTCCTTATCTGTTAGCGTAGATTGTAAAGCGTTCCGTTCGTAAACACTGGCATTTTCTATACGTTTGTTGGTTTTTACATCCGTAATGTAACCATTTACAACCTGATGTTCGCCCACAACGCTGTTTTTTTCTAAAACAAGTGCCAGTTCTAAGGGAGCATAACGCAGAATAATAAACCCTTTTGATTCTTTATATTCATATTTGTTTTTTAATAATTGATCAAGAACTTCTTTTACGGTAGATTGATCAGCATGAATGCTTACAAGGCTGTCTTTTGCGACTAACTTACTGTAATAAGCAAAGCGAAAATTCCCTTTTTGTTCCATTATTTCCAGAATCTTGCCTAATGGTTTTTTATCTGCCTGAACAGAGATTGGAGTATCCAGCATAGATTGGGCACGGGCACTAAAAAAAGGAGCTGAAAAAAGTATAAATAAAATCGATATAAGAGTAAACCTTGAATTACTAAGCATTTAAAGGGAATTAATCTAAAAGAATTTGATTGTTTTTACGTTCAATTTCGATCATAAACGTCTCCTGAATTACTTCTAATATCTGATCTAATGACTGGTCTTTAAATACTGTTGTTATTGGTTTTTTCTGTAATTCGGTTTTCTTTATAATGATATTTGTATCGTATATTTCGTTGAGCGCATCCACCAATTCCTGCAGTGGTGTGTCCTCGCAAACAAGTTCTTTATTACGGTAATAATTGTAGAGTTTGCCTTTGTTGACACTTTTTAGTAATTGTGATTGCAAATTGGCAATGATTACTTTCTCGCCATGTCTTAATTCTACCTGATCTTTGTTTTTGCTTACTTTTACAATTCCTGTTTCGACATCTACAGTTGTTTTTCCGTTTTTGTTTTTGACATTAAAAGAAGTTCCTACTACTTGTACCGTAACATCATTAATAGTAATAATAAAAGGTTTTGTTTTATCTGGCGCAACATTAAAAAAAGCTTCACCTTTTAAGACAACTGGACGTGTCTTGCCTCTAAATTTACTGCTATAAGACAATGATGAGTTTCTGTTTAAAGTAACCGTTGTTCCATCTGGTAAAGTATTATTTAAAGTAGTATTTGTAGCCTGTATCTCAAGTATTGTATTTGCTGATTTATTTTCGAAATAAGAATGACCCAACCATCCTAAAGTACTGATAAGCAAGATAGAGGCGGCAATGCGCAACCAATGAAAAGAAGATTTTTTCAGCGTATGCACGGGAACATCTTTTTCATGCATGAGATTGTGCAGCCGTTTCCAGGCAGCATCTTCATCGATGTGGGTGTTTTTTGCAGCAATTACAAGGCTGTCTTCCCATATTTTCTTAAAACCGTTGTAATAGTTTTTGTTTTTTTTATCGGCTTTAAGCCAAATTTCTACTGTTGCATTTTCGTCTGCATCAGTTTCGCCAACTAGATATTTCACTAGTAAATCATCGTTCATATTCATATTGTTTTGGCTCATCATCTTCGGATTAAATGTAAAAAGGACAGGAGAAAAGGAAGATATTCAACCAGTTTAGATCGTAATACTTTCAGGGCTTTTCCCATTTGATTTTCGACTGTCTTGACAGAAATATTCAATTGATCGGCAATTTGCTGATATTTAAGCTGCTCAAAACGACTCATTTGAAAAATAGTCCGGCATTGCTGCGGCAATTCGTTTATTGCTTTCTGAATATCATTTTCGAGTTCAGATGCGATCATTTGGTTGGATGCATCTTGATTGGAGGATTCCATATTACCTGAATACTGAAGTTGAAAAGAGTTTTTTATTTTTAGGTGTTTAAGATAGTTCAGACTTTCATTGTGAACCGCTCTGTAGAGATACGCCTTTAATGAATCATCAATTTGTAATTGATCTCTTTTTTCCCAAATCTTAAAAAATACATTTTGTACAATCTCTTCTGCAATGCTATCATCTTTCATAAAAGTGTAGGCAAAGGCATGAAGGTTTCTAAAATACAATTTAAAAACCTTTTCAAAAGCAGCTTCATTTCCGTTCTTTATAAATCTGACAGGATCGCTATTGCTATATTCCACTAATACGTTTTGACATTCAATCAAAGATAGATACTTTTTATATTTAATAACTCACTGGGTTAATTACTTCGTTTGTTCTCCTTACTCGACGCATAAAAAATTAAACACATAGAAACATAGATTTTTTTGTGCTGAAAAGGAAACAAAAAGAAATACATTTCTTTCACATAGAGAGTTATGTGTATTTTAAATAAGTGAAACGCCTTTTTACGTAAAGAAAAGCTATGTTTCTATGTGTTGAAAATATTTGCATTTGGAGGATTATTTAATGTTATTTTTTTGATTAATTGTATGACGGATTAGGCTGGTAATGCACTCTGTTGTGACTGGCCAATAACGCAATAAAAGCATCAATAGTAGTATTCATATCAATATCAGTATTTAAACTGAATTCGTAACTATGAACAATACAGCTATGATCTGAGAGATAAGTAAAAGATACTCCTTTATCTGTTTCTGTCGCGACCATTTTGTTGTTTATGGTTTTTATACAATTATCTTTTCGGCTAAAGTATTCGAAAAGCTGTTGCTGAAATTGTTGGTGTTTTTTTTGACTTCTTCGCATGATAATGGTAATTGAGGTTGAATGGTTTCTTTTTGTACTTTTTTTTTGGCAATAGCATCCGGACTGGCAAAAATGTAATACATCTTTTTTCGAAGACCAGTTGTCTTTCTCACATCTCTAATAATGTCCTGAAACTCATGAATGTTGAGGTATAACGGATTGAGTTTGCTTTTAAGTGGACTCGTAATGCCATATCGCGGTTTTTCTTCTTCATACTGAAAGGAATTGAATAAATGGTCCCAAATCATAAAAGTGGCTCCAAAGTTTTTATCGAGATATTTTTCCTGGCTTCCGTGATGTACACGATGATTAGATGGCGTTCCAAAATGTTTTTCGATAAAAGGATGCAGCTTTCCAATGGCTTCTGTATGTACCCAAAACTGGTATAATACACTTAACTGATTAGCAATAAAAAATACTACAGGATGAAAACCGGCAAAAATCAACGGGATAAAAAATACAATTTTAGCATACTGAAACCAGCTTTGTCTAAAACTTACCGTAAGATTATACTGTTCAGCCGAATGATGCACAACATGGGTTGCCCAGAAAAAACGGCAATAATGAGAAATTCTGTGCGTCCAGTAAGAACTAAAATCATAGAGTATAAAACACGGGATCAGGCTCCACCAATTAAATTCTATACGATAAGGCACCAGATTATAAATGCCAACAACAGCATAAAGCAAACCGGTTTTCATTAATAAATTGACCGTTAGATTACCCAAACCAATTAGTACAGATCCTAAAGTCTCTTTTTTGTCGTATTCTTTTTTTTCTAAGAAATAAAAAACAACAAATTCGAGCACGGTAAAAAATAATACAACGGGCAGCGCATATACAATTAAGTTTGGGGCACTTTTTTCTATTTCGAGAATTTTCCCCATTGCAATAGGTTCTGCACCAAAGAAAGTAAGTTTAGCAAACAGGTGATTGATGATTTTGATCATGATGATTGTTTTTAGATTGAATTATGCGATCTGAATATTGATTGTAAATAAGGAATGATGCAGCTCGACTTTCTGGCATACACCGTTCAGGAAATGATAATCATTATAATTTCCGTCAGGTAATACGATACGATAGGAGTGAATGCTTGTTTTTTTGATGACCAGAAATTGCTGAAAACTATCAGAGTAAACCTGATTTTCGCCTACAGGTTCTTTACTGTAGAGTAACATAAGGTTGTAATCGATATAGTTTTGTTTAATTTGTCCCTTTTTATTCTCAGCTAAAGTTTTGTAACCCGAATCTATAAGTTGGGTTGTTTTATTGGCTTTTTCTTTTCCGTTTACGTGGCGCTTTAAGTAAGAAGATATTAGTTTTCCATTTTTAAAATGAGAACCTTCTTCGGTTTTGATATCAATACCAAAAATCAACCGGGTTTTTACTTCTGATGAAATTTTCAAAAAAACATCATTATTATTAATCTTTTGAGAAAACTGCATTTGTCCAATCACAGTACCATTACGAAGCACATTATAGTTCACTGTTTTTTCCTGTGCCTGAGAATTTATTGTAAAAAGAAAAAAGAGAACAGCCAATTTTGCTTGTTCAGAAATTATTAGAAAACTAAATTTTCCGGATTCAATAGCGGTGATTTTTTGAAAAAACCAAAATAATAATGCGACGGTGATAATGAGTATCATAAGGCAATTTGAGATTAAGAGCTCATAATTTGTGCTCTTGTTATTTTAGTAATACAACTGAATCACATTTTACCCCTACGTCGTTTTTTTATTTTTTTTTAAAATTATTTTGAATGGTTTTAAAATTCTTAAACAGAAAAATATTTTCAGAAAAACGGAGGTGTTTTTGGAATAAAATAATTTTTAATTTTATGAAGTTCTTATTGATAGTTTTACAGCTGTCTTTGAGTAAGTTGCAGTGTAAATGAGGAGACAGGTTGTTATCTTTTAGAAGGCAAAATTCTAAGGATCAAAATCAAAAATAAAATACCCTATTATTGCATAAGATAATTTTTATAAAGTAAATAACTTAGTTTTTTTATTCAGCCATTATTTAAAAAGCACTACTATTTTGAAAAAAACATGTATAATTTCCTTAATTATTTTAATGAATATTGTGTTTACCCATCAGGCATTGGGACAAAAACAGATACAATATAAAACCTTTAATCAAAATGATTTTGAAAAAAATGTCGTGTTTAATAACGTATACAATATCTGGGAGAATAATAGAAGTAATTGGTTTTCAGTATCAAAAGATAGTGCTACAACCGCTTATTTTGTAGACAGCAGGAAGTACAAAGGAATTATTAATTACGGGATAACATTCAGGAGTAAAAATTTTAGGAATTTTAGTTTTGTAGAACATTTATCGGTGTGTTTTTTAAAAATAGAGATAAGTAAGTCTAATTATAACCCAAAAGATAGTATTGCAGAAATAGAGGGCTTTGTGAGCGGAAATAATGATTGGGGGAATAATACCTTTATAAAAACAAAAAAAATAAGAAGCTATGTCGGTATATTTCTGGGAGAAAAAAACGATACGATAAGAGTTTGTTATTTGGGCAAAACAATCAACAAAGATAGTGTAGAGGTAAAGCTGGGTAATAAAGAGGCAAATGAGTTTACTGTTCTGGATACGTTTCCTGCTTTTTATTTTAAAAATCATCAGTACTACAAAACAAATTTGGGAGACAAACAATCTTTTAAAATAAGAGGAAAGGTGACTAAAAATTCGCTTCTTGCTTTTGGTTCATTTGCAACATATTCGGCTATTTTTGATGTAGGTGCAATGATTTTTGATCCTGAGAAAAATAAACGAAAAAAAATAATACAAAAAGAGAATTTTGATTGCATTCCCTTAATTAGCAATAATAAACTGATTGCAGATATTGAAAAAGAAAAAACACAAAAAGAAGAAATCAATTATTATAACTATACAAAAAGTGCCGAAAATTTTATACTGAACAGACAGTATGGCAAGGCAAAAGAACAATATAATTTGCTTGCCCAAAATTATCCAACACTATTTGCAAGAGATATTCATAACGCCGTTCGTTGTGCGGTTTTATCAAGGGATTTTAAGAATGCCTTTACGTGGGGCGAAAAATTGGCGTTGAAAGGAATCGAACTGCCTTATTTTAATGCTAAAATTTTTACCAGCCTGCGAAAAAATCCGGAATGGAAAAGTTTTAATATCAAATACGACTCGGTTTGTAAAAATGCGCAGCGTAAATTCAATTTAAATCTAAAAAAAGAAATAACAAATTTACTCAACGAAGACCAGGCTGATTATGGATTGGAAAATCGAAAGAACCGAAAAACATTATATGAAACCACCGAAAGACTTACCGCTAAACTGATCGATTTATTAAAAAAAGAAGGTTATCCATCCGAAGAAAAAATAGGCAGTTTTACAGTCAAGGATACTGTTTTGGTTTCTTTTCCTTATTTTAATGTTTTAATTATTCACGCTTTGCAACAAAAGCCAGACAACCTTTCTGCCTTAAATGAACTTCTTGCTAAAAGCAGTAATGCTCTGGAATATGATGGTAAAAGGCAAATTAATAATACAATGGGCGAGGGTTCGTGCTTTCGTATTTATAAAGGTAATTTGTATAGTTCGAAAGGGTGTGGAAGAAATGAACTGGAGATTAGAAGAATAAGTTTTAAATTCAGTAATCCTAACGGATTTATTATGGAATATGGCAATTTTGTAGTCGAAGCACACGACTCTAAATTTCCGGATGAGGTAGATAACGACTATAAACAGAGATACAATTTAATTATGAAACTTACCGATGACTGGGAGTTTTATGAAAAATAAAAACAGGATATAAAAGGCACCAAATAAAAAGAATCGCAAGCAAAACTGATTTTAAAAAATACTGGAACATTGCAAAAGAGATAAAACCGGTACTTCCGGATTGGTAAAAACAGGGTTAGATTTTATGATTGTCTTTCGATCTTAAAATAAGCCATTTCATCTTGATCCCGAATCAGATTATTCAATCGTTCGAATCCTGATTTTTGCAGCACATTTTGCGATCCGGTGTTGTCAATATCAGTTATAGCGACAACTTCTTTTGTATTTGTATTGGCAAAACTATATTTAGTGAGAGCCTTGCATACTTCTGTGGCAATACCTTTTCCCCAATATGCCTTGCTAAGCACATACCCAATTTCTATTTGGTTCGTATTGTGTACAAAAATACGGGCAACACACATTCCTATAAAATTATTATTTGTGGTATCGAATATTGCCCAACGACTAAGATTTTTCTTTTCGTAATTTTCAAGTAATTCATTAAACATTTCCGAATATCTTTCTGGTGAAGTGACAGGAAGGTATTGAGTAACCTGATTGTCTTTAAAAAGATCTAAAAATGTTTGTTTTTCCTGAGGTAAAAATTCTCGAATAGTTATTCTCGGGCTTTGATAAAGAGTAGACATGGCTGGCAGTTATTAGGTAAATAATTCAGAGCTTTTTGCTAAAATAGTAGCAGCGTTCTGTTTCGTAATTACAGCCAAATTTACAGAAAATAAATAAGTAGAATAATTTTCTGCTCTCTAAAATATTCCATGATTTTTTATAAAAAGAAAATATTTGGTTTCTTCTATTTCATGAAAGATGATAAAAAGCAAATTGATTTAAAAACAAAAAAGCTCCAGATTTCTCTGAAGCTTTTTTTAGTAGCCCGTAGCGGAATCGAACCGCTCTTACATGGATGAAAACCATGCGTCCTAACCGATAGACGAACGGGCCTACTTTGCTATTGCGGGTGCAAAAATACAATCAATTTTAAAATACACAATGATTTTTTAAAAAAACTTTTTTCGATTATTCTGGAAATAGTACAGTTCTAACTCATCAATCGCAAACAGAATTGAGTTAACTAAAATGTATTTGTTTGATTAATAATTGGTTGTTTAGCAGAAATAAAAGGAAGAAAGAATATTTGGTTCTTCTTTTATTAAAAGAAAAATTTTGAATAAAATTGAAAATGCTATCATGAATTGTATGATATGAAAGAATATTCTTTGTTTTTAATGATGCGTTTTTCAAAAACAGCACAAAAAACATTGTTATCCTAAAAGTTTCTATTAAAATAAAGTATAAATAAAGCTTAGGGAAATGATAAATTGGGTCTAAATAGTATAAACTAAAAACACCATCTTTTTCAAGTGGTGTTTTTGTTTTAATAGCAGGGCTGTACAGTCCTTAAACCCTTTTTTTGTGGATTTAAAATGATTAGTTCAAAATTTTAGATTCCAGAAAATGATGAGTTAATATAATTATAATACAACTGTAGAACGTTATAGAATTGTTGATTTTTAGAAAAAGAAATAACCAACAGATACCTGAAATACGCTGTTTTTATTTTTAGCAGAAGAATTATCCACATTATTAATATCAGTTAATCCCAGATTATATCTTACACCAAAATTAAGTCCGTTGTCAAGTTTGTAGCCTATGCCAAAATTAACACCAAAATCAAAAGTGTTAAACGAATCTTTTACATTCGTCTTTTCATTTTTTGCAGCAAGTAAAAAACCTACTTGCGGTCCGGCTTCAACGCTCAATCCTTTTGTTAGATAATATTTTCCCATCAAAGGAATGTTCAGGTAACTTAATTCAATTGTATTATCATTGAAACTATATCCCTGACCAGAATACATTAATTCAGGTTGAAAAGAAAATTTTTCAGAAACTGGAATTTCTGATACGACGCCAAAATTAAATGAGGTTACAACATCAATACCTTTGGTATTATCTCCGGTAACAGTTGCAAAGTTTAAACCTCCTTTAGCGCCAAATTTAATTTCCTGGGCATTAACACTTGCGAATCCTAAAACTGTAACAACAGCTAGTAATAAAAATTTTTTCATAAAATTTGTTTTGAATTATTTGAATCCAAAATTCGCATAAGAAAAGCTGTAAGAGGTTTCAAAACCTTAAAACTGTATAAATTGGTACCTATTTACTGGTATTTTTATATTCATTTGGTGTTTGAGCCGTAACTTTTTTGAAAGCTTTATAAAAAGTTGTTTTTGAAGTAAACCCCGATTCTAATCCCATCGTCAACAAATTATAGTTTTCGTATTCAGAATTTAAGATCATTTCCTTTACAGCTTCAACCCGATATTGATTGATGTAGTTGGCAAAGTTATCTCCTGTTATTGTATTTATTATTTGTGAAAGATATCCAGCACTTATCCCTAGTTTTTCAGCAACTTTTTCTCTGTTTAATGTACTATCGGTATAAATGTGCTGCTCTTTGCAAAGAAGTTCCAGTTTTTGAAAATAAAGATTATCTGCCGTGATAGATTCTTTATATTCTTCGTGCCTGCTATTTTCTACAATTTGCAGATTGGTATAAGAATTAGCTAAATCTTCATTTAAAAAATTGGAGATAGCATCTTTGTTTTTGGCCAGTTTATATTTGTAAATACCTATATAAGCTGTCCAGTGAATGATGAATGTTGCAAATAAAGCCAAAACATTCATACTAGAAGAAATGTCGTAGTCAAGAATTAAGCCGGCTAGAGCAGTAATAAGCCAAACAATTAGCAGTATAGAAACAATTGTCAATAAGGTGATGATCCATTTTTTTTCTTGTGGATCTTTTAAATGTCTTATCAAAAAATAAGAGTAAAGCGGAAGAAATGGGATGAATGTAACGGCTAAGGCAAGTTGGATCAGACCAAGTATTTGGATGATAGCGATGCCTGACTCAGGAATAGTATAAATTCGTGCAACATGATCAAGATCATTTATGATGTTAAGCACAGCAGAATAAACAAATGGAATAAAAAGCAAATAATTTTTTTGTTTACTTTTTCCGGTATTATCAGTCCTTTTTTTAATAAATAGAAATATAAAAGCAGGTATTAGAAATACCCACTCGATGTCGTCTATAAAACGCAGAAGAGGATAGGAGGTAAATACCTGTTGAATATCAAAAACATGAGTCAGTAATTTAATTGAAAGCGTAAATATTAAAAATGCCAGATATTTATTTGAATTACTATTGAATAAGGAAGACTTTAAAATAATCAAACCTAAGACCATTCCCTGGAAAATCGCAATATTTAAAAGTGTTGTATAAATCAATTCCTTAGTATAAAGTTGTTTTTAAATTTTCTTTTAGGATATAGTGGTAATGAATCTTTTTAAGACCTATTTATTTCATATGAATTGACGACGAATTTATAGTAATACCGATAACTTTTTTGATGGGTTAAGAAATGATTAACTAAAATGTGTTATTCGGTTGTATAAAAAAGAACAGAACAAATTTTTTAAGAGTAGGATTTGTAAAGGCTGATCTAAAATATTTTTGCATTTCTACCTTTTGCAATACTAATCTAAAAGAGGAACTGAAGATATATTCAAGAATTATTAAGTCATCAAGGTAGCAAGATCGCCGTAATTCACCCGGGTTTTTAGTACGAAAAGTATTCAGCAAATAAAAAGTCGATTGGATGATTTATGAAATAATTATTCTATTTTTGAGAATAAATAAACACTGATATTTGTCAGACATAGCGGCTAATTTGGGGTAGATAAGTTTTGCTTTCTCAGGGGATATACAAGTTGGCGGTAGTTTTTCAAAATTGGATAAAAATTGGGATAAAATCACCTCTATTAAAGAGTTTCTTAATAAAAATGAAAATCGAGTAAATGAATATTTTAAGAAAAAAAGATGAAATTTTAGCTGCTCTTGGAAATATTAGAGCAATGGAAAGATTACACGTTGATACTCATACTGAAGAGAAGATTAAAAATATTTCAGGTATTAAAATTGCAGAATCAAAACAAGGTCAATTTTGGTTAAACTTTCAGGAATTAAATGGATTTTTATTTATGAATTCTACTATTCTGAGTTATATAAATTTAAAAACATCTCGTGGAGCTAAAATAATTTTACTGACCAAAGAGTATGAAATTGAAATTGACTCAGATGAAATTGAAATTGAATCTGACTTTTCAAATGTTTCCAATACTTGGATAACTAAAGTAAGTTTTGTTATTGACATCAAAGAAAGAGAAATAATTGAAAACAGGAATTTTGAGGAAATTGAATATCAATTTAAAAAAGAAAAACTGAGATTCTTTGCTAAAAAATAAAAACCAACTGCTAACATAGATACTACAACGGATTTGGACAAATGGATTAATTTGGAAATGGTTTTGTATTAGGGATGATTTGGCAAAATCCTGAGAATGGGATTAATTTAGTCCCAAACCCGCTATAATCCCAGCACGTTAACAGCAACCTTAAAACAAAAGTCCACGGACAAATTAAACAACAAAAAAATATTTTGAATTATGAGTATGATAGGAAATTTACTTCGAGTTACGAAATCTGAACTTGAAGATTATTTAAAAGACAGTTCGTTGTTGGAAAACAAAATTTATGATGATGAAACTGAAAACGAAAATTTAGTTGACATTGATAAATCGTGGGATGGCATTATATTTTTATTAACTGGACAAAGTTTTGCAACTGCAGAAAATAATCTAGTAAGAATTTTATTTAGTGGACAACTTATTGACGAAGAACAAGATTTGGGCTATGGACCAGCTCACTATTTAACATCGGAACAAGTTGCTGAATTAAATAATGAAATTTCAACAATTACAATTGCTGACCTAAAACAAAAATTTAATCCTAAAAAAATGAATGAATTAGAGGTTTATCCAACAATTTGGGACGAAGGAGATGATGCATTTGACTATGTTGCTGACGGTTTTTTAACTATACAAAATGTTTTTGCAGAAGCAACAAAAAACGAAGAAGCAATAATTACGTTTTTAAACTAACAGAAAAGGCAGCTGCTAACAGCCACTACAGCTGATTTGGGCATTAGGCTTAATTGAGAAATCGGTTTTGTATTGAATGATTTGGCAAATCTGAAGAATGGGCTTAATTTACTCCCAAACTGCTTGTAGCGCGAGAACGTTAGCAGTCAGTTACCCACAAAAAACCGAAAACCGAAAAATTAAATGAAAAATATATTAGCAATATTATTATTTACAATTTCAATTTGTAACGCACAGAAGGCTGAAAAAACTATTGTTACAATTCCAAATGCGCCAGGAATTGTATATGAAGTTGGTAATGGTGAAATATTTGAAAGCGCTATTAAAATTAAAAATGCTAAAAATAAAGAAGAAGGAATTGACGCCGAAAATAAATATTTGGAAAATAAGTATGGATCAATAAATGTAGGTTGGAAGCCATTTGGGAGTGAATTTTACGAAGTCAAAAGAAAAACTTACAACTTAATTCATATTGAAATATTAAAAAAGGATGCTAATATTGAAAATGAAATGACAACCGTTTATTTTGATATAACGGAATGTTTAAAAGGAAAATAACCGAACTGCTAACAGCCACTACAACGGATTTGGGCATTTGGCTTAATGAGAAAATGGTTTTTAAGGATTATCAGAATAAATATATAGCCAGCTTATAACAGCTACTACAACGGATTTTGGCAATTGGTTTAATGGAAAGTTGGTTTTGTATTTGGGATGATTTGGTAAATCCGAAGAATGAGCTTAATTTAGTCCGAAACCCACTGTAGTACCTTAACTCTGTATATCATAGACCAAGAACCGCATTAAATTCAATAAAATGAAAAAAATCACTTTTACATTATTTCTATTGTCGATGATGTGCTATTCGCAAAATCAAAAGATTTACAGAGAACCTTTCAAATTGGAATTAGTTGCTAATGCTGAAAACAATTATTTGGCCAATATTTCCAAATCTCCCTATTTTATAAAAGAAAAAGTTCTCCAAATTTATCCTGGGGAAGAATTGAATATAGAAACTGAAATTAAAGGAGATAGTATTTTTTCAATGAGAGTAGTCGATAAAGTTATTTTTCCTGAAAAAACAATAAAACTGAAGTTTTTACAAAATGTAACTGATCGAAATAATACACAAATGCTACTTTCTGTAGTAAATCCTTTTGATAGAAAATTGGTTTATGATGCAATGATATATACTGTTGGCGGACAGGAATGGTCGCCAACAAGTATTATTCCTATTCAGCCAAAGTTAGTTGGTTATGAAACTTGGCCAGATGTAATTGTGACGATTGCTCTTGAAAAATGGAGATTACAAAATAATTATGGCAGGATATTGCTAATATTTTCTTAATAAAAAACTAGTAAGTCTAATATTGTATAATTTAGCTTTCGTTAGAAAATTAAGATCTTTGTAAACAAATTCCAAAACCAAATGAAAAAAATCCTCATTTTATTGTTTATTACCGTTATTAATAACTCTTTTTCTCAAACCGGAAAAGTGTATTTAAAAGACTCTAAATTTAATATTGGAAAAGAAAACACGTATGTTTATGAACCTCCCACAGGGATCGAAATTCCTGACCAATCAAAAGCCAGAATAATCTACGCATATAATAACGAAGATGGTATTGAATTTAAAAAATTAGTCAAAAAGGATAAATTTTACGAATTTGCAATAAAAGTACCGGATTCTTCCAGAACGATTTTGTTAACTATCAATAATGATCAAAAGGTAATAGATGATAATAGTGAGAAAGGATATTCTGTACTTTTAAGAACTCAAAACAAGACTGAATTAAGTAAAAGTTTGGCCAACGAAATTTCTATGAGAAATTATGGCTTTTATGGTCTAAAACTAAAAACTGATAATAAACCTGAAGTCATGGTTGCTGACTATGAGACTTTGTTTGCAAAATATCCAAATTTAAAAAATGATAAATCTTTTTACAAGTATCTTGTTCAAAAAGAACAAATAAATAAAGATAAAACCAAACCGGAATTTTTAGCTTTCGCCCAAAAATGCATCAGGAAAAATACTGAAGAATATTTAATATTAGCTTCAAATATTTACGGCAGAACCGAAATGGTAAAAGAAAAAGAAATACTGGATCAGAAAATTTTATAAAAATATCCCGGTGGTGAACTCGAAAAGACAAAATTTCTTAATGAATTCTTATCTAATGCCAATAAAACCGAAGCTTCTGTTCTAGCAAGCATGAATACTGTGAAAACGAAGTATCATGATACCTCTGAAAATACATTATTTACTTTCCAGTATTTTTTAATGAATATTTATCTTCAGAATGGAGATCTTGAAAAAATAATTAATTTAGAAAATACCTTAAAAAATAAAGTTGCTATTACATCCAGCTATAATCAAACTGCATGGGAATTGTCTGGCCAGGATTTAATAACACCCGCAAAGAATATTGAATTTGCTGAAAAAATTTCAAAAAGATCTCTCGATATTCTTCACGAAAATCAAAAAATAACTAGTAATTCTGAATATGAAAGTATGTATAATATGTTTGCAGATACTTATGCATTGATCTTATACAAAAAAGGTGATTATGACGGAGCTTTTAAATATCAGGAAATTGTTAGAGGATTCAATGGTTTTGATTCCGGCGGAAAAGAACGTTATTTAGCCTATATGCAAAAGGTGAAAAGCAAAGATGAGGTCAATAAATATATTGAAAACGAAATCAACAACGACCAACTTGTTCCTCCTGCATTTTTATCTACATTAAAAACGAATTATACCGCACAAAATATACCGCTGGATCAATATGAGAAACTAAAGCAAAAAGCCGAATTGTTGACCAAAACCAAAATGGAAGAACAGGTTATTGCAAGATTTGGAAGTGCAACAGCTTCAAATTTCTCGCTTAAAAATCTGAAAGGAAAAGAAGTCAACCTTTCTGATTACAAAGGAAAAGTAGTAATTCTTGACTTTTGGGCAACTTGGTGCGGACCATGCAAAGCTTCTTTTCCTAAAATGCAGGAATTAGTGACTAAATATAAAGGTAAAAATGTAGAGTTTTTGTTTGTAAATACTTTTGAAAAAGGAAAAGAAGAAGACACTTTCAAAAAAGTCAATACTTATATCTTAGATAAAAAATACAGTTTCAACGTTATATTTGATTATAAAACTGATGTTGCTTCTAACTACAAAATCGAGAGTATTCCAACAAAGATACTTATTGATAAAAATGGAAAAATTATTACGGGTGATGCTTCAGATTCGACTCTGATCGATTTAATTGACGAACAATTGAATTAGAATTTAAAATAAAAAAAAGCAGCATTTTTTTTAAGTGGTGTTTTTCTCTTAGTAGCGGGAAACATTCCAATGTTTAACCAGTTTTTTGAGGATTATTATATGATTATTGCATTTGTATCTTAAAGTTTATATTGAAAATTCTTTAACTTGTTTGAACTAGAATTCTGTAGCTATAACTTTTAACTTGAATTTTGTGATTTGATTATGGTTTTCCGTAATTATTGTAACTAACAACTAATGATATTTGTCTAGAAATTTAAATTAAATATTATGAGTAATTGTGTTATATGCTCAACAGCATTAAAATTTATAAATACGCCGACATTCGGCGCTGGAAAACTCAATGACGGCGGAATAGTTTGCGCAGGATGTTATAAAAAAATAAACAATGCAAATCCAAGTATTGCGTTCAAATTAAAGAATTTTACTTTACAACAGGTTCAAGAATTAATACAAGTAAAAGCTGACGAAAATGTTTCCAAAAATTCACGAATTGATCAAATCAAAGCTGAATTAAATAATCTGAATTTAAGAAATTCATCTTTATTTTTAGGAAGAAAGGAGATTAATGAATTACCTCAAATTCTTGCGGATGGAGAAAAAATTACCAATATAATTCAAGGAACATATAATAATGGGCAGGGGATTCTTGTTTCAACAAGTAGACGTTTGGTTTTCATCGATAAAGGTTTTATTTATGGTTTAAAAGTGGAAGATTTTCCTCTAGACAAGATAAGTTCAATTCAATATGAAACAGGTTTACTACTAGCAAAAGTAAAAATCCATACCTCTGGAAACGTAGCAATAATCGATAACGTTGAAAAAACATCGGCTAGGCAATTTTCGGAATTTGTTAGAAACTATGTTTCACAACCAAAGGAGCAAACATTAGTTATACAAAATAAATCAGAGCCATCAATTTTAGATCAAATTGAAAAATTAGCTACATTAAAGGAAAATGGAATACTTTCAGAAGAAGAATTCGCTGAGCATAAGAAAAAATTATTAGAAAAATTATAAATTAATTTTTACTCAAAGATTACCCCAGCTGGCGTGAGCTTCCCGCTTGTGAACGCAACGAATCTTGACAAAGATAGTTAAAACAAAAAAAGCTCCAGATTTCTCTGAAGCTTTTTCTCTTAGTAGCGGGAACAGGACTCGAACCTGTGACCTTCGGGTTATGAGCCCGACGAGCTGCCTACTGCTCTATCCCGCGATGTTTCGGGTGCAAAGATACGTCGTTTTTTGAGAAATCCAACGAAAACTTTAAAAAATGTTTTATTTTCTGTATTGAGTTGATATGATTACCTTTGCAAAATAAATATTACACAAATGTCACATAAAGCAGGTTTTGTAAACATCATCGGGAATCCAAACGTTGGAAAATCAACATTGATGAACGCCTTTGTTGGAGAAAGATTATCCATCATTACATCAAAAGCACAAACAACTCGTCATCGTATTCTTGGAATCGTGAATGGCGAGGATTTTCAACTTATATTATCGGATACTCCCGGAATCATTAAACCCGCTTATGAAATGCAGGAATCGATGATGAACTTTGTAAAATCGGCGTTTGAAGATGCTGATATACTGGTTTATATGGTCGAAATAGGAGAGCAGGACTTAAAAGACGAAGCTTTCTTTAATAAAATCATTCATGCTAAAATTCCGGTTTTATTATTGTTGAATAAAATCGACAACTCAAATCAGGAACAATTAGAGGAGCAAGTAGCATTCTGGACTGCAAAAGTACCAAATGCTGAAATTTTCCCAATCTCAGCTTTACAGAATTTTAATGTACCCGAAGTTTTTGGACGAATCATCGAATTGTTGCCAGAATCACCGGCGTATTATCCAAAAGATCAATTAACAGACAAACCGGAACGTTTTTTCGTTAACGAAACCATCCGTGAGAAAATCTTGTTGAATTACAGCAAAGAGATTCCGTACGCGGTTGAAATCGTAACGGAAGAATTTTTTGAAGATGAAAAAATTATCAGAATCCGTTCGATCATTATGGTTGAACGCGAAACTCAAAAAGGAATCATTATTGGACATAAAGGTGCTGCTTTGAAAAAAGTAGGAACCGATGCTCGTGCTGATTTAGAAAAGTTCTTCGGAAAACAAATACATATTGAACTGGTTGTAAAAGTGAATAAAAACTGGAGAAGCAATGCCAATATGCTGAAGCGTTTTGGATATAATCAATAATTTTTTCTAAACGCCAGATCATAATTTATGCAAGTTTCAACGAAGTATTCAATACCAATATGTTTGGGACTTATAGTGATTGTGGGTTTGGCTCGTCTTTTTGGTACGGACGAGAAAGCGGTTCCATCAAAACCTGTGATCAAAAAAACGGAATCCATTGTACAAAAAGACTCGATAGCTTTTGATACAATGGCTTGTTCTGATAAAGAGGTGAGATTGTTTTTAAGCGAATTTATAAAGCAATTCCAGACCAATAAGGCTTCGAATATTAATAAGTTCATTGATAAATCTAACGGATTGGCCATATTTGTGAAAGATGGCTATTATCCTATTTTGAGCTTTCCTAATAAAATTGATGACTGGATTGAATGGTTTGATTTTAAAATTTATGAGAATATAGAATTTGGAAAATTTCCTGAATATCTGGGAGATGGCGAATTTAAAAAGACAGGTTTTTATTATGTGAAATACCAGAATAAATTCCGTTTGGATGATTTTGAAGATACTTATAGTAATCGGTCAGATGAAGATAAAAAGCCATTTCGAAAGCTCGAAAAGTTGTGCAATTACAGAGCCGATGTAATGTCGATAGATAAAAGCAGGGTTTTGACATTGTATTTTAGTATTTCTAAAAATAATAAATATTTGGTTGGAATTACTCAGGATACTGTAGATGATGTTTTGTACACAGCTCCGGAAAAAGAGTTTGTGCCAATAGATACAGAAAAGCAAGTCGAAGAGTTTTTATCAAATAACAGAAGATTTTGTGATGTAGAGAATAAGGCATATGTTGATTTTGATAAAAAAGAGCTTGTGTATTGGGATTTTGTTGATGAGCCTTTTCCTTTTAGTCATTATAAAATAGGTCCTTTAAATGTTATTTCGGCTAAGATCAAAATTCGCGATATTAAATTTTTTAATGTAAAGGAAGATGATGGACTAACTTTAAAATTATCCAATAAAGGTGATTTTAGTTCTTACAGAATGGGAGCGAGACCACAATATATTTATGAAAAGTGTAAATAGTTAGAAACACTTATCTGAAAATTAAGGAGTTGGGGATTTTTCTGGAGGTAAACAAAACAGATGTTATTTTTAATGTTGACTGAATTTCTTAATACCCCGAAACCCTAGCCCTGATAGAAGTGGAAATCCTTTTTCTGGCTGCTGCCAGCCAGGAAAAGATTGAAACGGATAGCAGGAAACAGCTCCCGAAAACAATCCTTAATAGTACAGGTATAACAATAAAAATCTTAGGTACTTAGAAACTTAGCGACTTAGTCACTTTTTTAACTACCTTTGCAAAAAATTAAAATTAAGCATTTTGGATTGCAAGGGATTAGGTTTTTAGGGAACTAAAAATCTGAAGTCTAAAATCTAAAATCTAAAATTCAAAGAAATGAATAACATTGTTGCGATAGTAGGAAGACCTAATGTAGGGAAATCAACCCTTTTTAATAGGCTGATACAAAGAAGAGAAGCTATTGTAGATTCTGTATCTGGGGTTACCCGTGATAGAAACTA
>Ga0247813_10001198_pt1 | contig 20433 bp, 18 predicted proteins | sample UWRJL169409C1_FD_180719 | JGI IMG/M metagenome (GOLD analysis project Ga0247813, IMG submission 180719) | Plant litter microbial communities from Arlington Agricultural Research Station in Wisconsin, United States - UWRJ-L169-409C-1 | ecosystem: Environmental > Terrestrial > Plant litter >...
GGAAAGGGGATTCCTGCAAGTTTTTTTATGCCTGATCTTTTGAGTTAGTAATCTCAGTCGCAGTTAAGCTTTCCGGCTCGTCCTGAACTGCAGCGTTTGGTTCAGCATTTGGTTCAGTGTTTGGTTTTGCGTTTGGTTCAGTGTTTGGTTCAGCGATCTCTGCAGGATCAACGTTCCCCACAGCTTGCACGTCAACAACTTGAATCGGTGCTGAAATTGCAGCACTTTCTTCTTCCTCACCTTTGGCTTCAATAATCCCCATTGCCTTGTGCAGGCGCAGCATAAATACATCGATAGATTTTAGCGTGGGATTATCTTTGATATAGTCGAAATGAGACTGGAGAAAAAGTGGCACATCTACAATCACTACTCCCGTTTCCAGCTCAATCTGGTCGGGCAGCTCAATACCGGTAAAGTAACCTTCTAATTCTTCTATCGTCATGCGTCCAAAGTTAATAAAAAGACAGGTATGCCTCAAGCAAACCTATCTTTTTATAGCAGGATTTTTATTTATGATAAGCTGATCGTTAATTTAAAAAACTGTTCTGCTTTTCAATGAGCTGATTAAAAACTCTGCTCATCTGCGCTTGGTCCGTAACTACCTGGTATAGGGACATTCAGCAAACGGAGATAAACCCCTAGTTGTGCACGGTGGTGGATTATCTGACTCAAAGCCATCCGAACTACACCTGCTTTTGTGGTTTTCATCAGCACCTCATCCCCGTTTCTCAGGATCCATTCAGGTGATAAATCTTCCTCTGCAGCATTTTTGAGTGCCTCTTCTGCACCTGCGACTGTTTTTTCCAGGAATTCAAGCAGCTCCGCATTGTTTTGGAATACCGGTGGCGAATAAGGACTGGTCGCGAAATCCAGTTCTGCAGTGGCAAAAGCCATGGAAGCCCAGCCCGGCAGCTCTGCAATATGACCAGCCAGGTCTCGCAGACGCATGCTTTTTTCATGTGGGCGGTAGTCGTACTGATCTTCAGGAATCCTCGACAGCATTTTGCGTGTAGTTACTGTTTCCTGTTCGAGTTCCTGTAGAAAATTTTGAAGAATTGTCATCATTTTTGTTTATTTTGATTTGATTCAAAAGTAGCATAGACGAATGACAGCCCTATGTCAGCAGTGACTGACCGATAGCAAAATAAATTTCCTTTACCCGCGTATTCAGTTCTGCTGGTTTCACCACATGTGCGTAATCAGCGAAACTCATGAACCAGCGGGCAAAACCTTCGATCGACATCGTGAGAAAATGCATATCATATCCCCCGTCGCGCTCCTCTTCAGCATGATAACCGTGGTAATATTTCTGCTCACCGAGGTTCAGATAGGCACGCTGTTTCACATGAATAGTCACCTCATGCAGTTTCATCTCTTTATAAAAATCTTTGATATAGTCTTTCATATTGAGATGAACATCCTCAAAAGTTTCCTCGCACAGGTCTATTCCAGTGATCCTGTCAAACCTAAAATCGCGGCAGGCTTTGCGCTCCCGGCACCAGGCAATGAGATGCCAGTAATTATCCATATAAAATACACCAATCGGCTCAATACACCTGCTGGTCTGCTCCTGCCGGTAATAGGAGAAATAATCGAGCTTTAACACGAGTTTTTCGGCAATACCTTTGAGGATCAGCTGCAAAGGATTAAGGTTTACCTGGTAAGGTAAGGGCCGGTTTGCTTTAACGACATGAATCCGCTCCTCCAGACTCTCTAGATAGTCCTTATCGGAATTACGCAATACGGCCTTGATTTTATATAACGCACTGCTGTAACTGTTACCATTGATGGAATCTGTGAGGGTGGAGACCAGCTTCTCTGCGGTAATAAATGCGGTGGCTTCTTCTCTGCTGAACATCACGGGAGGCAAACGGTAACCATCCATGAGGGAATAACCTAACCCTGCTTCCCCGATAATGGGGATCCCTGCCTCTTCCAGCGAACGGATGTCGCGGTAAACAGTCCGCAGACTAATGTCGAAACGCAGAGCGATATCGGCAGCTCTTACAATTTTCCGCGACTGCAGCTGAATGAGTATGGCGGACAAGCGGTCTATTCGGTTCATGTTTCAAATGTATAAAATAATTCACAGCAGTAGTTTCTTGATAATTATGCTTTTTACACGAAATGTGACCACGGGAATGGCAGATTTTTACGTAAATAACTGGCTGTTTTGATAAAAACTTTAAAATTATCTGTATAATTATGGATTTCGTATCTAAAACCGCTGCATGAAATCTGTTTTAAAAAACCTGACCTTCTGGGTATTGATCGCTATTATTGCTGGGATCCTGCTGGGCCACTATTTACCTGCTACTGCCGTAAAAATGGAAATTGTAGGAAAAACATTTGTTGACATCATCAAGCTGTTCATCGGTCCGATTATCTTCCTGACGATTGTGCTGGGAATCAGTGGTATGGGCGACCTGAAAAAGGTAGGTCGCATTGGTCTCAAATCGCTGATCTATTTTGAGGTACTGACGACCTTTGCACTTGCGATAGGGATCCTGGTCGCGGTGATCATTGAACCGGGAAAAATCAGCAAAACCGGCCTTGAGGTGGAAGATCCATCGAAATATGTACAGTCGGCCGAAACCGCAGGATTCAGCTGGACGGCCTTCTTTTTATCTAACTTCACTTTACAGGTTCTGATCGTTGCCATTATTACAGGAATCATTTTGAATTTCTCTAAACACAGGGAGAAAACGATAGTGCTGCTTGGGAAAGCATCGAAAATAGTATTTACAGGTTTGAAATATGTGATGTACCTGGCGCCTCTGGGTGCTTTTGGTGGCATGGCTTATACAATTGGAAAGTTCGGCCTCCACACGTTGATTCCCTTAGCGAAACTGATGGGAACGGTATACCTGACGATGTTCTTATTTGTTTTTGTGATCCTCGGTGCGATATTGAGATTTTATAAGATGAGCATATTTAAGTTTCTGAAATATATTAAGGAGGAATTACTGCTGGTACTGGGTACCTCCTCTTCTGAATCGGCATTGCCTTCTATTATGAATAAGCTGGAGAAAATGGGCTGCAGTAAATCGGTAGTGGGCCTCGTAGTACCTACAGGATACTCTTTTAACCTGGATGGCACCTCAATTTACCTGTCTATGGCGATCATATTTTTAGCGCAGTTATATAATGTACAGCTGAGTCTGGGCGAAATGGCAAGCATTATCGGGATTCTGATGGTGACTTCTAAAGGTGCTGCAGGGGTTACGGGCAGTGGATTTATTATTCTGGCGAGTACGCTGACGGCGATTCATAAGATTCCTGTGGAAGGATTGGCGTTTTTGTTGGGGGTTGATAAGTTTATGAGTGAAGCGAGGGCGATTACGAATATTATCGGCAATGGGGTTGCTACAATAGTTATTGCGAAGAGCGAGAAAGAGTTTAACGCTCCAGCGGAAGCGCTGGTTTAAAAACACGGGAACATTTTTCTTCCTCAGCATTTTGCTGAAGGGCAAAATCCTGCATGTCAGAAAAACGTTCCCCGTGTTTTTAACGCATCCTAACCGGTATGGAGTGTGAAGATCTTTCACAGTCTTTTGCAATTGTATTGAGCAAGAGTCCTATTGCGGATATTTTTACGTAATCAATTATGCTCCATCTCATGGGTGGTGTCCGGTGGGTGATGGTGTGAAATTTTGGTTTATAGTTATGGAGCAGTTTTTAATTAAAATCTCTTTTTCGTTCGACATCCCCTTTTTATTAAATCTCTCCTTTTTTTATTCAATATCTCATTTTCATTCAATGCCCCTTTTTTTTCCGTAAATGCAGTGCAAAATTCTTCATTTTGCGAGCCGCAGATGAGTGTAGGGTCAACAAGAGCATGCACATGTAAACTGTAGCACTAAAAAATCTATAGTTATTGGTTACAGTGGCGCAAATGGAGAGATTGTTTTGACAAGAGATCAGATCAAGGCTGCTTATGCAAAAGCCTTTAATAAAGTGCGAGGAAGCTGTGATTCGTTCCTATAATTTTATATTAGCGGTGCAGTTTGATATGAATCTGATTTGAAAACAACAGGAGGAAATCGATTTACTGGCAGAACTTTTATATTGATGGTACTTTTTGGGGCTGTGGTATTGTTTGCGGGCTGGAATGTGGTGAATGATCAGGTTGAAACAGGTGCGTATCCTTTGGTTTATCCGGCAAATTTTGGGAACAGAACTTTTATTCCTGAGGATAATCTGACGACTAAAGAGGGTGTTTACCTGGGGAGGTTGTTGTTTTATGAAGGAAGGTTATCGGCAGATAATCAGGTTTCCTGTGGCAGCTGTCACCAGCAGTCGAGGGCTTTTACGGATGGTAAGGCATTGAGTGATGGTGTTAATAAGGGAATTACGGATAGAAATTCCATGTCGCTGGTCAATTTGTTATGGAACAAAAGACTCTTTTGGGATGGTCGTGCAGAAGGGCTGGAAAAACAAGCTGAATTTCCACTGGTACATCCCCGGGAAATGGGGCAATCGCTGAAGGTATCTGCGGAAAAGCTGAATGGCGACCCCAATTACCGCAATTTATTCAAGCTGGTATTTGGTGACGATCGGATTAATGGAGAAAGGATTGTAAAGGCAATTGCACAGTTTGAACGTACATTGATCTCTGCTGACTCGAAGTATGACCGGTATCTGAGGCAGGAATATCAACCGGAGGCAGAAGAATTAAAAGGAATTGCACTATTTGATAAGCATTGTGATCGCTGTCATGGCGGGCCTAAAACCTACAGGGAACTTTTTCATAACAATGGCCTCGATAGCTTGTCGGCCGATAAAGGAATTGCTGCCTTTACTGGTCTGGAAACAGATCGCGGACGTTTTAAAGTCCCTGCCCTGCGCAATATTGAACTGACCGCACCTTATATGCATGACGGGAGGATAAAAACGCTGGAAGAAGTAATGGATCATTATAGTGACAATATCAAAAATTCACCCGCACTGAGCGGCTTCCTTCAAAATAACTTAAATTTACTTCCGCAGGAAAAATCGGAATTGATTGCCTTTCTAAAAATGTTGACCGATACTGCTTTTATAAATAATCCTAAATTTGCAGATCCTAAACAATAAACCGATGAAAAAAAAACTACTGATTCTCCTCTTCGCAGTAATCGCGCTCCATACTATTAAACCGCACACTGCCCAGGCGCAGACGGCTGCGCATGAAGCTACTGTAAAAATTACCGGAGAAGTGACTACCCCGCTGGAAATCAACGTTACGGAACTACAAAAATTCAATCAGACAACGGTAGTGAGGAAAGATAAAGATGGCAAAGACCATAACTTTTCCGGAGTACTCTTAGCGGAAATCCTGCAAAGAGCAGGTGCCACCATGGGTTCACAACTAAAAGGAGAAAACCTAACGAAATACTTACTTGTAGAGGCAAGTGATGGCTATCAGGTCATGTTTGCGCTTGCAGAACTTGACAAAAGCTTTACCGATCGCCTGATCATTCTGGCCGACAAAATGGATAACAAACCTCTTCCACCTGCCGATGGCCCATTCAGAATCATTGTACAGGATGAAAAGAAACCTGCCCGTTGCATTAAACAAGTAACCAGCATGCGGGTTGTTTTTGCAAAATAAACCCGACACTCATGTACGGCCTGCAAACCTGAATAAGGTTTGCTTGTGCATTTACGGTAAAAAAACTCCATACGGGATCACCTCGCAATGTAGCTGTTCGATAAAAAATGATTGTGTTGCCCAGTAGTACTTCTCTGACCAAACATCTGATCGTCATTATTCCTTTTTAATTTCTTCTAATATCGATATATATCATTGCTGTTAAATGCAGCAATAATATATTAACTACATCATGTGTGAAATTTATGTTAAATATTTTTAAATAAATTCTCTATTTAAGTTAATTTGTTTAAATTAGCAATACATTAACTATTTCAAACAATCCCAATTAACAATAGTATTAATTTATTTCAAAGTTCAAATCAAAATGAAAAATCAAAATCAGACCGTTTTGTCTATTAGAGGAATAATGATGAAAGATCAAAAATCGCATGGTTTTACCGCATATTTCGCAGAGTTCCCTGAAGTAGTAGCACAGGGAAAAAGCCTCAAAGATGCGAAAATGAATCTGATAGATGCTTTTAAGTCCATGATCGAATTTAAAAGTGTAGAAGCCCAGGAAGCAATTAACGAAGATGATTCTATTATAACAGAAAACTACCCACTCAGCTTCACATGAACAGAGACGATTTTTTAAAATATGTGATAATAAGTGGCTGCACCCTTGTTCGGACGGACCCTAAAGGTTATTCGATAGTGAGGAATGTAGTTACAGGACAAATATCTGGTGTACCCTCAAACGATCCCTGTTTTGATGCAACAGTTTGTAGAATCTGCAAAACTTTGGGTATTGTACCGCCAGATTGTTCCACTGAAGCACTTGAAATTATTGAAAAGGCCGAGAAGACATATGGATATAAATTTACTGACTAACTTCCATACCGGATCACCTCCCAAAGGAGCTGTTCGATAAAAAACGATTGTGTTGTATGACGACATGCAAGATTTTGCCCTTCAGCAAAATGTTGAGGAGGAATAGAATACAACCGTTTTTTATGTGTTGCCCAGCAACACCTCACCACTTTTCCCTACCCTCCACTTCGTCACCGGATTAAAATGATACCCTCCTTTACTTCCCCTCGCCTTACAAAGATCCTCATATAGCGGTTGCACATACCCTGTTTCATCAACCGCACGACTCATAATTCCTGTTTCATTTCCTTTCCACTCCCACAAATACCTGAATGCGGTATGCGCCTTATCCATCACTGGCCCCTGCAGGTCTGCCAGCGACCATGACCGGCCATTATCCACACTGATTTCAACCCTTATAATCTTCCCCCGCCCACTCCAGGCGATCCCCCGGATTTCTATCCATCCTCTTTCCAATCGTACCGGATAAGCCGGAAATGTGATAATAGACCTTGCATCCATTACAAAACTGAACTGCCTCACCATACCGTTGACTGTTTCCGTGTACTTTGATGTTTCCTCCCGCGTCATAAACGGTGCGTCAGATACTTCAATCCTTCTGATCCACTTGATGCAGGTATTTCCTTCCCATCCAGGCAGCAACAGTCTGGCGGGATATCCCTGCTCAGGACGGATGGCCTCGCCATTCTGCGCGTATACGATCATGGCGTCATCCCAGCCTTTACTAATCGGAATACTGCGGGTCATTACTGCTGCATCACTACCTTCGGCGAGAAACCAGGTTGCTTTAGGTTGTATGCCCACTTCCCTGAAAATAGTGGACAGCATCACTCCTGTCCATTCACTCTGACTGGTGAGACCACAAATCTCCTGTGGCGTCATCTGTTCCTTCCCATTTCTGAAGTTGCCGGAACATTCAATGAAACAGGTACGGGTAACTGATGGAAAACGTTTAAGATCGGCCAGCGTAAAGACCAGTGGGCGATCTACCATGCCGTGGATCATCAGTTCATATTTCTGCGGGTCTATGATTGGAATACCGCCATGATGCCGCTCGAAGTGTAATGCTGAGGGCGTGATTGTTCCGTAAAGGTCTTGTAAAGGGGTTCTTGAAGAAGTAGCAGAGGTGAGTCTGGCTGACTTTTCAAATGCAGAAACCTGGCCTGATAAGGAAGGCCCTGCCCCGGCAATTTTAGTCGGATCGGGAGGTATAATCAGCGGTTGCGGCACCGCAGCCTGTACTACTTTTCCTACTGAGGTTTGAACCAATACGACTGCTGCAGTGGCTGCAACACCTAACAGTGCCCTGCGACTTATTTTATAATCCTTTTCGTCTTTCATTGTGCTAATTAAGTCGTCCATTGTGCTAATTAATAAGTGCTGAATAATTGAGATCACCTGATCTCCGCACCACCCCGCCTGTTGTCTGTCACATAGCGCTTTTTAGCGGGCATGACGATTTTTGGGAGACTGTGCTGGTTGATGACTGCATTTTCCGGGATGATTTTGTTGGCGAATAGTAAAAATGCCGTGAGGTCATACACTTCCTGATTACTGAGGGAGCCCGGTGCATTATATGGCATTGCCCTTCTTACATAATCAAATATCGTCGTTGCGTAAGGCCAGTAAGTGCCAATAGTTTTTGTTTTTTCCGTTGGATGATCAAAAAATAGTGGTCCGCCGGGTAGCTCAATGCTGCCTTGATCACCATTACCATGACAGGAGACACATTTCGACTGGTAGAGCAGCAAACCAGTTTTAATACGGCCGGTTCCGGCGGGGAGCCCCCTTCCATCAGGCATGACATCAATATCCCATGCTTTAATTTCTTCCTGCCGGGCAGCTCTGCCAAATCCAAAACGGACAGGTTTGTCCTTGTCTTTTTCCAGCAGGAGGCCGACGCCATACAGCAGTCCGCCCCCAACCAGGAATGCCGCTCCATAAATAAAGTAACTATTTATTTTGATGGACCTAAACATATTAATATCCAGGGTTTTGAACTAATGCATTATCCAGCTGTAATTGTGCTATAGGCAGAGGTAAAAGTAATTTGGTCTGGTCTGTGATATTCAATACTGCGGCAGCACGACCAGTGCGAACCAGGTCAAACCAACGGTGTGCTTCGAAAGCAAATTCCAGCCTTCTCTCGTTTTCGATCGCAAGCAATACCTCCGGAACGGTAGCAGCGGTTGTCCCGGTAAGCCCGGCACGGTCGCGCACTGCATTAAGATCCGCAATAGCACCTGCGCTATTGTTCAGTTGCGCCCTTGCCTCTGCGCGGATCAGGTATTGTTCGGCGATCCTGAAAACATAAGTAGGATCTGTAGCCGGACTCCTGTAATAAAGTGTGCCATACCAGCGATTCTGATTGTCCAGTGCCACCAATGTACTTCTATTACCACCAATTAGAGGGTTATTCACAAGCGCGACAAAAGCATCACTGGGAGCCCATTGTCTGGTACCTCCATTCTGCTGCGGCTGCCATTGATTACGGTGCCCATTGATCTCATTGGTACTATAAAAGAATTCGAAAATCGACTCATTCGTGCCCCGTTTATCAGCTGGAAAATAGAAAGAGTTGTAGGGTTTCAGCAATTGATAAACCGCATTATCGGCGATCAGTTTAGTGGCGTACTCCTCCGCTTTGGCCCAGTTTTTCTGATACAGGTAAAACCTCGCTTTTAATGCCCAAACCGTTTTGCGCGTGGCACGGAAACGGTCTGTAGTCTCTTGTAACAATGGTTCGGCCGCTTCAAGATCACTCAATACTTGCGCATAAGTTGCCTCCTGACTACTGCGCGCGATGCCCCTGTTATCATTTGCACTGAGGGTTGGTTTGGTAATTAAAGGTACGCCACCCCAGATACGCGCAAGATCAAAGTAGTTCAATGCCCTGATGAAGTAAGCCTCACCAAGGTATTGATTTTTAAGCAGATCAGTAAGCAATGGATCGGTCACAGCAGGTACTTTACTGAGTACATTATTTGCCCTGTTGATGCTGACATAAGCACCCCGCCATACCGAGTCTATCGTAGAATTCTCGGGGCTGACTTTATGGTTGATGAATTCTTGAATCTGAGATTGTGATCCGGTCCACTGGACATTGTCGCCCGACAAATAGGCGATAGACTGGAAGCTGATGCTGTAATAATTTCTTGCCGCATTGTACACTCCCCTGACCGCTGTTTCGGCGGAAGTTTTATCGGTGATCGTCGCCTCATCGGAGATAGATGCGCGCGGTTCTACCTCCAGAAATTTCTTGCAGGAGCTGGTTGCGATGAGCAGTAGTACAGGGATGATATAGGTTAATTTCATGGTGTTCTTGTTTTTATTGGACAAATGATATTTATGCCGCCTCATTTTATAAAGTAACATTGAGACCGATCTGTATTCCTCTGGGTTGCGGAGGTGTTCCAAGATCAATCCCCTGTTCATTCTGATTACTCGATACGCTCGATTCCGGATCAAGACCGGTATAGTTCGTAATCGTGAGCAGGTTGGTACCAATCACGAAAAAGCGAAGACCTTCAATTTTGACCTTCTGTGTGACATATTTTGGTAAGGTATACCCAAAAGTGAGCGATTTGAGGCGAAGGAATGAGCCATCCTCTAACCAGCGACTACCACCATCCTTATAGTTGTTGATATTGATCCCATCTGGTCGTGGGGTATCAGTAATATCCCCCGGTTGCTGCCACCTGTCCAGGTTACTCGCAAAAATTACCCTTGCTGCATCCCTTGCTCCACCACCTTCACCAAAAAAGCGGTTATGGTTATAAATCTTATTGCCATATGAGAAGGAGAAAAACAAGTTCGCATCAAATCCTTTATAGGTAAAACTATTGGTTAAGCCCCCAAAGAATTTAGGCCAGATATTGCCATAAATCTGTCTGTCTGCGACAGTAATTTTTCCATCATTATTCACATCCTCATAGACCGAATTACCCGTCTGAGGATCCACATACAACTCTTTGTACAGCCAGAAGGAATATAAAGGCGACCCTTGCTGTTGCAAGATGAGATCACGACTTCCATACTTTAACGGGGTGCTGAGTTTTTCGATATTGTTCTTGTTTTGCGCGACATTGAAAGAAGTGCTCCAGCTGAAATCATCCGTTTTAATGTTTACTGAGCTGATATTGAACTCAAAACCTTTATTGCTGATTTCTGCAGCGTTGCTGGTATAGGTACCAAAACCTGTCGTAGCCGGCAGTGCAACCTGCAACAGCCCATTGTCCGTATATTTTCGGTAATAGTTGAACTCAATCCCTATACGGTCGTCGAACAGCGACAAATCAGTTCCGATATTAAACTGTTTGGTGCGCTCCCATTTCAGGTCAGGATTGGCCAGTTGCTGTGGCGCAATACCCGGATTATCCTGATAAGAACTGCCGCCGTTCCAAAGTCCCAGTGTGGCAAAGTCGCCCAAGCCATTCTGGTTCCCTGTAATTCCGTAACTGGTACGGATTTTAAAGTCGCTGATAAACGTCACATCTTTCAAAAAGTTCTCTTTCTTTAATCGCCATGCTGCACCCGCGGAAGGAAAATATCCCCATCTGTTATTGTTACCAAAGCGGGATGAACCATCTGCCCTGATAATTACATCGAACAGGTATTTACCATCAAAGCTGTAATCCGCTTTTGAAAAGAAAGATGCCAGGGTATTTTTTGACCATCCCTGACTACTCGTTGTTGTGGATGCAGAGGAGATTTGCTTGAATGAATTATTCGCAAAACCTCTCCCTGTGGCACCAGTGAAAGTGGCTACATCACTTTGCAAAGTATTCCCTGCCAGTAAGCCGAAACCATGTTTTCCAACCGTCTTTCTATAAGTCAGCGTTTGTTCATTAATCAGTGAGGTAGACTGGCTTATCGTGGAGGTAGCCAGCCCATTAGGACTGCCGGAAATTAAAAATGTATTCCAGTATTCTGACTCATTGTAATTGTTATAATCTACCCCAACACTGGAACGGAAACTCAGGTTCGGCGAAAATTTCACTTCCCCATACAGGTTCCCGATATAACGCAAACTCGTGGAGTTGACATCGTAATATTTAAGCAGCAGATCTACGTTATCGAAACCTGCACGACCTACAGATACACCCAGTTCATTGACCGGTGAAAGATAGGTTGGCGTGTGCAGCGCTGCCTGAAGCAGACCACCTGCCGGACCATCACCTGCCCTGGCCTGGTTCCGGTGTGTGCGACCAAAAGTATTGCTGACCCCGATAGTTACTTTATCATTGATCTTCTGATCGAGATTGACCTTAAAACTGGCACGGTCGAACGTAATGGGACTCAGTATGGATTCCTGTTTGTTATAACCAGCAGCGATATAATATTTTGTCTCGGCAGAACCGCCCGATAAGGAAAGGTCATAATTCTGGAGACCGGCTGTTTTGAAAACCTGGTCCAACCTGTCGTAAGTCTGCTGCTCTTCAGGCAAACCTCGTCCACCCTCTGCAACAGGACGGAAAGGTCGCGTAGCAAAAGGATTACCCGTATTCACCCAGTTTTCGTTCACCAGCGTAGCATGTTGGGGACCAGTGGTCAGCTCCCATAATTTCTCCGCCTTTGACCAGCCGAAAGAGGTGTTGAAATTGATTTTCGGCTTCTGGTTGAACTTCCCTCTTTTCGTTGTGATCAGGATTACCCCGTTTGCACCACGTGAACCATAAAGTGCAGTGGCATCCGCATCTTTCAGGACTTCCACTGAGGCAATATCTTCCGGATTGATATCCGATATGGGCGACGTTGCTTTCCCCCCTGTGCCGATGGTCTGGAGACTACGGCTGTTCATAAACACGCCATCAAGGACATACAAAGGGCCATTTCCTGCATTAATGGAGGTGGCGCCACGTACACGAACATTGATCGCTTCGCCGGGAACACCCGTATTGGAAGAGATTTGTACACCCGCGACTTTCCCCTGTAACTGCGCATCGAAACTTCCGGCAGGAATAGATTTGGTATCTGCGAGGTCGACCTTAGTAATAGAGCCGATCATATTTTTACGCTGCTGCGTTACGTAACCTACCACGACAACGTCGTTCAGGTCATTTTGCAACTCTTTGAGCTCTACATCAATATAGGCACCATTTGCGATCACTTCCCTCTGCTGATAACCGACGAAACTGATGATCAGCGTATAAGGGAATTTCTGTCCGGTGACGAAGCTGAATTTACCATCCGCATCTGCGGATACTTCATGTGTGGTGCCTTTGATGTGTACCCTCGCGCCGGGAAGTGGTGTTCTTGCTTTCGCGTCCAGCACTCTCCCGTTCAGTGTAGAATTGATAAGGGGCTTTGTTTGTGCAGCCAATATCAGGGGCACAAACAGGTATAAAATGAACAAGCCACTGACCTTCGCTGTCAGTTTTGTTATTCTGAAACTTTGCATACTTTTACAGATGGAATAATTTATGGATGGAGGCAGGTGTCGGGTCCAAGCGAAATCCTGCTTCTTTAATTTAAACCTTGGGGGGATACTTTGTATTCCCCCTGTTTTTCTTTTGTTGTTTGTCGTTTGTTGACAGGTGATGAATTCCCTGCCTGAACGATCTTATCGTAAAATCTCTTTTTATATCCTCCTCTTTATTTTGATCCCTGTATACAGTACACAGCTATTGCTGTGATCCATTTATAAATTTTCATGAGCTATTCTTTTATAAATTCTCTTTATCTATTTTATATTCTTCTTAGCTATTCTTTACCAATTTTATCCGGCTATCTGCCAAATAATAACCAGGCAATGATCAGTGTGACAATGACATTGAACAACTGTGCCAGCAGAAAAGCATATAAGGGCTTTTTATTCTCATTTTTGAACAGGTCCTTAAAATTCGTTTCCAGTCCGATGCTGGTAAATGCTAAAGTAAACCAGGCATTCTGCAAGTTCTTTAAACTATCCTTCACCTGTGCCACCTGGGTATCAGGCAGGAAGAAGGAAAACAAGACTGATGCCGCTAAAAAAGCAAGCACAAACTTCGGAAACCGCTCCCAGATCACTTTCAGCGTTGGTTTCTCCCGACTTTCGTCGCCCGCCTCCGTTTTTTTATACGACCAGTAGATACTGATTGCAAAAGCAGCAATCCCGAGCAGTACATTTTGAGAAAACTTGACGATGGTACTAATTTTAAGTGCTTCTTCGCCCACCAGGCTGCCAGATGCGACAACAGCACCGGTTGTATCAATACTTCCACCCAACCAGGCACCAGTTACCTGCTGTGGAAAATTAAAGTAAGCAGCAATATAAGGCATGAAGATCATCATTGGGATCGCTGTGATCAGCACCATCGAGATAACGTAAGACAGTTTTTTAGCATCGCCTTTGATGGCACCTGAAGTGGCAATCGCAGCAGAAACGCCGCAGATGGATACCGCACTTGAGATCATCATGGTCAGCTCATCATCTACCTTCAGCTTTTTACACAGCCAGAACGCAAAATACCAGACCGAGAGCACTACAACCAGTGCCTGAATCAGTCCGAGCGAACCTGCTTTGAGGATATCCGAAAAGATAACCGTGGTTCCCAGCAGGACTAATCCGATTTTCACAAATAATTCGGTCGACAAGCTATCACGGAACCATTGCGGCAACTTAAAAAAGTTACCGATCACGAGGCCGATTACCAGACTGAAAATCACCGCTTCCAGATTGATGGACTTGATGAATGTATTGCCCGCAAGAATGAGCGCAAAGATAGTCAGTAAGTACACTGCCGGAAAACCCAGCAGGAAGTTGCGCACAGATTTACCAGTGAGCCATGCCCCGATTGCCCCGATAATCAGGGTAAACAGGAATTGAATGAGCAGTACCTGAAGGTTTTTACCATTGAATACATTAGCACTAAGCTCTGCACTGCTGCTCCATTTATAAACCGGAACAGGCACTACGTACAGAAACAGCGCTAATACGATGACTAATGCGCCGAGGATCACTACGGCCCAATCCTCATGAACTTGGAAAGATTTGTTTTTTGTGGTCATTTTTATATTTGTTGGTGCTATTTATTCAATTTTTTTAGGTAAGTGCGGAATCTTGATATTAAAAACATCTGCCAAAGCCTGTCGCGCGCTATGGTAACCACACATGCCATGTACCCCTCCTCCGGGCGGTGTAGAGGAAGAACAGATATAAATTCCTTTAGCGGAACTGCGGTAAGGCGAAATCCGCAAAGCCGGACGCGTATACAACTGCGCCAGATTGATAATGCCCCCATTGATGTCGCCGCCAATATAATTTGGATTATACGCTTCGATCTGCCGGGTATTCATCACCTGTTTTCCTAATATCACTTCCTTAAAACCAGGCGCAAACCTTTCCACCTGGTTTTCTATTGCTGCCGTCATGTCCTTATACGAGCCGTTGGGTACATGGCAATAAGCCCAGGCCGTATGTTTACCCTCAGGTGCCCTGGAGGGATCAAATACACTCGGCTGAGCAAGCAATACGAATGGTTTTTCCGCATGGATATTAGCAGAAGACAGCTTTTCTCCATGTGCAATCTCTCCGAAAGTATTGCCGATATGAACGGTACCCGCCCGCCTGGTCTCTTCCGAAGTAAAAGGGATGGGATCAGATAGCGCCCAATCTACCTTAAAAACCCCCATTCCATACCTATAATTACGCAATTGGCGCTGATACAGCCATGATAATTTATCTCCTGCAATTTCCAGCAGCTGTTTGGGCGTTACATCAAGTAATACGACATGTGCAGCAGGTAATTCATCCAGTGTTCTCACCATAAAGCCCGTCTGGATTTTCCCACCCAGGGAAATAAAATAGGCACCCAGGGCGTCTGCTATTGATGATGAGCCACCTTTTGGGATAGGCCAGCCATGAACATGTCCCACAGCGGAAAGCACCATCCCTATCGCAGCGGTCGTCAGATTACTCAGTGGTTGTATCGCATGCGCGGTCATCCCTGCCCATAAACCTTTCGCCTTTTTGGTGCTGAATTTCCTGGAAATACTTTCGGCCGACCGCAGCGCTTTGAATCCGAACTGAGCCATCAGTAAAGGATGGGACGGTATTGTGAGCGGAGAAAGGATATCTGCCACCAGCTTATCCCAATTCTCCGTCAGCGGGCCAACCAGATCCAGGTAAACCTGCTCGTCCGCCCCAAGTGACCGTGCCGTTGACGCGATCGATCTGGATAAGATAGCTGCGGAACCGTCATCAAAAGGATGTGCTGCAGCAAAACCCGGCTGTATAAATTCAAGTCCCTGTGCGACAAGCGGTAAAGACTGAAAAAATGGAGATGCCACTGCCATAGGATGCACCGCTGAGCAAATATCATGTCTGAAGCCAGGTAAGGTGAGTTCGGCAGTTCTCAGACCGCCACCAATCTCCGCTTTGCCCTCGATCAATAACACGCTCAAACCCGCTTGCTGCATCGTAATCGCTGCTGCTAGTCCGTTCGGTCCTGATCCTACAATCACCGCATCAAATTCTTTCTGTCCTGCTCCCATTTACTATTTCGCTGTTCCTACTTAATATTTCCCTGCGCTCAATTTACCAGGTTTCAAAGCATATTTTTTATCCAGGCGCTGGAGCACGACATACACCGAGTCCTTATCCTCATTTATTCCGCTAAGCACAACTTCCTTACCATCTGTTGTGCTGTAGTTCAATACCATCGTATTCCTGTCCGTTTCCTGAGCACGTTCACTCGTAATCCCTTTTCGCCTCCTGCCCGTTAATCCTTTAGGATCCAGCAGTTCATATTCCTGCTGATCCGACAAAAAGTTTTTATAACTACTTTTTTTCTTTTTCAACGCAGTTTTAGCTGCCAGCGCAAATTCATTCGCCCCCCTATTTTTATCCTGAAGGTACAATATCTGATTCACCGTGTCTGCTTCGTAATAAAAAACCCTTCTGCCACCAGCGACTCCTGCCAGCTCGAACGTACGGTTAATATCCCGCATTGGCGAACCGCCGCCGTTGGAAAGGTCGAGCACCACAGGCTTATTCTGCTTAAAACTAAGGGTAGTCCATTTTTCAAAGGTAACATCCTGCCATCTCAAACTATCCTGCGGACTATAAGGTATGCTTATACTGTTGAGTCTGAATTCTTTCACCCGGTAATAACCCCGTAGCTCGGCGATCCCCTTTGCTGCCGGCTGTTTGTAGGGATCATAAATAAAGTTGTTGAGCTGCAGATAGAAAAATACAAAAAGGAACAACACGATCACGCCCGTTTTCAGAAAAACACGCGTGATTTGCAACCAGCGTTGTCTAATCTGAATGTTGAAATTAACAGGAATGGTATAACGTTCCCTGATCAGCAGGTTATAAATTTTAGGAATGTCTTTTGCAATCAAGAATGCCGCAAACAGCACAAAATAGGAGCTGTAAACATGTACACCCCCATCATAAGCAAAATTCACATACACAATGTCGCCCAATGCCCCAAATAAGATAATAGCACCCAGCGTAGCCGTCTTGCGGAAAAAGAGTAAAACCCCTGCGGTAAGCTCCACCACACCTGCAAATACCTGATACCAGGGCACAATACTGATCGAAAGCCAGTAGATTTTCTGTGCTGTTAAATCGCCAAAATTGGTATTTAAAATACCCGTTGACGGATAAGGCATTTGTACCGGCAATACTTTTGTAAAAGCAAAACCAATGATCCCAATAGCGGCACGGTACCTGATGATCACCGTTAACCAATAATACAATACATTATATTCGTTCCTCCTTTTATCCGCCAGCGACCAGATCGTGCCGCCGAAAACTGCCACAACAAACAGGATCAGCCAGTCGGCATAACCATAATAACCAGCCCCCCGCGTTATTGAAGGTTGAAAACGCGCAATATCATATAAATCCCTGTAATGCAGACTCGTCCAGTCGAACGTAAACACCTGCGTATACCAGTCCGGATTTTCGGGGATTGACATCAGGATAAAAAATATAAAACAGATACGGAACAATACCTTTTGATAAGGCTTCCAGATCAAAGGAGGTTGGCTGTACGCATCAACCGATTTATTTGTAGCAGACATCTTATAAAAAAATTAAAGTTTCAAACTACCTCTACGCCCCTTTTCAGAAGCCTTGAGTAAATATTTCTTATTGTTCTTTTGCAGGACCGCTTCTACCACTTTACCATTCACATTCCCCTGAAGTACCACCGTTGAGTCCGACTCAAGAGAATAAGACAGTTCTCCCGCTCTCTTCCCGGAAGAAGTAAGATCTGTCAAAATCAGTAAATGTTTAGTAGTATCTGCCTGATAGCTATAATAGTGGCGCCCTGTTGTGGCGGTCGATTCAAAAGCATCTCCTCCATCCTCCACAGGTATTTCCTCCCCATTGTAATTTACCGGCGAATAATAGTCATTAACCTTAATACTCAACGTAGCCCATTTTTCAAAAACCACATCCTGCCAGCGAATACTATCCAGCAATGACGCGGGTAAAACACATCCATCCACACTAAAACTATTTACCGTATACAGTCCAGTCAGCCCTTTTAGCCCGGGCTGCGTACTAAAATGATAATTGCCCCTTACAGCTGACCCGTAAACACTAATGCCATAGAAAACTACAAAAACCAATACCACCATCGATTTCACACCCCAACGCAGTTTTTTTGCCCTGCCGCTCCACGATATGGGAACGATCACCGGTGCAGCAGGCTGAGCTAAAATCAGCAGGTTGATGATTTGTTCCGCATAATACACAACAATAAACAAGGCCAGAACCACCAGGTAAAAACTATACACCACATCTCCACCCTCATAGGCCAGATTTGACATCAAAACATTGCCCGTAAAGAACACGATAATGATTGCACCAACAGGAGCCGTTTTTCTAAACAGCAGGAACAAACCCGCCAATAATTCTACAACGCCCAGAAAAGACTGATATCCCGGAACAATGCCCAGGCTCAAAGAAAAAAGCTTCCAACTCGTGAAATCACCATAAGGTGTATTTAAACTGCTAACAGAAGGATAAGGAGCCTGCAGCGCAAACACTTTCAGGAATCCATAAGCGATCACCCCAATTGCCAGCCGATACCGCACCAACACCAATAAATAATAATAAAGCCTGACATAATTATTACGCTCTTTATCCCTCCACGACCAAAATAAGCCACCCACCAGAGCCAGTAAAAAGATAAAACCCCAATCCGCAAAACCAGCCTGACCCCAATCCTGCCCATGCGCTACTGAACTGGTAAACTGTGGTGTATACTTAGCAATATTAAAGATATCCCTGAAACTCAAGTGAAGCCAGTCAACCCCCGCAAGATGGAGGTAATATTTCCAATCCAGTGGCACTATCTGCAAAAAGAAGTAAATGAATATTATCCTGAACACCACTTTCTGCCATCCATTCCATTCAGCGCCTGAACCATCAGGCTGATCTATTGTTGCCATTTCAATATTGATTAAATTGATAACCTGCTATAACTATTGATAAACCGTTGTAATTATTGTTATTCATGTAATTCGTTTGATCAGCATTCTGATAAAAATCAGGACATACCCATATACTCCGCTATTTCAGCGCTAAAACACAAACAGAAAAAATGATTAAATGATACCTATCTAACGGTACCTATGCTGAAGAACATCAGCAACAACAAAAAGAACAACAACAACAGTACATAGATCTGTGTTGAAAGAGCGTAACATTAAGCTTAAGTAATTGTGCTTCCATAATTGTTCAGAGGGTAATGATTACATTTGATTTAGCGGTACCTCCCGCTAAACCGTGGTTCTGGAACCAAATATAGAAGAATAAACAAGAACATGCAATTAAATCTACCAATTAAGTAGTATTAATTTAAAATACGTAGAAAATGCCCGATCAACGCGGTATCGGATGTCAACCCAGCCCTCATTTTCGGCCTTCAAAACCAAAGAATTTTAATTTGCATTTACCTTAAATACCCAGGCAGGTTTATACGAAATAAAGGTATGCACATCCAGATTTGCTTGTAGAGGTATGCATTGTAAAAGTATGCATTGTACAGGTATGCAATACGCAAAAAAAGGCTTGTGTTAAATTTCGACCTGCAAGATTTTGCCCTTCAGCAAAATGTTGAGACGTAATTTAACACAAGCCTTTTTTTATTCTTAATCGTCAGAATCACTAAGCGCTCTACTAAGCGTCTACATCAAATCGAACATTACCTGTTCTCCTTCAACTGCGCTAACCTTGCTTTCTGTTCCGCAATACGACTTTCCAATCGGTCATGTTTCTCTTTATCATGCAACACCTTATCTACACCGCGATCCAGATGATGGTGATGCTGATCCACCCACTCCGTATACTGGCGCTCCTGATGCTCATTCTTGCCATTAAACTGGTTCAGTAAAGACTCCCTTTTAATCTTTAACAGCAACAATTTCTCATTCCATGCAGATTTATCACTGTCATCCGCACCCAGATATCCCGTCTCTTCATCAACAATTTCTGCATTTACCTGGTCCAGTTCCGACTGTGCGTGAACAAACACATCATCAGTTATCGGCATCCTGTAAATATCATTCGTGAACGGCTGCAGCGCAGTATCCACAGGTGTTTCCCAATCTTCCCAAACATGCGCCACTAGAACAGATCCTCCAGCAGGGATATTCTCAGAAACCCTATCCAGATAATCTGAAACCCCTTCGGCCCTTACCGTGTCTCCCGCAGCACCCGCAACCATTCCCGCTCCGATCCCCACAAGAAATCCCAATGGTCCGGCCAGCAAACCGATCAGACCACCAATAATACCACCCCCTATTGCACTATAACCTTCCGCTTGATCCTTTGCAGAGCGAATAGCTACACTTCCATTGACATCTTTACTTAAGACATATGTTTCACCCAGAGAGATATCCTGTCCCGCTGCTAATTCCTGAATTGCCTTTAACCCTTTGAATGCATCTGTTTCATTGACAAACAAAGCCTGAATCATTTTTTCCATTGTATATTGATGTTAAATAACACCCATATAAGCAGAAAA